>Ga0080007_1124841_pt1 | contig 16110 bp, 15 predicted proteins | sample OctOCTMetagenome_FD_69210 | JGI IMG/M metagenome (GOLD analysis project Ga0080007, IMG submission 69210) | Hot spring and microbial mat streamer communities from Octopus Spring Streamers, Yellowstone National Park, USA - OCT_B (SPADES... | ecosystem: Environmental > Aquatic > Thermal springs >...
GATGGGCAATGGCACGAACTGCGAATTGACCTGACCCAATCGCCTGAATGGAAGGGCACCATCACCCAATTGCGCCTTGACCCCGGCAGCGGTGTGGGCATCGTCGTCGAGTTGGACTATGTGCGGTTGGAGTGAGGGCGATTGCGGCATCATCTTAATGATGGCTTAGCGCACAGCGAAACGGGGGTGAGCCTTAATGGACAAACTCACGGTCACCTTGCAACTGCCAGCATCCATCCTGACGGTGCTCGGCGTTCCTGAGTCGGAATTGGGTCGCACCCTTTGTGAATTGATCGCCGTCGCCCTTTACCGTGAAGGGCGCATCTCTCTGGGCAAGGTGGCAGAAATTGTCGGCGTGCCGTTGGCGGAGGTGCCAGACCTTCTGGCTCGGCATGGTCTTCACCTGTCCTACACTGCCGACGACGCCCTCGCCGATTGGCAGGCGTTGAGGGAAGGGCATAAGCCATGACCGTCATCGCCAACGCCTCCCCGCTCATTCACCTTTCTGCTATCCGCCACCTTGACCTTCTCCCTGCGCTGTTCGGGCGGGTCATAGTTCCAGAGGAAGTTTACGCCGAAGTCGTCATTAAGAGTGCAGGGCGACCTGGTTCACGAGAAGTTGCTGAGGCGGCGTGGATTGATTGCCGAGCGGTGACAAATCGGCTCGCCATGCAAGCAATGCGGCTTAGTGGGTTGGGGGCAGGTGAGGCGGCGTGCCTTGTATTAGCGAAGGAACTTGTAGCGGACTTGCTCATTTTGGACGATCGCCTCGCTCGTTTGTATGCCCAGTCTTTGGGGCTTCGGTTCACGGGCACTATCGGAATCTTGCTCCGAGCCACAGAACTCGGACACATTGCCGACTTTGAACAAGCCCTGCAAGACCTATTGGCTTCGGGCTTTCGGCTTGCCCTAATGGAATTTGAGCGAATCCGCCAACTATGGCGGCAAAGGACAACACCTTGACCCCGGCAGTGGGACGGGCATCGTCGTTGAGTTGGACTATGTGAGGCTGGAGTGAGGGCATTGGGCTTGCCGAACCGCCATCGTGCTGCCTGAGCCGTTGGGGCGCTGCGTGTTAACCTTGCTGAGTAGGCATAAGGGCAAAAGGTTCGTCGGCAGAGTTGGAGAGGGACGAAGATGCTGAAGCGTCTGGTGGCTATTACTCTCGCCTACATCGCTTTGCTGGTCATACTTGTGGGGTTGGCTTGGCATCTTCGGGTCATGCGCCAATTGGAGCGGGAATTGGAGCGGTTGCGAAAGGCAGGCGAACCGACCCGTTGGGAAGACATCGCCCCTCCCATCCCGAAGCACCTTGATGGGACGCCTTTGCTTCTCAAAGCCATTGAGCAATTGCACGCGGCGCAGCAAAAAATCCCGCCCAATATCTGGGAGACTTACAACGCTCAAGTTTTGGAATCAGCCCGACCCGCCCTAAAGACCCTCCGCCAAGCCCTCGCCTTCCCACACTGGCGGCTGGTTGACCCAAAACAAGTGGCGGAATTTGAGACGCCTGACGAGGAATACAAAGCCCTTCGTGAGTTTGCCCGCCTTTTGAGGGCGGAAGCGTTACAGCGGAAGCGGAAGGGCGATGTGGATGGGGCATTGGAAAGTTGCCAGACCATCCTGAAACTCTGTCGGCATATGGACGACGAGCCGTATCTCTTTGCCTTCCTTGTCCAGAAGACAATTTTTAGCATCGGAGTGGTGACACTGTGGGAGGGGGTTTTGTCGGATGCGGACGCTTCGGCGACGGCTTACCGAGCCGTTTTGGCGGAACTGAGGGCGTGGGACATTGACCGTGCCTTTGTGCGGGCGTTGAAGGGAGAGCGGGTTGTCGCAGGTATTCTGGTTTATGACTTCTTTCGCAGGAAGGTCGGATTTGGTAGGTGGCTTTTGAGCACATGGATTGCGGCGAACCAGTCGCTGACACTGGCTTTTTATCGCCAACTCCTTCCCATCGCTCAAAAAGGTGTCCCTTATGACCGCCGAAAAATCTCTCGCTTGATCGCCGATTTCAAGCAGAGGACACAAGGGAGCACCCTCCACTTCGCCACCATGTTAGCCGACTTACTCATTCTAAACGGAGAATTGTTTGACCGAGCGACCGAGGCTCATGCCCTTCAACGAGTGACGGAGGTGGCGTTGGCGTTGAGGCTGTATCGGAAGGAGAATGGTCGCTATCCCGAAGACCTGCAAGCGTTAGCGCCAAAGTTCCTGCCGTCCGTCCCTTCTGACCCTTACGACGGCAAACCGCTGCGTTACCGAAAACTCCAAAAGGGCTTCAAGGTTTGGAGTGTTGGCGAAAATCGCAAAGACGATGGTGGCGTTAAGGTTCGGGATTGGTTGCGACGGGGCGATTTAGTCTTGGAGTCCAAGTTGTGAGGGCGTTGATGTGGCGAAGACTTTTGCGACGGCAGGTGAGTGACGGATGGCGTTGGTGGATGAACTGTTTCGGCTGGATGGCAAGGTGGCGCTGGTGACAGGAGCAAGTCGGGGATTGGGCAAGTTTTTCGCCGAGGTGCTGGCGGAAGCGGGGGCAGAAGTCATCATGGTCGCCCGCAATGAAGCCGAATTGCAAAAGGCGGCGATGGAAGTGGGCGAGAAGACGGGACGGCGCACTTTGCCCCTCCGCGCCGATGTGACGCGCCCTGAGGAAGTGGAGCGGATGGCGGACGAAGCCATCCGCACCTTCGGCAAGGTGGACATTTTGGTCAACAACGCGGGCATCAACATCCGCCGTCCCATCCACGAACTGCAAGTGAGCGAATGGGAGCAGGTGGTGGCGGTGAACTTGACGGGCGTGTGGCTGTGCTGTCGGGCAATCGGTCGGCACATGATGGCACAACGCTACGGGCGCGTCATCAACATCGCTTCGGTGTTGGGGCTGATTGGGTTGGCGGGACGGACGCCTTACACGGCGACGAAGGGCGGCGTCATCCAATTGACCAAAACGCTGGCGTTGGAGTGGGCACCTTATGGCATCACCGTCAATGCGCTGTGCCCTGGACCGTTTCTGACGCCGATGAACGAGGTTTTACCGCCCGAAGTGCGGGCGGAACTGACGGCGAAAATCCCCTTGGGGCGGTGGGGTGAGTTGCGGGAGTTGGCGGGACCGCTGTTGCTGTTGGCGTCCGATGCCTCCAGTTTCATGACGGGCACGGTGCTCGTCGTGGATGGCGGATGGAGTGCCCACTGACAAGGCGGCGACTTCGGAGTTTCGCTTCTTGGCGAAAGGGGAAGGGCAAAGCGCATTTTGTTAACCGCCGATGGTGTGCATGGGGCGGACATGACCGACATATTGCGCCGTCTCCAAAAGCGTCGCCACGCCCGAAAACTTGCGCCAAAAAGCGTGGCGGATGAAGCGGGCGATTTCGGCATCGTCGGCGCCGCCCCGAAGAAGCGGACGCAAGTCGTATTCGTCCTTGCTGAACAGGCAAGGGACGATTTTGCCGTCGGCGGTCAGGCGGATGCGGTCGCAATCATGGCAGAAGGGCATCGTCATGGAAGTGATGACGGCGATTTCGCCCGGCGCCCCGTCGGCGAAACGGTAAACTTGCGCCGTAGAACCCGGTTCACGAGGAAGCGCAACGAGAGGGAAATGGCGGTTGATGGTGCGCAAGATTTCGTCGCCGCTGACCAACCGTTCGGGCGACCAAAGTTTCTGCCCGTCAAAGGGCATGTATTCAATGAAGCGGACGGTCATGCCCGTTCGGCGCGCCAGTTCAGCGAAGTCCAAAATTTCATCGTCGTTGCAACCGCGTGTGATGACGACATTGACCTTGACGGGCAAACCGACTTGGCGAGTTTTCTGGATGCCTGCCATCACGCGGTCAAAAACTTCCTTCCGCCCGACGATGCCTTCAAACCTTTCGGGCTTGAGGCTGTGGAGGCTGACGGTAACGCCTGTCAATCCCGCCTTTTTGAGTCGCTCCGCCATTTCGGGCAGGAAAAACCCGTTGGTCGTCATCGTCACGCTTTCCACTTCGGGGATGGCGGAAAGCATCGCCACCAACCGCTCCACATCCTGCCGCACCAATGGCTCGCCCCCTGACAGGCGGATTTTCGTCACGCCCATGCGGGCAAGGATTTGGGCGACGCGCCCCATCTCTTCGTAGGTCAAGATTTGCTCCTTCGGCAGCCACACGGGGTTGAGGGGCATGCAAAAATGACAGCGGAAGTTGCATCGGTCGGTCACCGAAAGGCGCAACTTTTTGGCGACCCGACCGAACCTGTCAACCAGCGGCGCAAAAAGCAACTCGTCCGTTCGCTCGTCGCAAAGGCAAGCGTTAGTTTTGGTCACTGGCACTCACCGCCTTGATTGTAGCGCCTGATGTCGGCAAATCGGCAGGTCGGCAAGTCGGCATTCGGCAGGTCGGCAAGTCGGGAGGTGACTTCCATGCGGAATGAGGAAGTCGTGGCGATGTTGGAGGAGACGGCGGATTTGATGGAGATTGCGGGCGAGAACCCGTTCAAGGCGCGGGCGTATCGGCGCGCCGCCGATGCCATCGCTGCTTTGAAAGAGCCCGTTGAGGAGTTGGTGAGGACGAAGCGGCTGAACCAGATTGAGGGCGTCGGCGAAAGCATCGCCCGCGACATCACCGAGTTTTTGCAGAAGGGCACGACGACACGGTTGGAGCAGTTGCGCCAGAAGTATCCGCCCCAATTGCGGAAGTTGCTGGAAATTCAGGGCGTCGGTCCCCGCACCGTCGCCATGCTTTACGAGCGCTTGGGCATTGCGACAGTGGACGAACTGGAGGCGGCGGCGAAAGCGGGCAAGTTGACGAAGTTGCCGGGCATGGGTGAGCAGAAAGTGCGCAACATCTTGGAAGGCATCCAACTTTGGCGACAGCAACAAGGGCGCGTCCCGCTCCACATCGCCTTAGCCATCGCCGAACGCATCGTCGCCCAACTTCGGGAGTTACCGCAGGTGGAGCAAATTTTGCCCGCTGGCAGTTTGCGCCGCTGGAAAGAGACGGTCGGTGACTTGGACATCTTGGTGGCGACCCGCGACAGTGAGCCAGTGATGGAGCGCTTCGTGAAGTTGCCCGAAGTGCAAAAAGTGCTGGCGCACGGGACGACCAAATCCAGCGTCCTGATGGCGGACAACTTGCAAGTGGATTTGCGGGCGGTAGACCCCGAAAGTTTCGGGGCGGCTTCGCAATACTTCACGGGCTCCAAAGCCCACAACATCGCCCTGCGCAACCGCGCCTTGAAGTTGGGCTTGACAATCAACGAGTATGGCGTCTTCCGCGAGGCGACGGGCGAGAAGGTGGCGGGCGAGACGGAAGAGGGCGTCTACGAAGTCGTCGGGTTGCTTTGGATTCCGCCTGAGTTGCGGGAAGACCGAGGCGAATTGGAAGCGGCGGAGCGACAGGCGTTGCCCCATTTGGTGACGCTGGAGGACATTCGGGGCGAATTGCATTGCCACACGAAATGGAGCGACGGCGCCAACACGGTGGAAGAGATGGCGAGGGCAGCGAGGGAGCGGGGTTACGAGTATCTCGCCATCACCGACCACTCGCCGCCGATGGGTTGGGGCGTCAAGCCCGAAAACTTCCGCAAACTCATCCGCGAAATTCGGCAAGTTAGCGAGCGGTTGGGCTTTCCCATCTTGGCGGGCATTGAAGTGGACATCGCTCCCGACGGCAGTTTGCATATGGACGAAGACATCCTGCGGCAATTGGACATCGTGATTGCGTCGGTGCATTCGGCGATGAAGATGAGCCGCGAAGAGATGACGAAGCGCATCGTCAAGGCGATGGAGAACCCGCTGGTGCACATCATCGGTCACCCGACGGGTCGGCTCATCAACCAACGCCCGCCTTACGAGGTGGACTTGGAGGCGTTGGTGGAAAGAGCGCGACAGACAGGTGTGGCATTGGAAATCAACGGGTCGCCCGAACGGTTGGACTTGAACGACGAAAACGCCCGCTACGCCAAAGAAGCAGGGGTGCTGCTGAGTTTGGGCACGGATGCCCATCACGACGACCACTTGGACTTCATGCGGTTTGCCGTCGCCGTCGCCCGACGGGCTTGGTGCGAACCTGCCAACATCCTGAACACCCGCTCTTACGAGCAACTGCGGGATTGGCTGAGGGCGCGACGCCGTTGAATTGCATTGCCATTGTCGCGGCTAATAGCCGCTCCAACAGAAGGGCGGAGGGAGCATCGGGTTGCTCATCCTTGTTGGAGTGGCTATCAGCCACGACAAAAGAGGCTGTCAGTCGCAAGGCAAAAGCCATGCGAAAGAAACGGTTGCGCCTTTCATTCGCCCCAACCGATTGCCTTCAGCACCGTCGGCTGGTAGGCGAACAAAGCGGGGACGCCACCCGTGTGGACGAAGATGACGGTGTGCTCTTTGGTCAGTTCGCCTTTGCGCGCCATGTCCACGATGGCGGCGAAGGCTTTGGCGGTGTAAACGGGGTCCAACAAAATCCCTTCAGTGCGCGCCAGCAAAACGAGGGCTTCCATCCCTTCGTCCGTCGGGATGCCGTAACCTTCGCCGACATATGCCAGCGTGTAGTGAATTTCGTCGGGCGTGATGCGGATGGGCAGGGAAAGTTGTTCGGCGATCAGGTTGCTTATCTCGGCGATGTGTTTGGGGGCGTCAGGGCGATGATGGGGGCTGACGCCAACGATGTGCCACGAAAGCCCTAAGGCTTTCGCCCCGACGACGAAGCCCACCTGCGTCGGCGTGGACGAACTGTGAATGAGGTGGGTCGGCTCAATGCCCGACTGCCGACATTGCTCCACCAATTCCAGCAAGCAAACGAGGTAGCCAAAGCCGCCGCTGAGGTCGGGATGCTTGATGACGAAGGGTTTGTGCCCTTTGGCGCGATACTCGTCGGCGAGGCGCTCCTTTTCGGCGTCCATGTCGGCGTCAGCGTCCACGAAGCGCACATCGGCGCCGAAAAGGTAATCCAGCAACAAATTGCCCTGCGGTTCGGCGGTTTTGAATTGGTCAATGCGGGGATTGCGTCGCAGGACGAGGGCGCATTTGAGCCCCAACTTGGCGCAAGCGGCAGCCGTTTGGCGGCAGTAGTTGGACTGGACGGCGGCGCCGTTGATGACGACATCGCAACCTTGCTGCAGTGCCATGCCGAGGCTGAACTCCAAGTGTCGCACCTTGTTGCCCCCAAGCGCCAAGCCCGTCAAATCGTCCCGCTTGATGAACAGGCGAACGCCCAAAAGTTCCGAAAGGCGAGGCAAGGGTTCTAAGGGAGTGGGCAATGTCCCCAACCGCACGCGGGGTAGGGCTGCCAAGCGTTCCCACAAATCCTGCTCGCTGCAAACTGCTGTCGCCGAAACCACGCTCATCCCTCCTATCAGCGTTGGGTCAGGCAAATTATGCGGCATATGTTAAGGCAATCGGCACTGCCACAAGACGAGGGTAATGCCTCGTTCGCTTTCCGCCAAACCGCCGAAAGAGAAGTGCCATCGCTGCAAGCGAATGCCGCCCCGCCATCGCATTTCTCGCAGGAGCAAGGCGTGGGTGAGTTGCGGGCGCAACTTGGCAAAAGCCTTTCTGTCCACCATCGGCAACGGCATCAACTCGTAAACCCGCACATCGGGGCGAAAGCGAAGCAAGTGAAAAGTCGGGTCGGGCGAGAAACTGCCGACGAGCAAACGGGCGTTGGGTGGCAGAGAGCGGTCAAGTTCGTCGTAAAAGGTCGCCAACTCCCTTCGGATTTTCGGGATGGCAGTAAGGTGACGGGCGACGACGCTGGCTTGATATGCCCACCACGCAAGGGCAATCGCTACCAGCACCCTTCCCCAAGCCGCTTTTCGTTCGCCCAAACCTTGAAATAGCAGGGCAGCCAGCAAATAAACGACGGAGACGCAAAGAGCAGGGTAACTCGCTTCCCGACCTAAAGCAGCGACCGTGTAAAGAGCGACGGCGAAGGCGAGGAAACTTTTCGGGATGAGCAAGTGTCGCCGCAGCGTCGCCAATGTTGTCGTGACCACAATGGCGATAGCAGGAACGACATTGAGTGGAATGCCCAAGTAAAACTGAAAGCCCCAAAAGGCTGCACCTAAGGCGAGCGTCAGAAAATCCACAAGCGTTCGTCGCCCTTTGTGAAGCCAGTGAGCCTGCATTTGAGCGAGGAAAATCGCCCAATCGGTGGCGGCGTAAAGAAGCCAACCTGCTATCGCAAGGAGCAACGGGACGGCGACGGCAATTGCGCCTTGCCATCCCGACCTGCGGTGGGCAATAACCGTCAGCACCAACGCCATCGGCAACGCAATCGGATGCGTTAGCACAGAAAGCGCCACGATGATGCCAATCAGCCACCAAGACGGAGAAGGGGCGAAGGACGAGGGACGGGGGACGGAGAGGAAGGCGGCAAGGAGCAAAAGCGTCCCGCACAGCATTTCGGGGCGGGCGAAGTTGGCGGCGAACTGGAAATTCAAGTCGCTGGCGACCCAAAGCATCGCCAAAGCGCACCAGATGGGTGAAGCGCCCAACCGCCTTGCGAGGGCGAAAGTCAAAAGCAAACCGCACATTCCCAGCAACCGACTGAGCCATCGCAGCGCGTTCAGGTCAAACCCGAACACCTTGCCCCACAGCGCCAGTGCCATCGGGTAAAGGGGCATTTGCCAGAAGGTGCGCCGTTCGGCGCCCGTCAGCACGCCTTCTAACAAATCGTTGCGGAAGCCTTTGCCCATCGCCCAGTTTTGGGCGAGGCGGGCGATGACGACTTCATCGTGCCAAGGCACCAGCCACGCATCGCCATACCAACTCTCCACGCCGAGAAACAGCATCGCAATTAGCGCCGCGACGACGGAGAACGAAGCCCATCCGCTTCGGCTTGTCCGCACCCTTTCGCTCACCCGCAAGCATCTTGGCACATCACCATCCCTTTAGCGGCATCATTTGAGGCGAAGGCAATGAGGTGATGAGGGCATGGTGGAACGCATCGCTTACGGCGGTTGGGACGAATGCTATCGGCTCAGCAACGGCATCGTGGAAATCGTCGCAACGGCGCAAGTCGGTCCGCGCTTGATTCGGTTCGGCTTCGTTGACGGCGCTAACGAGTTCGCTGAGTTTGCCGACCAACTGGGGAAGCGGGGCGGCGACGAGTGGCGCATCTATGGCGGTCATCGCCTTTGGCATGCCCCTGAACACCCAGAGCGCACCTACTATCCCGACAACGAGCCCGTCCAAGTGCGCATCGTGGACGAATGGACGCTGGAGTTGACGCAGTTGACGGAGAAGACGACGGGCATCCAGAAACGGTTGCGGGTGCGCCTTTCGCCTGATGCTGCCAGTGTGACCGTCACGCACATCCTGATTAACCGCAACCTTTGGGCGATTGAGTTGGCGGCGTGGGCGTTGTCGGCGATGGCGCCTGGGGGCGTGGCGATTTTGCCCCAACCGCCCTTCATCCCGCACGGCGAAAAGTTGCTGCCTGCCCGCCCGTTGGTGCAGTGGCACTACACCGACATGACCGACCCCCGTTGGAAGTTCGGGCGAAAGTTCATCCTGCTCCGTCAAGACCCGACGCGCCCGCAGCCACAAAAGTTGGGGCTCGCCAACTCGGCGGGTTGGTGCGCTTACGCCAACGGCGACCGATTGTTCGTCAAAACCTTCCGCCACATCGCCGATGCGCCTTATCCCGACTTCGGTTGTTCCACTGAGGTGTTCACCAACGCCGACATGCTGGAATTGGAAACCCTCAGCCCCTTGACGAAGTTGCAACCCGACGAGGCGTTGGAGCACGAGGAGCGGTGGCATCTCTTTCGGGGCGTGACGGTCAGCGAGGACGAAGAGCAACTCACCCAAACCCTTGCCGCCATCTTGTCGCAATGTGGCGTCCCTTCGCTATTTGGCTAAACCCCATCAGCGGTCGCTCCATCGGGAGCGGTGATCGGGCATGAGTGCGCCGCGCAAGGTGACCGTTCGGACTTTGCTGGAGAAAAAACAGGCGGGCGAAAAAATCGTCGCCGTCACGGCTTACGATTACCCGACGGCGTTGCTGGTGGACGAAGCGGGCGTGGATTTCGTTTTGGTCGGCGACAGTGTGGCGAATGTCGTGTTGGGTTACGAGACGACGCTGCCCGTGACGATGGACGAGATGCGCCATCATGTCCGCGCCGTGCGCCGAGGCGTTCGGCGCGCCTTGTTGGTCGCCGACATGCCCTTCCTGTCCTACCAAACGAGCGTCGCGCAGGCGATTGAAAATGCGGGGCTGTTTTTGAAGGACGGGGCGGAAGCGGTGAAGGTGGAAGGGGGCACCCAACCCATCATCCACATCGTCCGTGCGTTGGTGGAAGTTGGCATTCCTGTCATGGGGCATTTGGGCTTCACGCCCCAATGGCTGCATCAATTCGGGGGCGTTCGCGTGCAGGGGCGACGGGGTGATGAGGCGAAGATGCTTGTGGACATGGCGCAGGCTTTGCAAGAGGCGGGTTGTTTCGCCATCGTCTTGGAACTCGTCCCTGAGGAAGTCGCCGCCGTCATCACGGAGCGGTTGTCCATCCCGACGATTGGCATCGGGGCGGGGGCGCAATGCGATGGGCAAATTTTGGTGCTGCACGATTTGATTGGCATGTCGCCCGGTTGGTCGCCCCGCCACGCCAAACGCTACGCCGAGGTCGGCGAACTAATCCGCCAATGCGTCGCCACTTACGCCCAAGAGGTGCGCGATGGCAAGTTTCCGACCCGCGAACACGCCACTCACATGGCGCCCGAAGAACTGGAACGGTTGCGCCAGTTGCTGCGAGGGGAGGGGTCTTGATGCGCCGAGCAAAAATCATCGCCACCGTCGGACCTGCGACAATGGACGAAGAAAAACTGCGCGCCATTTTGCAAGGGGGCGTGGATGTCGTTCGGGTGAATTGCTCGCACGGGACGGCGGAGCAGCACCGCCGCATCGCCGAAACCGTGCGAACCCTTGCCGACGAATTGAACAAGCCCGTCGGATTGTTGTGGGATTTGCAAGGACCGCGTTTGCGGGTGGCTGCCTTGCCCGAACCCATTGCGTTGCCTGAAAACGCTGAGGTGGTGCTGGGCAACCCGCCGCCACCCGCTGACCTATCGCCCAGCCACATTTTCCTGCCTGTGGAAGCGCCTTACTTGGCGACGGCGGTGAAAGCAGGGACGCGCATCTTGGTGGACGACGGACGCATTGAGTTGCTGACGCTCCACACCGACGGCGAACGGGTGCGCTGCCGCGTCGTGCGGGGCGGGATTGTCAAGGGGCACAAGGGCATCAACATCCCAGGCGCCAAGTTGGCAGTGCCCATCTTGAGCGAGGAAGATTTGGCGGATTTGCGCAACGGCTTGCAAGCGGGGGCTGACTTCATCGCCCTGTCCTTTGTCCGCTCGGCGGAAGACATTGAGGTGCTGCGCAACGCCATTCAGGCGCATGGGGCAAATGTGCCCATCATCGCCAAACTGGAACGCCCTGAAGCATTGGAGCGGCTCAACGAAATTTTGAAAGCCGCCGACGGCGTGATGGTGGCGCGGGGCGATTTAGGCGTGGAGTTGCCGCCAGAAGAAGTGCCGTTGGCGCAAAAACGCATCATCGCCGAAGCCAACCGCCAATTCGTCCCGGTCATCACGGCGACGCAGATGTTGGAAAGCATGGTGGACTCGCCCCGACCCACACGGGCGGAAGCGTCGGATGTCGCCAATGCTGTCTTGGATGGGAGCGATGCGTTGATGCTTTCGGGCGAGACGGCTGTCGGCAAGTATCCCGTAGAAGCCGTGACGATGATGCACCGCATCATTTGCGCCGCTGAAACAGCGTCGTTGCAGCAAAAACCCGCTTACGAGGGACGGGGCGAGGGGGAAGAAAGTATCGCCCACGCCGTCAGTGACGCTGCCTGTTTGGCGGCTGCCGATGTGGGAGCGAAAGCCATCGTCGTCTTCACTCAAACGGGATCAACGGCATTGTTCGTCAGCAAACGCCGCCCCGCCGCTCCCATCATCGCCTTCACGCCCGACGAGCGGGTTCAGCGGCGACTGAGTTTGCTTTGGGGCGTCGTGCCCCATTGCTTGCCCTTCGTGGACAGCACCGACGAACTCATTCGGTTGATGGACGAACGGTTGGAAGCGGGAGGGATTGCCCGACAAGGCGATGTCGTCGTGATTGTCGCTGGCATCCCGCTGTCGGCGCGAGGGCGAGCCAACTTCCTCAAAGTCCACATCGTCGGCACCAGCGAATGAAAGGAGGCGAAAAGATGGGTTGGTGGCGTTGGACGACGCCATTGATGGTCGCAGCCTTGTTGTCCGCATGGCAATTCGTCCCATCGCAAACGGACAAAGTGGCGTTGGGACGAACCCTTTACCTGCGCCATTGCGCTGCCTGTCACGGCGAACGGGGCAAAGGCGATGGGCAATTGACAAAAGTCATCGTCCCGCCCGTGCCCGATTTGACGGAAGGTGTTTTCAAACTCCGCTCTACGCCGTCGGGCACTTTGCCGACGGATGACGATTTGCGTCGGGTCATCGGCGAGGGCATTCCCGCCACCCCGATGTTCGGCGTCAAGGGTTTGCTGTCCGACGAGGAGTTGGACGCTTTGGTCGCTTTCACCAAATCGTTGGTTCCCAAGTTTCGCACGGAAGGCGCTGGCAAACCCATCGCCATCAACCCGATGCCACCATCGCCAGAATTGCTGGCGTTGGGTCGGCAAGTTTATGCCAAGTTCCAATGCAGTGCCTGTCACGGACCGCAAGGCGATGGCAACGGACCGCTGGCGAAAACTTTGCGAGATAGCAAGGGTCGCCCCGTTCGCATCCTGAGTTTGCGGGATGCCCGCAACTACAAAAACGGCTACACACCCGCCGACATCTATCGGACGCTGATGACAGGGATGGACGGGACGCCAATGCCTTCCTTTGCGGGTGCGATGAGCGAGCGGGAAGCATGGGCATTGGCGCACTTTGTCCATTCGCTTATCGTCAACAACCCGCCGCCGAGACGGGAAGGCACTGCCATCAAAGTGGCTTTTGCGAGCACCACCACAAACTCGCAAGGTGACAGTTACCAAGATGCGTCGTCTCTTTGGCTCCCGTTGCAAAGCACTTGGGGACGAACAGGGAAACCTGATGCCTTGCAAGTGCAAGCCATACTGACAGGGCGCCAGTTGCTCTTGCGGCTTGTTTGGGACGACCCGACGCCCAACGAAGGAGCGCCACGCCCTGACGGGGTTGCCGTGCAGTGTCCCGAAGATTTGATGAAGCCGTTGCCCTCGCTCTTTTGGGGAGACCCGCAGGCGCCCGTGCGGGTGTGGCGTTGGATGGCGGGGCGAGGGGGCGAAGTTGGGCGGGCGACAGGCGTCGGGACGATGCGCCGTCAATCAACGCCCTTTGAGGCAAACGGTCAATGGCGGCAAGGGCAATGGAGCGTCGTGATGAAAATCCCATTGCCCGATGGCGTTCAACGGCTACCGATGGCTTTTTCCGTTTGGGATGGTGGAAGCGGTGACGAAGGGGAGCGGCGGATGATGACGGGATGGCATTGGCTTGTCGTTGAACCCCGTTGAAACTGCTGCGAAGGAAGACGCATCCTTTTGGCAGGGGTCGTTCCCTTTTTGCCGTCAAGCCCCATAATTGTGCAGGTGATGCACCGATGGGTTTCAAGTTGTCAGCGGAGTTGGAGGCACAAAAGCGCGCCTTGCCTGACCTTCAGGCGGAGCGCCCCGAACATCCCATCGCTTTAACGCGGGTGGGCGTGGCGAATTTCCGTTTCCCCGTCACGCTGCGGCGCAAAGGCGAGGTGCTGCGCACTTTCGTCACCATTGAAGCCGCCGTCAATTTGCCGTCTGACCAGCGGGGCGCGCACATGAGTCGCTTCGCCGAGGAAATCGTGCAAGCGTTTTCCCTGCCGATGGAAGCGGCGCTCTTTGAGGAGTTGGCGGAACGGCTCGCCAACGAACTTTTGGACGCCCACGATTACGCCCACCATTGCACCGTCTTGCTGGAAGCGGAATCCCATGTGGACGGGCACCCTTACAAGTTGTTCGCCAGTTACAACACCGCCACGCAACAGCGGATTTTGGGCGTGGAAGTGCACGGGGCATTGGCGTGCCCTTGTGCGATGGCGATGACAGGCGGGCTTTCGCATAACCAGCGAGGGCGGCTGCGGATTGAGTTGCAAACCAACGGCTATCACATCCCTGCCGAAGAGTTGGTCGCCATCGCCGAAAGTGCCTTTTCCACACCCGTGCGCCTGCTATTGAAGCGCCCGCAAGAGAAAGCCATCGTGGAAGCGATGCACCGCAACCCCAAATTTGTGGAAGATGTCGTCCGCGATTGCGTCATCGCTTTGAGGGAGCGCTACCGAGGCGTTTGGGCGCGGGTGCGTTGCGACTCCTTTGAAAGCATCCACCCCTACGATGTCTTTGCCGAGTGGGAGGGAAGGCTGTAGCCAATCGCAAGCACAAGGGAGATGTCTCGGATGGGTTGGCTTAAAAACTTCTTCAAACGCATCGTCGTGGAAGCCATAACGGAGGTGCTGGAGCCCCGCATGCGGGTGGTCGTGCAGGAGGAGTTCGTTCGGTTAGAGCCTCGCATTCGGACGGTCGTCCGCGAAGAGTTTGAGAACCTTGAGCCCCGCATTCGGGCAATCGTTCGGGACGAGATGCGAGTCGCTTTTGAGCAGGAGTGGGAGCCCCGTATTCGGGCGATTGTGCAGGAGGAGTTCATTCGGTTAGAGCCCCGCATTCGGGCGATTGTGCGGGACGAGATGCGGGTCGCTTTTGAACAGGAATGGGAGCCTCGCATTCGGGCGATTGTGCGGGAGGAATTGCGGACGGCGATGGAAGAGGAATGGGTGCCTCGCTTGCAGGCGATGTGGCGAGAGGACATCAACCGAATGCAAGACCGCTTCAACATCCGCTTTGATTCTGTGCAAGGGCGGCTGGACAATTTGGCAGAGATGATGCTGCATGCGACGGTTCAGGTGCGGGAGATGAGTGAATTGACGGAAGTGATGCGGTCGCTGCGGTCAGAGGTGGAACGCATCAAAGCCCACATTGGCTTAACTTGAAAGGAGGCGAAGGATGATGCCGCGCATCAAACTGGCGCGCACCGAGTTCATTGACGCAGGGCACTACATCCCTGGGCACCCCAAGTGCGGTCGCCCACATGGGCACACCTACCGCATAGATGTCACCATTGAGCAGCAATTGGAAAGCGACATGCTGTTGGAGTTCGGCGAATTCAAGCGACGGGTCTGGGATGTTTTGGCGAGGTATGACCATGTGATGCTCAACGAGGTCATGGACGCCGTGCCGACGGTGGAGAACATCGCCATTGAGTTGCATCGGGAACTGAAAAAGGTGTTGCCCGACTTCAAGGTGACGGTGCGGGTCTATGAGGGCGTCCGAAAGTGGGCGGAATACGGCGACGAGTGACAAATTGCCGCTGGCGAGGTGAGGGGCGATGACGCTGGCGTTGCCCAAGTTTTGCGAGGGCTTCATCGTTCCTCGGCGGGAATTTGAACCCGCCTACATGGAAACCTATCGCAGCGGGCGCATTTGGGAAAAGGTGGAAATCGCCCGCGAGATGCTGAAGCGGTGCCGCGTTTGCCCCCGCAACTGCGATGTCAACCGATGGCAAGGCGAATTGGGCACCTGCGCGTCAGGGCGTTACGCCGAAGTCGCCAGTTACTTCCCTCACTTCGGCGAGGAAGATTGCCTTCGTGGCTGGCGAGGCAGCGGGACGATCTTTTTCACCCATTGCAACCTCAAGTGTGTCTTTTGCCTGCCTCCCGATGCCCTTGTCGCCACCGAGCAAGGACTTCAAGCCATCAAGGACCTTTTTGCGATGGGCGAAGACGAGCAAGTTTGGCATGGTGGCTTTGTGCGCTTTTTGGACGGCAAGGTGCGGGTGTTTGTGCGGGAGGGACATTTGGCGCCCGTCACCAAAGCCTTCAAGCATTTCTTTGCGGGCAAGTTAGTGCGCCTCAAACCCTACAACTGCCCACCCTTGATTTTGACCCCCAACCACGAAGTTTTTGTCTCGCATCCTTCAGAGCCCTATCGCTTTTTCAAGGTGCGTGCCGATGGCGTGAAAAAAGGTCACTACCTCATCGTGCCCAAACGAACCATCGCTGGCGAAGAAGTCGTCTTAGATGTCGCCACCCTCTTGGAGCCTGTCGT
>Ga0080007_1071858_pt1 | contig 16086 bp, 21 predicted proteins | sample OctOCTMetagenome_FD_69210 | JGI IMG/M metagenome (GOLD analysis project Ga0080007, IMG submission 69210) | Hot spring and microbial mat streamer communities from Octopus Spring Streamers, Yellowstone National Park, USA - OCT_B (SPADES... | ecosystem: Environmental > Aquatic > Thermal springs >...
GAGCCCAAGCCTGGAGATTATCAGAACCGAGGCTTTGTAGAGAAGCCTACTCAGCATAAGCAGTACACCTACAGTTCGTTAAAGAGTGAGTAGTAAATCCTTATAAATTTATAAACATGCTTCTCGAAGGGGAGCACCCCCATCTTATACCTTAGCGTTCTCCTAGTAGCTTCTCCTCCTTAGCCTTGCTAGGATTTGTGCTCCCGCTCTACGTGTTGTAATGTACCTTAACATGTCCGGTACTGTTGCTCTGAATACCGGGTCTCCTACCATCTTCTCTGTGTAAGCTTTGAGTATAACGTGTGGTTTAAGCTTGTAGGGTGCCTCGACCAGCCCCTCCTCTATCATACTGCATGCTTTTAGGAGCTCCTCTAATGCCCTCTGTGCTCTGAGCTCCAACGCTATACCCCACGTCCTCTTGTTAGCCTAAGTCCACGCTGATAGGCAGTCTAGGAGTAGTACCATGTGCTCCTTGTATACTGCGTGTACGGCTGCCACGACAACCTCAGCCTCCTTCGTCAGACAGTAGGCTCTAAAGCCTCCGATCTCAAGCTCCTCCCTATGCTCCCTTAGTAGCCTACCTCCATCAAGGTACACTGTCCAGGCGAATGACGGTTGCGTGTACGAATCCACAGCGAAACCCCTCCTGGACAACGTTACAGTGTAGGGCTCTGAGACCACGACCTCGAAGCCTATGGACTTGAGGGCTCTAACAGCTCTTCCAACACAACCACTATCGACTAGTATGTCTAGATCAACTGATGCGTGCTCAACAGGCCTCCTAAACTTGAACAAAGCATAGTCAACCCCCCCGAGGGCCCCAACAACCTCCACAGTGTTCCCCACAGACCACCTGTACCTACGCTCCTCACGGGAAAAGCTCACCCTCAGGAGAGCGAACCCTCCTAAGGTAGGCTAGGTAAACCTTATTCAACCTAGAGAGCCCAGCAAGCCTCTCAACCTCCCAACCCACAGGCCTATACAAACCATATATGGCTCTCAAAAGCCTCACAGTACCCGTTTCAAAAGACATCCAAACACCTCAACCGGAAACCCATACATAAACCCTCTTGGAACACCAGAGACTTCCTCCCAGGTTACCCTTAGATTAGGCCTTCCCCTTAGTAGAGCTCTTATTCTCTGCTGTTTCTACTCATGATAGGATCTCCTTTACAACCGCCCGTGGGCTCCTCCTACCGGTGTCAATGCTACATCTAGACGTGTACCTGGCTAGTATATTGTATGCCACGAGCTCCCTAGCAATAAAGCCTCTCTGCACATCAGCCCTCCCAGCTAGTGTGCCCACGTCAGCATAGAGGTAAACAGGGCCCTCTAGGACCGTAAGCCTTAGGAGGAACCTACCGTGGATGCTCGAAAGGAACAATGGATGCCCTAGGGTTACCACAACCCTTACAATGAAGTCCATAAAACCCCTATCGCAGACAAGCACCCTACAGAAACTCCTTAGGATAAGCCTCACGATAACATGTGGTATGAGAGACCAGATCTCGACATGAACCCATAGGGGCCTAAGCTTTACCGGAACACAAACCTCATAGTAGGGGTTACAAACGCCCCTAAATGAGCTAAAGCGGGAGAGGAGCCTGTAGAGGAGGGATGCAAGTAGATGAGAACCCCTAAACCAGTGAGTACAAATAGAACCTTGAGAAGAGAAGTAGGGGGCTAAAAGCCTAACAACAGTAGTCTTACCAGAGCCATCAGCACCCGAGATGCGATATACACGCTCCCAGCCTTTCTCTAGACTCTCTGTGAGAAGGGGTATTAGCCCTCGGGGTTTTTAATGAGAGTAGCCTATCTCAGTAGCATACTAGGATCCCTAGCACATGTGATCATACCGTACCTGTCGATTCCAGCTCTTAGAGCAAACTCGTTATGAGCCCAGACTCTACATGTGAAGCCCAATTTCTCTAGGACACCCTTAAGTTCATGGTAGGTTTTACCCCTCAAGTAACTATTATACTCGATCTTAACTATGTCGAAGAGCCTCGATACGTCAACCTCATTGATAACATCGTACTCGCAACCCTTACAATCCATCTTCAAAACCTTAACCCTGAACTTGCCTAGATCCAACCCCATACTGGTAATCTCTCTGATTAGCGTAGACAGTCTCTTAGACCTAACCCTAACCTTAAACCTACCACCACCTTGGATAGAAGTGCCGTTATTCATAGACGTGCAATAGTTATTAAGCCCTAAGCCCATGTTAACAGTGGCTTTCTCAGCAACTCCTCCTAGTTAACTTAGCCGAGATCCTTAAACCAAAATCCCTCTCAGCCGAGTACTTAGGTGATTGGATAATATGCCGCGAAAGAGCGGGTCGTATAGCACTTTTATAGCACTTACCACATGTAATGTTTGGGATGCTCACTCCTATCAAGCCATACAGAGCCTCAACACCTCTTGAAAAACGTTTTTCAAATCAATACCTTAAAAACAATTAGACAATTATTTATAGATTGCTCTACGGCCTCCTTAAGCCTTATGGAAACCTACGATAAAGAGCTTCAGAAGCCCCTAAGACTTTACCGCAACAAAGAAATACTCAAAAATCTTAGTGAACTAGCATAGAACTTCACCACCATAATAGCGGTTATAACCATAACTAGATCACAAGTTTAGCAATTTCTGAAGCATTTTCTCTAGATAATCTGAATATTCTCTAGCACTATCTATCAATCTCATAAGTTTAATCAACAACCTTTGTTACGGAAGAAGCTACGATCTTCTCATTACTAAGGATCTTTTCAAAAGGATTTCCCGCAACATCTAACGGAATACCAGTTTCAGGACAAGATCATTAGGATTCTTAATCTCCCCAGATCATATCAACTCAATAGCTCTAGCCTGGATCTCAACAGAGACAACCTCTCTCCCAGCTTCTTCAACAATCCTTTTAACCAACCTTCTCTCTAACGGCCTTATAAATGTCACGCATACTTATCGCCAAAAGCTCAGCAATCTTCTTATATGTGACTCCAAACTCTTGATAAAGAAGTCTGGCGAGAAATTTCTTATGCTCAGATCGAATATATAATAGATTGATCCCTATGGCTTCTGCACAGCTCTCACGTGACAGATACTTAAACCTCCGACTTCCACTTCTTATACCATGGCATTCAGTAGAGGTCATCAAAGAACCCACTTCTAGCAAGGGTATCAGTATAGGGCTCTAGATAACGACTTTGAAGTCACCTGGAAACTGACCATATTTAGCCTGCTCACGAATAGGCATTCATGTTACCAGCTTTATCTCTAAAGATCTTTCGAATATCTTATCCGTGTCCCAGTACTGCCAGTTTCCCCATCTACCAAAGGTTTTCACATTTATTTCAGCTAATCCCTGTGTAATTGTATTTATGTCTTTTTCGTGTGTAGATGTGTAGATGGGGTAGCCATACTTATGTTACCAAGCTCTGACAACTTCAATTTCATTATCGTTTTTTATTACTCCTAATTCTGAAAAGCCTTGAGTAGTTTCATCGATTAGTTTGTCTAGGTCATTTTTGGTTTGGCGGTATCGTTATCTCCGCTATTAGTGATGCTTTATCGGGAGGCGTTTTCCGCTATAGTTTGAGATCCAGGCATAACGATGAAATACAATCTTTTTATCAGGTACGTATACCCAGTGCTGATTAGGTGCAGGACGTTTTAATCCTAGACCGACAACCACGAGAGAATTATAATCAAGCCTCGCAGCAACCTTCTGAAAGTCCTCTGATAAATTAAATATTTGTGGAACTTCTTTGAGTGGTAATGTATTTATAATTTTCTCTACTTTCAACGAATTATTTATTATATAGTCATCTTTAGTCGCCTTCACCTCTCTGACTTCAGCTTTAAAGAATTTCACACCTAAAGTTTCAGCAAGTCTGTATGCAGCCTCCCACTGCTTAATAATTCCACCTTTCCTCGGATAATAAAATACTGCTTGTTCCTTGTAACCAATAGCAGGAACTCCTGCAATAGCTTTAACAACATCCTCTATTGATGGTAGCGGTAGCCTACCTGGTATATAGACCCAATCAGCTGATATCTGATCAAGAGGTCTTTTCCAGATCTTCTCGTTATATGGGATCAGGTAGTCTTCTGCAACATCACGACCAAATATCTTCATGATCCAATCCAAAAATTCTTATGTCTTTCATCATTATATTCAAGGAATGCTCTGATAACAGATAAACCATATTTAACCCTTAGCTCAGGGGGAGAACATATATTCCAGTTTCAAAAGGATATGGAACAAAAGTACCATTAAGCAAAACAAACGCTCTTCTTTCTCTAGATACCCACTCACCACCTAAACTTAATATAGCTTCAATAATATCACGCCTCTTACTAAAAACAATATGGCTACCTCCAACATCAAATAGATAACCATTCACAACTTCACTGCGAAGAAAACCTCCATCCAAATTCTTATCGATACAAACAACATCTGCAGAAGAGTAAAGAGATTTCATTCTAATTGCTACAAGTATGCCTGACCATCCACAACCAAGAACAGCTAATCTCATTGCTTTGATCCTCTTTACTATCAGCTACTCTTTCAGATCTTCTAATAAGCGATGCTTATTATTGCGATACCATCTCAACATAACTTCTTGCTGAGGATGATATGATAGATGTCCCGCAAAAGAATCTAATGCTAATATACGTGCATGTTTCTTATTGTCTACATAAAAGTTTATAGAATCTTCATCTCCCTGAATAACAGAGCCCCATATAAGTGGCGTGTTGCGAATCTTACCCTGTATATTAATGCTTACTCTCGGACCTGGGGAGGAATAACCATAATGCCTTAAAAGGAAAGCTCTCTCAAATAAAATGCAACTAATAGAGAATCGTACTGGTATATACTCATATAGCTCATTATTCTTTTTAGCGAATATATAGGCTACCTTATTTAAGGGTATAGATCTTTCCCAAATCCATTTTGCAACCTCAGGATCATACCAAATTCTCTGTTTAGCCCAATGTTTAGCAAAGATAGGTTTTTCAAAGATTTTTTAATATTCCTCAATTAGATCCAGAATTTTAAGAAAATGATAAAAAGAAACGTTATTTACGTTTAGCACAGGTGCTACGAAACCGATATCTACACCTTCTTCTTTTAAACGTGAATATGCACGAATCATATTCTTAATGGTAAACTTTGTTAAAAACATCGTCATCTAACTTTATAACTATAGGAGAATCAATTATATGTTGGACCACATAATTCTGTGCAGCTTCTATATTATTAGGTAAAAATTCTATATAACTGAATCCATAATTTTTACTGAGAGCTGGTGCTGCATCGCCAACAAATATGCTTAAGGGTCCTACTTTGCAATTCTGCCCTTTGCTAATTGAAGAGGAATAATGGCGCCTAAGGGAACACCCTTATTCTTTAACTCATAAGCTTTATTGAGTAAAATTCTTAAGCCGTCGTTCCTTACGATCTCAACATCATCGTCCATAACCCATATCCAATCATAACCTTCTTTATATGCTAGTTTTAACCCAATATAGAATTGTCCTGACCCTCCAATATTTTCACGGATCCTTACATATTTAACTTGTGGAAATTCTCTATGGATCATTTGTTTGGTTTCGTCAGTCTCTGATCCATCGACAACTAATATGATCTTCGGAACAAAAATCTGAGATAATAACGAATAAAGACATCGACGCAGATCATTAGGCTTATTATAAGTACTAACTACAGCTACTACTTTATCATTGCTCACATTGCTTGGCATTTTTAAACACCATGCCTTGGGCAAAGGTGATTATTAGATCTTACTAATAAATTACTCTTCATAAAAATTTAAAATTATGATTTTCTAGGAAAGCGTAAATAATTGCTAATGATCTTATAGATCTATTGACACATGCAAATAATGCTAAAACCATAGACTTATAGAAGAATTTGGGACTTGATATAAAATCTCTTAACGTATCCACATAAATCATAGCTATACCTAATATTGTAATTCAAGCTTATAAACCATGGCAACGAGATGAAAAGCCCTGAAAGTAGAACAAAGATGAATGGTATAAATAATGAATAAGACGAGTACTTTAATTTCATTCTTAGTGGCATAGATTTCAATACCCTAAGCCATATCATACGATGAGGCTTATTAAAGTATCCTATGAGCATCTTTAAATAAGTAAAGAAGTTTATCTCCTCACTCCTCTTTTTACCCATAAGCCTATTCACCCAAAGATCTCTTCTCGCTCCAAGATGTTTCCCTATAATGTCGCCCAATTGAACACATTTATATCCTGCCTTCCATATGCGGGCACCAAATTCAAGATCTTCATCGGCTGTGAAAGGCAGACACATTGATTCATCATAAAATCTTTTACCCTCTATATCTTCTCATTTGATAAATGCTGTTACTGTATAGGCTACGAATCGTTACTATAAGATCCTCTTTTTAGTTTAATGGCTTTTTCACATATTTTTATCTGCATTTCAGTATTGTCGGTTGTAGTATTTACTTTGCATATATCCTTATAGACTCGCCAAAATAGACCATATTTAGTTTTTGTGAAATCAGTTGTTCATATATAACTCGTTGATTAGCACTATCGATATGTCCTGATAGTATATCTAAGGAGTATTCGTAGTCGTTAAATATTACTGCGTCGTAGTCACTTAATTCATTACCAAACATTTTCATATACTTTGGAAGCGAAATAAACTTAGTTGTTTCATTTCCTTGAACATCCATATATCCTTCAAAAAGTATTCCGTTTCGCAATGCCATGTATTCAATTAAATGTACATGGTACTTCACCCATATAACATTGCCCTTAAGGTTTTTAACGGCGAAATCGGCTCCCTTTAAAGAAGAATATGGATAGTAGTAGCCGGGATCGTTATCGTGTATTATTATAGGCACTAGCGAGAGAAATACTATTAGCATGATCTTAATGGTCTGATCTAGAATTTTATGGAACTTCTTGAGTCTCAAAAAGCTTGTTTCTTTATTGATTGAGAGATAAAATGATATGAGAATAGAGAAAGGAATTAATGAGAACCAATAAAATCTGATATAAGCTCCCAAGGTAAGTGAAGGAAAGAAAGCTGAGATTCCAATGCCCAAAACACATACTATAAAAAATACTGCAAGAACGAGTAATCTTTGTCGTATTGCATAATCTTTAATGTTTACCAAGCCCCAAAGGATCACGATGATTCCCGATAGGATCTCAAATGCGGTTATGATTATTTTTATTAGGAGAGTCATCATACGTTGAGATGGAAGAGAAACCACTTCCTCTGGTAATTCAACAGTTCCTCTCATTTTTATTGCATTAATAAGCATTTTTATTAGGAGAGTCATTATATGTTGAGATGGAAGAGAAACCACTTCCTCTGGTAATTCAACAGTTCCTCTCATTTTTATTGCATTAATAAGCATTGAGGCGATGGTGTAAAGAGATCCCTGTGCTAGGTATTCCAGCCATGAGATCCAAGCAATTATAAATATAAATATAAATACTGCGAGTGTTTTGTAGGCTCTTTTTCTCTGATGCACTAAATAGTGAAGTATTAATATGATGGATGGCAAAATAATGAGAAAAGGAAACAAGATATATATAGTCATGCCCGCCATAGTTATTGGTAATGAAAGAAATGCAAATCTTATATCTTTTGTTTCCATATAGAGAACAAATAAATATATAAACAAGAGAAAGAGTATGTGAGATAGACCTCCAGGATATACATAAATAATGAAATAGTAAAAAGCCACATAGATCGTTAATGCTATGACAGCCGTTTTTGAACCAGTAAATTTCGATGAGACCATATAAAGTAAAGATAACATTATAAAACTAAACACAAAAGGATAGAACTTCATAAAGTATATTGAATCTATAGAAGTGATCAACATGAAAATAGAGTACAATAAATAGGCACCCGGATCGTTTGATGCCGCCATCACAGATAGAGGTGGCGGAGTGTGTCCTCTTAGTAAAATCTTAAGCGATGCCGATGTATGTATGTAGGTATCCACGTATATAGGTAGATGATAAACAACGCTCGTTGTTCCATAGATTATCAGGACGAAACACGTAATTATGAGAAAGTCCAACATAGGTTTTTCTTCGGAAAACAATGCCAGACGGAAAACTATTACAATTAATAACATTACAAAGCTGAACCAGTAAAATAACGAAAGATTCTTAGTGAAAATAAGGGTGTCAGGAGATAATATCTCATCTATAGAAGGAGTTAAAAACATAGATAAAAGCCAAAGACCATATGTAAATAAAACTAAAACCAAGAGTTTATTTCCTAGAGAAAATAACGGTTTTTTCATTCTGTTGTCATCAGATTTAGTTACATTTAATTACTAGCTTCTATTTACTCTTCTAATAATTCTTTGAGAAGCTTCTTTGCTGTCGTACTTACAGCATCACTAGGGTTCATTACTGGTCTAAATCCCAGAATTTTTCACTTTATTTATTTTAGGGCTACTCTCTTTACGTCCCCTAGCCATCCAACACCGTGTAATACTGGTTTGTATCTCTTTATCACGTCGTTTAGTCTCGCTACCTTTATTACCTGATCTGCTACCTCGTCTACTGTTATCCAGCCTTCGTTGCCTATATTATAAACTTCGTAGTTTGTATCTGTTTTTCTCCATGCAATCATTGCTGCTTCTATTGCATCATCTATGAACATGAACAACGTCAACATCTCTAACAATCTATCTCAACAACCTCCTCAGATCATTCCTTCTCCTAGGATAGCGCTTCTAGTCTCTGAATAATGGCTCGCTAGCATTGATACCTTTTCTCCCACTAACAACATGCACGACATAGCTCTCTTTATGTAACTCTACCACTCTTCTTCATCCAGGAAAACCACAGAACCTTTCTTGTCAAGGTGCACTCTCTTCTATGAGAACTAAGGTGACAATAATCTTTGGAGAACTAATGATACCCGCTATCGCTAAATCTGTAAATTGTGAAGATGCTGTGAGAATATCGTGAATGTCTAAGCATTATCTTAGCCTCTGTAGAGTTCCTCCACGTACTTTAAGGCTATTTCATTCCACGTTGGTATATCTGCTGGTTTCTCCTTGGGAGCTCTCTCCAGGAGCCTGTAGACTTCGTCTGCTATCCTGTCTACGCTCCACCTTAGATCTATTGTTAGTGTGCGTGGTCTTCCTTCGAAGTTTAAGCCCCACGGCTTGGCTGTGATTACTGGAGCTCCTATTGCGTTAGCTTCGTTAACACTTTGTGGGTAGGATTCTCTCTCGGAGAGGAGGCCGAAGAGTGTAGCGTGGGATAGGGTCTCTATGTACTCTTTGTAGGGTTTGCAAGCTTAGCTTCAAATCTTGAAACGGAGTGGACAATACAGTCTCTCAGCAAGCTTCTCCGATGAATTCCCTTCTATTAACTATTATAACGCTAATGAGGGGGTCGCTCATTAACAGCTATGAGAGTAGATGTTCTAATCAGTCTTCAGCAACTCTCTCGTATATCTCGGTTATCTTCTTCGCTATCTCATCCCAGGTCATGATAGAACTTCTGCCAATGTTACCTAACCTGGTACTCAGAGTTTTATCGCTAGCTAATGTTACTACTGTTTCAGCGAGTGATTTAGGATCTCTAGGTGGTACTAGTAGGCCGTTTACCAGGTGCCTCACTCTATACGGTATTCCGCCAACGCTAGTTGCTATAACCGGTTTACCTCTAGCCCAAGCCTCCGATATGGCCATTGGGTATACCTCAACGTAACTGCTAACACTTGGTATAACGACTCCTAGGGATCCATCGATAGCTCCGATCTTAGTCTCCTCATCAACATAGCCGAGGAATACTATGTGATCCTCGACTCCAAGTTTCTCTGCTAACCCCCTATAAGGTCTTTGATCCCCTGGGCCTATGACTACAAGCTTTAAATCAACATGCTTTCTCACATAGGGCATGGCTCTAATTAGTACGTCTATGCCCTTCAGAGGATGCATCCTACCTATGTACAAGATATAGTCTCCGTCCAAGTTATATCGTTCTCTAAACACGTGACCATTGTACCTGCATGAAATAAACCATCTGGGGACACCGTCCGGGATATAAATAGCTCTAATGCCATATTTTCTTTCTAGCAATTCGTGATCCCTTAAACTACGAACAAGCTTAACATCAGATAACTGAATAGCTTTCTTCAGAGTCCATCTAGAATAGAGAGGTCCTAACGTCCTTACCAGTAGATTAGGATGATCTTGTAAAGCATCAACCGCCATAAAATACATAACACTTTTAACGCCGATTTCTTTAGCCTTCTCAATCATTTTAACAACAAATAAACTATTCTGACTATGACCATGAACAATATCAGCATTTTTAAAAATCCTTACTGGATACTCAAACGGGTACGTAAGATCTGGAAAGCCAGCCCTTAGAGCCTTTACTCTATGGATAAACACATTATTAATAATCTCCTCTTTGGGTCTACCTTCTGTACCATATCTACTAGTGATAACATGAACCTCGTGACCTAGTCCAGCAAGCTCCTCTGTTAGACTTTGAACAGCTCTCTCTAATCCTCCGATAACAGGGTAATAATGATGATATACGTGTACTATCTTCATTTTATTATTCTATTAGCTTTTAATACTCCTTTTATCGCTAAAGGACCGTTTATCAATGCATATATTGTTAGTATCATGTAACTGAGAACTTTCTTATGAAATGGATAACACCATTTATTCATAAAATACGTGTGGCTTACCCATTTCCAAAAAACCCTATTTTCAAGATCAGAATATCTATTCCCACCACTTTCAATTGCTAAATGATAGGCATAAAATCTTGGGTCAAAGATTATTTTATAGCCGAGCTTTCTAATCTGCATCTGCAGATCACTCTCTTCTCTATATCCTATGCCGCCGTAGTTCTCATCATATCTAACCTCTTTATCTAAGATCTTAGCTTTTAAAGCCATTAGAGGCGTTGTATAATCAACATATCTAGGCCCATGAGTATTATCAAGAAAAATAAAACCTGTTATCTTCGTTAGATTATCAGCTAAATTATAAATGTTTAGAGCAAAATCAGGATCTATAGGTCTCCTCCTAATATTTATTACTCTCCCCCCCACAACTCCTATCGAAGGATCTTTAAGCCAGTGAAAAGCTGGTAGAAGTGAATGATCTCCTGGATAGATATAATCATCATCATATAAGACCAGTACATCATCTTTCTTAAGATTATATTTTGCATATTCTAAAACCATGTTTCGAGCCTTTGCAGAACCTCTTTTACCAATATTGATATCATATATAACCTCAAAGCCTCTATCAATTAATTCCTTCAAACTTTGAACATAAAACTCTCTTTCTCTATTTGAAGATGCGTCAATAATTAAAATAAAGCCTTTAATCATCCCACTTTTAGTAAAAGACTTGAGACAGTAGCCAAATATCCTGCCACGGTTGTAAGAAGGAATGCCAACGAAGAATCCCATAATTATATTGCAAATAGTCTATGCATAATCTATGCAGATATCACTCCCACTCTTCTATTATCGCATCAAGCACCATTAAACATGCTCAAGATATGTAATGAAAAAGCTATTAAAGTTTATTTTGTAAGCTTCAACTCTGTATATCCACATTTCTTACAAACATATACTTCAAGTTTACGATAATTGTTGAGAAGCTTCGCTAACATATCTTTATTTTTATCAGAAAGGATGTAAGGCTTCAAACCTCCCTTGTCATATGTAATTAATGGGATCGAAATAAGAAGAGCTTTATTAGGCCCTGGCAACATAAACTCGAACAGATCATATTCCTCAGAACCGCATTTAGGACATTTCCACATAGGAAACTAACCCATAGCTAACCTTTAACCTGCTTCTCCCAGGCTATATCCTTTGTTAAGAGATTCCTCACCATTGCCGCGATCAGGTATAATTGTGCTACTACCCATGTTCTGTATGGTTTAAATGCTAGTAGTAGTGCTCCAGCTGCCAGCACCGCTATTGCTATGATGGATCCTCTCAACGCCTGGTGGATTAGTAGCGTTGTTGCTATTGGTAGTAGCCATGGGTTTACTAGGTGTAGGTATGCTTCTGCTAGGAGTACGTGTTTAAACCTGTTGGGGGCCCTCCCCACGTGTCTCAGGGTTTTCAGGAAGTGTTGTACTAGATGCTGTGCCCTCCTAACCCTCCAAGCATGGTATCCCTCCTCTGGCATCTTCTCAATACACTCTACGTCGTCGACAGCTATAGCCCTGTAGTCCTTCAATGCTACCAGTGTGGCTGTATGGCTGTCATCCGCCCCTATGTCCGTTGGGAACCCTCCCACTGCTTCTAGGAGCCCCCTCTTGAATGCTGCTAGCTCCCCGTGGAATACAGGTGTTGACCAGGCCTTGCTCTCAGCCAGTCTAACGGTGTTGTAGAACCCCCTGTAACCCCCCTCTACACCTAGGAAGCCTCCTCGCTCCGGGTTTTTAACGCATGTTACAGCTCCCACCGTGGGGTCTGATAGCCATGCTACTGCGTTGGACAGCGTTCTCTGGGAGGCCCACTTTGAGTCTGCATCCGTTATAACCACTATGTCACCGCTAGCATGCCTTAGAGCATTGTTTAGAGCGTAGGCCTTACCCATCCTATAAGGCTCGCTTATAACCCTAAGGTTTAAGCCTGGGCTCCCCCCGGACCACCTCTTTACAGCCTCAAGTGTCCCATCTGTGCTGGCTGAGTCAACGACTATAACCTCAAGCCTACCCCTAGGGTAGTCCTGCCTAGCAATGTCGTCGAGCTTAGACTCTATGAGCCTAGCCTCATTGTATGTTGGCACTATGACTGTAACCATGGGCTTAAAGCTGTGATCACGCCTAACACCCCAAGGTCTACCAAGCCACACGGCCCTAAGGTACAAGTAGTATGCTACTGGGAGCCCGAAGTGCACCAAGGCTAATGCCAAGGCTATTACAAGCTCTAAATCCACCATAAGAGGACACCCCTAGGCCCTGTAAACCCCCAACCTCCGGCTAGTATACTCGACCAACGAGATCAAAGCTACAACGAGGGCTAGCATGAGCCCTGTCTCCGAGACCAGGGGGCCCTCCACTGAATCCCTTCTAGCGAAGTCAACAGGCCCAACTACGACCTCGAAGCCGGGGGTTACCCTAATACCGTCTACACCGTACACACCATTAACCTCAATGTTTACAGCTATGGCTGGCGCTAGGGGCCACATTATTGGTGTTAACCCCGTGAACACATCCATAACTACATGCGTTGTGTAGAGTAGTACCGCTAACACAGCAACCCCAAAGTACTCCCTCCTATAGGCGTAGGTCAACGCTAGTAGTGGAGCTGAGGCTAGGAGTGCTACTGGGATGCTATGGGTAACCCACCTATGGACTAGGAGTAGCGCGTCAACATCTGGTAGAAGCCCTACAAGAGCTAGTAGTAACGCACGCCTAGGCTCAACGAGGGCCCTTGCTACGAGGTAGCTTACCATATAGTGTGTTAGCAGATCAGGCATAAACTCCTAGAAGCCCCCACTTCAACCCCTAACTGTGCCAGCTCCAACTTGTAGTGTTAGGTGTTCAAAGCCACTTGCTGAGATCACCTACCTCCTCTAGCCTCCCTTACAGCCTCCACTATATCAAAGCCTGGTGGTGCTCTTGGCTTGAAACCTCCTCTAGCCATTATCTCTAGGAGGTAGTCTGCGAGCTCGCTCTCAGACACGTCAGTCTCACCAGTCCACTCTACTACCACGGGGATCCTTGGGAACATTTCCTGTAGCTTTAGGTTAAGCTCTAGAGGTCTCAGAACTATTGGTAAGGATGTGAGTGGTAAGGAGATCATTGCTATAGCTAGGAAGATCGCGGCTTTCAACACAGAATAATGATATAAGCATTCTAATAACTGCTAAAATTCATCTACGCTATGAAGTTATATTTTACTGTAGTAGCAACTAAATCTCTGCAGATTATATTTATTAAGATCTTTTTATGGCATATACCAAATATGATTCTTTCGAGATCCTGAAAACCTTGGTATCATAAGCTTCTCTTAACATTCTCATACATTTATCAAGTAGAAGCGGAGAATGTATTTCAAGAATAATAGTATTAATAAGTTTTTTAGACAATCTGTTTCTAAGACCCCTTAAAACATGTTCTTCGAATCCTTCTACATCAATTTTTACTAGATCGACCTCTTGAATTGACAGATGATCTAGTAATAGATCTAAGCTTACAACTTTTACAGGATACGTTTCTCGAACATTAACTATATCTTCCCTTAGAGTATACATCTCATCAGTCCCACCCTGAGGCTTCTTAATTAATAAACTACCAGTAACTACCAGTAACATCTCCTGCAGCGAGCGGATATGGGATCACATTTTTATGCCGCTTGACATAAGCGAGTTATATAGCACAGCAAAATTTTCTGGAACAGGTTCCAACGAAATAACTATTTTACATCTAGAGCTCATTTTGAGAGAATAAAAACCATAATGTGCCCCTACATCAATACAAACGCTATTCTCATGCAACTTTATTTTCATCAGCTCATACATGGATCCGAAATAAACATATCCTAAAACTTCGTCAAAATCCTTCACATCTTTTTTACTAGGTATGATAATTCTCTTTCTAAACCCTAACGGTATAACTACATGCCGTAAAAATCTTCTGAAGATCCTGAAATAGACAATAAGAATCCGTGCCAAAATTTTTTGGAAGACTTCTATAGGCTAAACTACGATAGAAACCTATATTTTTCCTTGTTTTAAAAACTGTTAAGAATCTATTCAATTGATGTCTCATAATTCCTCCATTTATATTTCTGTATGTTCGTGAGACTTCTAATAAAACCTTGAAAAGAGCCCTTTATATTTCTTAAAAATAAAAACATTGAATGTACATCTCGTGATAGGCTTAATACGGGCTTCCTCTTTCTTATACGTTTTTATCACCAACAGCTCTCTTCAACACTATCTTATCTTCCTAGCTAAGACTGTGAATCTTCGCGAAAGCGCTGGTGTAGAGAAAATTTTGTCTATCAAGTTTATTAAAAGGCTAAATTCTATATTTATCGAGGCAACATTATATACATCTCTCCATGTCTCTTAACAATAGTGTAGCCTATTTTCTTTAATCTTCTTACGGCTATTCTCTCCGAATTATTGTGTACTTCAAAAAATATTATAGGTTTATAACTGGTAATTGTTTTTATTCCTCCTTCTATTATCTCTCCTCCTGCACCTTCTACATCAATTTTTATCATATCAACTCTATTTAATGAGAGTTTAGCCACTAGAGTGTCTAGGGTTATGCATCTGATTTTCTGATTTGAAATATCGATCAAACCTTCTTCTCTACATAAAGCCATGTTCACAGGTAACACATTTTGATCACATTTATTCTGGCTAATATTTAAGAGCATATATCTATACTCCTGTGCCAAAGGCTCTACAGCGATAACCCTGATCCTAGGATTCGATTTACATGCTTTAATCGAGTAATAAGCATCGCCAGCAGCACCGATATCAATAAATATCTGAGCATTAACAATATTATTATCAAAATAATCTTTCCACTGAGGCTCAACAAGCCCAAGCATTAAAGTCAGATATCTGCTCTCACCAGCATAAGATCGTGCCTTAGGAAGTCTGAAAACAGCGCCCCATAACGTGGGCACAATAACATCTCTAGAAAATATGAACACAACCTTATACAGTCTTCCCAACAATCTTAATAACATATATACAACAAAAGATCCTCTGTATTGCAACCATCTTATTCTCAGAATAACCTTAAGAAACATTGAAAAACCTCTCATTTTGAGATAGCCTGGAGAGCACGGTTACCTCAGCGGTCTCCCCTATCTTCCCTTACAGCTTCTACAGCGTCGAAGCCTGGTGGTGCTCTTGGCTTGAAACCTCCTCTAGCCATTATCTCTAGGAGGTAGTCTGCGAGCTCGCTCTCAGACACGTCAGTCTCACCAGTCCACTCTACTACCACGGGGATCCCTGGGAGCATCTCTTGTAGCTTTAGGTTGAGCTCTAAGGCCCTCCTAGCGTTTAAACC
>Ga0080007_1062624_pt1 | contig 16009 bp, 8 predicted proteins | sample OctOCTMetagenome_FD_69210 | JGI IMG/M metagenome (GOLD analysis project Ga0080007, IMG submission 69210) | Hot spring and microbial mat streamer communities from Octopus Spring Streamers, Yellowstone National Park, USA - OCT_B (SPADES... | ecosystem: Environmental > Aquatic > Thermal springs >...
GGCCAAGGCGGACAGCCGAAGTCCGAGGCCCTCCAGGTGTACAAAAGCCGGCGCCCTCTGGCAAACCCCCGGCGAAGGCACCGTAGAGAAGAAGCCAATGACGCTACGGAGCCCTCTGGAATAGCGTCGGGGAGTTGCTAGACTCCTCTGTGCCGCGTCTGGGGCGGCAGAGTTTTGAAGGTTACTGCGTGTGTCCTGTAGATAAAGCTCTTTGCCACGGCGGCTCCGCTTTGGGCGTAGGCCCCGGCGTATTCAGTCATGCGTTCAAGCACCTTGGGCTCGCTCCTCATGGCTATTTTGGTGAGCTGGATCACCAAGTCGTTGAGGTCGGCGGGGCTGTGTGTGGCGAAGACCACGCCCATCCTCCTCACCCTACCCAGCCTGGTGAGTTTGTTTATCACGACCTCTTTATTGAAGTCGTTCCAGACGCCCCCTGCGGGAAGTAGTAATGGGCCTCGTCGACGGACATGGGCGAAGGCGCGGCGCCTCTCGCCAGCTCCTCATCCCCCGCCTTAAACAGCCTAGACAGCACTCTGTACACCACCGCCGACGGCGCCTCCCTATTTTCTTTGCCCTGTTTTGTCGCTTTGCGTTTATTTTCTCGGCTGTTTCCTCGTAGAGTGTGTTTACGACCTTTTTGCGCCTTTGTGTTTGTCGATTATGTGTGTAGGGTTCGGCGTGTGTCACGTCCATGTTCGTGTCCACGGACACGTCATTGAGTAATTCACGCGCGAGATACAAAGATGCACACCATCACGGCACCATCCATAAGGGCCATAAGCAAACCATAAATATCATTGAACCATGCCACACTGAATGCAAAGTGGTTCTGGCGTCGATTTGTTTAGGGACTTCAACGAGGACGAGGTCAGCGAGGTTCTTCGCAGGTGCGCTGGTTGCAGTAGGTTCGTCCTCATTGGGCCGCCGAGGAGCGGCAAGACGTTATTCAAAGAGAAGTACCTAAAGGACAAGCTGGGTGCCGGTGTCGTCGTCGATGAGTACACGCTAGGCATCTCCACAACCGCCAAGACCAAGCGTGAGGAAGCCAAGGAGGGCTTGGGGATTTCCGAGAAGGTTATGAAGTATCTTGAGGAGATGATACCTCTGATTAAGAGGTTGAGGGAGACTGTGGAAGTTGATGATGAGGAGTTGAGGAGGGTCCTTGGTGATAGAGCCCCCAAGCATATTGTTGAGGGGGCTAGGAGGAGTATTGGGGACTCGCCGCACAGGGCTTATTACATACCGTGGAAATGCGTAGAAGAGCCAAACGCATGCACCTCTAATAAGGATGTCAGTAGGGCGTTGGAGTTGATCAAGAAGGTCTTTGACGATAAGAAAATAAGGATTAGGTGGTTCAAGGCTGAGTACGTACCGCCAAGCCTAGTCGAAGAGGTCATCGACTTGATCAGGGTAAAGGGTGAGGACGGGGCTAGGGAGGAGCTTAAAGGCTGGGTTGAAGCCTACTCCAAAGCTATCGATATTTTGCGCAGGGTTCTTGGTTTGGGGGATGACTTGTTTATGTGGGATAAGTTGGCTACTAGCTTCCTGAGCAACTTCGTGAATAACTACGCAAGTTACGTGATTGGTGGCCTAGCCACAGCCCTAATGGATGCGGCTACCCTAGCCCTCATCTCAGTGCTCACGTATATGGCATTTAAGAGGGAGGAGGAGGGCTACCTCAAGGGGATCATTAAGTTGAAAAGGAGCCTTGAGAAGTTGAGGAGGTCGGATGGCGAGTTTAACGAGTTGGGCAAGCTGTTGGTCTATAGGGTTGCCTACGCGATGGGGATGAGTTATGATGAGGCAAAAGAGGCGCTAATAGACATAACGGGCTTAAGCATAGATGAGCTAGAGAGGAGAGTTAACGAGATTGAGAGGAGGATTGAGGAGATTGAGAAGAAGATTGAGCTGTTCAGGCAGGAAGTGCCTGCGGGCATTGTCACGGCTGATGTCAACGAGTTCGCGAAAGGTAGGACTTACCCAAACATCAAGGTTGAAAACGGTGAGTTGAGGATTAGGGTTGAGGGCGGGTACCACAGCATTGTTAGGGCAGGTAAGTTCAACGAATTGGTTAACGAGGTTAGGTATAGGCTTTTGAAGCAGGGCTTCGTCGTGGTCGTTGGACCCAAGGGTATTGGTAAGTCCACACTAGCCGCAGCCGTGATTTGGGAGTTGTTCATGAACAGCGATGTTGGGCTAGTTGCACGTGTTGATGTGCTTGATTCGAAGAATTACTCAGAGTTTGTCACATCCGTTGAGAACTACGGTGAGAAATACAGCAAGCACTTCGGTAAGTTGCTCATACTCTACGACCCAGTGTCAACCGAAGCCTATGAGAGAGTGGACATTGACGTGGAGGCTCCCATACAAACAAACATCGAGAGGACAATAAAGGACTTGATGAAAGCCATAAAATCGATAAGTTCCAAAGCTTCGAAACCGTTCACACTCATCGTACTACCGAGCGATGTCTACAACACATTGAGTGGGGAGGTGAAAAATGCGTTGGAGGGATATAGGCTTGACGTTTCGCAGGGACTCATCAACACCGAGTACCTAGCTGAGTTGATTAGGGAGTATTCAAAAACCAAGGATAAGCCTAATGGGTGCTCACTAAGCGATGACGTGCTCAGCAAATTGGCAGGCGAATTAGCAAAGTTCGACTCTGGCCACGCACTTATAGCTAGACTCATCGGCGAGGAACTGGCGAGGAGCAACTGCGGTGTTGGCAAGGTCGAGGAATTAATCAACAGCGCCAAGGGCAAAGCCGAGGCATTCATAATACTACACATAAACGGACTATTCAAAGTCCGCGAAAACCCCGACACAGCCAAGGCCTTGGTTGAGATCTTTGCATTGAGAAAACCATTTATTAGTGCGGTAAAGCCCGGCGGCTCAATACTGACGCCTGGTATTGTTAAGTTGATTGGCGAAGTGAGGGGCGCGAAGATTCTCTATGGTGCCGAGGGTAAGGAGTTGAGGAGTTGGTTGGCACGTAGGCAACATGACTTGATTGAGGAGACGATTGGGAAGCTACTCAACTGTATTGGAGATAAAGGCGAGGGTTGTGAAGTACTTGGCGACGCGTTGGAGCCCTGGAAAACAATAGAGGTTATAAAGTTATTGAGGAAGATCTCAGAGAAGGTAAGGGATGTAGACAGCGCCGTCGAGTACTTTGCCAGTAACTACTGTGAAAAACTAACAGAGGCATTAAAGGCTTCCAGCGATAAATGCTGGAAGAGAGCCATATACATCATTGGATACGCCCTAGCTAGGCATTCCATAGTGTATGGGTTTAAGGACTTGTCTGCGTTCCTGTCCAAGTATTTGCATAAGATCAACATCGAGTCCCAATGCGATGACTTAAGCGAATCACGTCGCGTTGGTGATAAAATCCCATTATCATCGTTACAAGCCAAGCATTACGCATGTATCGTTAAGTCCCTAGGCGATGCCTTGAAGGAATGCAGTGTTGATGACTACCTAATCGTTGGTGACAAAATTCCACAATTAATAATGGGGCTAGTCGGAAATTATGCATGTGCCTTGGCTGGGGCATTCATCGATAAATATAATGAGTCTGTTAACGAGGTAAAGAGACTCCTTAATATCACTAAGAATAGGGCCTTATATAATGAAGAGGCAAGTTATGGTCTTGGATTGGCCGCAGTAATAGCCAACGCAGTTGAGTCAGGCAAGCCTGTTGAACCCAGTGATGCTGATGCGGCATTGCACATAGCGTCATTCGCCATGTCACACGTTCTATTGACACATCACATTATACGAATACTAAGCGCCTTGGCGCCTTTGCGTGATATGGTGCCTCAGAGGTATCTTGAAGTGCTAGCCTCCGCACTGTATAGAGTCTCCAAACGGGGCATGTGTAAGGACTGGGACACGGTGATGAACATACTTAATGAGTTTAGTTACATATTAAACAAGTACGAGGATAGAGTAAAGGGGCATTCTTGGCCCCTTGTCAATGCGATAGACGCCTTAGTTGCATTATTCTCTAAATGCCTGGAACGTTGCGATAAATATCGGTTTGAGCATGTGGATGCGTCTTTCCGTACGAAGCTTGAGCATGTGGTTAGTAGGGTTGCTGGTTTGCTGGATAAGATAAGTAGGTTGAACCCCAGCCTAGGCATCATTGCTTGGTCACGAGCGTTACTACCAGCGTTAAAGAATAAGTGTGTAAGAGCGCTTATGAAGAGCGTACTAGGCATCGACGTGGATAATAAGGCTAGGGAGGTTGCCAGGAAACTAAGTAGGTTGAGAGGGAGCGTTCAGGAACTAATAAGGGATGGGGACTTCATGAGTTATGTGAAGTTCCAGTTCAAAGAGGCTGATGAGAAGGCGGCTAGGAGAGAAATCCTTATAGAGACGACGAATCTTAAGTACGCATTGGCTCAATACAAGCTTGTTAATGACGAGCTTGATGAGGCAGAGAGACTATTTAACGAGACGGCTGAGGAGAGTAGGGAGATTGGTGACTATATAAACTACCTAGACAATCTTAATTTAGCATTACGTACTGAGGCGATCAAGGGCCCGTTGGCTGGCGATGACTTGGTTAAGTTGGTTAATGGGTTTAGACAATTGTACGAGGAGGCTAAGAAATATAAGAAGTATATGGATGTGCTTCTGTTCACCGATATACTTGGTGGGTACCTCGTGTCCCTAGCCCTAATGGGTGGTGATGAGGAGATTAGGAGAATTGAGGAATTGCTTAAGGAGCAGTGGCGAGTGCTTAGATTCCCTGTGCTAGAGCCGACCCTGACGAGATTAGCGCTCAACGCCCTACTCAGCCCAAGGGTTGGGTTAAGTGGCGAGCTTAGGGATAGGCTTGTTGTCAAACCTGGGGAGATTATTGTGGCTCTTGGGCTCGGATTTATAGATATCAATTCTCTGCCCGCGTTGAAGGCTACATATGGTACGATAAAGCCTGGAGATGAAAAAAGGTTATGTGAAGAGATTAATGATCCCATGATACATGTTCTTTGCTTGAGGAACGTTTCAATAGCTTATCTCAAGGAATTGTCTCAGCAAGAAGAAGGTAATTTAAGGCAAGCGTTAATCGATTACTTTCAGGAATGGATTTCAAAGGGGGAGGTGTTGGATTTACTTAAGAAGCTTGGTCTTAACGCTGAGTCGTTAAACGATGAATTTAGGAGATTGATACATGAGCTTAGTGGTAGATCCCTACTATTGGTATTTAGTTTTAGTCACTGTTTTGAACATGAAAAACTACATTGCTCATTGTACCATTTAATCTACATGCTTTATGCATTAATCAATGGTAATGAGAAGCTGGCCAAGGCGCATGCACTCGCGGGAGCTATGATCTTTACTGAGAAGCTACCCGCGAGGTTGTTCCTTGAGGCTTACAGGGCGTGTTGTGACCCGAATAATGAGGAGTTTAGGCGTGCCATCGCAAAGCTATTCTTTTACCACGTTTAATTCTGAGGAGTCAGCCTTAGGGCTCTGGTGTGCTTCATTGTCTAGTAGTCAAGGTTGTAGCCGGGTGGTGAGTTGACGTAGATGTTGAGTGTTAATACGTCGACTGAGGCTCGTTAGGGTAGCGCCAAGGCGATAAGCGCCGTTAGTGTATTTATTGCCTATTAGCTCGGTGTGGTTAGGGCTGGGTCTTGGCTGTGTTGCGGGGCATAACTACAACCAACAGAGGTCACCGGAACAAGGGAAAGTAGTTACGGAACGGTGGAGGCATTTGTAAATCACTTGGTTCACTACGTCTGTAGAGGCTGGGGGGGCCTCTTCAATACGTGGGGAGGGAGTTCGTGTAGGGGGTGGGGTTCAAGAGGGAGTTTATAGGCCGTAGGGCAGGCCGTTGTCTCAAAGCGTGCGTAGATGTGGCATTCTTCATCGGTTCGGCCTCTTGGAGGTTTTGAATCTTCTTATGTTCCACTCTTCACTTCTAGCCACCTGCGGCGTCGCGGTCGTCTGGGGTGGGTTTCGAAAAGCTTTAGCTTCTGCTGAGAGTCGTTTCTCGGGTCCGGGCATCCCCCTCTCTCGCATTGTATCCTCCTCAACAACTCTGCGTCTCTTGTGGCTGCATCGACCAGCATGTACGCCGTGGATGGCAGCAACTACAGGCTCCGCTGTGCATACGCCAAGCGGCGTCTCCAGCAGAAGCCCTCCCCAGTCTCGAGGGCGCATCCTTCAGTCTGTTGAGGAGTTTTCTGCCTCTTTCCGACGGCTTGTAGGCGTTTCTCCTCTCTCCGCCGGCCTTTGCTCGTGGGCTGTGGCGGCGTGCGCATAGAGACACCACATGCCTTCGGCGCGAGATACGCCGAGACGCCTTAGCTACGTCTCTGAAGACGCATTCGCCCTCTGTTAAAAGCTCCCTCCCCAGTGAAGCGAAAACGCCGAAGCCGTAAGCAGCCAGGTACCGACCGTTAGCGCAAGCTTTTTATCGAGTCTCCACGCAGTTTTTATGGTCTTGCTCTTCGGCAGTCTCTACAAGCTTAGGGCCGAGAAGGCGGCAGAAGGCGGGGCGAAGGTGGTCGTGGTGGGGCCGCCCTGCGCCGGGAAGACCACCTTCATCAAACAGTTACTTGAGCCTCGCGGCGTTGAGGCGGCTGAGGAGACTGCGGGCTTGGCACCTGAGGCGGAGGAGACGCGGGGGGAGAGTTTGCTTCAGCGGCTCCGCAAGCGTGTACTGGGCAGGTACGTGCGGGGCGATGAGGTGAAGAGGGAGCTGCGCGACATAAGTGATGCGGGGCATCTCGAGACCTTTGACAAGCTTCCGAGGGATTTCGTGGAACATCTGAAGAAGAAGTACGTCGGGTGGTCTCTCTATCTCTTCTACATTCCGCCCGACGCGGAGTACGAAGAGGCGAAGAGACTACGCGCAGTCATGGAAGAGGTGGGGGTCAAATTTAGGTGGCTCGGCCTTTCCTACCTGCCGCCCGGCCTCGCCAAGGCGCTGGCCGAAAAGGGGGAGGACTACGTGAAGCGGCAGCTAAAGCTCTACAAGGAGCTGGCGGAGGAGCTAGACATAGCCGAAGGCCGCCTCCGCAAGGCGGCGGAATCCGCCTTGGAGAGCCTCCTCGGCCAAGTGAAGGAGGTAGCCGAGCGGCTTGTAGACGCCGCGGCGCCTGGGGGCGCGGCGGCCGTCTCGATACTCACTGAGGTGTTGACTGCACTTCTCTTTTCAAGAGGGGGCTGGGGCGAGTTGATTAAGCTCGTGGCGAGGCTGGGAGAGCTGGACGAGGCGCTGAGGTGCATCTTGGCGGCGCGTCTCGCCTTAGCGCTTGGCCTAGATAGAGGGGCGGTGGAGAAGGCTCTGGCCACCTTGGCTGGGGCAGATGCGCAGAAGCTCGCCGAGGAGGTCAAGGCCCTTAAAAACGCGGCGGACAGACTTTGGGTTGAGGTAAAGAGCACCAAGAGAGGCTTAGATGTCCTTTTTCTGGAGGATGTGGAGATGGGCGGCCTCTACGAGAACTTCGTGGTGCTTAACGAAAAGCCCTACGTGGATCTCCAAGAGGGCCTCTTCCCCCTCGTGGCTGGGGGCCGCTTCGAGGAGGAAGCGAGGCGTGTTCTGGAAAAGCTGGAGAGAGGCGGGGTGGCCGTTTTGGTGGGGCCCAAGGGGATTGGGAAATCCACCCTAGCCGCCTACGTGGTGTGGAAGATGCTCAGCGGCGGCGGGGTGGAGGCGGCCGTACGCGTGGAGAAGTCGGCGAAGGAGCTCACGTTGAAAAGGATAGTGCAACTCGTCAAGAGAAAGACGGTGGTGCTGTACGACCCCTCGCCGCTGGAGGTGTACTACAAGCATAAATACATGGAGGAGGCAGAGAGGCCGGAGGAGGTGGTAAAGGCCTTGGAGGAGCTTGTAGACTTCTTCAAGGGGGGCGTGGTTAGGCTGTTGGTGGTTCTGCCAACCGACCTCTATGGGGTTGTGAAGGACAAGGTGCTTGAGGCGTTTAAAGATGCGGTGTTGGAGATTAAGCTGAACGACGTGGAGTTTCTCCACTCGGTGATTAAGACATACTCCTCCTGCGGAGGCGACTACAGCAAGTTGGCGGAGGAGATAGCGCAGTTCAACGGTGGGTACACGCTGGTAGCCAAATACGCCGGCCTCTGGCTAAGGGAGCGCGGATGTGATGTAAGTGACGTGGAGAGGACTGTGGAGGAGGCTAAGAAGGAGCCGAAGCTCTTTCTCGCTCGTTACATCCGCGACGTGTTGTTGTGGCGCAACAGCGTGGAGGAGAGGGTGAGGCTTATGTATAGAGCCGCCGCGCCCCTCCTCCTCCATGCCGTCTTCGGCCCGGTGCCGGAGGGCGTGACGTACATTACGCAGGCCAAGGACGGGGTCGTCTTCTACCAGCCCGAGGAGATAGAGAAATTCACCAAACCTCAGTGGGACCTGCTGAAGGCAGGCCTCCAACCCATAGCCAAATGGCTAGCTCAAAGGCATGAAGACCTCGTGGAGGAGATGCTGAGAGACCTAGCCGGCCTAAACGGCGAAGAAGCAAGGAAGCAATACAAAGAGACCTTACGCGATTTGATAGATGCGCTCGACTGGGCCCGCGGCGAGGCGTCGAAAGAAGTCGACAAAATCTTCGCCGAACTCGGCGTCCCAGAGGAGCACCGGGGACTGGAGACGGCTCTGTTGGCCCTTGTCGCTAGGAGACTCGCCGCTGTTTTCAAGAGCGACGAGAGTAGACGTTGCTGGCGTAGGGCGGCCCTCATCGCTGGCCATGCGCTGGCTGGATATCCCAAGTTGCCTACGACGAAGCCGCCGGAGGACTCCGCAGAGGTTTTGGGTGACGCCTTGGAGTCCTGTGCTGTGGACGACTACTTGACGATAGACGGCAGGATGCCGCCGCTTTCGATATACGTGGCACAACTGATGCCCATAAGAGAGTTAAACATACTCTCCCCTCTCGCGGACACAGAGATCATAGACGCCGCGAGGAAAACTGCAGAAGAACTAATGAAACGGTGGAGAAGGAGAGGTCTCTACGACCACGAGGCCTTCTACGCCTTGGGCCTGGCAACGTTGGCCGCAGGGGCTGAGGTGGATGGGAAGACGACTGACCTGTTGCTCTACACGGCGTCTTTCGCGGTGCAACGGGTGACACATCCGGGGACGGTACTGCCCGTCTTGGCGGCGTTGAGGTCTCTGGGCGAGAGGGCACCGCATAGATACGTCCATCTGCTGGCCGCCGCCTCAGAGCTGGAGACGCCGTATCCAGAAACCGTATGGTACATCTATGACGCCTTGCAACAGCTCAAGAGCCGCCTTAAGGCGGAGCGCCTCTGGTCTCTGGTGTATGCTATCCACACCTACTCGAACTTACTGACAAAGCACTCTATGCACATTATGCACCGTCTCGAGGACGCGGTGGTGGATATGTGCCAGATGTACGGCGAGATTGGAATGCGCAACGCCGCGGCAGTGCCGGATAGCGATTCCTTAGCTCAACGTTACTTGTTCAATACTATAGCCAAGGCATTCGTACTGGCCGCGGCGCTACGTGGCGGCGTCTTGGCGCCGCTTGTGCAGAGACACTGCGGCTTAAGCGACATCGTAAAGGAGGCCGAAGCCGTAAGGAGCGTGTTGGACGGGGCGGCGGCCCATCTAGACGAGCTGAAAAAAATTATGGAAAACGATGCGGAGTTCGCCGAGTGGGAGATGGCGTGGAGTACCACAGGCGATGCCATGAGAATAATTAAGAATCTGATGGCTTGGTTCACAAACAAGCTAGCCCACTACAAGTTGGTTTACGCCCTTAACGAAAAAGGCGAATTAGATGAGAAGAAATTAGAAGAGATCGCAGAAGAATTTGAAAAAGCGGCGGAAATAGACAAAGAGCTGGGAAACTGGGAAAACTATCTCGCCAGCCGCAGTTTTGCCTTTAGGGCCCGTGTCATTGCCGCAAAAAGCTGGGAGGAGCTTCTCGAGAGAGCTAAGGGCTTCTGGGAGCTGTGGGTGGAGGCGAAAAAACACCTTGAACCGACCGCCAGGTATTTAGCAACGGCGGCCAACATACTCGGCGACTGTCTAGTCTACCTGGCGGCCTCCGGCGACAAGGAGATGGCGGAGGAGTTATTGAAAAAGTGGCGATGGGTGTTGGACTACGGCCCGTGGGTCTCTGTGGTTGCTCGGCTTACGCTTAAGCTTTTCGGCGTGGGGGAGGGGGCGAGACTAGAAGAAGTCGTAGACGTGTTTGGGCCATGGCTTTCATCAGAATATCGCCCAGCTTTATCGATGTTGGCTGGCCGCCTGCAGAAAGACAAAGCCTTGGAGATCTGCAAGCAATTATCCAACGCCCAGCAATCAAAGGCCAAAACTTGCGTTAACGCCGTGGCGGCCGCCGCAGGTGATCAAGAAACCGCCGAGAGATTGAAATCAGAAATAGAGAGCGAGACACCGGAGAAGCATTCCTTGCTGGATAAGGTAGATGAGAGAACTCTAGTGGAAGTCCTGGCACCTGAATACTCTCACGCCCGGCTCGCCTTCATGCTATTAGCGGCCGTGGAAGGGAGGGCAGAGGCAGTTAGGCTACACGGCCTGTTGAGTTTCGCTTGGACTAAGGAGCCCCTGCCTCGGCGGCTTTTTCGCGCCGTCTACGAGAACTGTAGCGACTTAAACAGCGAGGGGTGCAGGATGGCTCTGTTGAAGCTGTACTACCTCCAGTTCTAGCGGCGCCTCCCGCGGCTACGCCTTCACCGAAGCTATGGGTCTCAAAGTGCTTAGTCTTGGCGCCATAAATGTAGTCACTTCTCTAGCCCTGGCTCGGCGTTTCAGCCTGTGTATCACTGCGGCTATTCACGTCAAGGTCTCTGCCAACTTATATGCAGTAGGCGGCAGGCGGCTTGGTGTCGGGTCTGCCGAAGGACTGCTGAGCATTGGAAATTCGCTTTGCGACTTACAAGACAGCCCTCCGGCCACCTGACACTTCCGGCTCCTCCAACGTATTCACCTCTCTTGTCTCCCAGCTTCTCACGGCGTGTTTCCTCAGCTCTGTTACGGCGCCGCGGTTTATAAGTGAAGCCTCCTCACAGAGTCTCTCCCCACAAGCCGAACGCTCTAGCCACTGCCGTCGTCCAGACGCCGTAGAGGGGCGTAGAGGAGGTCAAAACGGCTTCTTGCGGTTATGCATCCGTATGACGAGACTCACGTCCAGTCTGTAGTAGACTGCTGGCTTGTCGCCAGAAGTCGGCGATTTGTTGCCGTTGTCGGGGCCCAGCCCACGAGAGACGGCCACAAGCCAGCTCCGAGAGGGGCGCAACCCGGAAGGTGGAGATACGGGAGACAGACCCCACTACGTAATGCGAACAAGGCTAGGAGCGCTTAAGGCCTTTCCCAGCGTCGTGATCTGCCGCGCGCTATCCCAATATCCATTTTCGGATCTGGGCGGGACCGGCGGGTTAGTTACGTATTTGTCAACGTCTGTGTAAGCTATGTGTCGGTCTGGGTGGCTGAGTCTTTTGCTGTGAGGGCGGCGTGTCGCTTGGCCTCCTCGGCGCCCTTTGTCGTCTCTTTCCATTTCTTCACCAGCATCGACGCGACGTCGGCGAGCCGGACGAGGCCGCGGCTTGTGACGTCAAGCGTGTAGAACTCTACGTCGTGTTCTTTCCTCAGCTCCCTCCGGGTCCTCAACAACAACGGCAAGTAGATAACTGCCTGTGGGTTTGGTATTACGATCCACATCTTCCGCCTGCCGGCTCTCTCCACAGTCTCTCCACCGGCTCTCTTTACAGTTTCTACAAGTTTGTGAACCACGGTGCCTGTGCCGTAGAGAGTCTCCACCTCGACCACAAGCTCCTGGAGGCCGCCGCATGTGACGACTACGTCGAACACGGCTGCGCCTTCCTCCTTTTCAGTCTCGACGCAGTCTAGGCCCACCCTCTCGGCCAGGTGGCGCACCACGAAGGCTTTCGCCAGGTAGTGGAGTTCGGATTCCCGCTCGCCTGCGCTTGGCTTCGTCTTGTAGAGCACCTCGAAACTCACCTCCCCCAGCTTGCGCCAGTACTCGTCCTCCAGCCAAACCACAAACTTGTCGAAGTCGCGGAACCCGAGGCGTTTGTAGTCGAAGACTGGGTCGGAGACCCGCCCCCACATGGCGTTTGCCAACAAGACGTAAAACGGGAGGCGCCCCGGCCTCATAAACACCTCCACGGGGCTCGGGACGTCGGAGGCGTAGCCGTGCACAGCTTCGGTCAGCGCCCACTCCCAAATGCTCAACACGTCGCCGTAGATCACGAAAAAGCCAAACTCCTGCGAGAAGAGCTCCCTAAGCCTATCCCTAAGCCTCTCCAAGTCCCGGCCCTTAACCTCCAAACGGCCCTCCGTATCCGACCCCTGGACGCGCCCGCGGCTGAGGTCTAACACAAACAGCCGCTTCCCAGCGCCGACGTCGACGGGTAGCAGTAGGCGGAGGTCTTCAGGCGTTGAGACGTGCTTAGGCTCGGGGAGGCCCCCAGACCTATCTGTATATTTCCCTCAGCACCCGCTTCAAGAACTCGACGTAGCCGAAGTCTGTGGGCCTCGCAACGATTACGACGGGTCTCTCGGAGATTACAACGCCTAGCCTAAGCAGAGGCTCGGAGTAGACCTCCTCAAGCTCCTCCAGAGGAGCCTCAGGCGCATCCGGCGGGCCGGGCTGAGGCGAAGCCGCCGCGAGGGAGGGGATGGAAAAGTCGACGGAGACCGAGACCTCCCTCGGCCTCTCGAAGGACGGGGCGATTCCTGCTGGCCTGAGACGGAGCGGAGCTATGCGAGGCAACTCAAAGGATAGGCCTAGCTGGATCTGGGGAGCCCCTTGGAAAGAAACTATAATAGGCTTGAGGGATGCGGTGAGAGGCTCCACCGGGGGGACTCCGTACTCGAGCTGGAGGGAGATCTGCCTAGGCCCCTCGAACGAGGGGGAGAGGGGCTGAAGCCTTAAGTCGACTTTGGCGATGCGCGGTATGGAGAAGTCCAGTCTCAAAAGGCGCTGAGCCGCGGCTTGAAACACAGGAGTTAAAACTCGCAACGTAACTTCAATTTTCTGCTCAGCCGCATCTATACGCACATCGTGAGACGACTCCACCGCCGCCTCCCTACGTCTCAACACCCTAACGACATACAGAAACTCTTCAGGTGATGTTCCCTGTTGAAGTTCTACTACAGCCATATGGTCACCATGCCATTATCAGGCTTGGCCAGGCCGAGAAACATGACAGGCGAAAACTTCTCTACAAAATCGAGATATGAAACAGAGATAGTTTGTTGATAGGAATACCTGCGCCCTACTGAGACCCCAGACGAGTAGTAACGAGTCTCCCAATAAGTTATCTGCACAACTCCATTTCCAATTTTCACCTCTATCCTTGGCTCATACAACTCCCTGGCTGGTATGCCTGCAACCTCTAATATATCATAAACTCGATACTTGTTTAAATAGGCCTTATACTCGTCATCCCCGTAGATTCTGTAGAGCTTGTCTATGACACGTATCACTAGGTCGCCTACTGTATCTTTCTCGTGGCCGTAGAGCCCCAGCTCTTCGTCGAGCTCCTTGCCTAGGCCGGGCGCGATTCTTAGGCCTATCTTCACGCCGTACTTCTCCATAAGCGCCGCGACGGCACCGTCGAAAAGCCTCTCGCCGTACATCAACCTGAGGTAAGGCTTCGGCGTAAGTCTAAGCGAGTTTAGGAAGAATGTGAAGGGGTTGTAGAGGGGGAGGAGCCTAAGCCCTGCGTTTAGAACCTCTTCATACGCAACCACGAGATCTCTGGCGTCTCTCACCTCGTACCTCTTTGGCGCCACCTTCACGGGTATGCGCCTATACACCTCGTCGAGAAGCCTATCGACCTCCCTGAGGGTTTTGATCACTTCCGTCTCCCGCTCCGTGATTTTGCCAAGTTCTTGCGGCATCTTGCCGGCCTTAAGTGCGTTGATCAGCTTGTTAAGCGCGTCGAGGCTCACCTCAAAGCCCAGCTTCTCTCTGAAGAACCTCGCCGCCGAGCTCTCGGGGAAGCAATCCTCTTTGATCACGCCTCTGTCTACGCATTCTTGCTTCACGCCGCCGAGGAGTATCTGGAGGGCGAGGTCTCTGTCGCCGCCCCTCATGACCTGCGCCAAGTCGCGGGATAGCCGGCCTAAGACCTCTTGCCTCGCCTCCAGGAAGCCGGCTAACGCGGAGTAGAAGGCGCCTAGCTCATCCCGGAAATACCTATCCCACGTAGACTTATCCCAAAACTCCACAGGCACGTTAACAGCCATAAGGGTCTCTACGTGGAATAAAAATTTTGTGCTGAAAAATAACTCATCTATTGCAATGGCTCTAAAATGGCTTTTTCAAGCGACTGCTGAAGCGCGATGAGACCCCAGCGGAATCGGCCCACACCAAAAAGATGCTTGGCCGTATCGAAATCCTCTCGTGCTATGCTAACTTTAGGTTAGTTGATAGAGTTTTTTTAGTGCGACTATGGCTCTAAGGCCCTTGTTCTTCACTTCCCACATCCAATATACGGCGGCGAAGTCGTCCATTTCGCGCAGGGTCTTGACTAGCCTGTACTTCTCGTGGACGTAGGGGTACAGCTTGGCGAAGAGGTAGGCCTTAGCCGCCTTCTCCAGGTTGGCGAAGGAGTCGTCTATCTGCGTCACGTCGCCGAAAAGTTCACGCCACCAGGTGAGCCCCTCCGCGGAGAACGAGGCTATGCGTCTGCCCCTCTGCATAAGGGTTGCCCTCCTTGTACCTATGCGGAGCGTGATCATGCCCCTCTACAGACGGAGCCGCGTACCCTTATGTCTAGGTTCTTAAAGGCCTTGGCGAGCTCAGCCGCCTCTTGGGGCACCTCCTTCTCCCTCACGGTGAAGGTCGCGGTGATCGACGCCTCGCCGCCCTCCGCAGTCAACGTATTTAGGTACTTTACAAGTTTCTCTACCTCGCCGACGCCTCTGGCGGTCCAATTCGACTCCACACCCCCGTCTTTAAACACGGCCTCGGCCTTTGCGTCAACCAGCTGGAAGTATTTAAGATGTCTCAACTGTTGCAGAAAGCGCAAAACCGCCGTCGCGTCGCTGCCGGCGGCCACGAGACTTCTGGCCTGTACGCCCACGCCCTCAGCTAACGGCTTCTCCACATCTTCGCACTTAACAGCTGCAGGCGTCGCCTCCGCCGCGGCGGCGGGCTTGGCCCTCCTTTTCGCCTCCTCTAGAAGCGACTTCACCTCTCCCGGGACCTCCTTCATCACGCTTATCGCTCTCTCGGGATCGCAGTTTAGAAGTTCCCTAAGTCTGGCTGTCTCCTCGCCCTCCGGCAGGCTCCTAACCTCTCTAAGTTCCTGTGGCCAGTACCACGAATTTCCGCAGGAGAGCACTATCTCCCCTTTCTCTGCCAGCTTCGCCAAAGCCTCTGTAAGCGCCTTTCCGGGCTCCACCATGGGCAGATCAGGGTCCCTATAGAAGTCCTCCCTTATGGTCGCTACGTCGATAGCCTTGACGTGGCGCAACCTCTTAGAGAGATAAACGTCGTATAGATACTGGGCATCTAGCGGAATATATTTCGCGACTCCTTCCAACGCATCTCTCACAGCCCTGGCCACAGCCTCCCTAAACTTAGCCGCGGCCCTCCCCGGGGCCTCGCCTCGCGCCAGCTCAACCCTAAGATCGATAAAGTCCACGCCGTGGGGCATGGGCACGGCGAGTTTGTTGTACGACTGATAGAAGGCGTAGTATAGCTCGAGCGTCCTCTTCTCGCACAGCGACTCAAGTCTCTGTCTCTGAGAGGACTCCCTGAGCTCTTCCTTCAAGGCGTCGCACGCCTTTATGTACTTGGCCCGCTCCACAGGCATGCCGCTGTGCAAAAGAACCACCGCGGAGTTGCGGTAAGTCAACCTCTCTAGCGCCTTCTTGAGCTCCTCTTTGCCCGGCGGCTGCGCCCGCGGATGCCAGACGTACAGCCTAAACCTCTTCTCATCTCTTATGTCGTTTACCCCGCGGGCAAACTCCTTGACAAATGGAAGATCTATAGCCTTCATAAGCCTCTCCGCC
>Ga0080007_1063312_pt1 | contig 15983 bp, 7 predicted proteins | sample OctOCTMetagenome_FD_69210 | JGI IMG/M metagenome (GOLD analysis project Ga0080007, IMG submission 69210) | Hot spring and microbial mat streamer communities from Octopus Spring Streamers, Yellowstone National Park, USA - OCT_B (SPADES... | ecosystem: Environmental > Aquatic > Thermal springs >...
TCAACCAAAAGCGTGGGACGCTACCGAAACGCTATGAAGGAGCAACGCTCCTCGATGTCCACGATGATGTCAAGTCATCAATTCGCTACTTCATCTGGCCACTGCGAACCAAATACACGAGGGTCAAAGTTGAGGAGCAATGGGTTGAGCCGAACAGGTTGCTGCGGGTTTGGAAAACCCCTATCGGCGAACTGCGAGAAGTTTTGAGGTTCACTCACTACGGCTTATCCGCTTACCACGAGGAATTCAAGGTCAAGACGCCCGAAGATTTGCGGGTGCTGGAATACATCTTGGAGGACAGCGAATACGAGTTTGACATGGAAAGTTACCGCCAAGATGTTGGACGGGTGGGCAACAGAGGCGTCCCGCAATTTTTCTATCGGCGCTCACCGCTTCAAGCCCTCATCATTGAGCACATGGGATACGAGGCGACAATTTACGCCCTCGCAGATCGTCCCGACTTGGTTGAGCACTACATTGAAGTAGCCACGCGAGCTGATGACCGAATGTATCAAGTGCTTTTATCATCGCCAGTCCCGATTTTGAACTTAGGCGAAAACATTGACGCGTGTTTGAATCCACCGCCCATGTTCCAGAGATACCACTTGCCCTATTACCGGATGCGGGTTGAGCAAATCAAAGCAGCGGGGAAATTCGTTCACATCCACATGGACGGCTCGCTTAAGCCTTTGCTCCCGTTTCTCCGTCAAGTTCCTTGGGACGGGATTGAAGCAGCGACACCTGTCCCGCAAGGAAATGTCACCCTCGAGGAACTGAAAGAAGCCATGGGCGATTTAGTGCTACTTGACGGCATCCCCGCACTTTAATTCCTGCCTCACTATCCCGAAGAGGCGTTGGTTGAGTGCGTGAAACGGCTCGTTGAACTTTTCTACCCGCGCCTGATTTTGGGCATCTCCGACGAATTGCCTCCCGATGGCGACATTGAGCGCGTCAAATTGGTCGGTCAGTTGGTTGAGGAACTCGTCCCATCGCAAAGACGGGAAAGTTAGAGCCACAATCTGTGCTTTTTGAATTCGCCTCGGTCAGTCACTTTGCCGGGACGACTTCGTGACCGCCGAATTCGTTCCTCAAAGCGGCAACAACTTTCGCTGCGAAACTATCGGGCTGGCGGGAACGATGGCGCAAAGCATAACTCATCGCGATGACGAGGAAAGGAACCCCTGCATCCCATGCCTCATCGGTTGCCCACCGACCCGTTGAGCCGCCGCCAACGACACCTTTGATGCTTTCAAGCCTTGGGTCTTTCCTGAATGCCCTTGCCATAAGTTCCATGAGCCAGCCGCGAATGACGCTCCCTTTGCACCAAAGTTCAGCGATTTGAGCCAAATCGAAGTTGTAAAGTGGCTGTCCGTCCTCCCCTCTGCCGCCGTGAGCCAGCAACTCAAAACCTTCACCTATGGCTTCCAAGATGGCGTATTCAATCGCGTTATGGACCATCTTGACAAAATGACCTGCACCCGCGGGTCCAACATGGGCGTAACCGCCGGCATCGCGGGTGAGGAGTTGGAAGAGGGGCTCAGCGAGTTTGAAGTCTTCTTCGTCGCCTCCAATCATCAAGCACGGACCTGTCCTTGCGCCTTCAAGTCCACCGCTTGTGCCGCAGTCAAGGAAACGAATCCCACGCTCTTTGAGTTGGCGATGTCTTCGGATGCTATCGCGGAAGTAAGAGTTACCGCCGTCAATAATCAAGTCGCCCGGTTCCAAGTGAGCGATAAGACCCTCACCAAAAGCGCCACCACCGAAAATCGCCTCATCAACGGGCTTACCCGCGGTCAGCATGAGCCAAATGATCCTCGGGCGTTCCAAAGCATTGACAAACTCTTCCAACGAGTAAGTTCCGAGTGCTCCTTCCCGCACCATTGCGTCAGTTTTTGAGCGGGTCCTGTTGTAGACAGCGGGGACTTCGCCTTTGCTCAGCAAGTTTCGCACAATTTCACTTCCCATTCCACCCAACCCAAGACATCCATAGCGGGCTCGTGCCATAGCAATCATCCCTCCATTGCTCTTGTGGGTTTCTCGGCATACATTAAATTGGCGCATGCAGGTCTGAAACGCCATTGGGGATAAGCCTGACAACCGGAGGTGATGCGGAATGGGTTTCCCAATCGCAACAACTTTTTCCCATGAAGCCACGCTCAAGGATATTGAGAGGGCAATTCAACATTGGCTGGACACAGTTGTTTTGCCCGTTAACCAGAACAATTGGCGAAAAGTTAGGGAGTTAATGTCGGCTTCTCACGAAAACGGTTGGGATGTCAAGTTCGTCCTTTGGGCTAAGGGGCAAAAAGTCAAAAGCGTGCCCTTGCACAGAATCGCCAATCATCCCTCTTTGGAAGGTTGGTTGGTTCAAGATGTTTCTGACCCGGTTCAGATAGCGATGTTGAGAGCGACAACAGAATCGGGTTGTGTCTGGTCGTGGGGGCAAGAAATCCCATTCACACACGGCGTCCTTTCGCACCAACCGACAAGCCAACATTGGTGGGCTTGGATTGCTGTCGGCGAAATTGAAAATTTGGCTGGGCAAGTCATTAGGGCTCTTTTGTCAGGGGCGGAAGGAATTTGCTTCTCATCCCTACCGACCGAAGACAACCCTTTGGAGTGCGAAAGATTGAAGGCAATAGGCTTCTTCGCCGTTCACTTGCGGTTATGGAAGCCGCTGCTGTCGGAGCGACCAAACTTCTCCGAAGCGTGGGAATGGAAAACAGATGAAGTTTCTGGCTGGGTTTGGAGTTTGGAGGGCGAAGAAACCCTTTGCCTTTTTTCTCCGTTGAAATTCTCCTCTACCCTGTGGCTCAAATTCCCTTTCGCGGTTCGAGAAGGGGTTCGCGCTTATAGCGTCCAGTTTCCAGCACTCGTCAGGCTGCCTTTGCAGCGGAAAGGAAACAACACCTTTGTCAAGTTCAGTGAACCGAAATTGATCAACATGGTTTGGCTAACAAGCAGCATGGAGCGGGTTCAAAGGATGCACCATATCGCTAACGAACTGATGCCGAAGGCAATGCAATTTGCCGTCCAATGGGTGCTGGCGCGGAAGGAGCGATTGGGTGAAAAATTTCAAGCCATATCGGGCATAGATGACCGAGTTTGGTCAATGCTTCAGAAGGCTAAGCGCCGTCAGTTCAGTTATGGCTACACGGAAGCCTACGAAATCCTGTCCGCTTCGGGAGCGTTTGGCACATTGACTGCAAGTGCTGTTAGCGGATGATTTGCACGGCGTCTTTTCCGAGAAGGTTCGTAAGTTGCTCGTAAAACTCTCGGCTCAGTTTCACTTTCACGGGTAGTTGCTTCCTTTTGACCTCAGCGCCGTTGCGGATTACGACCTCAACGGTGACTTCGCCCTGATTGCGGGTCAGCAAATCCTTCAACCGTTGTGCTTCATCCTCTCTCAACTTTGGTGGCAAAACCAACCGCAATTTGATGCCGGTAGTTCGAACCCCTTCTGCGGAGGGAGCAGGAACTGATGCCTTGGAATCAACGGTTGGGGTGAAAGGCTTAGGTGTCAAAGTTTTGGGCTGTATTGGGCTTGGTGATACTCCGCTGTTAGCGCCATTAACAGGTTTAGAAGTGGCGGGAACATCGTCCAAAGTAAACCGCTCAACATAGCGGGGCGAAATGCGCACGATGAGTTGAGTTTCCTCTTCCCCTTCCTCTTCTTCGTTACCGTTCGGTCTGTAGGGTTCTTCGTGCCTTACTATCCCTTCAACATAGACGAGGGCGTCCTTATCGAACAGGTGAGCAAAAGCGTGGTAGTTGTCGCCACTCAAAACTAACTCAACCTCGGCGCCGGAGTGGTCTTGCAACTTAGCGAAAAGAAGCGGGCGATTTTGTCTGTCAATAGTTGGACGCAAATGGACGACCATGCCCCAGACCCTGACAAGCGCCCCCGGAGTAACTTCCATCAATTCATCCAAACTGTGAGTGATGCGGTTAGCGACGACTTTATATCCTGCTTGCAATGGGTTCGCTGACAAGAAAACGCCGAGCAATTCTCGTTCCCACTCCAGTTTTTCCTTGATGGAGACATCTGGGACATCGGGAAGCAATAAAGCTGATGTGCTTTTAACCGTTGCATCGCTGCTGAATAACGATGCTTGCCCTGCCGCTGGTTGTGCGCTTTTACCTGCTTGCTCCCACAACATCTCCAGAGCCTGCAGCAATTGGTTTCTATTCGGGTGCAAACTGTCAAAAGCACCGACTTTAATCAGGCTTTCAACCACAGCCCTCGTGACTGTTCGGTGAGGGCGAACTCGTCTCAGGAAGTCCGCAATGTCTGCAAATGGACCGCCTTCCTTTCGGACCTGAAGGATTGCCTCCACGGCATTGTCGCCCACATTTTTGATCGCACCCAACCCAAATCTTATCGCTCTTTGCCCGTTGATTTCCTCAATCGTGAAGTCGTAACTGCTCAAGTTGATGTCTGGCGGTAGCACTGGGATTTTCATCCGACGACACTCTTCAATGCCGGTGATGACTTTCTCACGGAAGGACCTGTTTGCCGACAGGAACGCCGCCATGTATTGAACTGGGTAGTTGGCTTTCAAGTATGCCGTCTGGTAAGCCACCAAAGCGTAAGCGGCGCTGTGGGAATTGTGGACGATGAAGTCGTTGGCAACGAAGTTGTGAGTTTCGTGAACTGTCAAGTCAAACACTTCTTCGTCGCCAACATACCTGATTGACTTCACCTCGTCCCAGAAAATGTCGTTCTCCGCCCACCTCCTGATAACGGGTTCGTCCAACTCCTCAGCAACGGCGGATAAGGTTCTTCGGCGCAGCCATTTCTTCTTGGCAGCGTTGTAAATTGTCCGCTCACTTATCCCAGCCCTCCGTGCCAAATCTTTCAGGGACATTCCTTTTCTCGTCGCTATCGTTCTGATCACAGATGCGGCAGCGCGATAGGACACTTCTCCTTTCGTGCAGCCTCCAAAATCAGCCTTTTGCAATCTCAACATCAATTCTTCCGCCGCTTTTTTCATCTGCCCAACAAAGTGCTTACCCATCAAATGGCAAAACCGTTGCAAGTTTTCTGTCCCTGTCACATGAACTGTCCAACCTTTTTGGATGCTACCGCGATAGCGGAACTGTTTCTCACAAACAGTCGCCACTATGCCCAACCGAAGAAGCAGGTGTTGGACTTGCCGAGCCAATTGTTCCGATGAAGTTGAGTAGTAAACGAGCCATTGGTCAGGGACGATGCTACCGTCTCCGACCCACATTTTTGCCAACAAGGTAGCGATTTGCTCTATCGGCAGTTGGAACACTTCGTCCGGCAATCGCTTTTGGTTTGCCTTCAACCCTAAGACTCTCAGTTGCCTCAACCAAGTCATAATGCCGCTTTCAAGATTTCGGTTTTCGCGGCGGGCGTAAACTTCCCACTCCCGCTCCTTTTCCCTGAAGGTGCATCGGGCGAAAGTGTTGGTGAATTTCTGAAGGGCTTGAGCATAGTCTTCCAAAACTTCTGGGTCAGTTGTGCAGAAGTAAACGGATATGGGATGGCATAAGTTGCCGTCGCTGAGCAAGTAACCAAGAACAACCAGTTGATGCTCCTCCCATCGCTTTGACGGGATATAAGGGATTTGGCGAGCCACTGCTACTTGGTCACCGACCTTCAATTCGCCCAAAAGTTTCCAACCTTCAGGCGTCAGGAAAGGATGATTGGCGGTTGCCTTAACTCGGCGACCAGTGCGAGTGACTATTTCGTAAACTGGTCTGATGCCGTTTGAGAAAACCGACACGATTTGCCCTCTGCCCAACTTCCAATCGCTTTTGAGGGTGACTGTGCCTATCAACTTTTGTTTCCGATACAATTCGCCAACTGTCACAATAGCGCCTGTTTCGTAGTCAATTAACTCGGCATCTTTGGGCAAGCATTTGTTGAACGCATAATTGGCGAAGGCTTCCATCCGTTCGAAAATCCGATGTGCGTCTTCTTCCGAGATGCCGTTTTTGATGCAACCTTCAATGAACAGCGGTTTCATCTTCTCCATCAAATCCGCTTTCTTCTTTCCCATGGCACGCATCAGGATTTCTGCTTGCGGCATGGTGAAGCCCGCAAGTTCGTGGGCGATTCTCATGACTTGCTCTTGGTAAAGCATGACACCGAAAGTTTCTTTCAAAATCGGCTCCAAGCGAGGGTGCAGGTATTCTATCGGCTTGCCGTGCCTGCCATCAATGAACTTCGGGATGTCTTCCATCGGACCTGGTCTGTAAAGTGCGACGAGCGGGACAAGGTGTTCGAACCTGTCTGGCTTCAGTTCCCTGAGCAATTTCCGCCACCCGGTTTTCTCCATCTGGAACACTCCGACAGTGTGACCTTCGCTGAGCATGGCATAGGTCTTGGGGTCATCCAGCGGTAAGTTGTTGAGGTCAATTTCAACGCCCTCAGTTTCCTTCACGAGTTCGACGGTGCGACCGATGATGGTTGAGTTGCGCAGCCCGAGAAAGTCCATTTTCACTAACCCAACTTTTTCTGCTGACGGACCATCGTATTGAGTGATGACTCCTCCGTCGTGACCTCGTTGCAATGGGACGAGTTCTATGAGCGGTTGACTACCGATGACAACACCACAAGGGTGAGTTGAAGCGTGGCGGGCGAGCCCCTCTATTGCCTTCGCCGTGTCAAGCCAGCGTCGAATTTGCTCGTCTGTTTCGTAAAGTTGTCGCAACTCCAAAGAAAACTCCAAAGCCTCCTCAAGGCTCATTTTCATCGGGATAAGTTTGGCGACACGGTCAACAAGCGCTGGGTCAATCTTCAAGACGCGACCGCTGTCCCTGACAGCAGCCCTCGCTTGGAGTGTCCCAAAGGTGACGATTTGGGCGACATGGTCTTCACCGTATTTGCGCCGAACATAAGCGATGATTTCATCTCGCCTGTTATCGGGGAAGTCAAGGTCAATGTCGGGCGAACTCTGCCTTTCAGGGTTGAGGAACCTCTCAAACATGAGCCCATACTTGAGAGGGTCAATGTTCGTTATGCCCAAAACATAACTGACCAAGCAACCCGCAGCGCTGCCGCGTCCCGGACCAACGAGGATGCCCTGAGACTTCGCATAGTGAACTATGTCCCAGACAATGAGGAAGTAGCCGGCGTAACCTTTCTGGCAAATGACCTGCAACTCATACTCAAGCCGCCGCTTAACTTCTTCCGAAGGCTCTGGGTATCGCAGCGGCAACCGTTCGTAACACAACTTGCGCAAAAATTCTTCGGGAGTCAAGCCACCGGGAACTTCGTAGTAAGGCATCTTAGGTTCGCCCAATTGGAGTTGGCAATTACACCTCTCGGCGATTTCAACGGTCCGAGCCAGAGCGTCAAGGTTATCGGGGAAAAGCGCAGCCATTTCCTCGGCAGATTTCAAGTAAAACTCATGGCTTTTGAACCTAAAGCGGTCTTCGTCCTCAACGGACTTCGCACCAGTGTTTATTGCCAGCAAGACATCTTGAGCCTGCCAATCTTCAGCGCGGACATAGTGGACATCGTTGGTGACGATGAGGGGAATGCCGAGTTTTTTGCTCATGGCAATTAACGCTTCGTTGACTTTCCTCTGCTCTGGGATGCCGTGATCTTGCAGTTCAAGGAAGAAATTGTCGGGACCGAAAATTTCGCGAAACTCACAAGCCATCCTTTCAGCGGCTGCCATGTCATCCCGCAAAATTGCGCGGCAAATGGGGCTGGCTAAGCACGCACTTGTGGCAATAAGCCCTTCGTGATACTCGGCAAGCAATTCCTTATCGGCTCTCGGCTTGTAATAGAAGCCTTCAAGGTGAGCCTTGCTGACAATCTTGATTAGGTTTCGGTAGCCAGTCTCGTTTTCGCACAGAAGCAACAAGTGGTGAGCCTCAGCGTGTTGCCTCGAACCTCGGTCAAACCTACTTTTGGTCGTGTAGTAGATTTCGGCGCCGAGGATGGGCTTTATCCCAGCCTCGGTGCACGCCTCGTAAAATTCAACGATGCCATACATGACACCGTGATCGGTGAGGGCTATCGCTGGCATTTCAAGTTCACAGGCTCGTTTGACCAAGTCTTTGATTCGCCCCGCTCCATCCAAGAGGCTGTATTCGGAGTGAACATGCAAATGCACAAACTTCGCCACCATCTTCAGCCGCCTCCGAAGACTGCAGGGTTTTGAGGACTACCGAACCCAAATTATAGGGCAAACGCAAGGGATAGATGGGCGGGAAATTGGGGCAAATTTTGCCAGTTTGAGCCATTTTGTGCGCTGGACCTTACCCCACTGCCTCAATTCACACTCTCTCTCCTGACTGCTAAACTTTGATGCGGTTCGGGTCAGTGGTGAAAGAGGAGGCGATGTTTTCATGAGGCAAAACCATCGTCCACTCAACATCATCGTCGTCATTTCGGACACTTTGCGCCGTGACCACCTTGGCTGCTATGGCAACACGAAAATCCGAACTCCCAACTTGGACAGGTTTGCCCAGATGAGCGTCGTCTTTGACCGAGCCTATTGCGGTTCGTTCCCGACGATTCCAGCCCGCACCGACTTGTTCACGGGCAAATGGACATTCCCCCACCGTGATTGGTCACCTTTGCCGAGGGACGAAATCGTGCTCTCACAACTTCTCTCTCAAGCAGGTTACACGACCATGATGATTGTTGACACGCCACACCTTGTCCGTGACGGTTACTATTTTGACCGAGGCTTCCACGGCTTCATTTGGGTTCGCGGGCAAGAGAACGAGCGTTATCGGACCGACCCAGCCGAAGTCAAATTCCCTTGTGACCCAAAGAAAATCCGCAACCCTTACACTTCGTTCGTGCAATACATGCGCAACATCGCTGACCGGCGCTACGAGGAGGACTACTTCGCTGCCAGAACTATCACGGAGGCAATGCGATGGCTTGAGCGAAATTACAAGCGTGAACGCTTCTTCCTTTACCTTGACTTGTTTGACCCGCACGAACCTTGGGACCCGCCAAGACACTATGCCGAACTTTACACTGACCCGAACTTCAAAGGCGAGGAAGTCATCTACCCGCGTTATTGGTATTGGCGCGAGTTTCTGACCGAGGAAGAATTGCGCCACTGTCACGCCCTCTATTGCGGCGAAGTCACCATGGTTGACTACTGGTTCGGGAGGTTGATGGCTCGGCTTGAGAGTTTGAATTTGCTTGACAAAACTGCAATCATCTTCACCAGCGACCACGGTTTTTACTTCGGCGAGCACGGAATCATCGGCAAAGCGTTGTTTGAAGAGCGTGACGGTCGCAACATAATGCACCGTTCTCCCATTTACGATGAAGTTGCCCGCATCCCGCTGCTCATTTATGTCCCTGACACGAAACCCGGAAGATGCGATGCTTTCACCGGTTTTGTTGACTTGATGCCGACGATTTTGGAACTGGCTGGAGTTGAGGTTCCTGACTTCGTGCAGGGCAAATCCCTTATGCCATTTTTGCGCGGCGAACGACCTCAATGGCGCGACTTCTTTGTGACCTCATGGGCGATCGTCCATGAGCCCAAAGGGACAGTTACTCGCGCCGTTGACGGAACCGAGCGGCTTGTCCTCTCGCCTCGCCCGTCAACAATCCACACGGAAGAGTGGACGCTGATTTACAGCGTGGCTGACGACGAAGCGGAGTTGTATCACACGGCGAGCGACCCGAAACAGGAGCGAAATGTCATCAAGCAATACCCTCAAGTCGCTCAGGCGCTGCACGCCAAGTTCCTCCGTTTCCTTGAGGAATGTGGGACGAGGGAAGAGTTTCTGAAGCCGAGGCGGACCATCAAGGTAACTTGAAGGCGCAAAAGTCTCTTGGGGGCACCAAAATTTTGGGTGCGCTTCAAATGCCAAGGGGGTGGCAGCGATGAAGAAGTTGCTTGTGGGCGCTTTAGGAACTTTGTTGGCGTTTCAACTTCTGACAACCACACTCGCACAAAGGAGGGAAAAGGCGGTGGAACGACCTTTGCGAATCGTTATCGTGACAGGAGGGCACGACTTTGAGCGCAAAGAGTTCTTCGCCATGTTTGACAGTTTCGCCGGCATCCAGTGGGAGGAGCGACAGCAACCGCAAGCGAACGAAATTTGGCTTGGTGACACGCTTCAAAGATACGACGCGGTCGTCCTCTACGACATGTGGCAGCAAATCAATGAAGAGCAAAAACGGGGAATGGTCAGTTGGCTCAAAGATAAAGGGAAAGGTTTGGTTGCCCTTCACCACAGTATCGCCAGTTACCAGCAATGGGACGAATACACCCGCATCATCGGCGCGAAGTATTTCCTTGCGCCGGGCAAAGCGCCCGATGGCAAGCAATTTGACCGCTCCCAATACTACCACGACATAAAGTTCACTGTCAAAGTCGCCGACAAAAATCACCCAGTCACCAAGGGTTTGCCGGAGCAGTTTGAAATCGTGGACGAAACCTACAAAGGTTGGTGGTTAGCGCCGAATGTCCACAAGTTGCTCGTGACAGACCACGAATTGAGCGACCCGTGCGTCGCTTGGGCGCACCAGTATGGGAAAGCGAGGGTCGTTTACATCCAACTCGGACACGGCTCAACCGCTTACAACAATCCCAACTACCGCAAACTCCTTTACAACGCCATCCGTTGGGTGGCTGGGCGTGAGTAAGTGGCTCTTTCTCGCTCTGTGCAGTTTTGGGCAACTGAAGTGACGAAGGGGATGAGGCACAATGAGGTGGCTTATCGCTATTGTGGCAATTTTTGTGATTCCCGTTTCCGCCCAACCTTTTCGGCACGACCGCATCTTCGTTGTGCCAGCACCGAAGCGAGTCGTGATAGATGGTGACTTGAGCGACTGGGATTTGAGCGCTGCAATTACTTGCGTTTTTGATGAAGCGCTTCAACCTCGCTTCACCGTCACCGTCGCTGCCATGTTTGACTCACAAGCCCTTTACATCTCAGCCCATTTCATTGACGACACGCCGATGCTCAACCGCCATGACCCTGCGATTGAGCCGAACAAAGGTTGGGACGGCGATGCTTTGCAAGTGCGGCTGTGCAGCGATCCCAAAGCACCGTATCCTTTGCCTGACATGGAAAGCGACCGAGTTTGTCACTTAACGATGTGGTTCTTCACCGATAAGCAATTGCCCGTCTTGCATATCGCCTACAACGCTTTTCGCTCGGAAAAACTTTGGGTGGGCAAAGAGTCAGGCGTTGCCTTCCGCAAAGACAAAGATGGCAAAGGTTACACGCTGGAAGCCCGCATCCCTTGGGAACGGTTGAATGCGAAGGAAAATCCACCGAAGGCGGGTGACCGAATCGCTTTCGTTTTTCAACCCCTTTGGAGCGATTCAAGCGGTTGGAGGCATGTCCTATCGTTTAACGATGTCATTCACGAAGCAGGCTTCTCGTTCCAAAACCCTCGCATGTGGGGACAGGCTATCTTCCTGCCTCAAGGCAAACTCAAACCTGCAGAAAAGTTCAAACTGAAGACCGAGCAACTTCAGCCCTTAGCCTTGCGTCTCCCGTTGCCTGACCCGCAAGCGAGGTTCATCAGCGCAGCCATCTTCAACTCTGAAGGGGTCTTAGTGCGTTCCTTGCCTGTCATTCTGAGGGACGAACAAAGTGTCAAGCGAGGCGAAAAGTTTGTCACTCTCCGTTGGGATGGCTTGGACGATGACGGGCAACCGCTACCGGTAGGGCGTTACATCGTCAAGTTCCTCACCCACAGAGGGATAGGTCAGCGCTATGTGACCTCGTTGCACAACGCGGGCAATCCACCTTGGCGAAACGATGACGGGACAGGGAGTTGGGGCGGCGATCACGGTCCGCCAATCGCTGCAACTGCCGACAGTGAACGGGTTTACCTCGCTTGGACGGTTAGCGAAGCGGGGACGGCAATCGTTGCTGTTGACCCAAAACTTCCAAAGCAAAACGGGGTCGGCACACGAATTGGGAAGAAGTTTTGGGGCAACATCAAGTTCTGGACATCGGGATTTTAGTGACGGCATTGGCATCGGACGGGCAACGACTTTTCGTCGCTCAAGATGGCAAGAGTTGGGGCAGTGATTGGTCTGACCCAAAGGTGCTCAATAAAGCAGGCGTCGTCCTTTGGGACGCAAAAACAGGCAAACCCATCAACTTCCCGTTCGGCAAAAGGACACTTATCATCAGCGAGTGGTCTGATGCAATCAAGCCAGTTGAATTGCAACCTTACGAACGGCTAAGCATTTACCATCCCCTTGTGCCGCGCAAGCGGTTCTGGGAACGAGTTCGCGATAAGGATTTCGGACCGCAGGAATTGGGGCTGAACTTGCTCGGCATCGCCGTTTCAGGCGACATCCTTTATGGCTCGCTGTTTCTGGAGAACAAGGTGGTGGCTGTCAATTGGCGGACGGGTGAAAGGCTCAAGGAATTTTCGCTGCCGCGCCCATGCGGCATTGCTATCAACAGGGATGGTCAACTCATTGTCGTCAGCGACAAGCGGTTAGTGCTTTTGAACCCTCAAACAGGTGCAGTCACTCCGCTGGTCACCGAAGGGCTCTCTTCGCCTTGGGGCGTTGCCTTGGACAACGAAGGCAACATTTTTGTGACTGATTGTGGCGATTCGATGCAAGTCAAAGTTTTCAAGTTCGAAACTGGGAAAGGGGCGCAACTTATCCGCACGATAGGCAAAAAGGGAGGGCGACCTTGGGTTGGGCGCTATGACCCAGAAGGGATGTTGAGACCATCTGGAATCACTGTTGACAGCGAAGGCAAGGTTTGGGTTTGCGAACACGACGATGCACCGAGACGAATAAGTGTCTGGACGAAGGAGGGGAAACTCATCGCCGATTTGTTGGGAGCGGGTCATTACGCCGTGATGGGAGCAGCCGACGAACAAAACCCGCAGTGGGTCAACACCCATTCAACCCTCTTCTCGGTTGACTACACGACGGGGAAATGGCAAGTCGTGGCTACTCTTGTCCGACCGCAAATGCACGGGTTGAGTTTCGCTGACGACGAATACACCAGCAGGGATTACAAATTCAGGCATGTCCGTGGGCGGACCTATCTTGTCCACTGCGGGAGAGGCGGGGTCATCATTTATTTGCTCGGCGACGATTTCGTCGCCCGACCCGTTTGTGCGCTTGGTCCCGGCAACGCTTTGCCACTTCACGGCTTCACCAAAGACGATTTGCCGGTTCCAGAAAACATCCGCAACGAGTTCTGGCGAGACCCTCATTCCTTCGCTTTCTGGTGGACTGATTTTAACGGAGACGGTTTGGTTCAGCCCGAAGAGTTTGCGCTTGAAAGGGTGCAAAGTTACTGGGGACTTTACTGGGGTGCTTGGGTTGACGATGACTTGACTATCTGGAGCGCCACGCCTCACGGGACAGGGGCGATTGGGCGGATACCTGTCAAAGAGTGGCTGCAAAATGGCGTCCCAGTTTACCCCAAGCCAAGCGAGCAAAAACCTTGGATGTTCGTTCACGGCAAAGGCACCGTTCACAGCGTTTTGCCTGATGGCGATAGGTTGTTCGTGCTTGAACAGGAAGGCGGGGACGCTTACGGCAAAGGTGCCAAGTGGCAAGCAATTTCCTGCTACCTCATCCCTCCATCGCCGATAACAACTGTCGCAAAGCGACTGTGGGCATATCGGCGAGCATGGCTCGGTTTCGGTTTGGAAGCGCCACTGTCAAAGCCCGGCAATGTCGTTGGGGCAATGAAGTTCATCGGGAAAGCAAAATTGAACAGCGGTATCACCATCATCGGAGTCAACGGCTATTTCGGGCAATTCAACCTTCTCACCGACACGGGTTTGTGGGTTGCGTCGCTTTGCAAGGACAATCGCTACGGACCAAAAGCAGACGAAACAACCGTTTGGCCAGAAAACTTCTCCGGTTTTTTGTTCCGCAATCGCAACGACGGCAAAGTTTACCTGATTGCTGGCGACACCGATTGCCGCATCTGGGAAGTGACGGGTCTTGAAAGTATCCGATTGGCTCAGGTTGAATTCACGCTCACCGAAAGTGACCGAAAACTCGCATTAAGGGCAGCGGCAATAAGGCGGGGAGTGACAAGTGAGTTGACGCCGATCCGACTCTGCAAAGTTCAAGTTGGGCGAATCGTTATTGACGGAAACTTGGGCGATTGGGATATGAGCGTCGCCGTCACCATCGATGGCGGTGCCGACAGGAAAGCAAAGGTGGCTTTAGCCTACGACGAAACATTTCTTTAAGCTGCCTTTGAAGTCAACGAAGATTCGCCGATGCTCAATAGCGGCAAGGATTTCGCTTTGCTGTTCAAAACAGGGGATGCCTGTGACCTATACATCGCCACTGACCCATCAGCAGACCCGCAACGAACGCGCCCAGTTGCGGGCGACATTCGGTTGCTGTTCAGCGTGATGGACAAGCAACCAATATGCGTCCTTTACGAACCAGTGGCGCGTGAAGGTTCAAGGGCGATGCGGTTGTTTACATCGCCGACAGGAGCGGAAGCCTTTGACAGAGTTGAAATCCTAACTGCAGCGAAAGTTGCGGTTAGCCGAAAGGGCAATGGCTACATTTTGGAAGCAGCCGTTCCTCTATCCGCAATTGGCTTTTCGCCCAAACAAGGCGCAACTTACAAGGGTGATGTTGGCGTCATTTGGTCGGATGCGGGCGGAAGCCGAAATGTCCTGCGAGTTTGCTACTTCAACAAAGACACCTCAATCGTCAACGACATCCCGACCGAAGCGCGATTGCAGCCGCACCGATGGGGCATGATAACCGTTGAGTAAGGTGGTCAAAGATGGGATGGAGATGGTTGCTGCTAATCGCTCTCCTTTCCAGTTCCGCTGGCAAAGCAATTTGTGCTGCAATAGAACCGCTTGGTGTCCTCGGTAACAGCGGCGAAGCGGGCGAGACTTTGGTTTGGGTTTCAGCGATGCCATTTGACCGATGTGCGACGGGAGTTGCCGTTGACCGAGACCTCACCCTTTGGGTCAGCGGCGGCGATGCAATCAACCGCCTCAGTCTGAACGGACACCTCATTGAGCGCATCCCAATTGAACCTCACGGCAGTATTGTCAATAGCCGAACTTTTGCTGTCCTCAATGAAACCCTCTACTTCCTAGGGAATTTGCCGGACGGGAAGTTCGCTTTGTTCGGCGTAAGCATGTTGCCGACAAGCGGGAAGAAAGTCGCTCGTCCTGTTTTGCTCCAACTCCCAGAACGGAGGCGAGATTTCATCCCATACTGCCTTGCACCTCAACCTCTGAACGGTCAGTTAGTGTTGGCTTGTGAGCCGAAGGAACCGATTGACGGCAGAATTGGCGTTTACTTTCTCAGGCTGGCACAGAAACAGGGCGAGCAAGCAACTTTCCAGTTCGCATTTAGCGTTGAAGGCGAAGCGCCTCATGGCATTGCCATTGACGAGTCTTCGGGTTTAATTTACCTCGGCGGTTACTTCGGTTGGTTCGTCGGCGGGGAAACTCACTCAAGCGTTTACGCTATCGCTGCCTTTAGACCTGACGGGACAATGCTTGAAGGCTTTCCCGTCGCCTGTCCTAAGACTCCGGCAATTCCCACTCAATTTCGCGGCGTTATCTCGTTAGCAGGCGAAGCGTTATGGGATACGGCTTGGTATGGCTTTTTGGCTCGCATGGACAAGAAGGGGCAAGGGGCGCCGGGAAGAGTCGTTGAATGGCACCACGAACTTGGTTATCCATCGCAAGTTCTTATGGTCGGGGCAAATAACGGTTTGCAACTCCTCGCTATCACGACAGCGATGCCAAACGCTGTTTACCTCGCTCATTGGGACGAAAGTGCTCAGCAACTAAATTTGGTCAGGCGATTAGGATGTTTGCCAATCATCGCGAGTGTTGGGCTTTCCGAAGATGGCTGGGTAACGGTTGGGACGGAACGAGCGCAACTTTGGTGGCGATGGGACGATGCAGCAAATGCACCGCCGCGCAAAGCTGAATTGCATATCGCCGTCACGCCTGTCTTCTTTCACGGTGACCGATGCTTTGCCCTTGCTGCTCAATACCGTCTGGACGACCTTGAAAAGCGAGCACC
>Ga0080007_1067523_pt1 | contig 15970 bp, 17 predicted proteins | sample OctOCTMetagenome_FD_69210 | JGI IMG/M metagenome (GOLD analysis project Ga0080007, IMG submission 69210) | Hot spring and microbial mat streamer communities from Octopus Spring Streamers, Yellowstone National Park, USA - OCT_B (SPADES... | ecosystem: Environmental > Aquatic > Thermal springs >...
GAATGCTATGATGCCCAGAGCACCCTAGACCGAAGCTCTTCTGGGCAGAACCCTTATATAGGGCTTTGGGGTTTCAAGTCTAGATGGGAGCCCCTTTCCGCGGGCTCGACAGCCACAGGTGAGCCCATAGAGATCCCAAGATCCCTGTGGGGGTAGAAGCCCCCGATGCCACAGAGCTAAAAACCTGTGGATCAAGAAGCAAAACAATCCAAACAAAAGACAAAAGAATATCAGCGATAATCAATGACCGTCGAGGGACAAGCGGTAGTCCATATACACCTCCGAAACCCCTAGGATCCAAAGCATCTCTGTCAGGGATCTGATCGCTGTCCTATATAGATGCCCGGGGCCGCCTTAGGGTTTTTAGGAGATTTTAGAAGTGTTATAGAACTAACGTTAACTATGCTCTGTATTAACTATCCCAATTTGCTTTGCATAGAAGCTATTGGGGAAAGCACTTTTGTTTTTGCTCTTAAGCCACGGTATTAGAGAAATATTAAAAGCGATAATAATTATTCCGGGGGACTCTATATTCCACTTCGTAAGATAGAGAAGAAGGATCTAGATGAGTTCGGAGGCATCAAGGATCTGAGGATCGAGGGAGAAGGGTTCTTTAGGGTGAAGGAGTATATGGGTAGGTTCTATTTAGTAGATCCTGATGGAAATGCATTTATAATTAAAGGAGTCAACTATGTTAGGTTTAATGCTGATCTCTCGATAACCTATGAGACTCCTTATACAAGAAATATACTGACTAGATATGGTAGTAGAGATGAGTGGGCTAAGGAGACCAAGAAGAGGTTAATTGAGTGGGGATTTAACGCTTTGGGAGCCTGGTCAGACCCTGATCTTGGCCTCCCATATATGCTGAATCTACATATAACGCCTAACTACTATAAAAATAAAGGTGGTTACCTTAGGAGGAGAGTTCTCACCCTAGCCAGGAATCCAGATGTTCTTTGGCAGCCCTTCCAGACCTTCCCAGATGTCTTTGACCCTGATTTCGAGAGGATTGCTGAGAAGGTGGCTAAAGAGCTGGTTGTTCCAAAGGATAAGTATTTAATAGGCTATTTCACAGATAATGAGGTGGATTTCAGCATTGATACTATATTTAATGAGTTCATGAATATGCATGGTGACGAGCCTGGAAAAAGGGCCCTTATAGATTATTTCTCGAGGTTTTTCTTAGATATATCAGAGCTTAACAGGAAGTTGGGAACAAGTTTTAGGGGTTTTGAAGACATCCTAGACTATACTGCAAGAGAGTTCTCTGCTATAGAAACTAGGGCCGGGCCTGAGGGTAGGAAGGTTATTGCTATGCTGAAAAGAGGCTTTGCTAGGGAGGCTGCTAGGAAGTATGCTGAGATCTGCGTTAAGGCAATTAGATCTGCAGATCCAAACCACCTAATCCTTGGAGGCAGGTTTGCAGGGGTAAATGCTAAGCCTGTTATGGGATCCTTTGACATATTTGATGTGATATCTAACAACTACTATGGCGAGGATCCTCCCATAGCATACTTTGAATATATATTTAAAGAAGCTGGAAGGCCTATAATGCTGTCTGAGTTCTCGTTTAGGGGAGAGGATACGGGGCACCCAAATACTAGGGGTGCGGGTATCGTGGTTGAGAGCCAGAGCTATAGAGCTCTCTACATAAGATCATGGCTGATCCCCCTCCTAGAGAAGAGGTTCTTCGTCGGGTATCTCTGGTGGGAATATATGGACGAGCCTTTCGAGGGTAGGAGACCGGATGCCGAGGACTCTAACTATGGCCTTGTAAACCTCTATGACGAGCCCTATGCAGAGGTTATCGAGGCATTTAAAGAAGTTAACAGCTTATTCCCAATTCCATGAATATAAAATATCTGGCTGAAGATTCTTTGGTAGCCCCTTGTACCCAGACCTTGTGGGAAAAGTAGCTATAGTGACTGGGGGATCCCAGGGGGATTGGGGAAGCTATAGCGAAGAGGCTTATGCGTGAAGGATCTAGAGTCGCTATCTTCGATATAAGAGAACCCAGATGGGATATAGGTGATGCCCTCTTCCTCAAGGTAGATGTTTCGAATCCTCTTCAAATAAGGGAAGCGATTGATCTGTTATTCAAGGTTCGGGAGGATAGATGTGCTAGTAAACAACGCTGGAATCGAGAGCTATGCCTCGATCCATGAATGCTCGGAGGAGGAATGGGATAGGATCCTGGACATCAACCTCAAGGGATACTTCCTAACGTCTAAGTACGCAATACCATATATGCTCAGAGGCGGGGAAGGTGTCATCATAATGATAGCGTCTGTACAATCATTCATGGTTGAGAAGAGAGTAGCTGCATATGCATCGAGCAAAGCAGCACTCCTAGGGCTCACAAGAAGCATAGCGATTGACCATGCGCCCAAGATAAGGACAGTCGCTATATGCCCAGGATCTGTGAGGACACCCCTCCTCGAGTAAGCCGCAATGATGGAAACAGAAGGAGACGAGGAAAAGGCTAGGAGAAATATCGAGGAATGGGGAAAACTACACCCAATAGGAAGAATAATAGAGCCGGAAGAAGTAGCCAACGTAGTAGCTTTCCTAGCATCCAACCAAGCATCAGCAATAACTGGAACGTGCATCGTAGTTGACGGAGGACTAAGCACAAAGCTCCCAACAAGATAATAAATATTGCAATTGAAGGTCTCGGCCGATTAATGTCTATAAGCTTTAAGAATAGTTTTTGAGCTTTGGAACTGGATTATGGATTTCTGGAGAACTCTGTATCCTTTAGTAGAAACTAAAAAAGGTATATAAGTTTAAAAAGCTCTATTAGCTTCTCCTACGTAAGATAAGGTAACCTACTGCTATTCCTACTATAAAGACAGCTACACCTATTCCAGCCGTAGTTGGCCAGTCGATCTCCCTTACAGGAACTGTTGTAGCTATCGTAAAGGTTGCAGGTAAGGTATATGTTCTGACCAGTGTTATCGCTATTGTTTGCACCTGTTGAACAGCTGGTGTAGGGGTTAGCTGAGTTATGGGTGCCGGTGTTTTTACTACTGCTTCTACGGGCGGTATTTGTGGGAACTTAGTGGGGGTATATGCTTCTTTCATAGAACATCTACCTGTTGGCTTGAGCTGCAACAGGATAATCTGGAAGTGCGGCCACCAATATACTGGATCGTTATAATAGTTCTTAGGATACTCTGGAAAGCCCTCCCAGCAATATCTATTATTTAGAGTATAGAAGGGTACAGGGAAGAACTGCGGCCATGGCATCTGCTCTAACCATATTAATAGGGCTTTTTTAGTAGCTTCTATAGCCTGTGGACTGCCAGGAGGAGATCTCTCAAGCTCTTCGAGGACTTTATCTAGATCGCTTCTCTTGGTGAAGTTATAGCAGGCCCAGTTGCTATATGTAAGCCATGCAAGCCCCGGAAGCTCGGGATTACAGTACTTGCTGTGCCATCTTGGAAGTATATCCCCGAGATCTACTGGTAGGAAGTTGCATGAGGGGAAATAGGTGACTACCTCCCACTCACCCTTAATAAGTCTAGAGTCAAATGCACCAGGAGCTACAGGCTCTACATTAACGTCTATTCCAAACCTTCTCCACTGCTCGGCTACTATATATGCGAGTCTTTGTGATTCTAATTCTATTTCTGCAAACGTCATTATATTGATAGTCCATTTCTCGCCGCTTGGGAGCCTCCATTTGCCGTCAGGCCCTCTACTAAATCCATTTCTTTTCAATAGCTCTTCTGCTTTAGCTAAATCTTGTTTAAACCATCCTAGGCTAGGATCGTAACCATATTTGATCAGTTCAGGCTCCAGAGGCTTAATATATATCTCAACACTCTTAGGATATGGAATTATTGGGAAAGGCGATGGGATAGGTTTAGATCCGTCAGGACCTGTGAATGCATTTATAGCTTCTCTAATATCGAGAGCATATGTTAAAGCCCATCTAACATCTGTTATGTTATATGGGTATTTAAGAACATTATATACAGGGCCCTTTTTACAGGCATCATACGGCCATGCGTACGGAGCTCTCGTTCCATAGAATCCTCCTAAGTATTTCACAGCTTCAGGATCCTTATAAACTGTTTCAAATACTTCTGGTAACCATGTCCTAACTGAGTCTAGTTCAAATCTTCTCCAAGCTAGCGCTTCTCTCTCATCAGGACCATAGTGTATGAATAGAACGTACTTAGGCCCAGGCTTTAATCCATATAGCTTTGTGCCCCACCAGTCTTCATTCCTTTCCCATAGAAACCAATAGCCTGTGGGATCTAATTCCTTAAGCTTGTAAGCACCTAAGCAGACAGGAGGATAGAATTTAAATTTTAACAGATCTTCACCTCGATCAATAACTGCTTTAAACACATGCCTAGGGAGTAGCGGCATACCAAGCTGTGACATAAAGTAATAGTGAAACCTTGTATTAGGGTTGGTCAACTCAAATTCTACAGTATAGTCATCGATTTTTCTTATATCTTTAACCCAGGTTTTAAGTACTGCATGCCAGCTTAATCTTGAATCACCTTTGATTAAATTTACCTGAAACACTAGATCATCTGCTGTGTAAGGGGTTCCATCACTCCATGTAACACCTTTCCTAATATATACTCTCATTTTAGTATAATCTGGAGAATATTCTGGATATGTAGCGCTCACCCACGGTATTAGCTCACCACTTGTTGTGTTAAAGAACCACAGATATCCTGCGCATACATGCGTATGACCGTAGCCTACTGGGACACCTGGTACTAGCCAGTTAAAGTGATAGGGATCTACAAATCTGCCCCAGTGATTTTCAGCTATATATACGTCGCCTCTTGGGATACCTGCCAACATAGGAAGCTGGGCTTCCAGCCGGATTGATGCCGATTGTGTGGTTATAAGTAATATAGCTACGATTAGTATGCCTATAGGTTTAGATATCTTTAAGTAATTCTTAAATTTATATATCTTCGAATTATATGTCTTAGCCATAGTATCACCTATACTTTAGTCTTATATAATGTATAATATCAACGCTTATAAGCTTAACTGTTTCGATCGTGTAAGTTTCTTTATTTATATAACCAGCATCTAACCCTTGTTCCACCTATATCAATCTCTGGAGGATCATTTTTACAAATACTCATAGCATACGGACATCTGGGCATGAATTTACAGCCTTTTAAAGCAAATTCTTGTTCCTCTATGTGGAATCCTAACTTTGGTCTCTTCATTGACCACTCACTACGCCTCTTAGGATCTACCTGGGGCAATGATTCCATTAAGATCTGTGTATAGGGATGTAGAGGTTTAGATAAAACTTTTTTAGAATCTCCAACCTCTATTATAGTTCCACGGAACATTACAGCTATTTTGTCGCTTAAATAATATGCTGTAGCGAGATCGTGTGTTATATATATAAATGTTATTCCTTTTTCATCCTTTATTTTCTTCATTAAATTTACAATATTTATTCTTAAGGAGGCATCAAGCATAGAGACAGGCTCATCAGCAACTATTAATTTGGGACTTGGTATTAAGGCTCTTGCTATGGCCATTCTCTGGAGTTCTCCTCCTGAAAACTCATGCGGATATTTTTGGGCTACTTTTGAGAGATCTAAACCTACATATGAGAGTACTTCGCTTATACGTTCTTTTATGTTATAGGGATCTTTAAGTCCTAACACATTTTTAGCTGTATCCTCGAGATACGTAATAACTTTACGCATGGGATTGAAAGCCGCATAGGGATCCTGGAGTATTGGTTGAATGTTTCTATTAAAAGTAATATTATCTAATATATAAATGTCAACTCCTTTAAAGAGGATTTTCCCTTGATCAGGTTTTAAGAGTCTGAGGATCATTTTTGCTAACGTAGTTTTTCCCGACCCACTTTCACCAGCTATTGTGAATATGTGAGGCTTATCTTCTAGGGTCAATGTTATGTTATCAACAGCCTTAAATTTAAACCCTAATATTCCATACCTAAAGGTTTTGGTAACTCTATTAAGGGTTAAAAGAGGATGATTCATTAATGTCACCTTTTAGTGTAAAGCCAACATCTCACAACATGATTATGCTCATAAGTAATCTTAGGTGGGGGTTCTCTTTTACATATGTCCATTGCGAAGGGGCATCTATCGTGGAACTCGCATCCATGGGGAGGGTTTCTGAGATCTGGAGGGCTTCCTAGAAGCCCTTTTTTAGGACTTTCATCACCTATCCTTGGGATAGATTCGATGAGGGCCATTGAGTAAGGATGTTTTGGATCCTCAAAAATGATCTCGGTAGGGGCTTCTTCAACAACCTTTCCAGCATACATAACTACTAACCTCTGGGAAGCCATAGCATGGACTCCTAGATCGTGCGTTACTATTACGAGGGAGCTACCGTACTCTCTCTGCTTATCCAATAGAAACATTAAGAGAGCCTTCTGCAGAACTACATCAACAGCCGTTGTAGGCTCATCTGCAAGTATTATGCTAGGCTTTAACATAAGGGCTAAGAGAAGTACTATCCTCTGCCTCATCCCTCCACTTAGTTGGTGGGGAAACGCTTTTAGAATCTCTTTCCTGAGACCGAGACTTTCTACATATTCCCTGGCCACTCTATAAGAATCCTCCTTGTTAAGCCCAATATGCTTCTTTAAGAGCTCAGCAAAATGATCCCCGATCCTCATGAAAGGATTCAATACATTCATGGAGTTCTGAGGTATATAAGACATGTATCTCCACCAGATTTTCTCTCTCTTATAGACTTCATTAAGCGATAGGATATTTACAGGGGGGGTGTTATTTATTCTTATAAGAACATTCCCTTTTGCGGTTAAAGGCGGTTCCAGATAACCATATAGGATCTTCACTAAGGTTGACTTACCACACCCTGATTCGCCTGCTATGCCTACTACTTCGCCTTTGCTGATGGAAATTGATACGTCTCTTACAGCCTTTACAGTATTTGTAGGAGAGATCGTATATTCTCCATACACATTTTGCGCCTCGAGAACCATCTCTTTTTCATTCATCTCCCTGAACCCCCCCTAAGTCTTGGATTTAAGTACGTCGAGATTGATACAGAGATCATATATAGGCTGACGAATATAAGGATCAGTAATAACACAGGCGGTAATAGCCACCACCAAAGGCCTCTAAAGAGGGCATTATAATTTAAAGCCCAATATATCATGGTTCCTAATGTATCCTTTGACAAGATCGATAGCCCAAATATTGCTAACGCCGTCTCCATGCCAATAGCCCATATAATTGTATTTATAAAATTTGTTATATGCCACCCAATTACATAGGGGAGTACCTCATAAAATAGGATCCCTGTAAACCTAATGCCGCTGAAGGATGAGGTAACTATGAAGTCTCTGCTAAGTACAGAAACAGTTATAGATCTCACATTGCGTGCAGGCCATGCCCATGCTATTACTGAAAGAATCAATGGTATAAAATATATTGATAGATTCTGTTTAAGTGCCATAGCTAAGACTATTAATAAGGGTAATCCTGGAAGCGACACAAATGAGTCTATCATCGTTATTAATATAGATTCTTTATAGCCTCTAGCCAGACCGGCTAGAAGTCCTATTAATAATCCTATGTGAGAGGCTATGAGGGCCGTTAACACGCCTATGTATAGCGAGTTAGCTAGAGCGTTGAGAGTTATCCATAATATTGGTCTGCCATTGGTTGTTGTACCGAGTATTAAGTCTAGCCTATTAATATCTAGTTGTGGAGGTAGATCTTTTTGGTAGTAATACCACCTTTCATAGGTAGGTGGAGCGAGCATAGATGTAAATGCCAAAGCAGCTATTATTAATAGCATGGCAGATCCAAACTTGAATCTTGCGTATCTGCCCAAGCTAAAGAATGCTTTACTTATAGAAGATATTTTAGAAAAGCTCTTTAGCACTATATTCATCACCTCACATATCTTATCCTGGGATCTACTATGTAATAAACGATAGTATCTAAAAACCATGTAGCAATTGCTATACCTATTAGGGATAGGGACATTATAGTTAATGCTACGGGATAATCACCAAGAACTATTGCTTGGTAAAGGAGAGATCCAAGGCCTGGATAGGCAAATACATATTCAGTTACCAGTGCACCGCTGAAAATAGAGCCCAGGGAAAGTGCTAGAGCGGTAACCTGGGGAACCATTATGCTTCTTAGCACATATTTGCTTCTAATCCGACCTATATCGATACCTCGAAGCCTTGCGAATATAACATAGTCCTCGGTCATTGTGAAGAGCGAAAGCGTTCTTGAACTTATAAACCACCACCCAAACGCACTTATCACAATAATCGAAATGGCTGGAAGAGAAGTTACTCTAATAAGATAGAGCATTAAATCTAGTAGTTCTTGGACAGATCCGATTCTCACCTGTGGCATTGAGGCTGGGCTTAATGAGAATATAGGGATTAGAAATGCAAATACATAGATTAGAACAAGGGAGAAAATATAGTAGGGTATGGGGTAGAGTATTATTGCTATATTCTCAAAAATACGGCTTACAGCTTTAGCCCTTATAAAGCTCACTAAAACCCCCAACATATTACCTATGATCCACGATATCATTGTAGCAATTACTAACAGCCCTACCGTCCAGGGAAGGTATCTAACAGCAATTTCCCTGGCCGGCGTTGGAAATGCGAGAAAAGATGGTCCAAAATCTAAGGTAAAGAATCTTCGCAGATAAGTTAAATATTGATCAAGAGGCGAACCTGTGAGGCCGAAGAGTTCTAGCAGTAATGTTCTTAATCTCATATACTCTTCAGGATCAATCCTTTGGCCTAACTGAGCAATTGCTCCTAGCATGGCATCAACAGCACTAGTAGGAACTGCTCTCAGAAGTAAATAACTTAAGTTAAAAGCTACAAGTAGAGTTACTATTGTAACCAGAGATCTATTAAGTAAATGCCTTATAAATGGATGCATCAAGACCCCTCCTGCTTCCATAAACAAATATTGTTTTACATAGCTTAAAAATTTATTTTTAGATTTTGCTCTATATTGTTAGTAATCTAGCCTAAAGAAGGTTTTAGTATTCAGGGGTATCACTAAAGATTCAGAAAAGTTACGATAATAAGATCTCTAATAGCGAATGCTCTCTAATAATGGTTTTAAATAAAAGTTCGTAGCATCATCCCCTCCTAAGCCTGGGATTAAATATTTCGTCTACGGCTGTGGCTATTAGTAGAAGGGATGTTGCTATAGCTATGATAGCTATTCCAGGCGGAACGAACCACCACCAGAGCTCCCTCCTAAACGCCTCCATAGATGCTGCCCACCATAACATCATGCTGAGAGTTATCTGTCTTGTGGGTCCCAGACCTATTATGCTGAGGGCTGCTTCACCTAGGATTCCGTACTATTATAAAGAGTACGCTGGCTAAGAATATATATGTTGCTACGTTGGGCAACAGATCCTCTACAGCTATTCTCATATCATTATACCCGGCTAGCTTTGATAAGTACACGAACTCTCTTTCCCTAAGGCTCATCAGCTGAGCCCTTATAGCTCTAGCATACTAGGGCCAGTCCGTTATCCCTATTAGTAGTGCTATCAGCTCTATGCTTCTAACCTGGAAGTAGCTGGCTAGAAGTATTGCGAACAGGATAGATGGTATAGAAAGCACTATGTTTGTTATAGCCATCAGCACCTCATCTAAGATTCCGCCTTTTACACCTGCTACAACCCTTATTAGAGTTCCTATTGACAAGGCTATAAGACATGTAAGGAGACCAACATAGAGCGAAGATCTCATACCATTTACAAATTGGGATGTGAGATCCCTTCCATAGGTATTAGTACCAAAGGGATACTTAGGAGAGGGAGGCATCTCCTTAGGATTATCAGAGGATAATGGATCGCTTCTATATATTATAGGCCCGACAGCTTCTATCAAAACCATTAACGCGAAAACGGAAACCCAATGGCTAGTCTCTTATACCTGTAAGCTATATGCAAAAAGCTGTTAACTACCTGGACAACTGACATGCTATTCATCCTCTCATTCTTTATGGCCAAGCCTTATCCTTGGATCTATTATGACATATACGAGGTCTACTAGGAAGTTTGCTACATATAGTGTAGCGATGAGGATCAAGAATATTCCTTGGATCAATGGATAGTCGAGAGATGTGAGGGCTCTAAATAGCACGAAACCCATTCCAGGATATGTAAAGAGGGCCTCAGTTATTAGTGCTCCTCCAGCCACACTCCCTAAGGCTAGGGCTAGCCCAGTTACCTGGGGGATTACAGAATTCCTAAAGGCATAGCTAAACAGCACCCTATCTGGGATCCCTAGGCTCTAGCTAAACAATATATAGTCAGATTTAAGTTCATAATTATAAGAACCCTCATGCCAGATGCCCATGCTCCTAGAGATATCGTGGTTAGAGCTAGGAATGGTAGCGCGTAATGCCAGAGAACATCTATGATGAAATTCAACGATAGCCCTGGTATTGTTCCAAACGAATATGCACCTCCTGTAGAGAAAAGTCTCAGCTCAGCTGCGAATACGAATATAAGTATCATTGCAAACCAGTAATATGGTTATCTGCGATATCATGAAAGTGCTAGTTATTATAGCCTTCTCGAATAGCGTGTCTCTCTTATAGCCGGCTAGAGCTCCCAAGACATTTCCAATGATCTAGCTTGAAAGAGTAGCTGGAACCAGTAATCCTAGGGTCCAGGGGAGAGCTGACGCTATGATGCTCGTAACCTTGCGCGGATAAAAGGTTATAGATGTACCAAGATCTCCTGTGAAAGTCCTTGCTAAGAAATCTATATACTGCTCCCATAGAGGTTTTCCTATATTAAACTCCCTCATCAGTGTATCATAAATACCTTTGATCGCCTCTGGAGATGTCTAAGAATATTTAGATATTTGGGCTAATAGAGACGCCAAGGGGTTCCCAGGTATTATCCTGGGTAGAATAAAGATGATCGTTACAGCTACAAAGTATGTTGCAACTAGAAAAAGTACTTTCATTATTAAAAAACTTATATACAGGTCTCAAAAAATTGCCCCCTCTACCTCCGTGCTTTCAGCACACGACCAATCACTATGCCTATCACCAGTGTGATGATCGCGGCTGCCGACGTTATCGTCCAGTCAGTAGTTGTAGTAGTCGTAGTTGTTGTGACAGTAATACTTAATAGGTGATTGAGATATCGATGTAATTGTTCGCTCAACGCTAGAGGTGATCGTTACTGTTGCATATGCTATTGGCTGGGTTACATACGTAGAGGAAGTCTTTGTTGCCTGTAGCTGTGATTTTATCTTTGATATTATATTCCATATAGAGCTTGATGGTATGAGCATACCACCCTCGCTAACAGGCTTTAACCATGTTGGCAATGATGGCGATTCTCCACGCTTAGATATGCCGAAGAGAGCGATTAGATTATTTGTATATCCAGGTCCTGCTGGAAGCCAATAGGGGGTTTTTCTCGTTTGGCCAATTGATCCAATACTAGGTGCTATAGCTATACCAATGGGCTCCATAGAACATAGGTATTAGGGGAAGATCTCTGTAGATTATTTCCTGCAACCTCGAATATATTTCTTTGAGCTTGTCGGCTGATGCTGCAGCAGCTACTCTGTCAAGAAGACCTATGATCTCTTGGTTTTTATATCTAATATGATTCCCGGCTGGCGGCGATAGCCTCGGGTCTAGAACATATCTATACATGTTCCATGGATAGTCGAAGTCTGGAGAACCTTCTCCTAAGAAGGTCATGTCGTAGTCCCCATTGAGAAGTCTTCTTGACACCACAGTCTCTTCAGGAAAATCTGTTGATGCATCTATACCTATCTTCCTCAGATTATTTACTATCATCTCTGCCATAGCCATCCAATCTGTAAAGCCATAGGTAACCATTATTTTGAAACTCAGCTTACGGCCATCTGGGAGTTCTCTCCACCCATCTCCATCCCTATCGACTATCCCAGCCTTGTCCAGTATCTCCTTAGCCTTGTTAAGATCTGTTTTGACTCGGCAATCAGCACTTCCCCAGCACTGAATGCATAGCGTAGTATTGACCCACTGCCTAAATTGAGGATAAAGATCGTTAATCATTGATAGCGATGCCTGCGCCCCATAATTAAAGTAGCCTTTCTCGAGCATATCTGTGTAGGGGATAGCATAGGCTATAGCCCTCCTTAGATCGATATTCTTTAGGTAGTCCCTCTCATTGTTTATTGCTAAGACAACAGTAGACTCTCCTACAAAGTAAGGCCTATCCGAGAACCATGTTCCTCGACCTTTATCGAAGAGCTTCCATATATCTGGTACGAAATCTCCATCCCAGTCAACCTCTTCTCTTTCAAAGGCCGCATTAGCTGTCGGATTATCCTTGAAGAGGAGATATCCTATATATCTGGGTTTAGGAAGGCCAAATACATTCTTACTCCACCAATCATCGATCCTCTGATAAATCACCACGGTATCGTCATAGTAGAGAAGCTTATATGGCCCTGAGACAACCTGCTTAGCAGGATCATCATTCTTCCACTCAACTATTTTCTCTCTTTGCTTCTCATATATAGACTGTATTACATGCCTAGGCATTGGGGTAAATCTGAGGGAACATCTAAGGAGCTGGAAATAGTTAACAGGAGATTTAGCCTTCACCTCAACCGCTTTCTCCCCAGCAGCCTTGATATATTCGACATAGTCCCAGCACCCAGTTCCAGGGCCTAGCTTAACCTGCTGTGTGACGTAGTATGTATACTCGACGTCTTGAGCTGTTATCGGATTCCCATTGCTTCACCTAGCCTCAGGCCTTATATAGACTCTCAGAGTGACCTTATCTACAAACTCGAATTTCTGACCTATTAGTGGGAGCCATGCGTCGAAGAACCAGCTGTAGATAAACATAGGTACGTATAGGAAGAGACCCGCTCCCCATGTTGTCTGCGGCGAGTAGAGATTCCATGATGGCGGCGGACCCCACTGGGCTCCAATTACATATACTGTGTCTTCGCGGGGAACTTGCTGTGCTTCGACATGGAGACCTACTCCAAGCGGTATCAGTAGCGAGATAGCGATCAGGACGATAGGGGCTACTACGTAGTTATACTTGCTAACATCTCTCACCTTAGAATAACACCTCAAGTATAAATAGACTTATGAGACTTATAAATTTGTCAAACTTCAGTATATAAAATTATATTCTATATCTTAATTTAGCCGGTATATTTCACAGTTAATAGAGAAAGCTTGGAAACATATAATTTAAAATATACTATTATAGTAACTTAAATATAACTATATTTATTTAAAATTTATATTATTAATATATTATAACTAAAAGTCTTGCTCCTTTAGGTGGGTGGAGTTTAGGCTTAGCATTGTTGCATTTACGCGATATAGGTGGGATGAATTGCTAATGATTAGATGCTTATATTTTCTGTGGCTTTTTATACTATTTCGAGGTAGGTTGCGCAGTATCCCGAGGACTATGTCTACGCAGCATCCTGACAATGCTAGGGTTCCTGGCTGGGCTGCTGGTGAGGTGATCGAGGGTGAGGCTGAGGTTGAGGAGGCATATAGAGCGTTCTCTGTGCTGGGGATCCAAGAGGTTATGTGGGATGCTGAGGGTAAGGATGTGGATACCCATGTTGTTAGGAAGCTCCTCTCCCGATACCCTGATTTCTTTGAGGAGAGGGTTCTGGGTAGGGATGTCTTTATAACCTATAGGATACCTAATCCTAGAGTTGAGGGTGCTGAGAGGAAGGTTTTCTCCGAGACTATGGAGAGTATAGCTGTTTCGTGTGATGTTGCTCAGAGGTTCTATGGCGATGATGTGTCACCTATCTTCGAGGTGATCTTGCCCCTCACAACAAGCTATCATGAGCTGATATCTGTTCTTAGATATTATGAGAAGGTTATAATCGGTAGGGGGGATATAGAGCTTCTCGAGGGGGTCAGGGTGAGGGATCTCATTGGTGATGCATGCCCCAAATCGATCGAGGTGATCCCGCTTGTAGAGGATATGGAGAGTCTCCTTGGCATAGGCAGGATCGCTGCTGGATTTTGGAGGGTTGTTAAGCCACCATATATGAGGGTCTTCATAGCGAGGTCAGATCCGGCTATGAACTATGGGATGTTCAGCGCAGTCCTCCTAGCTAAATATGCTCTCAGCGAGCTTTCAAAGCTATCTAGGGAGATTGAAACACCTATCTATCCAATCATAGGAGTTGGATCTCTACCCTTTAGAGGGCATATGAGCCCTGAGAACTATGTAAACGTGATCGAGGAGTATAGAGGGGTATATACATTCACAATACAATCAGCCTTTAAATACGACTATCCAGAGGAGATGGTGGTCGAGGCTGTCAAGGCTATAAACAACTCAAAGCCAGGGGAGGCCTACGAGCTAGATCATAGGGAGGCCAGATCTCTCGAAAAGATAGTTAGAAAATACACAGCCAGATACCAGACAATAATAGAGGCCATGGCTGGAGCTATAAACACAGTAGCAAACTATATACCGAGGAGGAGGGCGAGGAAGCTCCACATAGGGCTATTCGGATATGCTAGGGAAGCTGGTAGGGTAAGGCTACCGAGGGCAATCACATTCTGCGGAGCCATGTATACAATGGGGATCCCGCCAGAGCTCCTAGGCATCTCAGCACTCGAAGAGCTTAGAGAGGAGGAGTGGGATTTGGTGGAAAAAGTCTATAGAAACCTAGGAAGGGATTTAGGGGCAGCTGCAAAATACTATAACCCCGAGGCTCTGGAGCTCATCACCAAGATCTTCGGTGTTGATAGAAGCATTGCAAGAGAGATCCAAAGGGATATCGAGTTTCTAGAAAAACAGCTAGGGATAAGGGTGGGAGGAAACAGCTATAGCGAGAGGAAACACTCATACTTCTCAACACTCTTCCTACTAGCACATAGAGAGAGCAGGGTTGAAGAGGCTAAAACCCATGTTCTGGAGATGGCTTTAATAAGAAGATCTATTGGTTAGCAACATCGGATCATCTGAAAATGCTGGGCAACTATATTAATGAATGCCGGCTCCTACGAGAACCGAAGAAGTAAGGATCCACTATAGGTTAGCGATCTCGAGGGTTTATTAAATCATGTTGAAAGGAGAGACCTAACAGAAGATCCCTGATTAGAGGGTTTATTAAATCAGAGTCTCTCTTTATTAGATATTTTAACCAATATAAAGCTTGGGTCCCGGGATTTGCCTAGGCATAGCAGAAAGGTTGCGATTATAACTGGTGGTGCTAGAGGTATAGGGGCTGCTATAGCCTATAGGCTGGGCTCTGAGGGTGCTAGGGTTGCTATATTCGATATAGATGGCGAGGCAGGGCTCTACAGGGTTAATGAGCTGAGGAGCTCTGGCATCGATGCCATTTTTGTGAGGGGTGATGTCTCTAGAGAGGGGGATGTGGTTAGATGTGTTGACGAGGTTTTAAAGATCTATGGCGGTGTAGATATCTTGGTCAACAACGCTGGGATCGGCTCTTCTGGGAGGCATCTCTTCGACCAAACCCTGGATGAGTGGGAGAGGGTTATAGCTGTGAATCTAACAGGGCCCTACCTATTCTCAAAGCATGCTTCGAGGATAATGGCTTCTAGGGGAGGGGGTGTTATAATAAATATAGCGAGTACAAGAGCCCTCCAGTCGGAGCCCAACACAGAGGCATACTCAGCATCTAAGGGAGGCCTCCTAGCCCTAACCCATGCACTAGCGATGAGCTTCTCAAGATATAGGATAAGGGTTGTCTCTATATCGCCAGGCTGGGTTGATACTAGCAGGTGGGCCTACCCCCCTAGAGAGCCTAGGCTATCGAGGCTTGATCATATGCAGCACCCCGCAGGAAGGGTAGGAGCTCCAGAGGATGTCGCAGCCCTGGTATCTTTTCTAGCATCCGAAGAAGCAGGATGGATCACAGGGGTTAACATTGTGATCGATGGAGGCATGACCTCAAAGATGATCTATCTGGATGAAG
>Ga0080007_1055398_pt1 | contig 15926 bp, 16 predicted proteins | sample OctOCTMetagenome_FD_69210 | JGI IMG/M metagenome (GOLD analysis project Ga0080007, IMG submission 69210) | Hot spring and microbial mat streamer communities from Octopus Spring Streamers, Yellowstone National Park, USA - OCT_B (SPADES... | ecosystem: Environmental > Aquatic > Thermal springs >...
CATCTGATGGTGGAGCTGTATTTCGAGGACCGGGCAGCCCTGGAGGCCGCCCTGCGCTCCCCGGAGGCCGCTGAGGCGTCCGCTGATCTGGCGCGGGCCATGGCCGGCCAGGTGCTGGTGATGTTCGCGGACGCTTTCGAGGAGGAGCGACCGGCGGCGGGATGAGAGGTATTTGTAAATCGAAATTTATTTCGATCTACCACGCAACAAACGAGAATTTCCAATCTTCCCAGTTTTCTACCAGCCCGGCTTTGACAGGATTGTTCAAAATATAAGCGACAATTCGTTCGTATTCTTGCGTATTCTTGCTGATTGCGAACGATATGATCATAACTTTCGTGGTGCCAGAAAGGACCGCTACGTCCTAGGACCAGGTTACAACGTCGGGCGGTGCGCCCTTTGAGTCGCTTAAGGGTATCGGCAAGCGGGTAGGGTGCTGTTGGACCGCGATGATGGATTTCGATTTCGTATCCAGTGGTATCTATCACCAAATGGACATGATTGGGCATCAAGCAGTAAGCAAGAAGACGATAACGCTCACCATCCATGGAATGAAGTTCATCTGCCACAACTTGGGCAATCTTCTCCTCTGTTAGCCAGCGAGGACTTCCGGCGAGGCAACGATCGAGCCAGGCATCAAAATGACTGAAGTATTTTTTGCTGAGCTTATAGAGCTTTTCGGTCTGCTCCCGGCCTTGAAGTTGAGAGAGAATGCGGGCTCGTTCGCGTTCACGCCACGCCTGAAGCTCTCGGATCACCTCTCGTGGCAGGGAGTTCGTCAGCCGAAAGGTGATGAAATACATCGCTCCACTCGGTATCCAATGTGGCAGATTGCGTCGGTAGAAATCGATCATAAGTTCTTCCAAAAATGATCAAATTTCAGTATTTTTCGAGATCTATTTTGTATTACTGAACTTGTTGGCACGATATAATAAGCACGCATTGAAACAAAATTCAATTTATAGTCCGAAATAAATTTCGGTTTACATTCCTCGCAGGCGACGGCGGACCTCGCGGCAGTGGGGGCAATCCCAGCCCACGTATTCCCGGCCGCAGGTGCGGCAGACCCGGGTCGGCAGGGGGGCGTCCTCGGAGAGGGAGGCCAGGATCAGGACGGCCTCATGCCCCTCGTAGGCGGAGAGCCACTCCTCCAGCGGGGTCTCGCCCATCCACCATCGCCCCTCGGGATCCCGGCGCAGGAGGCCTCGCAGGACCCGGGCCTCCAGCTCATAGGCCGCCGTGGCCAGCTCCAGCACGCTCGCTTTCCGCAAGGACATCCCGTTCCTCCTCGATTTCATGGACCTCCGCTCGTTCTACCTCCAGCTGGCCATCTTTCAGGATGCGATAGCGATCGAAGTCCCGGGCCACCCAGACCCGGGGGAAGAGGGCCATCGCCTCCTGCCGGATCTCCCGCTCCCGGTAGCGTCGGGAGACATGGGTCAGGATCAGATGCCCCACCCCGGCCGCGCGGGCCAGCCCGGCCGCCTCGGCGGCGGTGAGATGGTCGTGGCGACGGGCCAGGTCCCGGTCCGCCTCCAGATAGGTGGCCTCGATCACCAGCGCCCCCACTCCCCGGACGGCCTCCACCAGATCGTCCACCCGACCCGCGTCCCCCACCAGGGCCAGGGACGCCCCCTCCACCGGTGGCCCCAGCACGTCGTCCGGCCTCACCACTCGCCCGTCGGGCAGGGTCACCGGCTCCCCCTGCACCAGGCGCCGGCGCTCCGGGCCCGGGGGGATCCCCAGGGCCTCGGCCTTTTCAACCAGGAAGGGCCGTCGCGGCTTCTCCCGAAAGAGATACCCCAGGCTGTCCCCGCCGCGATGGGTGACCGGGAAGGCGTAGACGCTGAGCTTCTCGTCCTCGAAGAGCAGTCCGGGCTCGATGACGTGGAAGGAGATCTCAATGGAGGGCCGCACCCCGCGCAGGACCACCCGGTAGATCAGATCCTTCACCCGCTCGATGGTCCCGCGACGACCGTAGATGGCCACGCGGGGGAGGATCTCCCAGCGCATCACCGTCGACAGAAACCCTGCCAGCCCCAGGATGTGGTCCAGGTGGGCGTGGGTGAGCAGGATGGTCTCCAGACGGCGGAAGCCCAGGCCGCTCTTCAGCAGCTGCCGCTGGGTTCCCTCCCCGCAATCCACCAGGAAGCGGCGGTCCTCGAACATCACCACGTGGGCGGGCAGCCCGCGCCGGATCGAAGGGGCGGAGGCGGAGGTGCCCAGGAAGACGATCTCGATCATCCCTCATCCCTCCACCGGGCGGACACGCACCTCGCCGGGGCCGCCCTCTTCCCCGATGACTTCAAAACGGTCCCCGACGAAGTGGCAGGCCACCCAGATACTGGTCAGCAGATGGGCGGTGATGCAGGAAGTGGTGAACCGGGAGGCCCCGGGCGAGAGGGCGAGCGGCAGGATCAGCTGATCGGCCAGATGCGGATCCACCGCCGCGCCGGAGCGATGGAAGGCGAGGAAGCCGGACACCGCTTCCTCGGCCACCCGCTCGGCCGGGAGGCCCTTCTTGCCGTAGGCGGAGGCCCCCGCCCGGATGTTCGCATATTCCGCGATCAGGAAGATCCCGGCCCCCGGCCCCGGGCTCTCCGCCAGGATCGCCTCCACCTCATCCGGAAGGCCGGCCTCCCGCAGCAGGCGGTTGGCCCGCCCGGCCATCCGCTTGGCGATCTCCAGGGGCAGATTGGAGACCGCCGCCCATCCCCACAGCCGGCGCAGCGGCCCCCGCTCAGTCAGGGTCAGCGGCTTCAGGCGATAGAGCCCCTCTCCCTCCAGCGGGCCGTGAACGTAAAGATGGATCTCGCCACCCCCTGCGGGATACCAGCCCCAGCGCTCCAGATGGACTTCGGCGTGCAGGCCCATGCGGCTCAGGGTCGGCAGCAGCACGTCGCGCACGTAATGGAAGGGCGGGCTCCACGGCACATGGGTTCCTCCCCGCAGGGTGACCCGGGAGGATCCGGAGGCGTAGGCCAGGGGGAGCAGGATGGCCTGCAGGATCAGGGTGACCGAGCCGGCGCTCCCGCCGGCCCGCGCCGCTCCCACGTCAACGGTGTAAGCCCCCGGGGCGGGCGGCGATTGGGGGATGAAGGTGAGGGCGGTGGAGCCCAAGGCGGCGCCCTGGACCTGGGCGCGGCAGAGCGCAGCGGCGGCCTTCACCGCGCTGAGGTGCTGCGCCTGAAGGCCGGGATTGGGGCGTCGGGCCCGGATGTTCTCCACCCGCACCGGCCGTCCGGTGATCGCCGAGAGGGCCAGCGCCGAGCGCAGGATCTGCCCGCCGCCCTCGCCGTAGCTGCCATCCAAGACGATCATCGACAACGCCGCCGAAGACCTCCCCCGGGATGCCGGCCCTGTCATGGCTTCCCTCGTCCGTCCCACAGGATGACGGTTGAGGGATCGAATGGACGCCAGCGGTCGAGCCTCCCTTACGCGATCCGAATCGCCCGCAGACCGGCCACGCGTTCCAACTCCTCCGGGTTCGCCGTGATCAGAGCGGAGGCCTCGATCATGGTTCGACGCGCCCTGTCCCCCACCCCTTCCGCAGATCGGAGACCGCCTGCTTCTCCTCAGATCCTATGGAAGCGTTCCGAAGCGGTTCGCCGGCGCGCTCGAACCATCTCCGGCCGTTCCGTCCGCGCTCGCTCCACCGCTTCCGGGGAGCTCGAAGCGCCCGCGTGGATCATCCCCCGTTCCGACTCCTCTTTCCGAGCCTCCGCCCATGGGGTTCAGGCCTGCGCGAGCGAGCCCGCGGGCCTCGCCGAGAAGTCTTCCCTCATTATAGCCCAGAGGGAGAGCCCGACAGACGATCCGACGGCGTCGGGGCGACCGGCTCCAGGGTCCAGATCCGCCGGGTGTGGGCCCGCACGGCCTCCGGGCTCCAGGGCATCGGCCGGGCCCGGCCTGCATGCCAGAGGGGGAACTGATCGAAGTAATGCCGCGAGGTCGGGGATCCCCCTTGCCCGCCCGGGAGCACCGCCAGACAGCGGTCCCAGTCGCTCAGATCGGCGACGAAGCGCCAGGAGGGCAGCGCCCCCAGGGGGCCGCCGAGCTGATTGCCCTGGAAGCCGGCCTGCAGGGGAGTATCCCCATCCCCGCCGAGGGGGAAGGGCCCCCGATTGAACAAGGGCGCCAGCGCCGGCGCCTGGCCCAGGACGTGGCGGAGCGTCACCCGGTGGATCCGCCCCCATGTCCAGCGGGTGGGGTCCTGCCCCAGCCGCTTCCGGAGCCAGCGGACCGCCTCGCGGAAGGCCTCCGCCACCCATTCGACGGCCGGGCGCTCCCCCAGCCAGAAGGGATCCCCGCGGCGGAGGAGGGCCCGCAGGGCATGGGGGGCGGTGCGATAGAACGAGTGGCCCGGCAGGAAGACGTTGAGGGACTCCCCCAGATACCGGCGCCATGCCGAGCGGAGCCGGGGCTCCAGGAGGCGGCGAAGCAGCCGCCATTCGACGGCTGCCACCACCGTCGGCGCCACCGCTCCGGCATCCATCCGCCCGTCCCATGCCTTGACCTGGGCCAGCAGCCACGCCTCGTCCGCATCCCCCGGCTCCACCTGCGCCAGCCAGGGCTTCCACTCCAGGGCCCCCAGGGAGACCACATCCGTCTGGATGGTCAGGCAATCCGCCGCCGTGAGGGCCGGCGTGGATTCCAGCCGCTCCCGGATCCGCCGCGCCCGGTGATCCGGCATCCATTCGGCGCTGATGAAGTAGGGATAACGCGGGCCCACGATGCGATGGTTGGCGGTGACCACCTGCCCCTCAGGAGGATCGAAGGCGAAGGGAAGCGCTTCAAAAGGGATCTCCCCTACCCAGTCGAACTCCCCGCTCCAGCCCGGGACCGGAACCAGGCCGTGGCCCTGACGCCGGATGGGGATGCGGCCGGCCATCTGATAGCCGATGTGCCCTTCCCGATCCGCGTAGACGAAGTTGAGAACCGGGGCCGGCCAGCGGCGCAGGGCCTCCCGGAACTCCTCCCAACCGGAGGCCCGGTTCAGCCGGAGGATCGCCTCCCACCACGTCTCCGCCTGGGCCCCCGCCCAGGTCAGGGCCAGGCCGACCCGGGGCCAGGGGATCCCCTCCGGCTCATACTCCGGGAGGAGATCGGTGAGCACCGGCCCGTGACGGGTGACTCGCATGCGGAAGCGCTCCGGAGCGCGCGCGCCGCGCACCCGGATCTCGATCTCCCGCACCTCCGCCTCCGCCCATCCCTCGGGGGTCTCATACCGCAGCGGGTTCTCCGGATCGAAGCGCTCGATGAACCAGTCCTGGGTGTCGGCGAGGACCGCCGTGGCCCCCCAGGCGATGGCCGCGTTGTGCCCCAGCACGACGCCGGGCAGGCCCGGGACGGTCACGCCGGCGACGGCGAACCCCTCCGGCTCGCAGACCAGATGCTGCTCATACCACAAGTTGGGCAGGGAGAGAGGAAGATGGGGATCGTTGGCCAGCAACGGCTGTCCGGTGGCGGTGCGGGAGCCGGCCACCACCCAGTTGTTGCTGCCGATCCCTTCCCGGGGGCCGAGCCAGCGGGCCAGGGCGCCATACATCGAAAGCAGTCTCTCGGCCATCGGTTCGATCCCCATCGTCTCGGGGAAGAGGGCCGTCTCTCCGAAGACCGCCTCAGGCTCCAGATCCGCTGCGCGCTCCCCCAGGGCCTGGGCCATCGCCACCCGGCACAGCTCGCTGTCCCAGTTCCATGAGAGGGACCAGGCCACCACAGCCCCCAGGCCGCGCTGTGCAGGGGGGTCCAGGGGAAATCCGGGAGGGGGACCAGGCGGTCCTCGATGCCGGACAGGCCGCACCGGAACGCGGCGGTCACCCCGGCCGCGTAGGCCTCCAGCAGCGATCGGAGCGGCGGCGGGATCCGCTCCAGGCCGGCCCGGGCGTGCTCGGCCCAGCCCACCCCCCGGGCGAAGCGATCCATCTCCAGCCCCATCGGGCCGAAGACCTCGCTCAGACGGCCCAGGGCCACCAGGCGGTTGAAGCGCATCTGCCATCCTCGATCCCGCCCGTGGACGAACCCCTGGGCGAAGAAGAGATCCGCCAGCGTGCGGGCCTCGATATGGGGGATCCCCCATTCATCGAACCGGATCTCCACCCGATCCTTCAGGCCTTCGAGCCGGAACAAACGGGAACGGGCCATCGGCGACCTCCGGGATTAGGGTCCGGGAAGGACGGTGCGGTTATCATGATGAGGGATCTTCCGGAAAGAGGAAGAATCTCCTCAAGGTCGGGAACACGCATGGAGCGGATGGGCGATGGTTGAGCTGCGTGGGGTGTGGTTCGGATACGGGGGGCGGTGGCTCTTCCAGGATTTCTCGTGGTCGGTGGAGCGGGGGGAGGCCTGGGCGATCATCGGCCCCTCCGGGTGCGGGAAGACGACCTTGCTTTACCTGCTGGCCGGGTTGCGCCGGCCCCAGCGGGGGGAGATCCGGATCGACGGACAGCCCTTGCGACGGCCGCGCCCGCGCACCGGCCTGATCCTTCAGGATTACGGGCTTCTGCCCTGGGCCACGGTGTGGGAGAACGTCGCCCTGGGCCTGCGCATCCGTCGCTTCTACGGGCCGGACGGGCGTCACGCGCCGGCGGACGCGCCGGTGGCGGAGATCGAGGGGCCGGTGAACGCCTGGCTGGAGCGCCTGGGGCTGGCCGCCGTGCGGGATTATTACCCGGGGCAGATCTCGGGGGGGCAACGCCAGCGGACGGCCATCGCCCGCGCCCTGGTGCTGAAGCCGGACCTGCTGTTGATGGACGAGCCCTTCGCGTCGCTGGATGCGCCCACCCGGGAGGACCTGCAGGAGCTGACCTGGCGTTTGAAGGAAGAAGAGGCCCTGACCCTGATCCTGGTCACCCACAACATCGAGGAGGCCGTCTTCATGGGCCAGCGGATCATGGTCCTGGGCCAGCCGCCCCATACGGCGCCGGTCGTCGTGGAGAACCCCAGGGCGGGGGATCCGGCCTTCCGTGGGACAGCGGCTTACTCGGAGCAGGTGGAGCGGCTGCGCCGGGCCCTGCGGAGCCCGGCCGGCCCGGGGTGATCCGGGCGTCCTCACCGGGCTTCCCGGGCCTCGCGGCGGGCCAGCCGTTCCGCCCGGCGCTGGTCGGCTTCCTCCGCCTTCCGTCGTTCCTCCTCGGTCTCCAGGATGAGCGGGGGCACCGGGGCGGGCCGGCCGTCGCGGTCCAGGGCCACGTAGACGAAGTAGGCGGTGGCGGTCAGCCGGCGTTCGCCGGTCAGCAGGTCCTCCGCCTCCACCCGGATCTCCACTTCCATGGAGGTCCGCCAGGCCTGGGTCATGCGCGCCCGCACGTGCACCAGGTCCCCCACGTGGACCGGGGCGCAGAACTGGATGGAGTCCACCACCACCGTCACCGTGGGCCGGCGGGCGTGGCGGGAGGCGACGATGGCCCCTGCCTCGTCCATGAGCTTCATGATCCATCCGCCGTGGACGTTGCCCAGGATGTTGGCGGATTCCGGCTGCATGATCTGGGCCAGCACCACCTCGCTGTCTTGTATGCGCTTCCCTTCCATAGGCGGACTCCTGCCGTTGGGCGCTGCGGGAACCCTCGGGAGGGCGCTCCATACCGGACCCGGCTTTAAAATATACACCAAAGGCGGCGAGGCGGGAGGGCTCCCGATGGACGACCTCGTTGTGGATCTCCACGGTTCTTTTCCGGACGGAGCGTGTCTTCCCATGGCCTTCCGGGGGAGCATCAGGAAGCGAATCCCCCCGAGCGGTGGGCCGGCCGTTGGCGCGCCGGGGCGGATTCATAGGCCTCGCCTCCTCTTGGCCGGGTGGCGATCATGAGGGCGCGGAACGGAAGGCGCGGTCAGCTGCGCGACTCCTATGGCGATGAGCCGAAGGCGGCCTAAGCCTTTGATCCATGGAGGTGGGAGATGCGGTGCGGGCGATGTGGGGCGATGAATCCGGCGGGGGCGCGGTTTTGCGGGGCGTGCGGGGCGTCTTTGGGGAGGCGGCAAGGCATCTGGCCTCTGGTTCTGACGCTGAGTATAGCAGTGAGTAGTGTGATAGGAATGTGTGGGGTTCTGGCGGGCGCAGTGGGGGTGGGGATGGTCGTCCTGGGGCGAGGGTTGCGGGGCGACACGGAGCCTGCCGGGTTAGCCGGCAAAGTGGTTCCATCTCCCTCTCCGGAGCCTACACCCACCGAGACCCCGGAGGTTTGGGTGGAGCCGGTGGCCTCCCCGCGGAGGGGACGGGTGGGGAGGATCGCTTTTTCTCCGGATGGGCGGTGGCTGGCGATGGGGTCATCAGGAGGAGGAGTGGATGTGTATGAGGCGGCGACGCTGCGGTGGGCGCGTCGTTTCGGGACAGGGGGTGAGGCGCTTAACGTGGCCTTTTCCCCGGATGGGCGGCTTTTGGCCGCGGGGTCTGAGGATAACAGGGTGATCCTATGGGATTTGGAGACAGGAGAGCAGGTAAAGACCGTAGAGAATAATACCTTGGCGGGAATATTAATTGGGCTCACTGCAGGGGGGAATCTTCCGCGGGATTTGTTGAGCGTCGTCTTTTCTCCGGATGGACGGCTGGTGACCACGTGGTCCGAGGCGGGGAGCACTATGTGGTTGGTTCCGTTTTTGGTCCCGGTTCCGGGTCCAGTGGTCCCTCCTGTGGTGGTCTGGCAGGATGTGAAAACAGAGGGAGACACGCGGACTCTAGAACTAGAGGGGCATAGGGGGCGGGTGTGGAGCGTGGCGTTTTCTCCGGATGGGCGGCTGCTGGCCTCGGGGTCGGAGGATCAGACGGTGATCGTATGGGATGCAGGGACGGGGGAGCGGATGCGGGCGCTAAGGGGGCATACAGGGCTGGTTTGGAGTGTGGCTTTTTCGCCGGATGGGCGGCTGTTGGCTTCGGGATCCAAGGATAACACGGTGATCTTGTGGGATGTGGAGACAGGGAAGCAGGTGCGGACCTTGGAAGGGCATACGAGCGGAGTAGAGAGCGTGGCCTTTTCCCCGGATGGGCGGCTGTTGGCCACGGGGTCTGAGGATAACATGGTGATCTTGTGGGATGTGCGCACGGGAGAGCGAATATGGACCCCGCAGAAGCAGATGCAGATTCTAAAAGGGCATACATGGTGGGTGAGTAGTGTGGCCTTTTCGCCGGATGGGCGGCTGTTAGCCTCGGGATCTGGGGACGGAACAGTGATCTTATGGGATGTGGGGACAGGGGAGCGGGTGCGCACCCTGGAAGGGCATACGGAGGCGGTGCTCAGCGTGGCCTTCTCTCCGGATGGGCGGCTGCTGGCCTCGGGGTCTCAGGATAAAACGGTGAGCGTGTGGGATGTGCTCACAGGGGAACGGATGCGGATCTTAGAGGGGCATCCAGATCCGGTGTATAGGGTGTCCTTTTCCCCAGATGGGCGGCTGCTGGCCTCGGGATCCGGGGACATGGTGATTTTATGGGATGCGAAGACATGGGAGCAGGCGCGAATCCTGCCAGGGAATGGGTTCAATGTGGCTTTTTCTCCGGATTGGCGGCTGTTGGCCCGGGGGTTCCAGGAGGAGGTGATTCTGTATGATGTGCGCGCGGGAAAGCAGGTGCGAACCCTGAAAGGGCATACGAAGGGAGTATATACGTTAGCTTTTTCCCCGGACGGGCGGCTGCTGGCCTCAGGGTCCCCATGGGATGATACGGTGATTCTGTGGAATGCAGAGACAGGGGAGCATGTGCGGACCCTAAGTATGAAGGGGGTGTCCAGTTTGGCTTTTTCTCCAGATGGTCAACAGTTAGCCTCGGGGTCTGAGAGCAGAACGGTGCGCTTGTGGGATGTGCGCACAGGGGAACAGGTGTGGTCCTTGGAAGGGTATGCGAGCGGGGTGAAGAGTGTAGCTTTCTCTCCGGATGGGCGGTTGTTGGCCTTGGGATCCTCAGACGGAACGGTGATTCTGTGGAGGGTTCGATGAAAGGATGGTGCCCAGAACTCAAACCGATGAGGGAAGATCGAGGATGCGATGCGGGCGCTGTGGAGCAATGAATCCGGCGGGGGCGCGGTTTTGCGGGACGCCTCCGAGGAAGGGACAGGGAGCTCTCTCACTTGCCCTCCTCGGCGTGACGGCGGGATCTTTCCGCCCGCCGCGCTGCCCGCCGGTTTCCTGACGGGCCTTGCGCCCTCCCCTCGAAGGGAGGCCGGGCCGCCCAAGATACCGGAGCTGCGGAGATCACTCCGGCTCCGCCGGCACCAGGCGCATGAAGCGCCGGCGGCCGACCTGAAGCACCCGCGGCCGATCCACCTGAATGATCGTCTCCACCTCGGAGAGGGTCTCCCCATCCAGGCGCACGCCGCCCTGGCGGATCAGGCGGCGGGCCTCGCTCCGGCTGGGGGCCATCCCGGTGAGGACCAGGAGGTCGACCAGCGGCTGCGGCCGGGAGAGCAGGAAGGTGGGCATCTCCTCCGGATAGGCCCGCTCCTGGAACACCGTGCGGAAGTGGGCCTCCGCCCGCTCCGCCGCCTCCTCCCCGAAGAAGATCGAGACGATCTCCCGGGCGAGCTCCATCTTCACGTCCCGGGGATGGAGGGTTCCCTCCCGCAGCCCTTGCTCGATGGCGGCGATCCGCTGCGGCGGATATCGGGTGAGCAGCTTGAAGTAGGTAGGCATCACCTCGTCCGGGATGCTCATCACCTTGCCGAACATGTCCTCCGGGGTGGTGTTCAGCGGGATGTGGTTGCCCAGGGATTTGGACATCTTGCGCACCCCGTCGGTGCCCGGCAGCAGCGGGAGCAGGATGGCCACCTGGGGCAGCTGGCCGAAGGCTTCCTGGAGCTTCCGCCCGGCCACCACGATGTTGAACAGCTGGTCGGTCCCGCCGATCTGCACGTCGGCCTGCAGGGCCACCGCGTCGTAGCCCTGCATCAGCGGGTAGAACAGCTCGTGCAGGAAGATGGGATCCCCGATGTCCAGCCGCGCGGAGAAGGACTCGCGGGCCAGGAACTGCTGCACCGTGAAGTGGGAGGCCAGGTGGATGAGATCCCGGAAGGTCAGGCCGGAGAGCCATTCTGCGTTGTAGCGGATGATGGTCTTCTCCGGATCCAGCACGCGGAAGGCCTGCTCCGCGTAGGTGCGGGCGTTGGCCTCCACCTCCTCGGGGGACATCAGGGCGCGCCCCATCAAGTGGCCGGAGGGATCTCCGACCAGGGCCGTGAAGGTGCCGATGACCAGGATGGTCTCGTGGCCGAGATCCTGGAACTGGCGGAGCTTGCGCAGGGGCACCGTGTGCCCCAGGTGCAGGTCGCTGGTCCGGGGGTCCACCCCCAGGTAGACCCGCAGGGGGCGCCCTTCCTGGAGGCGCTCCCGCAGCTCCGCCTCCATTGTCCGGCGCAGCGTCTCATCGCCGTATTCGGTCCCCTGCATCAACAGGGCCACCTGTTCATCGATGGACATGCGCGTCATCCCCGCCTCCTCTCAAGCCTCCCTGACGGGTTGCCTTCGAAGCGTGTGGGCTCCCTGCCGTGTGCCCGGCCTCCCGGGATCGGGGCTTTCCCATCGCCGCGAACGGATGGGGTCAACTTCAACAGTATGCCATGGAGAGGATGGATCGCCAAGCTCCGGGGCGGCGTGGAGAAGGGACGCGTCGCCCCCGCCGCGTTCGACGCTGCGGCGTGGATGTAGCAACTCGGGGGCAGGATCAGGGGAGAAGTCTGCCGAACTCCATCCCGGTTTATTCTCCGAGGATCCGGGATGCAGTCTGGCTACAGGCCGTTGAGGCGGCGGGCGGCATCGCGGCCCCTGGGGGTCAGCTCGATGACCTCCGTTCCGGCCACCCGGCGGATGCGAACGAGTCCTTCTTTCTCCAGCTCCCTCAGGACGGGCTCGATGTCTTCCACGAACGTGAGGATGGCGGCCGCCAGCTCCAGCGGAAAGGCCCGGCCGCGCCGCGAAAGCTCGACCAGGATGTCTTTCCGCAACTTCCTGCGCGCCTCCTCTCGCTCCTGCTGATGGGTTTCCTCCTCCTGCAGCATCGAGAGATGCCGGGAGGCCTGAGCCAGGGCTGCCTCGGATTCAGCCAGCGCTTCGACGGCAGGGGGGCTTTCTCCTGCCTGTGCGGCGAGGGCCCGGGTGATCTCGCTCAGCTTCCGGGTCACATCGGAGAGGGTCTTCACGATCTCCAGTAGATCCGATTTCCGAGGGGAGGCCAGGACGGTCTCCGACATGTCGTCCTCCTCTTTATCCCACAGGGCGCGATCCTGCATCTCATTTTCGCCACCCCTCCCGGTCCCCTGGAGCAGATCCAGAGGGCCAAAGGAGGAAATCCCAAGGCCATCTTACCCGCAAAGAAGAGCCGGATCAACGCCGGATGGTCCTCGTTCGCCCCCTATGGCCCCCAGGCCACCCGCTGGCTGAGCGGGTCGGGAAGACGCTCCCCCAGGTCCAGGATCTTGCGGGGGGTGCCGCCGGCGGCCGGGATCAGATACACGCCCCATCGGCCGTCGGCGTCCGAGAGATAGGCGATCCAGCCCCCGTCCGGAGACCAGGCGGGCCCGATCTCCTGCCCGCCTCCCGAAGTGAGCGCCCGGAAGAAGCCCTGGGGGGTGGCGATCACCAGGTCCCAGCTTCCCTGAACGTCCGTGGTGTAAACCAGAGCGGAGCCATCCGGGGACCAGGCGGCCTGGAGGTCGTTGGGGTGCTGGCTCAGGCGAACGGGGGCGCTGGCCCCGGGCGGCAGCAGCAGCAGCCCGCACCCGCCGGCCGCGCAGCCGGTCCACGCCAGCGTCCCCTGGGCGCTCCAGGCGGGGAACCGTCCGGTCGCGATCCGCTGGGCCTGGCCGGGCTCCTGGAGGTTCAGGACCCGGATCCCGCCGGCTCCGTCCATGAAAGCCAGATGCTGGCCATCCGGGGCCCAGGTGGGCCATGCGGCCCCGGGCCCGACGATCTGCACGGTCTCCCCGCTCTCCAGGTCCCGGATGAACAGCCCGACCCCGGCGACCCGGTAGGCCAGCCGTCGGCCGCCCGGTTGCCAGGCCGGCTGATCGGCTCCCACCGCCACCCGGAACCCCCGTCCGCTGGCCTCGATCACATAGAGCATGTAGGTTCCCGCCTCCGAATCGTAGAGCGCGTAGGCGAGGCGGCCCACCGGGATGGGCGGCGGGAGCGGGGTGCCTCCGCCGGGGAGGGTCCCCGGGATGGGGGTGGGGGTGGCCAGCAGGCAGCGCGCCCCGGCTTCCTGAGCTTTGGCCTGCACCGCGGGGTCGTCGAACAGGCGCAGGGCGGCCTGATACTGGGCCTCCGCCGGGCAGCTCTCCCCCTGGGCGGTCAGGAGGTCGCCGTAGGCCACGTGGGCCTGGAAGAGCCGGCGCGCGGTGTCCCGGTATCCCGGGGCCAGGGCATAAATCTCCCGGAGCCGCCGGATCGCCTCCGCCCAGTTCACTCCCCAGTGGTCCCGGGCGGCGAGATACAAAGCGGCGAGGCGGTAAGCGGTGGCCGCTTCAGGCGGAAGCGGCCCCAGGCGGGCTGCCTGGTCCAGGTAGAAAAGGCCTTCGGCCAGGCGATCCTCGGGATCCTGGAGCAGCTGCATGCCGTGCCGGAGGGCCGCCTCCCGCAACAGGGCGCTTACCTCCGCCGCCCGGAACGCCGGATCCCGGTTCCGGATCTGCAGGAGGAGCTCGACGGCCCGGGGCAGGTCGCCGGCCTCATAGGCCTTGCGGGCGGTTTGAAAGGCGTCCTCCAGGAGGATCTCCGGCGGGAGGGAGGTGGGGGTGGGTCGGGCGGCGATGCGGCGCTGGGCCTCGGCCCGGGCCGCTTCCACGGTGGGGTCGCCCGGGCGCAGCCGCGCGGCGGCTTCGAGGAAGGCCAGGGCCCGCTCCTCCTGGCCGGCGTCCAGGAGGTCCATCGCCTGGCGGACCGCGGCGTCGGCCGTGGCCTGGATCCGCCGGGCCTGTTCGGCTTTCCCGCGCTCCCAGCCCATCCGCCAGCCGGCCAGGGCCATCCCGCCGATCAGGGCGAGGGAGAACAACGCCATCGAGGCGCCGGCCAGCCCCCGGCGCATCCGTCGGGACCATGTCATCCTTGCGGTTTCCTCCGGTGAACTTCCCGGGCTCCTGCAGGCCTTCCGTCCTGGGCGGCCGGATGCAAGGAAAGATCAAAGAGGAGCCCGGCGGGTCTTATTCTCCCTGGATCTCCGAGAATTGAGGAGGCCTCCTCCAGGTCACAGATCTGCGGCGAACTCTGCCTGCTGGTAGCGGCCGCCTTCTCGACCTGCGACGCGGAGATGACCGAAAGCAACCGGGCGGCGGAGTCCAGCACCCGGCAGGCGTCGTCGCTGGAGAAGGCCTCCTGATGCGCCCCCTTGTTCCGCCGGTCCCGGAGCTCCGAAACCGGACTCCGCTCCGTCTGGCCCCAGGCCCGGTGGTTGGTCATCGCGATGGCTCACTCTCCCTCGATCTTCACCCCGCGTTGCTCGAAGTCCCTGACGATGCCGTCGTAGACCGCCCTTGCCAGAGCCACTGCGCGGTGGGCATCCTCCCAGGTGGCCTCTGGCCAGTCCCCCGGGTAGCGGGCCTCCACCGCCCACGCCGTTAGTTCGGCCAGGTCTGGATGTTCCTGCTTTACGGACCAACCCGGCGGCAGGAGGTTGCGGAGAGCGTCCAGGTTATGTCAGAACGGCACCTCCATATCCTCCAGGATCAGAGCGGCCTTCAGGGCCTTCTCCGCGGCCTGTTGCGCGAACCAGCAAATATGGCGAGGGATGCTCTGGGTCTGGGCCGCCAGCTGCTCTGCCTCACGCAGGTCTTCCCCGGCGAACCGGAAGCCAGCGCAGCGCCTCGCCGGCCCGTTCAGTTGCGTTCATAGAGCACCTTGCCCTCCCGGAGCGCCGCGCGGAGCACATCTCCCTTCACATGACCCCGCCGCTCCAGCTCCTCTGGAGTGCTCACAATGACATCCGTAGCCACGGGCAGATCGCTGAGGGCTCGGAGGATCTCCACCATGGCCCGCCGCTTGTGGGCCACCTCCGGCAGAACCACCAGAAGGTCCACGTCGCTCCACGGGCCGGCTTCCCCCCGGGCCCGGGAGCCGAACAGGATGATGCGCACGGGATGAAACCGTTCAACGATGCGCTGGACGATAGTGTGAATGATATCTCCGCTCAGAGGTGCTGCATGAATCATTCGCGCTTACCTTTGAACTCATCTCAAAACCCGGGTATCCAGTTGTAGTATACCCTGTCTCTGGACGACCTGCCTGGGAGGGGAGGGCCGATGGGGTTTCAGGAGCGGACCGATGAACCGTGGGCCTTCATTGCACCTTTCCTGCCACCCAGGGCCGAAACCGGGAGACCTCGGGTGGAGGACCACAAGGTCCTCCACGGGATCCTGGATGTGCGGGTTGCAGGCTGCCGGTGGTGCGATCGGCCTCGCCCATATGGCGCCGATCCGACGGCCCGGCGGCGGTTTCCGGAACTCCAGGAGAAGGGGGTCTGGGGAAGGATCCTGCCAGCCCTTCTGGACTGGGGGTATACGCTGGGGAAGGTGAAGGTGGAGGCGGTGGCGGTTGATTCCACACGGGTGGAGGCGAAAAAAGGGGGGAAGGGGGTGTGTCCCAATTTTGTCGGGCCTCGCCGCGTTGTAGGACAACTGCGAGCAGTTGTCCTACGATTTTGGGACACACCCGGGGAGGGAGTAGGGATCGATGGGCATAAGAGGCGAAAAGGGACCAAAGCGCGCGTTTGGGTGAATGAAGATGGGCTTCCCTTGAGGGTGGTGGTGGGGCCTGGGAATGCGCACGATCGCCGTCGGCTGGAGGAGGCGCGGGGGGCCTGCGGGGGAAGCGGAGGCGCGGACGCGGCCGAAGGGGGTATATGCGGATGCGGCGGATGATGCGAAGGCGATTCGGGAGGGGTTGCGGCGGCGGGGGATTCGGGCGGGCATTCCGAGGAATCCGCGGCGGGGGAAGGGAACCCGAGGGGGAAAGCG
>Ga0080007_1081145_pt1 | contig 15871 bp, 14 predicted proteins | sample OctOCTMetagenome_FD_69210 | JGI IMG/M metagenome (GOLD analysis project Ga0080007, IMG submission 69210) | Hot spring and microbial mat streamer communities from Octopus Spring Streamers, Yellowstone National Park, USA - OCT_B (SPADES... | ecosystem: Environmental > Aquatic > Thermal springs >...
AAAAAATAAAAAAAATAAAAGAGATGCTGAAAAGAAAAGGTATAGAGCATATCCACCCACCAGAGGAGCAAATTCCTTTTGAGTTTCTCCCCGCAGAATACAATGTATATAAAGAAAATCTTAAAGAATGGGCAAACGAATTGTTCATAAATAAAAGGTTCCCCAAAAAAGGTCACATCTCAGATTACGAAAAGCAAAAGATAAAAGAAATATACGAAAACAGAAAAAAAGAATTTGGGGAAGGAAACTCATTTTTACTACCAGCTCTAAATGATATAAAGCGTGAGTTTGGAGTTGTATATCTTGAATACATGGAAGAACTCTCAAAACTTTCAAATCTTTCTCCTTCATATATACTCGGTGTTGCAACATTTTATACTATGCTTGAAGGATTTGACGGTAAAGCTGAAATTTACGTTTGTACATCACTCCCCTGTGCTCTAAAAGGAGGAGAAGAGCTTTTTAGAAAATTTAAAGAAAAAGCGGAAGGCAAAGATGTTGAGGTGAGAGAATGGGTATGTCTTGGAAGATGCGAATTTGCCCCAGTAGTCCATATACCTTATACAGAAAAAAGTTTCGGACACGTTGAAGAAAAAGATATAGATGAAATAATAGATATCGCTCAAAAAATATGTCCCTGGAAGAAAACCTGACTCAAAAACTTCTCTGCCCACAGCACTGCTTCAATTCCTTATGATACTCTTGAATCTTCCATACTAATCCTCTAATTCCTTCCCTCCTATACTCTGTCATACTCAAATAATTTGTTGCGCAGTATCAGAGTATCTGAAATAGAACAAAATTCCATAGCAATAAAAACAGATGTTTCAAGCTCATAGAGAGTAAGAAAATGGTTGAAAAAGTAATTTCTAACTTTGAAAAAATTGATATCCTTATCAACAACGCAGGATGGGATGAAATAAGATTCTTTTTAGATAGATAATCTCCTCTATGGAGAAATATATCCCTTTGAAAAGGATTGGAAAACCAGAAGATATAGCTCCTATTGTAGCGTTTTTATCATCGGACTTATCATCTTATATAACAGGACAAGTCATAAGCGTCTCAGGTAGACTCACGATGGTGTAAATCAAGTTATTTTCGGTCAAAAAGTGAAAGCAAAACTTGTTCAATTTCTTTCCCGTGATTTTTTACATCTACTTTCTCAAATATATATGCTACTTTTCCTTCAGGGTCTATTATAAAGGTTTTCCTTTCGGCAGAACCTGTCTTTCTGCTTATCCCGAATTTTTTTATTATATCCCCTGATTCGTCTGCAATGAGTTCATATTTTAGATCATACTTTTCTTTGAATCTCTTTTGTGTTGATAGTTTATCTTTACTTATACCAAAGACCTCTACTCCCAACTTCTTCAGATTTTCAATATTGTCATTTACACTACACACCTCATTTGTACAACCTGGTGTAAAAGCTTTCGGAAAGAAAAAAAGTACAACCCACTTACCTAAAAGATCTTTTGATGACAAATTCTTTCCTGATGTCAAAACGCCTTCAAATTCTGGCAATTTATCTCCTACTTTCAGCATCAGAAAATTTCCTCCTCCTCATAAATTTTTTTAAGTTCTTCTTCTATTTTTTCCGATTTTGCAGAATCTTCCATAACCTCTGATGACCTCGTAGCCCAAAATGGGAAAGGAAATTTCACAGGCAGTGGAGCAAAAACAGATGGTTGATATAAAATAAGTCTCCCCGGCTGAAAAACAGTCAGACGCTTTTTAAGTTCAGACGATAAAAATTCATACTCTGGTGAATAAACTTCCTCCGGTGACATCCTACCAACAACCTTTATAGAAGAGTTCATTATTATTTTTTTGCTAACAGTCCTTGCACTTTGTTGAGCACCTATAAGAATTATCCCCAAACTTCTTCCTCTTTCTGCGATGTCTTCAAGAATAGATTTTATAGGAGAACTTCCCTCCCGCGGAGCATACTTTGATAACTCATCAAGAAAAACAATAACTCTCCTTTCTGCTCCCTTCTCTTGTTCGTTGAAAATTCTTGAAAGCATAGAACCCACCAAAAATCTTTGAGCCAAATCTGGCAAATTCCCTATATGTATAACATAGATACTACCAGGAGTCAGATTTATTACCTCATCAAAATCTCCTCCTTTATCAGATATTCCTGATTTAGCTTTTGGTGTTATGATATGTCCAGCAAACTTGATAAAATTATGGAAACGAGAAAGAAATGCTCTGAAAGTTGAATAATGATAATTTTTTATTTTAGGATAAAGAATATCTCTTTCATCTCCCCAAATACGCATCAAGTAATTTAAGAATTCTTCAAGATCTCTGAATCTTTTATTTTGTCCCCAAAAAACAGAGCCATCAAATTCACTTTTTGATACTACACCTTGCTTTATCTTTTCCTCTGTTTCTTCCGCTTTACTATATAGTAAATCTGCAATCTGCTCTACAAGACCTCTTATTTGTTCGCTATCATCCTCACTTATGCAATATCTTATGAGTTGGTACTTTGCAAAATCAAAAAATGTAAGAGCAAGAGGTCTTACCTCCGTCGCTGGTCTTTGAGAAACATCCGGTACCAATACATTAACATTTTTTTTAGGGGGAGCAAAAATTTTTACTTCAAAAACAGAAAACCCTTTTTTGTTCGCAATAAAATCAGAATATATTTCTTCCGATATTTTTCTCCATTTCTTTCCTTCTTCTTCCAACATTTCTTCATAAAATTTCTTATTCGGTTTGTCTATAAAAAGAAGGTCCTCTCCTTTGACATTAAATATTATGGCTGCATATTTCCCTTTTTTATCGTATCCATTTCCCTTTTTTCTTTTACTCTCTCTCATTATTTCGTGCAACAAAAATATTCCATATGATGTTTTTGTCGCAACTCCAGATACACCAGATATACAAATATGAGCTCCCTTTTCCCCATCTACAAAATCAAGGTCTATATAAACTACCTCATCTTGTGCAAGTGAAAGACCAGCAGGAATCTTCCTCTTCATCGTATCAGCTCCAACAGCTTTGAGGAAATCCTCTCCTCTCGCCAAAAAAACAGGGGCACCAGGTTTTGGAGGTATCAAAATCTCTGGCTCTATTTTTGTTATTTTAACACGAGCAATATGTCTTTCCTCAACCGGAATTTCATGTATGTAATACATATCTGAATCAAAATCAAGTCCCTCGTAACTTCTTTCTACTGAGTCCAAAATTCCGTAAAATTTTACAGTTATTTCTCTGCCATCTTCTGGCGAAATTATTTTTGTTTCTGTCCATACTGTATCATCAAGTTGTAAGGGAAAATCTCTTTTTACCGCTATGAAAAATTCAGATGGAGTTGCAGGTTTTGTTCCAAGTATAACCCCAGCTTCTGTTCTTAACTCTTCTTTTCTCCCAACCTCTTCATCTCTATAAACCATTCAATAAAAAATAATTTATATTTTAGATTAGAATCAAATTTTTCTACTAAAAAAATAACTAAAATTCAAATATGAGAATTGCCTATCAAGTTTTTTATCTACCGATATTTTTTTCTTTTTTCTTTTTCCTTTCTTTTTTCTTTTTCCTTTCTATTGTCTCACAAAACTGCGGATCAAAAAGGTTTCCTGATTGGATTGAAAATCCATATAAAGAGTTCAAAAGCAGTGAGTTTATAGTAGGAGTTGGAGTAGGATACGATAAAGACGGAGCAGATAACTCTGCAAGAGCTGACATCATAAAGCAAATCCAAGTAAAAATAAAGGAAACATTTGAGGAGAAATCTGTTTTAGAAAAATATCAAGGAACAGAAAAGTCCGGAGAATACGCTACAAGGAAAATGGAAGGCAAAATAGAAGGAATACTCGAAGGTGTCATAATAAAGGAAAGATTTTTAGATAAAAAATCAGGTATATGGTATTCATTAGCAGTTCTTGATGTCGGAAAATTCTCAAGAGAAAAAATAAAAAAAATATCTCAAATTGAAGGAGATATATTGCTCAACATAAGGAAAACAGAAGAGTATATGGCAAATTCAGAAAAAATAGATACCTCAAAAATAATTGAGAATTTAAGCAAAATTGATATCGGAATCCAAAACATGAGAAAAGAAATTTCGACACTTGAACTGTTTGGAAAATCTTATAGTTCAATTGTAGAAAGAAAATTTAGTGAACTTATAGATGAACTTTCAAATATATCAATCAAAATATCTGGAGGGAATAGATATTTTTCATCTCCGCTAACAATTATTTCGCTTGATGCAGAAGTAAAGTTTCAAGAAAAACCAGTAGCTTGGATGCCATTAGAAGCACAAATTAAAGGAGTATTCGGGGAAACAAAAATAAAAATCATAACAAATGAAAATGGAAAATCAAGGATATCTGAAAAAGTTTTTGCAATCCCAGGGGAAAATCCAATCATCATAAAAACATCTACACCTTACATAAGAGCTTCAAAAATGGAAAGATTAAAATTTGATAGTGCAACAGTTTTTGTGGAATCAAAATACGATCTCCTAAAAAATGAGATTTCAAGGTGTCTGAATTCTGCAAACCTCAAAATAGAGCAAAAAGAAGATAATGCGAAATTAAAAGTTATAGCAGACATTTCAAAAAATCCAGTGTATCAGGGAAAAGATTTCAAGGGAAACCCAATTTACATTTCCGAAATAGCAATAAAAATTTCAATAATCTCAAAAGATGGAATAGCTTCGGAAAATCAGTTCTACGGAAAGGGGATAGGACAAAATATAGATGAATCAGAAAAGAAAGCATTAGAACAAGCTATAAAAAGTATGTGCCAACCAACTGCAATAGATTATAAGTCTATCAAAAATTGAGAAAATAGCTTTTACTGCCAAAATTACCTAAAATGTATAGATTAAAAAATTGAGAAAAAGAAGGGAGGTAAAAAAACATGGAAAATAACACAATTCAGACAGAAGGATTTCCTACCCCAAAAAACAAATTCAGAATAATTTGTTTTTCAGGGGATATGGATAAAGCATTTGCAGTTCTAACATTAGCTTCTACCGCAGCATCTATGGGAATGGATGTCGCCATCTTCTTCACATTCTGGGGACTTTCTTTGATAAAGAAAAATAGAAAACTCAAAGGTAAAAATTTTATACAGAAGATGATGGAATTTATGATGCCATCTGGATTAGACTCTCTTAAATTATCTAAAATGAACTTTGCAGGACTTGGTCCATTTCTTATGAAGGTACTGATGAAAAAAACGAAATCACCAACATTGCAGGATTTACTTGAAGCTGCAAAGGAAACAGGAGTTAAATTTTACGCATGTTCAACTTCTTGTTCAATACTTGGTATCACAAAAGACGAACTTATAGACGAGGTTCAAGATATAGTGGGAGCGGCAACATTTTTAGCCGAAGCAAAAGACGCAATAACACTATTTATTTGACTAAATTTGAAAAAGGAGAAAGTAATATTATGAGTGAATCAAAAGAAAATAGAGAAAAAAAAGAGGAAAAAATTGAAATTGAAAAAGAAATAAGACCAGATTTTGAATTTGATGCAAGAGGTTTGAAATGCCCTATGCCTGTTATAAAGGTAAGAAAAATTCTTGAAACTTTAAAACCAGGAGAAATCATTCTTGTTTTAGCGGACGACCCTGGTGCAAAAAGAGATTTCCCGGCATTCTGTGCTCAAACGGGTGATGAAATCATAAAATCAGAAGAAGAAAACGGCGTACTGAAATTTTATATAAAAAAAAGAACAACAAATTAGAGAAAAGAACAGCAAAATATCAAAAAACAATAGAATGAAAAAATAGATCAAATTCTGCGGGAAGATAAAATTTCATCTACAAAAGAATCTAATATTTTTTTGCTCCTTTCATCTATTTTAACTATCTCAATTCCCATCCCTGGGACAACAGAAGGGGAAGTCGGTGGAGCTGACCATCTAACAACACCCTCAAGCTGAACAGGTATATCCTTCCCCGGAACAGAAAAGGTTATTTTTAAAGGAGTTCCAGGAGGGAGTGGATTTTCAGACTTTATAAATAACCCCCCTTTTGATATATTAGTTATCCACTCTACTGCAAAGCTCTCTTGTGAAGAATATCTGACTTCAAGTTCAACAACTGCTCTCTTTTCTTTCCTCCTCTCCACCATACTTTTATCTTCTTTTTTATCCTCTTTTATAATTTTACTATTTCGTGAGGACTTATGGATATTTTTCAACTTTGTTCTATCATTCAGCTTTTTATCAGTATGAAATTTTCTAGTTTTTCTGAATTTTGTTTTCATACCTCATTTATTCTTTATCTCCTTAACTACAATTTCATTTTTCACAAAAATTCAAGCTAAAATAAGATTAATCACTGAAACAATTTGAGAAATTAGTCTTTGTGAAATTAACTTTTTCTGGAAATCAATTTTTCTGCAAATTTAATAATTTCTTCTTTTGATTTCTTTATCTTACCACCACCCTCCGCGAAGTCTTTTCTACCCCCTCCACTTCCCCCCAAAAATTTTGATATTTCACGAACAAATTCACTTGCATCAATTCCAATATCCCCAGAAACTCCCCCAACAATAGAAATTTTCCCATCCTTCTCCCCTACAATAAGAATAACAGAATCTTGGAACTTGTTTTTCAATCTATCAACAAGTTCGGAAAGTTCCTTTCTGTCAAAACCTTCAAGAAAGTCAAAAACAAAAGTTATCCCATCAATACTTTTTATAGTAGGTTGTGAAGATAAAGAGAGGATTTTTAATCTCAACGAACGAACTTCATCTTCAAGTTTCTTTTTTTCATCAAGAATATTTTTGAGTTTAGGTAATATATCTTGTGGAGAGACCTTCAATACATCTGCTAACTCCTGAATGAACTTTTCTTTTTCTGATATATACTTTATAAGCTCCCATCCTGCTACTGCCTCAACTCTTCTTATCCCTGATGCAACTCCAGTTTCTCTGACAATTTTCAATATACCGGCTTGCCCTGTGCGACCAAGATGAGTCCCTCCACACAATTCAAGCGAAACTTCTCCTATCTTTACGACTCTGACTATCTTTCCGTATTTATCTCCGAAAAATGCAAGTGCTCCTTCTCTCAAAGCTTTGGAAAACTCCATATATTCATGCTGGACAATAAAATCTGACATTATCCATTCATTTATAAGCGATTCTATATCTTTTAGCTCCTCATAAGAAAGTGGAGATGGATGAGAAAAATCAAACCTTAACCTATATGGTTCAACTAAAGATCCCATCTGCCTCACATGAGTTCCAAGAATCTTCCTTAAAGATGAATGAAGAAGATGAGTTGTTGTATGATGTCTTGAGGTCTGCTCTCTCAAAAACTTGTCAACGGAGAGAAGAACACGAATTCCTTCCGTCAAATCTCCCTCCAATATTTTTATCTTGTGCAATATGATATCTCCCACCTTTTTTGTATCTTTAACTTCTGCAAATCCACCCTGCCAAATCACCTTACCTTTATCTCCAACTTGACCTCCACCTTCCGGATAAAAAGGAGTTTCATCAACAACTAAAAATACCTCTTTTCCCTTCTCTGCTTTTTTCAGAAAATTTAAGTTCTCATCTAATATAGAAAGAACTTTCCCTTCCGCCTCTAAACTTGTGTATCCTACAAAGTTAGACTTCAAATTATTTTCTGATATGATATAAATGATTTTCTTTTCAATTTCATCTTCTCTTTTCACTTTTGAAGCTTTTCTTCTTTCTTCAATTATTTTTAAAAGCTTTTGCTCATCTATGACCAAACCTTTCTCATCTGCTATTTCCTTCATGATCTCTATTGGAAGTCCATGAGTATCATAGAACATAAAAACAATATCGGCAGGTATTTCTTCTTGACCAGCCTGCCTTATTGATTCAACCTCTCTTATGAATAAAGGAAGAACTCTTGAAAGTGTCCCGAAAAATTTCTCTTCCTCCGCTTTAACTGTTCTTTCTATAATATCTTTTTTGTCTCTGAGATGTTTCCAAAAATCGCCCATGGAATTTGCACACTCAACTGAAACCTTGTACAAAAAGGGTACATCTATAAAATTCATAGAATATCTCAAAGCTCTGCGTATTATTCTCCGTATCACATATCCCCTTGATTCATTTGATGGCATTATTCCATCCGCTACTGCAAAAGCAGCAGCTCTTGCTGCATCAAGAACAACTCTCAAAGATACCTTATCATTTACTAAATCTTTCACTTCACTTTCTACCACCTTTTTCAGAGGCAAAAAAACATCTGTATCAAAAACTGTTTCCACTCCCTGCAAAATAGAAGCAACTCTTTCAAGTCCCATTCCTGTATCTATGTTTTTCCTCTTGAGAGGCTCCAAAGAACCATCTTTTTTCAGGTTGTACTGCATGAAAACAAGGTTCCATATCTCAATATATCTATCACAACCACAAGTCGGACCTGAACAATTATGGTCTTTTGAAAATTCTTCTCCTCTATCTACAATTATTTCAGAACATGGACCAGAAGGACCTTCATCTCCCATCGTCCAGAAATTATCTTTCTTTCCCATTCTGAAAACACCAGATACATCTGTTTCTTTGAGCCAAATTTCTTCAGCTTCATCATCTTCTTCATAAACAGTTGCAAATATTTTTTCTTTTGGTATTTTGAGATACTCTGTGACAAACTCCCATGCTAATGTTATTGCTTTTTCTTTGAAATATCCACCGAAAGAGAAGTTTCCGAGCATTTCAAATAAAGTCATATGCCTTGCAGTTTTACCGACATTTTCAAGGTCATTATGTTTTCCTCCTGCTCTCAAACACCTCTGACATGTTGCAACATTTATATAATCTGGTTCAAGTTCTCCAAGAAAATATTTTTTGAATTGAACCATTCCTGCGTTTGTAAAAAGCAAAGTTGGATCATCGTAAGGAACAAGAGAAGAAGATGGCAAAATCTTGTGTCCTCTCTTTTCAAAGAAATCAAGAAAAATCTGCCTTATCTCTGCTACCTTCATCTAACTTATATATTTTAGGTTCGTAATTTTATGATTATTTTAATGCAAGCTTTCTTTTTACCTTCCAACTTTTCAGAATTTGCGGAAATCTCAAAACACAATAAATAATTTTTGGAAAGTGAGGGCTAAGAGATCCCTGTTAGGAATTATCTTGTGCGCAACAGGAATTCTAGGGAGTTTTTGGGTCGAGTTCGTGCAAGGCAATCTACCTTGCAAACTATGTCTGATAATAAGATATAGTCTTGCAAGCACAGGTGCAATATTTGTAATAAGCTTGTTTTACGAAAAAATAAAAATGCTTTCAATATTCCCAACGATACCAGCAATAATGGCAGATATAGTTCTTATAATAAACGAGACAAAAATAGGTAAGCAAGAAATATGCGAAGGAAATATATGTCAGACTCCTGAATTTTTAGGAGTAAGAACATCAATCTGGGCACTCATAATAATCTTATCTTTAATTTTTCTTTCAGTGTATGAAATAAAAGAAGAATTTGCAAAAATCAAGAGAAAAAATTCACCAGAGTAACAAGAAAATAGAAAGAAAAAAGAAAAATAAAGGAAGGAAAGTAAGAAAGAGAAAAATTATGGCAACAAATGACAAATAAAAAGAAAAAAGTTCTGATAATAAGGTTAAGCTCTCTTGGAGATGTTGTTCTATCTCAGGTGGCAGTAGAGATACTCAAAAAAAATTTTGATATTTTTTTCATAACAAAAGAAAAATATGAACCATTACTCAAATTAAATCCTGAAATCAAGGAGATAATAACCTTGAAGGATTCAACTTTAGGTGAACTAATAAAAGTTTTACAAAAATCAAAAAGAATAAAACCTGATTTTATTTTAGACCTTCAAGATAAAATCTTAACAAAAATCATAAGAATGTTTTTAGACCCTGGGGGAAAAAGGACATATGTATGGGACGCTCAAAGGATTGAGAGAAGAAAAGCACTTTTACTTAAAGATTTCTCAAAAATAAAACCAGTGGTTCAGAGATTTAAAGAAAAATCTTTGGAAATCCTAAAATCAGAATTAAAATTATCAGAAGAAGAAAAAAATTATTTTTTTGATCTCAATTCTGAAATCAATATTAATCCTAAAATTTTCCCTCCGCAATCACCTGAATCAGAAAAATTAAAAAACTTTTTGAAAAAAGATTCGGAGAAAAAAATAGTATGTGTTGCTCCTGAATCTCGCTGGAGAACAAAAATGTGGTCTGAAAAAGAATGTTCCTTGCTTATAAAGTCGCTTGAAAAAAATGGGTTCAAAGTTGCAGTCGTTGGTGAAAAGCCAGAAACTTCAAAACTAATTGAAGGAGGAGAAAAATTTTTTGGAGAACTATCACTACCCGATCTGATTTACCTTATATCAAAATCCTCCTGTGTAGTGAGCGTTGATTCAGGGATAATGCACATAGCAAATGCACTCTCCATACCATGCGTTGCAATCTTCACCTCAACAACACCTCATATGGGATTTTCACCTTATGGTAAGACATATATTGTAGAATACGGGAAATTAAGATGTCGCCCATGTTCCCTATTTGGAAAGAATGAATGCCCTCAAAAACATCATATCTGCTCACTCATTCCGTATAAAAAAGTTGAAGAAGGGATATACAAGGTGATAAGTATAAATTAATCTCTATTTTTTTTTACTTTTTACTTTCTCTTTTTATTGTCTCTTTTACTTTTGTCTTCCGATTGATAATAGTAGTAATAATATCCGTATTTATACACATAATATTTTATGTAAGGAGAAACTTTCTCATCCACGAAGTTCAAAACAACACCATCTATCTTGCTTCTGACCTGTCGGATAAGTGTGCTTACTCTCTTTGCGTGAACCTTTGAAATCCTATCCTTTCCCATAATTAAAATGTTGAAATCAGACAAATGAATCAGATTTAATATGTCATAGACCGCAAGGATTGGAGATGAATCAACAATTACATAATCAAATTTTTCCTTCAAAGATATTATAAAATCTTTTACCTTCTGATGAGAGAGAAAAGATGAAGGAGAAGGATGGCGAGTTCCAGCGGGGATAAAGTAAAAGTTTTCATCTATTTTCTTTAAGACATCTTCAAGCTTCAAGTCATAAGTTACGATATCAACAAAACCGTGGGAACTTTCATATCCGAGCGAATTTGAGAGAGCTGGATGCCTGAGATTAAGGTCCAAAACCACAACTTTTTTTCCGGAAGCAGCAAAAGATTTTCCAAGACCAAAAGATATCGTTGATTTCCCTTCCGAAGAGATAGAAGATAAGCAGAAAATCGCTATATTTTTTTTCAACGAAAGAAGTTCCACATTTATTCTTATCCCCTCAATACCTTGCTCAAATGCAAGACGAGAAAGTTCATCATGAAATCTCGGCAAAATTCCCAATATAGGAGCAGAAATTAGTTCTTCAACCTCATCAACCGAACGGAACTTCATATCTAATACCTCTGAAACATAAACAGATACAAATCCAGCAACTAATCCGACAATAAAGCTTAGGAAAATAATCCATGATAGCTTATTCCCTCTTGATGATCTTGCAACTGCAAATTCAGGTTTTGAAACCTTTGATATCATAGAGAACCTTATACCACCAAGCAAAGTCGCATTCATCAACCCTTCGTAATAGTTGTAAAACAGAGAGTTTATAAGGTCTATCTTGTCTCTTTTTCTCAGGTATTCAACAAATTGACTTGAAAAATTAAATATACTTTCATTTATTTGTGCTATTTCCTTTATCACAGCATCTCTTTCAAGCTGGAGCTTTCTTATTTCAAATGATATTATTCTTTTCATTCTTTCAACGATTGAATTGAGTTGATTATCTATTGATAAAACTTTCGGATGTTTTTCAGTGTATTGGGTAAGAAGCTCGTCTCTTTTCATCTGAAGTGAATTATACTCTTCATATAATTTCTCCACACCTTCAATTTCAGAAAGAGCAAATATATCTTCTGCACTTATCTTCTTTTTTAGGTCTATATCAGAAAGTGTATTTTTGAATACTGCTATTTTTACATCAATGTTTCTGAGTTTGTCTTTCAGACCCTGCAAAGAATCAAAAATAAGCTTTATCTGATACTTTGCATCAACAATTCCCGTCTTTGCAGCAAAAGATGCAAAATCAAGGTATGAACGAGAAAGAAGCTCCTCAATATGAGATAAAGCAACATCAACCATCTCAATAGCTCGCGATACTTCATTTTTGAAACGCTCCTGCGAATATTCATAATATGCATCTAAAATGGCGTTCACTATCTGAACAGCTTCATCTTTTTTTTCCCAGACCAAAGTTATAGTGATAAGTTTTTCTTTTTGATCTATTGAAACCGATAAATTACCTCTAACACTTCCTATAAATCTTTTTTTGCTCTCATCGTAATCCTGAGTATGATTTCCTTTTTGAAGAATATCAAAAGCTCTCCCTAAAACTTCATCTGAAACCATCACTTTTGATTCAAATTCAAGGTCCGGACTTATCTCATTCATATTAATTCCGAGTTTTTGCATTATGGCTGGGAGATAAGAAAAATTTCCAAAACCAACAGAGCCCTTAGCTTCATAGTATGTGATCTTCTTTTCCTTTTTCAGAAAGATGAACTGAGAAAATGCAACAAAAAAAGAAAAAGCAATAAAAGACAAGATGAAAGTTTTTTTGTTTTTTTTGAAAGCAAAAATTATATCTCTTATACCAAATTGCTCCTCTCTTTGCTCCGTTTTCATTTTACTTTATTTTAAAAACTCCTTTCTAACTTCTCGTATAAATTCTCCTATTATTCTATTTATTTTCTTATCTCGTAATAAATCAAATTATTTTTCTTCACTTCCAAAAAATATCCTCCCTCACATTACTTTTTAATAAATTTGTCTTATTAACTTGCAATAATCTTGCCAATAACCTTCTCGCACCCCATTAAAAATTATTAATAATTAACAAAAATAATCAAATAAAATAGATTATAATCCTATAAAAATGATTTTTCCGAATTTTAAACGAATTTTCAAATTAAAATATCAAGAATATAAAGATTAAATGTTAGCATATACAAATAAAAGATAAGAAAATGGTAGTGAAGGCAAATTTAAAATTCGGTCAATCAGACATCCCAATTAGCCACTTCGACAGAAAACTTGTTTTTTTTACCAACCTTTACTATTTGAATTTTTTTGCTTTCAGATAAATCTTTTATCTTTTTTATGACATCTGATATAACCCAGTCAGGTGTGGAAGTTCCAGCTACTATACCTATTTTTTCCTTTCCCGAAATCCAGCTTAATTCAAGTTCATCGGCAGTTTCAATCTTATGAGATTCAACTATTTCTTTACAGACTTTGTAGAGTTTTTCCGTATTTGAGCTCATCTTACCACCTATGACTATAACGACATCAGAGAGCTTGGCTATTTCCTTTGCTTCCTTCTGAGCATCTACTGTGACCTCACAGACAGTGTTAAAAACTCTTATTTCAAATCCTTTCTCTATTAATCTTTTTACGATTTCTATGAAATCATCAAGCTTCTGGGTGGTTTGAGATATAACAGCAACCTTTTTCATATATGGTATAGAATCAACATCTTCTGGCTTTTGCACTATGAAGAATTTTTTAGTTTTTATATATGAGACAACCCCAATTACTTCTGGATGACTTGGATTACCAAAAATAACAATTCCATAACCTTGATCAGAAAGCTTCTCAACTATCCTTTGTGATCTTACAACAAAAGGACAAGTAGCATCAAAAAAATCTACATTTCTTTTTTTTAGTTCATCTACGATTTGCTTTTTAATTCCGTGAGTTCTTATTATAACTTTAGCTCCGTTCAGATTTGATGAAAGAATATTTTCTGGATTCTCTATTGTTTCAACGCCTGCTTCTTTTAGTTTCTGGACCGCTTGTTCGTTATGAATTATGTAACCCAAAGAATAAACTTTTCCGTTTTGAGCAAGTTCAATTGCTTTATCTACGGCTCTTTTGACTCCAAAGCAAAATCCAGAGTTCTCACCTATAAAGATTTTTACTACTTTATCCAAATTAATTTATCTTAGTAATTTTTTTGAAAAAATACAGAAAAACCAAATTTTTTTAAATTTATCAGCGAACTTGCAAGCGCAAACTTCTTTGCCTTCTTCTAATACAAAAAAGGAAATTTTTGCCTTTAATAATAATAGCATACACCCGAACTTTATTTCACCCAATATTCATATCTTAAATTTCGAGCTTTGAAGAGAGAACTTCATTTTTCATCTTTTCTGCAAATGCTTTGAGTTTATGGGTTATATCCTCATATTTAATTGAAAGAATTCTCAAAGCAAGAAGGGCTGCATTCTTTGCATTTCCAATACCTACTGTTGCAACAGGAACACCATAAGGCATTTGCACAATAGAAAGTAAAGAATCTAAACCATTTAGTTGTTTTGTAGGTATTGGAACTCCAATCACAGGAAGAGTAGTTAATGAAGCAATAACATCTGGCAAATGCATAGCTCCAACTGCACCTGCAATTATAACTTCAAACCCCCTCATTTTTTGCCCTTAGCAAAACTGAACGCATATTCAGGAGCTCTGTGCGCAGAAATAACTTTAACTTCAACATCAATATCAAAAGATTTCAAGAGCTCATAAGCTTCCTTCATGTATTCCCAATCACTCTTGCTCCCCATTATTATTGCAACCTGTGGCATACAATTGATAACTTAAAAAAAATAAAAAAATAAAAAAGAATAAGAGTCAAAAAACAAATATCCTTCTCAGAATTTAAGACACTTTCTGGAAAACGACAGATTTTCCATCGTAATCAACTACAACTTCATATCCCTCTGAAATTTCACCTTTTATGAATTTTAATGCAAGCTCATCTAATATGTATTTTTGGATTGCGCGTCTTAGAGGTCTTGCTCCAAAAGACGGATCATACCCAACATCAGCTATGAAATTTTTCAGAGAATCTGTAAAAGAAAGTTTTATCCTGCGATCCTCTGCCCTTGCTTTTACTTTGTCAAGTTCAAGTTCAACTATTTTCAGAAGCATTTGTCTATCAATTGGTTTAAAAATAACTATCTCGTCTATTCTGTTTATAAATTCAGGTCTGAAATAAGACAAAAGAAGATTTTTTACTTTTGATTTAGCAACATCAAAACTCTCACGCATTATAATATCGCTACCAAGATTAGATGTCATAATTATAACTGTGTTCCTGAAATCAACGGTTCTTCCTTTTGAGTCTGTAAGACGACCATCATCAAGAACTTGCAAAAGTATATTAAAAACCTCGGGATGAGCCTTTTCAACCTCATCAAAAAGTATAACTGAAAACGGCTTTCTCCTCACAGCTTCTGTAAGTTGCCCTCCTTCTTCATAACCCACATATCCTGGTGGAGCACCTATTAGCCGAGCAACAGAATGTTTTTCCATGTACTCTGACATATCAATTCTTATAAGAGCATTTTCATCTCCAAAAAGGAATTCTGCAAGAGCCTTTGCAGTTAAAGTTTTTCCAACACCAGTAGGTCCTAAAAACAAAAATGAACCTATGGGTCTTTTCGGATCTGAAAAACCAGCTCTCGCCCTTCTTATTGTATTAGCGATCAAAGAAATCGCCTCTTCCTGTCCAACAACTTTTCTTGACAAGAACTCCTCCATCCTGGCTAACTTTTCTATTTCCTCCTCTTTCATTCTTTCAACTGGGATCCCTGTCATTTTGGCAACAAGCCTCATGATATCATCTTCTGTCACCTGATCAGAGATTAGTTTGTCTTTTATATTCTCCCATTCTGAGTTCAACTTTTCAAGTTCACGCTTTAGATTTGGAATTTCACCATATGTTATTCTTGCTGCCTTTTCGTAATCTCCCATACGAGTTGCCTTTTCTGCCTCATATTCAAGTTCAGATATTTTGTCTTTTAACTCTCTTATTC
>Ga0080007_1107139_pt1 | contig 15838 bp, 24 predicted proteins | sample OctOCTMetagenome_FD_69210 | JGI IMG/M metagenome (GOLD analysis project Ga0080007, IMG submission 69210) | Hot spring and microbial mat streamer communities from Octopus Spring Streamers, Yellowstone National Park, USA - OCT_B (SPADES... | ecosystem: Environmental > Aquatic > Thermal springs >...
CAGGAGCATTACGCTAACCATGAGGAGGCTGAAGCCCATCGCCAGGAGGAGCTTCGCTGTTTTGGCCAGCTGACGCGTCTCCATGTCTGCGGCTTGGCGCGGGGTTAAATAGATTTCGTCTTTCGGGCCCTTCTGCGCAATCGAGTCCGCCTATGCCGAGCCGGATCCGATTTCGCGGAAAAAGATTTATGCCGAGGAAACATGCAGTCGCATGAACCCCCGCGACGTCTATCTTAACTTAGACGCATATAGGCATGCGATGGAGCGCCTATACAGAATGGCCATCCAAATGCCTAGGCGGCGCTGGGTCTTGACCTATGTGCTAGGGGCGACTGGCAGGCGTCTAGGGGAGGTCTTGTTGCTGACTACACGCGACGTAGACTTCCAGAACCGCGTCATTACGTGGCGCATCTTGAAGAAGCGCCGCGCAGACTACTACGTCACCCTGCCGATGTCTCAGAGGTTAGAAGAGCTACTTAGAAGGTACATCGTGTTCAACGGCGTCTCAGACTCGCTGTTTCCGATATCAAAGAGACAAGCGGGATACGACGTCGAGAAGGCATTCAACGAGGTGGGGATCCACGGCTGGAGACCCCACGACCTCAGACACGCCTTCATCCTGGAGGCGCTTCTTCAGACTAGGTCAATAGAGCTCGTGAGGAGGTGGACTCAGCACAGCAAATACGACGAGCTGATGGAATACGCACGCGTCGTCGGGCTGGAGATCGACAAGCCGCTTGTTCCCTGGTGAAAAAGGAGACGTTACGAGATCCTCCTCCAGGCCGCGGCGGCGGCGGCCACTATTACGCCCAGCGCAACGAGTCCCAGGCTTTCCGTGCCGTATATCAGCGTCATCAGCATTCCAAACAGCGCCAGCGCCACCCCCGCCACCGCGGCTGATGCGGCCACGTCGTCGTCTCTCCGCGAAGCGGCCCATGCCACCGCCACAGCCGCGGCGGCGGCAGTCGGCGCCGTGAGCGCAGGCGGCACCAGAGGGCCTGCCGAAAACCCCCCACCGCCAGGGGGGCCCGGCACATGCCACCTGCCCAGCTCATTAAGCAGCGTGCTTACCCACACAGAGGTAGATGAGTCCATTCTTATCGTGCCCTGAAAGCGCGGCTGGGAGTTCAGGAAGTCCTGCAGGGTTCTCGACGCGTTTGACTGCTGCATGAGCCACTGCAGGAATGCGTTAAGCGTCATGTTGTACTGCTGTGCAAGAAAGCGGATGAGCTCAAGCCAAGCATCTAAATAGCGCGAGTCTGGGTCGATAAAGGGCCCCGCCACGAGTCTGCCGTCAGGCATTATGTAGTGACGACGTTGCGGGTAATACATGCTTCCGGGCACAACAACCCAGGCTCTGCCCCCGCAGAAGTTCGCCGTGCTGTTGAAGATGCGCATCTGCGTTTGCGTGTTTGAGTATATGCGATCCCAGCGGAGCCTGCTGCACTTGCCTGGACGTATCTCGTCTACGTATGAATACGCCGCAGGCGTCGAATGCATCTGGTAGATGCCGACGTAGAGTGTGATTGTGTGGTTGTTGCAGACTTCGATTTCGTACACGCGGTTGAGCGGTATAGGCTGCGCCAGCCAGCTGTCTGGCGACGACGTGACGGATCTAAACGCCGGGCAGGCAACTGTGCGCGTGGCGTATACACTGTTGTTGCTGTCTGCAACGGCCACCTCAGCCACGGCGTAGCGCGTGGCGTAGATGCGGAATCTGTTGTTGGACAGCCACGTCCTGAAGGTGTTGTTGACCAAGAAATACGCCGCATAGCCGTCCTGGACGAAGACAAGCTCCGCCTGCTTGGTGACGTTCAGGACAGGGATGTGCAGATGTACAATGCCGTCGCCAGGCGGCGGCGGCATCGTGAAGGCGATGCCGCCATAGGGCGCAAAGATGTAAGGCGAGCCGCTGTCTAACGTCGGCTCGCTCAGCGTGCTTCTGTACCTCGGCCCGTACCACCGCCCCGAGTCGGTGTGGTAGACAGCGGTAAAGATGCGAGTGGTGTTTGGCCTCACGTAGAAGCCAGCGCCCATGGGGATTATATTCATGTGGTGGCCAGTATAGCAGTATCCGCCAACGCAGGTATGATAGTGCACTGTGCGGCTGTAGAATGAGAAGAAGTATCTGTGCTCTCTGCCGTCAAGCCACCACAAGTTCTGCGGAGGGCTTTCGCCCTTTCCTGTTGCGTTCGGCATGTAGAAGATGTGGAGATACACATACCTTGTTAAGTTCTGCACAAATGAAATACGTTGTACATATACATACGACGTGCATGTCGCCAGGTCGAGCCAGTACAGCGGGAGCGGGGCGTTTTGGACGTTGTAGTAGCCGTCTCTCTCGATGTAATGCGCGTGGTTGAGCGTCATGTTGCACACTGAATATGTATGTGACGTTTCGCCGTTGACGTAGAACCTGCCTGCCGCATATATGAAGCCCCTCGGTATGTAGATATTCGCAGTTAGCCTCAAGCCAGCTACGACATACGTCAGCTTGTCGTAATCCCTGTGCACATATTGACCGCCTGCGCGGGGGTAGTCTGCATACGACCACACGACATAAGTTCTATTGATATCTGCGGTGAAGTTCAGCTTCGGCACGTACACGCAGCGGCTCGGGTTGTCCAAAGCGCACAGCCTAACTGTCGACGTGTTAAGCCAGATGCTGAACAGGATGTCGTACTGCGCCGCGGCAGAGACGGCGAGCATAAGCGCGAAGAGGAGCAGGACACTACGCGGAGACATATGCCGCAATCTTGCGCTTTACGGCGCCCGACAGAAGCTTGCGCTTTTCGAGCCAGCTGTATACAATTTCAGCAACTCTTTTAGCCTCGGCTGCGCCTCTGTGCTTATGAGCAAGCGCTATTAGGTACAGCGCCCTCTTCTTCGCAAGGGCGGGCGTCATTCTTATGCGGCGGCAGGAGCGGTCGTAAGTCCAGCCGCGTCTCAGCTCTATGTCCATCAGAGACAGGATGCCGCGTGCAGAGCGCACATCTATCCCCAACCCAGGGACGTATGCATTTTCATGTCTGGCCCAACATGACCGAGACCCCTGGTAGATGTTTGCCATGTCGTCTGCTGTCTAACGATTTTTATTCTATATCATTGTCCGCAACTCCCTGGGGGTTTCCAGCGATCTGCATCATCGAGACAGCGCCAAGAAGATGACAGCGGCGAAGAAGACTATTGCCGCAGTCGCCTGCGCCACGGCTGAGAGGGGCGGATACACCGCCGCCAGCGCCGAGACCGCCGCCGCCGCGGCAAATAGGTAGATCACAGTCCTCGACAGGTTCGCCACAATCCCAGCCGCGACCGTGCCGATAGCAACGGCGGCCATCAACAGCGAAAACGCATCGGTGGGGTAGCCCCCAAGGGACGGGGCCGACGGCATTGCAGCCGTCGGCGTGGGGGGCGGCGGGACTGAGCACGACAGGTTAGCCAAGACGCCGCCTGGAGTCACCAGCGTCGCCACAGTCGTATACGTCCTCGTCGTAGTCGTCGTATGCGTGGAGTTGATGACGACCTCCTCCACGGCGACGTTTACCTGCGTCTGGACGATGGTAGACGTCACTGTGTAGTACACCAGCTGGCAGAAAGGCGTCTGGCAGTAGGCAGGCGGCGCCAGTGCGCTGACTGCGGCTATCGCCAGCGCTGCCGCCAGCGGCAGGAGATGCCTACCTCTCGCGGTGCGCCACATAGCCCGCCACCACGGCGATCGCCGCTATCAGGAACCAGGGCCAATAAGTTGAGGGGCTGGGCGCGGCGATGTACTGGTTGTACGTGCCGAGGGCGCTCCTTATGTTCTGCTCCACAAGGCCAGGCCCGTACTCGACGTATACATACCACGCCATCATGAAGAGGATGAAGAGCATTAGGGCGGCTATGACCCTCACGGCTTACTCTATTCTTCTCTTTTTATTTATTTCATGCCTGCACTTGATGCTGTAGAACTCCCGCGCCCGGGGGAACCACCTCTCTGCCTCCCTCAGCACGTCCTCCACAGCCACGGTCTGACCAAGGAGCCAGTTAAGCGTGCTGGCGCCGACGGCGTCGGGGTTCCACGTGGCGAATATCATCATCCTCTGCTTGATCTTCTCCACCCTGGCAAACCCCACCAGGAAGCCGAAGACGCCGCCTGGGAGCGACAGGTAGGCGGCGTTCCTCAGCCTGTCCCACCTAGTCCTCGCCTTCTGCTTAGTGAGGCTGTCCTTCTCGCAGCAGCACAGCAGCAGCACGACGAGCATGTAGAACGTCTTAGCGTCCATGCCTGTGCTGCCTGTGCTTCGCCTCGTGGATGGCGGTCTGCGCCACGCCAGCCCACCCGCCCATTGGCCGCGGCGCGCTTAGGTACGCAATGCCGCGGGCAATCGCCTCGATGACCGCGCCGCTCTGCAGTATCGAGTCCACCGCTGAGAGGGCCTCCTCGATTATCCTCAGCTGCGAAATTGGATCCGTCTCCGCCTTCAGCCTGTCCAGCTTCGCCGCAACTAACACCGAATACGCCGTCTGCAGAAGCTGGAGGTACGTGCTTGCGGCTTTCGACGCCATGGCTTCGGGCGTGGCGGACATGTCGAAAATGGCGAGGGTTCTGACGTTAAGCGCCGCAGGCGCCGACAGAATTGCAATCAAGACCTCAAGTCTCTGCTTCAGCGCCGGGTCGGCCATCTCCGCCATCGCCGTAAGGTAGGCAAGCGTCTGCTGAACCCTATCCGCGTCTACGTGTTCACTGATCAGCTGGACAAACCAATCCCCCCACGTCTGCGGCGGCGCCTCAGCAGGCGGCGGAGGGGCTGACGGGGGGGCTTGAGGCTGAGGCGTCTGCTGAGCGGGCTGAGGCGGCGGTGGGGCAGCTGGTGGGGTGGTCTTTCTGCGCCTCACCATACGACAGGCGGGATGTACCTCATCTTCCTTGTCTTAAGCGCTGCATAGGGATAGCTCCAGGCAAAGGCGTGGCAGCAGTCTGTTTCTATCCACGCCACGGCGAAGACCCTGTCTTTACTCTCCTTGTACTGCTTCCAGCTGTCGATTATGATGATGCGGCGCTTAATCCGCGGCGGCGGCAGGAGACGCCACAGCGCCAGGGGCTTCTCGTAGAGCCAGGCGACGAGGACGGCGTTGCGCATCTTGCGTGCATGCGCCATCACGGCGTCTAGGAGGTCGGTGCGTATATCCGACGACAGGACGGCGGGCCACTGCGCGCTGGGCAGAGACGCCGCGCCGCCGTAGTCGTACAAAAACCAGCCGAAGCGCCGCGGCGGCATCCCCACGACGTAGGCGGCGAACTTCAGCAGATCTATCTGGTCGATCATCTCGGCGCTGGCAGCAGGCCCTGTATCGCTGGCATCAGCGTCGGCAGGAGGAACATGACCGCGACTAGTATTATCAGTATGATTATGATCTGCCTCAGCGGGCCGCCGCTCCTCCTAAGCGCCTTAAGAAGAGCCGCCATGGTCTTGTAGTCTTGGTATATCTTCTCGGCCACGTTGGCGGCGTCGCGGAACGTGACTGAGATGTGGAGCAGGAGCGACTTCATGACGTCTACGACTGCGCTAGGCGACATGTCCACGGCGAGCCACACCTCGTCGGCTAGGAGCGCGACCCTCAGCTTATCCGCCATCCTCCTCGACACCTTCTCCACCAGTTGCTTGACGCATTCGCGCGTCTCTGCGCCGCATATTAGGGAGAGGTAAGACGCGGCGCGGGCCTCTGTCGTAGTCAAATCAGTCGCAACTGCGGAATGCGGGGAGGACATTTCGGCGAAGAGGAGCCTGAGTCCGAGGCCGCTGGGGAAGCTCCTCACGACGATGGGCGGCGTCCTGACGTATGCCAGCACCGCGGCGTTGCCTGCCAAGTACAGCTCAGCCCCGTCGTGGAGCACCGCGACGCGCCGCGCCGTGACGACGCGCCCGTCGGCGAAGTAGATCACAGCCTGCACGTCGAAGCGCCGCCTGCCCAAAATGAATACTAGAAACACAGCTCCGATTGCGGCGCCGATTAATGCGGGATCCACGTCGTTGCCGCTGGTGCGCAATAAAAAGCTAATGGAGTTTGTCCAGCGAAGACGCGGCGGCGGATATAAGCGCCGCCTCCCTAAACAGCGGCACCAATAGGTAGAGCGCCTTGACGAACTTGTCCACCTCGTCGCTGTCGTGGAACCTCCACGACAGAAGCTCCTTGATGCTGGAAAACGCGGGGAGCTTGTCCCTAGTGACGCCGACCAGCTCCAGTATCTCGACCCAGTCGTATGCCAAGTCGGGCGCGAGCGAGACCTCCTTCTCGCTCAGCAGGGTGACGGCTAGGGCTATGAGCTTGTGCGCCGCTGTGATGCGGGAGACCGAGTCTCGCGCCTTAATCATCTCGTCGTAGACAGCGACAACCCTATCTATTAGGAGGGCGCGGGCTTGATCCGTTAAGAACTGCCGCCTAGTCATAGTACGTGTTGACTATCTCCTGTTCTAGCTGCTGACACCACTCAAGCGCCCTGCGCCGCGACGTGAAGGTGTCTGCGCATATCACTGAACGCGCCTTCGCCGTGGGGTCGGCGCACATCGTCAGCGTCCTCTGCGTACAGCACTCCAGGAACTCCGTAAGCGAGCTGATTTGGGGACACATGGCGCGCGCCTCCCTAAGCGCCATGGCCCACGAGATGAGAGAGACGGCTCGGAGGTACTCCTCCTCCTCCCTATTCACGCGTGTATGCGCATGCGGCAATAAAAAGCTAGCAGGACGACCACACCGCCCTTACGACAGTCTCTACGTCGCTGGCGGAGCGGCACTTCGGCCTCAGCTGAGTCCATATAGACACCGCTGTCTTGGTGGCGTAGGACTCAAGCGGTGCGGCGTAGGTGTGGTTGACAGCAGGCAACGGGGCTATTTGGACACCTGGTACTGGCAGGTAGAAGACGAAAAGCGCGTTTTTAAGCGGCCGGAGGAACTTGACGACTTCTGCCGCGATGAGGCTGTCCACAAACACCACGGCGCCGTAGCTGTCTGCCATATCGACGACGTAAGTGTAGTCGCTACGCGGCTTCCTCAGCCACCACACCTGTCTCTTTCCGCCGAAGTAAAACCACAGCAAAGACAGCGGAACCTCCTGCGCATCTCCCCACGTTGCGCGGTATACGCCACGTTCTGCATTTATAGTATAATCTAGCTTAGGCACTTTGAGGGGCGGCAGGAGGTAGTACCACTCCGTGCCGTGGGTCTCCCGGGGGTCTTCCACCTCGGTGAAGTTCTGGACGCCCTCCTGCGGAGACGGCAGGCCCTTCAGCCGTGCGTACGTCTCAAGCATCTCCTGCGTGGGGAGCGGCACCGCCACAGGCTTCAGCCTGCCGCCGCGGCGCAGGGCGGGGTCTATCAGCGACGGGTCTGCGTTTGTGGTGGCGATTACGACGCCGCTGTCCAGCTCCTGGAGCTCCGTCAGCAGTACCTGCACGGTGGCGAGCTTAAGCTCGCTGGTGCGCTCCCTAGCCATGGCGAATACCTCAAACTCGTCTAGCAACACGGCGTCGCCGTGGCGCGCCAAGTCGAGAGCGCGCCTAATGTTCTCCTCAGTCTCGCCGAGGTATTTCGACAAGAGCGCGCCAGGGCCAAATACGTGAAGCTTAGCGCCCCACTTCTTTGAGAAGAACTTTGCGGCGTAGGATTTGCCAGTCCCCGGGGGGCCGTACAGGAGCACCTTGCAACCCCGCGCCTTAGAGAAGCACGCGTCCAGCTCATTGAACACCTTCTTGTACTGTATATAGAACTCTCCTGTTTCAAGCGACTCTGCGCGCCAGTCAACCCCCTCAGCGACCGCCCGGACAGTCGGCAGGCTGACAGTTTCGGTGTACTCTCTGTGTGAGTAGAGGCAGTCCTCAGGCGTCTTCTTAACCACCTCACCGCCGCGTTTGACGACGCGGGTACAGAGCACAGCTTTTTATCTCGGCGCAGATAAAAAGGTCGTGTCCTGGTGGAGGCCCTCATACGCCTGGGCCGCCTGCAGGGGCAAATACGGCGGCGAAAGCGACGCGGAGACGCTGGCTGGGGCGGCTGAGGCTGGCGACGTGGCATGCATCAATGCGCTTCTTGACAAATACCCAGCCGTAGTGGTGCTACACGACAGCCCCGACCGAATATATACTGTCCGCCGAGACTCAGCCAATGAAATACATATCTGCTACGGCGAGCTCTGCATAGTCATTTCCATCCTGGAAGCGCAGGCAAGCGGAGAGGAGGAGGAGATCTCCAAGGCCGAAGCCAGCAGGGAGAAGTATGCAGTCCTGCGGGTCTACGCGCTGAAGAGCGCCGAGGTGGTGAGGGGCGTCAGCGCTCCTGTATAGACCTCCACGCCGTGAAGACCATCAGCAGAAACAGCGCCGCCGCCAAGACGTAAAACATCAGAGACGTCTCGGTGAACAGGTCAGCGCTCCCGGGCGGCGGGAACTGGAACGGCACCCCAGTCGCGTTTCCGACCTTCTGCGCATTCTGCGAAAATGCGGTGAGGGTGGCGTTCAGCACGGCGACCAGCATCAGCACCATGCCGAGGTAGGCGGCGAACCTCAGCGGCCCTACGCCTTCAGTCACGGCCTCTCCACGCGACGACTATTGCCGTTGCGAGTATAGACGCCGTTGACAGCTGTGCGGCGTTGTGCGACAGGAAGGACGCCGTCTGCACGATGAGCTGATGCGCCTGGCTTGACGCCCCGTCTGGGGGCGGCGGAACTGCGGCTTGAAGCAGCGTCAGGAAAGCCTCAAGCGCATAGGGCCACGCCGCGGCGAGTATCAGCATGATGATGAGCTGCGCGATGGTCATCTCGCCACCGCAATCGGCGACAGTATGGACTTGACAAGCGTGAACGTGCGCAGTGCAATGTAAAACGCCGCAACCGCCTGCACGATTACGGCGAAGGCTAGGATTATCTGAGCTGCCCAGCTGAAGCCCCACGCTGTTAATATCGACGCCACGACGGCGGCCGCCGAATATATCGCAGTCAACAGCGACAGGAGGAACGTCAGGATGAGCGCGACGTACCTCATAAAGCCGAACGTAAGCGCCCCGACGTCGTTGGTCACGCTGAAGCCTGACTCCTGAGCCAGCTGAGCCGCCCAACCCGCCAACGGCCCGGCGGCATCCGCCGCTGGCACCCCAGCCGCCGCCGCGGCAGTCACGCCGAAGGCGTACAAGACGCTGAAGTAGAAGGCAAACCGCAAAGCCTTCTCCCCGATCTCAGTAATGAAGTCGATCATGATAGGAAAGAGGAGAGGGACTTAAATTCTATTTAGAAAAAAGGCCGGTTTTGGGCCCCCTTCTGCGGGGGTACAACCCCCGCCTGGGGGCTCACCTCCTGACCTTCCTCCTCCTCCGCGCCATAGTCACCTCTTGTGCTTCCTCCTTCTGCGCGCGTACCTCATACTACCACCTCTCGACCGTAGCTATCACTACACCTAACGCTATTATTATGAGCACAAGCACCACGATGCTTACCAGGTTGCTGGCCCCCGAGCTGAGGGTGCTGAGCATCTGCATGCCCTGGTTGTATATTGTCGCGTTCCCTATTCCGGTGTCTTTCATCATTGTAAGCGAGTAGTTGCCCACGGCGAGGACTATCACAAGCACGACGACGCCGACGGCCACGGCCTTCGCCAAGTCTATGCCCTGCCTAATCTCCGCGGAGCCCCTGTATTTCCTTGTCTTTTTTCTTTCGAGTTTAGACATGACAGCCGGTGCGGCTGTGTTTTTATTCAATTTGGTCGCTTTCCTGCGCCTTCTTCTTCCTGCGCAGCAACTCAAGCGCCTTCTCCAGCTGCGCCTCCACCCTGCGCTTCCTGGCCTCGATGTGGGTCTCCTCCACCTCCCGCGGCATGGCGAAGCGCCTGTCTACAGGCACAAGGCCGACAACGTATGAATATATGCCCAGCCGCGCCTCCGACGGATACAGCGTGTCCTGCGAACGCACCATCCACTCGATGCGCTTCAACACGACGAATTCGCGCTCTTCAGCGGCAGGCGGGTCTGGTTCTTTAGCCAAACACCCGCCAGCGGGCGTCCGCATGGTGATGAGCTCGGTTTTCTTCCTCGCCACATACACGACCTTGGCCATGGCGGTTAGCCTCTTCGCCACGAACCCCCTGGCCGTTGCGGTGATTATGATGCCCTCCTCAGCCAAGGCGCTTCTCGCCACCTTGAGCGAGTCCATGATGGAGCTCCAGGCGTGGGTAGACTCCACGTCCAGGAAGCCGAGGGCGGCGTCGTCTATGATTATCCAGTCGCGCCGTCTCTTCTTGCGGATCTGCGCCTTCAGGAACTCAACGAGCTCCTCGGTGGAGGCGCCGAGGAACAGCCGCTTCGAGGCCTCCACCAGCGCCTCCTCGTAGTCCTTCACGGCGCCGCGCCGCATTAGGGAATACGCCACGATGTGGAGGGCGGCGGTGGTCTTCCCGGCCCCCGGCTCGCCCAGAAGCACAATCACGTTGTAGCCGTCTAACAGATGGCGCGAAAACCAAGCACAGGACACGGGGGGGAAAAGCGTGCCGACTTAAAAAGCTACCACTCCACGTCGCATTTAGACGCGGGGGGCGCGTCTTTCGGCTCAGCGGGCGCTGGGCGGAGACGTGGAGGTGGCCTTTTCGGCGACATGCGTAGTAGCGCCGCAACGCCTGCCTGCTCCAGCCACACCGACATCAGTATCAAGAAGACTCCGATGCCCGACTCAAGCAGGAGGCTCCTGAACACGTGCCATTCGGTGTGCCACAGCGGCCTCATGGCGGCGCCGTACACCAGCGTGCCGCTCTCTACTATAAAGAGATATGAAAATTCGATGAAGGCAAACAGCAACGTAAGCCACCCCACGTCTCTTAATACCTCATGCATCTTGAAACGGCGCCTGTTTATGAAGCGCTCCACAGCCACTACTGCGGCTGAGACGAACAGAGCTAGCATAACGCGCCGCAGGCGAGTCTAAGAGCCGCGGCGTCTACCACGTATTTCGCCTTCTTCTTGCCAGCCAACACGGCGACAATTATCTTGGCGCCAGAGACAGACTCAAGACGTCTCAACACGCGCGCCAAGACGCCGTTGCGGTCTACATGCAAACCGCGGGCGCTAATGGTGAAGGTGCGCGTCCGGGCCCCCCGGGCGCGCCTGCAGACCTGCCGAAGCACGTACTCCTCGTCAAGACGGGAAAGCATGTGAAAAACGCTCAGCCGATTTAAAAAGCTAAATCAAGACGAAGACCTCCCTCTGCCTGCCCAACAACCCTGGAAAGCGCAACATGCGCAGATATACGCCAAGGGGCATGTTGGGGTTCGGCGGCGGCGGCAACCTGACCCCCATCTGCGCCAGAAGCGGCAGAGCGGCTGAAACTGGCAACTTGAGCATCCACGGCGGGATGTGCGGCGGTCTCTCGGGCGGAGTCCTCGGCGGCGGGGCGCCAGGCGGCTGGTCAGGCGGCGTCCTGGGCGGCGGTTCAGATGGCGGCCTCCCGGGCGGCGTCTCGGGCGGAGGAGCCCTAGGCGGCGGCTGTTCTGGCGGCGGGGTCGTTGTAGCCGTCTGCACAGGCGTGGTTCTGCCCGTGGTGACAGGCGTGGTGGCTGTCCGCTGAGTTGCCCGTGGAGCCGTAGTGGCGACAGCCACTACCCTCGGCGTAGTGGCTACCCGTTGCGCTACTATAGGTATACCGACATACGTCTGGCCTTGTCTTGCGGCGGGCTCCAGTCTATACATCGGCGCAAGCTCTAGTCTATCCGTCTGTCTCAGCCTGGAGATCTGTGCAGGTTGCGTCTCTTGACCTGGCTCTAGCGCATCTCTAACGCGCCGACTGAAGATCTGGACAGTTGGCGCGCCTTCTGATGGCACGAGCCACGTCTCCTGTCCAAGTCTCGACGCATCTGCAGGTCTGATGCGGCGCCTGAAGATGTGGACGTCCGCAGGCACGTGCCTAAATATCAGCGCTGTCTTCTCGTCCATCCTCAGGAACTGATCCAGCAACTCGGCGGCTTCGTCTGTCAGCTGGTATTCCGGAGCGCGCTGTGTATCGCGCTTGAAGATGCGCGCCAACGCGGCGGCATCTTCATCGCGTAGGGCGTATTCCGGAGCGCGCCTGAGGAATAAGTTCAGCTTCTTGGCTGCCGCGTCGGTCAGCGCGTACTGTGGTTCCCGCTTCTGCTCCATTTTGAAGAGCTGGTCGAGCAGTTCGGCTGATCTGTCCGTCAAGGCGTATTCAGGATCGCGCCTGAAGAGCTTCGCGAGCTTGGCCGCGTCCTCCTCGCGCAGAGCGTACTCCGGCGTCCTGAGCTTCACCTGTGTGAGGCCGTGAAGTCTCAGCACTTCGTCAAAACGCATCTTCGACACCGTGTCGAGCTTGTCCCTAAGCAACTTCAGCTGGACAAGCGCGACCTCATCCCCACCGCGGATCTTCGCAACTGCGTCCTCCGCCAATTCCATGAAGAAGTCCCGCTGTTCAGCTGGCTTCGCCCTCAGCTTAGCCGCTACCGCCGCGGCTTCTTCTGGGGTCAGGCCAGGGAGCGGCTTCTTCTCCATTCCGCTCCTTATGTGCGCCGCCAGCTCACGCACAATCTGCGCATACCTTGCATTCGCAACAGGTACAGACTCTGTCTGCAACTTAACGTCGAGCTTCCTCGCCGTTGTGAAGCCAGCAAAGAAGCCGCGAGCCAGCCGTTCGGGCGCCACAAGCGGCAGGGGGAACACGGCGGCTCCGGCCTCGATGCCCTTCTCCACGCCGTGCTTCATCGCCGTGGAGCCGCCCACAACTGCGCCTAAGATGCCGCCAGCGGCCAGCTGGTGCCGCGTCGCGCCCAGGCCAGCCGTGGCGCCCAGCACGCCGAGCTTGAAGGCCTCTGTTGCGGGATCCCTCCCCGTCGCGGCGCCCACCGCGGCCCCAGCCGCCGCACCAGCGGCGCCGCCCACCGCGGCGGGCTTGGCGGCGGCCCCCAGCCCCGCCAGGAGCTGCCCCACGGCGCCCCGCGCCCCCAGCTCGGCGCCCTTAGCCATCAGCCCCCTCGCCGCGAGGCCGCCGAGACCGGCGAGGCCGAAGCCTTGGCCGAAGAAGTGCGCCAGGGGAGACGCGTAGAAGGCGCCTTGCGACTCCTTCCTAAACTCCTCCAGCCCCTTGGTCGGGTCTTCGCGCCTAATCCACCTCGCTAAGACGTCTATACCTGGCGTCAGCATGGCGAAGTTGCCAGCGCCCATCAAGAAGGAGTAGGCCTCCCTGAGGCCAGGCGGCAGGTCCTGGATCCGCCGCATCCTCAGCCAAGCTTCGAGGTCCTGCGGCGCGGCGAAGGGCGGCGGCGCTGTGTCCACCCGCGTCCCGAAGCGCCGCCTGTCGGCGGCGAAGTCGCCAAAGTCCGGGAGCTTCAGCTGAATCTCGGGCCTCGCAGGCGGCTGGACTGCAGGCGGCGGTGGTGGTCTGGGCAACAGCCCCGGGCCTAGCAGGTGGATCCACGGCGGCAGTTGCCACGGCCTCTGCGTCAGCAGGTAGTCAAGCGGGCGGGGCGGGGGAGGCGGTGGGGGCGGCGCGGGGAGCGGTAGCGTCGGTTGTTGCATCGGCATATAATCGGGTGGGCGCATATATGTCGATGGTGGTAGCTTTTTATTCTATTTCTTTGTTGGGGGCATGTCTGCGGTTTCTGGGATAGTCTTCGGGGCGGCGCTTGCTGTGTACATACTGTCGCACTACGACAGGAGGGTGAAGAAGGTGTACGCGCTGGTGGCGGCTGTGATAGCCGCCCTCACAGCCCTCGCCGACTTCACCTCGACTCAGATACCCGTGAGGCAGGAATGCGTGACGAACGCAGCAACGGGGACGCAGACCTGCGTCGTTAAGTACGCCAGCGACGCAACGGCCCTCACAGCCTTCGCCATGTCTGTAATACTTATGGTCATGGCTCTGATTGAGATGTCGCTTGAGGGCATCTCCTCGGCGTGGCCGTGAAGCTGGTCTACCTCTACGCGTTTTTCCTGCTCCTCGCCTTCGCCGCCTCCCTGACAGCGCTCTATCTATACATATCGCACGACTACTACGCCGCCGCCGTGTCGGCGCTTGCGGCAGGCACGGCCTACCTAGCTACGCGCGTCATATTGTTTCTAGTTACTAGAAAAGAGTAGTTTTTACGATTACCGCCACGTTGTTTACAACCACAGCAACTCTGATTATTATTGCGGCGAGGAAAGCCGACGTCAAGAGGCTCATGACCGCGGCGCGCAGCCGGCTGGAGAGCTTGTTAGACAGCCAAATAACTACGTACAGCGCGGCTGACGGAACCGCCGCGCTGACGGCGGCGAGGGGGAAGAGCGCCACGGGGTTGCTGTTAATCACGTCAGCCACGGCTGGGTTGGCCTCCACGCCGACGCCAAGCACAACCACGACATACGTAGACGCCGCGTCGAGGAAAGCTAACGCAAAAAGCGTAGCTGCCAAGCTTTTCATGTTTTGTGTTTGTGTCTCATCCGTTCCAGCGCCTCTTCGGCGTCTTTCTTGACGCGCTCCTTCCGCGTCTTGACGTGTAACTCCTCCACCTCGGGCGGCATGGCGAATTCTGGCGACATAGGTATCAGCGCCGCGAGGCGGCCGCGGCTGACGAGCTTCACCTCGCTCCAATGTTCGTGGTGCAGATCGCCGACAAGCGTAACCTCGACCTCAACCACAGAGACGAATTTGTTTTTGACTGGCACGCCCTCGACAGCGCAGTCGCCGTTTTTTTGATACGTGGCGTACGGCATCAGCATCTGCTTCACATAGTATATATGTGCGCTGTGTCTAATACTGGCAGATAGGTAGCTTAGCGACGTCGTTGTGATTGCGACCCCCCGACGCGCAATTGCGTTCCGCGCAGTCTTGATGATGTCGACGAACCTAGCCCACACCGCCGGGTCGCCGAAGTCGTGGAAGCCCACCGCCGCGTCGTCTATGACGAGCCAGTCTGCATCTGGCTCGTCTACGTGGCGCAGAATGTACTCAAACAGCTCCTCGACGCTGCGGCCCAGGAAGAGTCTCCTGCCAGCCTCCCTCAGCGCCTCGCCGTAGCTCTTCACAAGACCCCGCATCAACAGGTCGTAAGCTACTAGGTGGAGCGCCGCCGTGGTCTTCCCCACACCTGGCCTACCCACGAAGACGTGTACGCGGTAGTTTTGAGACCACAAGTTCTTAAGCCACGCGCACTTCATGCGCACCTCCGCATACGCCAAATAAAAAGGTTCGACGCCGTGTCTACACATCTATATAGAGCCTCACGTATCTATATAGTTTTCTGGGGCGCCGTATTTAGACTATTGAGGTCTATATAATACGCTTTTTTCGGCGCGCTTTGTACTTGTAAAAAACTTAATGTTCTATGTCACCCCGAGGTGAGCTCCCCGATCCGTCACCCTATTTTGTCACCTAGACGCCCGCGGGAGAGTAGAAAGCTTAGACCCCCCGCCTATACACCCTTTACAGTTATCTAAAAACCTTGTTAGAATGTATATTGAAATAATCAACGTGGTGACATACGGGGTGACGCGGCCCCGTTGCCGCCGTATGTTTTACACATATCCAACATCACCCTTAACAAATACATATACAAAAAACCCAATAAGCGGGGCGTCACCCTGTGTGTCACCCTGTGAGGGGTTCCGTTATTTAAGTTTGTAAAGCGTGGAAAGTTTGTAAAGGGTGAGAAATAGGCTGACATTTCAGGGTGCACCCTCGTGGGTGACATAGAACATAAAGTTTTTTGGATGTATAGAAAAGGGGAGACAGTTGAAAGCCAAAAACAGTTGAAAGCCGAGTTTAAACCTATATAGACTCCGCTTTGTCTATATAGAAGTTATGTATAGGCGTCTACGAGGTTGTGGAGCGCT
>Ga0080007_1066601_pt1 | contig 15792 bp, 18 predicted proteins | sample OctOCTMetagenome_FD_69210 | JGI IMG/M metagenome (GOLD analysis project Ga0080007, IMG submission 69210) | Hot spring and microbial mat streamer communities from Octopus Spring Streamers, Yellowstone National Park, USA - OCT_B (SPADES... | ecosystem: Environmental > Aquatic > Thermal springs >...
CCCCCCATTCTCTCATCACGGTTGCCAGCATGTGTCCCAGCGATGAAGTCGGCAACTCTTCCGGCGGTGGGAATAGGACTGCGATTGGCATCTTCTGGCGTTCTGGCAGAAGGTGAGGCTCAAACCACTTGAGCACTGATGTCTCGTAAAGTCGCAGGTTGAAGATGAAGTGCTTGCTTCGTTTTCCTTCGCCTTGCGTTGTTCCGCTTGACAAAAATATTGCCTCAGCCTGTTCCGTCGGCTCGCACGCCAAATCCAAAACCTTGAAGGCTTGGGTCGGCACAGGCGGGATTTCCGTCCAGTGGGAAACCGTCTCAGGCGTTCGCTTCCTCTTCAAGCAAAAGTTCCGGTATGCTTCGTTGCGCTCAAACTGGTAAGCGAAAATTTTCAGCGCTAAGTCGTTGAAGGCTTCGTCGCTTTGACTCCCATGCTCAATGAACTGGAGAATTTCCTCGTCCAGTTCCGATGCCGTCATTCCCCATCACCTCAATCAAGGTCAAGGCTGGCATTCCCTGCACGGCGCAAAACCTCGTTCCAGTGCGATTTCGGCGTTGGGCAATCTCAATCGGTTCTTAGGACTAATTTGGCGGACTGCAGGGCAAGTTGGGCGATGAAAAACCCTTGTCCTAAGGTTGGCAATTACGGGCGAGCGGCTCGGTTTGTAGACTGACCATAAACCCTTTCGCTTTTCCCTCGCTTCCTCTTGAAGGCGGACGAACAGGTCAGCGTATCGGACATTCGGCGGTTTTGTGTAAACTCTCGCGAAACCGTTGCGAACCAATTCAGCATTGACAAAGATGCGTTTGCCCTTTGCGTCTCGGACAAAGACATAAGCGAGCAGCCTTCCATAGCGGTCGTAACGCTCAATGTCAAACTCCAACTCCACTACCCTACCCTGCACCAATCTGCGGTTGAAGTTTTTCGCAGCCTCATAGAAGGGTTGTCCTCTTTCAGGGGTGTCAACGCCGATGTATCTGAGAGTGCGACCGTCTGAGAGCACCACTGTGTCGCCATCCACCACCTTGATGACCTTCAAAACGCCCTTAGAACCTTTCGGGGGCGGGAGAATTTGACGCTGGGCAATGACGGCGAAAAGTAGCAGCAAAAGTAGCGCGGGCGAGAAACGGAACAGGTTGAAGCGCCGTTGCAATTTCGGCGGAAAAGTTTGCCGACTTCGTTTCATGTTTGGAACTTCCTCCTTCACTCAACCTTGACTGGTTGCCCAGTTTCTGCGGAGCGGACAGACGCTTCCACCATGAGAACGGCATCGCGTGCTTCCTCTGGCTTGACAGCCAGTTCAGCGCCCTCGTTCAAGACAGCGGAGATGTTTCGGTAATAGTCGCGCCAATCCCCGCGAACGCTTTCGAGGGTCATTTCGACGCTGTGACCGTTCAACTCCGTCCAAACCTTTGCCCGATGTTCTGGCGCTTCCCTCGCTTTAGTGATGTCTCCTTGACGCAAGGCATCTTCTTGTGGGTCAAGCCCAAACTTTACAAGCCCGCCCTTATCACCCAAGACATACCATCTCGGCTTCTCGGCTCGCCTGAGGTTGTTGACCTCAATGACGGCGATGCGTCCGTCGCCGTAGTCAAAAACGGTTCGGATGAAACTTTCAACGCTCTGCTGCCAGACCCTGAAGTTCCTCCAAGCCACAACCTGTTTTGGTTTTCCCATCAGCAGCAAAGTTTGGTCAACGAGGTGAACGCCCCAGTCGTGGAGCAATGAACCCATGGTTTCCCGCTCAGCCCTCCATCGCCCTGTCGGACCGTATCGCCCAACGCTCAACTCCATCAACCAAACTTCGCCGAGCAGTCCGTTCTCAATCGCACGCTTGACAGTCAGAAAGTCCCAGTCCCAGCGCCGGTTGTGGAAAACGCTGAGCAAACGGTTTTGGCGTTTCGCCTCTGCAATCAAATCGTCCGCTTCCGCGACGGTGAGCGTGAAAGGTTTATCAACGACGACATGCTTTCCCGCTTGAAGTGCGGATTTAGTTAGCGGGTGATGGGTGTTATGCGGAGTCGCAATGACAACCAAGTCAACCTTTGGGTCAGCGAACAAATCTTCCGGCGAGGCGTAAACCACAACGCCCCAATCTTTTTGGGCTTGGCTTCTGCGACCTTCATCCCGAGAAGCGACGGCGTAGAGTTCAAGCCCATCAACTTGAGCAATCAAGGGTGCATGGAAAACTCGCCCAGCATACCCGTAGCCAACAATGCCAACTCTTACCGCCATCCCATTTGCACCTCCAGTCGCTACCGAATTTGTTCGCCTCATGAAAGTTTGCAGCAAAATTTAGGGCGCATTCAAGCGAAGTCAGAGGTGGTTAAAGATGAGCCGCGCATTCACTTTGATTGAGTTGTTGGTGGCAATCGCCATCGTCGCGCTGCTGGCAGCGATGCTTTTGCCCGTTTTGACGAAGGCGCGAGAAAGTGCCAGAAAATCCGTTTGCCAATCCAACTTGCGCCAGATTGGTGTTGCTTTCAGCCTTTACGCCAACGACCATGACGGTTTCTATCCATGCAACGGTGACCCCAATTTGTGGATGGGCAGGAACTGGAGGGTTGTCATTCAGGCTTACCTGCCAGGTGGACAGATGAGAAGTTTGCCTCCGGGTTACAGCCAACCTTTGACCGTTCAGCATAGCGATGTTTTGCTTTGCCCATCTGACGAAAGGGCAATCCAAGTTTGGGAGCGAACCTCCTACGCCTACTCGGCGTCGTTCTTCCACACGCCAGACCAAATCAACAGCCTCGCCGACACATTGCGCAACAGCAGTTGTGCTAACTGGCAAGCGATTGTGTTGGCACTTCGGAACTTGCCGCCGATTCCTCAAAGCGAAGCAGCAGTTGCTCACCCGGTTCAGAAGGCAATTAGTGCTGAATGGCTGAGCAATCACGAAAAATTTGCCGGCGATTGCGGCTTTTGGTCTTGGGACGGCAGTGCCAACTACCTTTTCGCCGACGGACATGTCAAGTTCTTGCGCCGCCAGCAAATCCGACCAGCAGTAAACGACTTGCCAGACATCAACTTGACCAAAGACGGGCTTGCAGGAAAGGATTTGCCTTGAATCCCTTTGCCTGATTCGCCAATTCGTGATAGACTTTTGCACGGCTCTGAAATTGGCGAAGAGGAGAGTTTGGGCGATGGCTAAGGAGATAGCAGCGGCTTTGCCTGTTCCAGCGGTCTCAACTTTCAGGTTGTCCCGCATCCCTTACCTCCTTTGCTTGGCTTTCGCCTTGACAATCTTTGGTGGCTGGTGGATGAAGCAAGCGGAAGTTATCGTCCTCGCATCTCAAATCACCGAAGCCGTCCCGCCAATTCCTGCGTTGGGAGCGTTGTTGCTCTTGCTTTTGGTCAACCCGATTTTGAAGCGTCTATCACCACCTCTTGCCCTGTCGCGAAGCGAGATGCTTCTCGTGTATGCTTTCTGCACCATCGCGACGGCAGTTCCAGCCTGCGGCAGTTTGAGGTTCGTCCTTTCGCTGACCACATTCCCGATTTACTACGAGCGGATGCAACCCACGATGCGCATGGACTTGATTACGCCTCACATCCCCGATTGGCTCGTCCCGAAGGAATTTGCGGTCATCAGGGATTTGTATCAGGGTCGCCCAGATGCGAAAGTCCCTTGGGATGTTTGGGCTGTCCCCATAGCATCTTGGACGCTTTTCTTCGCCGTCTATTGGTTGGCGCTGACGGGAATTCTGTGCGTTTTTGAAAAGCGGTGGCGTGAACACGAACGGCTCGTTTTCCCGCTCCTTTACCTTCCCATGAGGGCGACAGAAGGAAGCCCGCCGGAAGGGTTGCCAAAGTTTTGGCGCGACCCATTGATGTGGCTCGGCTTTTCGCTCTCGGCTTTTTACAACGCCTTGAACATCGCCAACGCTTTCTTCCCGCAGTTTCCAGCGCCGGGCAAATTTTTGGACCTTGGACAACACTTCACAACACCGCCCTTAAATGCCCTTGTGCCCTTGACACTCTGGTATCGTCCTGAAGTTGTCGGCTTAGGTTACTTGATGCCAACGGAAGTTGCCTTTACCGTCTGGTTCACTTACGCACTGTTCAAGGTTGAAGCGCTCATAGGCAGGATGCTCGGCTGGCAGTGGGCAGGCTATCCTTTCACGCAAGAGCAAGGGCTTGGCTCTTACTTGGCAACTGCGTTCCTTCTTTTCTACGCAGCCCGCTATTACCTTCGGGATTGGCTTAAGGCTCTCATCGGCGCTCAAACTTGGTTTTCGGAAAATGATGCCCTTTCGCCGCGGGAAACGGTGGTTTGGTTACTGCTCGGCGTTGGCGGCTGTTTGGCTTTCATGGTTGCTGCAGGGATGCACCCCACCATTGCGACCGTTTATTTGCTTTTGACCTTGCTCGTTGCTCTCGTTTACACCCGCATTAGGGCGGAAGTTGGTGCGCCGATGGTTTGGCTCTTTCCATACTACCAGCACAAAAAGGTCATCCTCTACACCCTCGGCACCGAACGGGTCATGGGATTGGGTGGCATCAAGAGCATGACAGCGTTTGCGATTTTCACCTTCATGGCTCGTGGCTTCTTCCACTCATACACTGCCACCCAGTTTGAAAACATTCGGCTCGGCACGCAAGTCGGTTACCCACCGAGGCTGTGGGTGCGGTTAAGCGTCGTCGCAGTTGTGATTGGCGTCTTGATGGGCTTCTATTTCCACCTTGTGCCCTACTACAAGAGCGGCGCTGTCAACTTGAGAGAAGGTGGCATTTGGGGTCACTGGCACGCAAACGCCGAATACAACGCCATCGTCAGTTACCGAACGACCCCGCTACCTCCTGATGTCCCGCGCATAATTGCGACCGTTTTGGGTGCGGTCTTGACTTTTTTGTTTGGCGCTATCAGGTTCAACTACCCGACATCGCCCTTCCACCCTCTCGGTTTCGCCATTGCAGGGGCTTACGGTGATTTGGTTTGGTTCCCGTTCCTGATTGTTTGGGCGGTGAAGTTCCTTGTGCTCCGCTACGGTGGCGGGCGGCTGTATCGCAGGACAGTGCCTTTCATGTTGGGACTTGCGCTCGGTCACTACATTGTCGCAGGTGTGATTTGGGGGTTGTGGTCAACAACGGGCAAACCACCTTTCCAAAGATACGGCGTTTGGTTCGGATGACCGTCATTTTCACTGACAGGCAGAACCTGAAGTTTGTGGCAGACTATTGAGCGGGAGCAGTTCAAGCCCGCTCCCGCAGATTCAAAGAAGGGGGGAAGCCATCATGGCGAACGAAGTGGCTCTTTTGGAGCGGTTGCAGCGCCTCTCGGCGTTGCAACCACAAGTCGCACTGTCTCCTTCAGATGACCCCGCATCTTTTGACCACTTAACGGTTGATTTCCCCGTCGTTGTCCGACACGAAGGTCAATGGTTGCTTTTCTACACGGGCTCTGACGGGAAATCCTTTAGGCTCGGAATTGCCTCAAGCCAAGACTTGCAAAATTGGAATCGGCTCGGTTTGGTCTGGGATTACGATGCCCATCAGAATGTGGCAGCATCTTGGTTGCTCCGACACAACGACCTTGACGAACCAATGGCTAAACTTCGGCGAGGTCTTTTCTGGATGGCTTATGTCCGAACGGAGCAAGGCAGTTATTGGGGCTCTTTGGAGTTAGCTTTCTCGCCCGATTTGGAGCGTTGGCGACCGTTTGATGCCAACCCCGTTTTGACCTCAAAGGAAGGCGATGCTTGGGAGAAGGCTGGTTTGACGGCGCCCTGCTTAATTGAGCGTGAGCACTTGTTCTGGCTCTTTTACATCGGTCGCAACGGGCTGCCGTCAATGGGAGTGGCTTTGTCCACTGACTTCCTCGTTTGGTCTCGCGACATGGAAAATCCGCTGGTTCAGTTTTCACCTGACTACCTGACCGGGCGACCGTTCCTTGTCCGGCACGGGCGTCAATGGTGGTTGCTTGTCGGAAACGGCAGGGAAATCAAAGTTGCGGTCTCGGAGGATTTGAGGCGGTGGAAAGTTTTGGAGAAGGAAACGCTGACATTCAACGGAGTTGGCAACCCTTCAAGCCCATACCTGTTCTTGCACGATGGCAAGTTATGGCTTTTCTTTGCGGGCGAAAAAGACGGCAAGCGGCACATCTTTTTCGTCTGCGGCGATTGAAATCGGCTTTTGAGTTGGCGGTTTCAACGGGAAGGTGTCATTCATGCTTTGCCCGCGTTGCGGCGCTTCGGGAACGAAGGTCATTGACTCGCGGCTCATTGACAACGGCTCCGCAGTTCGGAGGAGGAGACTTTGCCCAAATTGCGGGATGCGCTTCACGACCCACGAACGATTGGTCACCCACCCGATTTGGGTCATCAAAAAGGATGGACGCAGAGAACTTTTCAACCGCCAAAAAGTTGAGATTGGCATGATGAAGGCTTGCGAAAAGCGACCGGTCTCCCCCGAGCAAATCAAGCGAGCCGTTGACGAAATTGAATGGGAACTCCAACGGCGCGGCGCCCGACAAATAACCTCTCGGGAAATCGGCGAGATGGTCATGAGCAAGTTGCTGGAAATTGACGATGTAGCCTACATCCGCTTTGCTTCGGTTTACCAAGAGTTTGACGATGCCCGCCGATTTGCCGAACTGCTTGCTTCCCTTCAAAAGCAGAAAGCGCAGCGACGGAAGGATGCGAACCGAAAGAAGCGATAGCCACCGAGGCAAAATCAACGCTTTCAAACTTCGGCGACAATCTCAAGCAACTCAAGGTCATGGGCTTCGTCAATTTCTTGTGCCTGACCACATTGTGGACAGGCGTTCATGAAGCCATCGTCAGGTTTTTCCATTGAGGGTGGGTGCGCTGTCAATCAAGCAGTTTGCCCTTTCTCAGCATACGCCCGTTGCAGTTGGAGCAACATCCAAGCGACGGTCCATAAGCCTGCAAGCAGCAGGACCACGAACAATGCGATAATGCCCCACTGTGGTTGGACGGGCACATCCTTCAAGTTGAAGAGCGGAGCGTGATGGGCAATGAGCATCGACCTTACCATGAACCTGACGCCAGACATTGCCATAATGGTCAAAAGTGTCAACACCGTCGCAATGGCAATGAAGTTGAAAGGTCGTTCAGCCCTTCGACCGATGACGGCGAAAACCAGTGAGATCACAGACAAAACTACTCCGCCCCAAAGCAGAACCGTCGCCAAAATGTCACCGCCAATAAAGTTTCGCCAAACGGTCTGTTCGTGAGTGAACAAAAAGACAGCGCCGACGAAGTAATTGAGCACAGTGGCACCGACGAACCAAGAGACGCCATTTTTCACCAGTTCCTTGCCCGCCTCCTCACCCTTCCTGTGAAGGAATGCGCCGTAAAGGGCGGCAATGAGACCTGCAACGGCTACAGCACCCAAGACAAAATGACCGAAGCGAGGGAAAAGGGTCGGTTCCCAAATGTTCAAGTTGAAGTGAACGCTTGGGTTGCGTTCCTGCCACAACTCCCACCAGCGAAAAGGCGTTGACATGAGCGTGATGACATTGTTGAAGGCAAAAGCCACATACAAAAACAGCACCGTGCTCCCAATGATGACCCAACCCTTCCATCGCCCCAACTTCTCGCTTGCAAGGACATAAGCGTAAACGCCGTAGTAGCCGAGCAATAGCGCGATAATCACGGCAAACCAAGCCCAAGCGATGACGACGGCTGCCGGGAAGAAAAGTTGACCGTAAAGGACTTGCAGGAAAAGCAGCGGTGCAACGCCAGTGGTGACAGTGAAGGCTACAGTGACGGGAAGATAGCCTGTGATCCAACGCCGCATAGGTTCTGATGCCCTACCGCTCATTTCGCCGTGTGCGAGAATCACTAACCCGCCGAGGGTCATGTCCATAGGGATGATGTGCAGAACGAAGGTGACGAAGAGCAAAGTTTGTAGCAACCAAACGGGCGCTGGGAGAGGTATTGGCTCAGGCGCCGGAAGGAAACTTGCCATCTTTTCCATCCACCTTCACTCCTCTCCGTTCAAGTTTCCGAGTTGCGACAAAATTCAGGGACAAGCCGAACTTAATTTTGTCAATCAGCGAGGTAGAGCGCCACCGTGAAAGTGATGGGCATTGACTTGAGCGCAAGCGAAAGGCGAGATAGCGGTGTCTGTTTGATGGACGGTTTGAGGGTGCAAACTTTTCGGGTGAAAAGGGACGACGAGATAATTGCGCTGGCGAGGAAATTCCGCCCCAAACTTGTCGCCATTGATGCCCCGCTCTCTTTGCCCTTATCAAGCGAAGGGCTGCGTCAATGTGACCGAGAACTCCTGAGGCGAGGGATTCGCGTTTTCCCGCTCAACTTCGGAGCAATGAAGCAGTTGACGGAACGAGGGATGAGGTTAAAGGCTCTCCTTGAACCCGAAGGCTTTAAGGTCATCGAGGTTTTTCCTGGAGGCGCTCAAGATGTCCTCGGTTTGCCGAGGAAACGAAACAACTTGGCGGGATTGAGGGAAGGGTTGAAGCGACTGGGCTTGAGTGGCATCAAGCCTGACGCAACCCACGACGAGATTGACGCTGTAACCGCAGCGTATGTTGGTTGGCTTTACCTGAACGGTCTCGCCGAACTTCTCAGTGATGGTCAAGGTGGAGGCATCGTCATGCCCTTGCCATATCCGCCGAAATTTGTGAGCGGAATCTTGCTTTACCGAAGAGGCTTTTACTGGCACGCCCATGAGGCATGGGAGGAAGTTTGGAGGGAATCCAGCGAACCTTATCGCTCGTTTCTGAAAGGGCTCATCCAAACCGCTGCAGCCCTAATCCAGTGCGACCGAGGCAAATGGGAAGGTGCGTTGAATTTGCTTGAGCGGGTTCAGCGATATTTGAGCCGATGCCCGCCGAAACTTTGGGGCGTTGATGTGGCAAACTTGCTGGAACAAGTTTGCGCCTTTCGCGAGGAAGTTGCAAAACTTGCGAGAGGTCAAAAAACTCGGTTCAACTGGATGGTCAAGCCGAGAATAACCCTTGAGGGCGCAACCGTTCCATTCAGAGAACGGCTTCGTCGCTCAAAAACTGATTTGCCCGAAAGGCGAAAGGGGTGATGTTGAGGAACCATGTTTGAGTTGGCTCGCCGTTACATCCGAACGAGTTTAGTCTTTGCAGCGATAAGCGTGCTTTTGGGCATGCACATGATTGCCCAAAGATTGCTTGAAAAACCTCAACCTCTTCGTTGGCTTCCAACCGCACACGGTCACATATTCCTCGTCGGCTTCGTCACGATGATGATCATGGGCGTTGCCATCTGGATGTTCCCGAGACCGAAAGGCGCTCGTTATTCCTCTTTGCTCTCGGAAGTTTGCTACTGGCTCATCACTATCGGCACGGCTGTCAGAGGTATTGGTGAGGTCGCTGCAAGTTACTCAACTTTGAGGTTTTGGCTTTGGCTTTCGGCAATCGGAGGGATGGCTCAAGGTATCGCTACTTTGCTTTTCATCGCTAACATCTGGACACGAATTGCTCCTGTGGGCAAATTGCTCAAGGAAGATCGAGAACCATCTTGAAGGGGCGAGGGGACATGAAGCGGCTGGAAAATTTAACGCTTCGAAGCGCAAACGGCGAGGTCGTTGAACCAAAGTGGCAAAACTATGTGGCGACAGTTATGGTTTTCCTGCATGACGGTCACTGCCTTGCGTGCAGGAAAACCTGCCAAACCTTTTCCGAACTCAGAGAGCAACTTGCCGAATGGGACGCAAATTTGTTGCTGATTTGGCGAGGCGAAATCGTCCCTGAAGGGTGCGAAGGTTTTCTGGAAGGGAGCAGCAACCTGAGGCGAAGGTGGCTGGGTGAAAGTTCTGCAGGCATTTTGGTTGTGGACAGGTTTGGAGTCATCGCAAAGAAGTGGAGCGCCATTGAAGGCTTCCCTTCACCTGAAGAGGTCTTGGCTGTCGTCAAAGACATTGCCTTGCAATGCCCTGAGTGAGGTGTTGCGGATGGTGAATGGGCGCAGTTGGCGCCCTAAGCGATTGGCAAAAATCATAAGCGAGGTGAGTGGCGATGAGGTTTGCTCTGGCAATTGACCTTGGAGGGACAAAAGTCGCTGCAGCCATCGTCGGTGAGGATGGAACAATTGTCGCTCGTGCTACCCGTCCAACGGAGGCTCAAAAAGGCGGCGATTGGGTTCTCAACCGAATCAAAGAGGCAGCGTTGGAAGCGTTGGAAACCAGTAAACTTCACCCTGCTCAATTGATCGGCGTTGGGATGGGAACTCCGGGCGTAGTGGACTCCGAAAAGGGCGTCATGTTGTCAGAAGCGGTCAACATTCCCGAATGGAAAGGGCGCAACTTGAAGGCGGAACTGGAGCGAGTTTTGGGTATCCCTACTTTCGTTGAAAACGATGCAAATGCCGCAGGCTTAGGTGAGTTCATCTTCGGTGCGGGCAAAGGCGCTAAAAGTTTGGTCTTCGTCGCTGTCGGCACGGGAATTGGTGGTGCTGTCATCATCAACGGCGAATTAGTTCACGGTGCTTCCTTCGCAGCAGGTGAACTCGGTCACATCTCCATTGACCCGAACGGACTTAAATGCAGTTGTGGCAATTACGGCTGCGTTGAACTTTACGCCTCAGGTCCCGCAATCGCCCAAAGGGCACGCGAATTTGTTCTGGCTGGCGTAGACACGAAACTCGCATCAATGTGCTCTCCCGAAGAACTTACCGCCGAACATGTAGCAAAAGCCGCTCAGGAAGGCGACTTTTTGGCTCAGTCGGTTCTGGCTGAATCTGGCAGGTTATTGGGTGTCGCTTTGGCTGGGATTGTCAACTTGCTCAACCCAGACTGCATCGTCATCGGCGGTGGGGTCGCTCAAGCGGGCGATTGGCTGTTAGAACCGATTCGCTGGGAAGTCAAGAGAAGGGCTTTACCCGATGCCACAAAGGCTTTGCAAATAGTCCCTGCAGCGTTGGGAACTAATGCTGGTGTCTTAGGCGCCGCAGCGTTGGTGTTTCGCTCGGTTCAAGGCTAACCTTCACTTTGCTGGTTCAACAGCGCTATGTCTTCGTCAGCTAACTTGAACCCAGACGCATTGGCGTTTTCTTCAAGTTGCTGGATGTTTGATGCGCCGATGATTGCTGAACTGACGATGGGCAATCGCAAGACCCACGCCAAAGCGATGTGGCTCAGAGGTCGCCCATACTTCTGAGCGAGTTGCTTGACAGTTTGCCAAATTCGTTTTTCCCTTTCGGTGACGGTTTCGCTTTGTCGATCACGGTGAGACCTTGCCCAAACGACTGGCGGCGAATCTGGCATCGGGTCTTTCGCCAAAAATCCGCCACCCATGGGGCTGTAAGCCAATATGCCGACACCTTCGCTTTCGCAGAGGGGCAAAAGTTCCGGCTCAATGCTTCTGTCAAGCAAACTGTATCGGACTTGGTTGGTTTCAAACCGAGCCCAACCGTTTTTGTCTGAGAGCCAAAGGGACTTGCACAATTGCCAAGCGGAAAAGTTTGAGCAGCCGATATAGAGCACCTTGCCTTGCCGGACCAAATCATCAAGAGTTCGCAGCGTCTCATCAAGAGGTGTGTTTGGGTCCCACCAGTGGACTTGGTAAAGGTCAATGTAGTCGGTTTGCAGGCGACGCAAACTGGCTTCAACTTGCCGGAAGATGTGATAGCGGCTCAAGCCTTCGTCGTTTCGTCCCTCACCCATTCGCCCCCTAACTTTCGTCGCCAAGACAACTTGGTGGCGGATGCCTTTCAACGCCTTGCCCAAAATCTCTTCGCTCCGACCACCGACATAAATGTTGGCGGTGTCTATGAAGTTGATGCCCGAGTCCAAAGCCCGATGAACCAACTTTATGGCTTCGCTTTCGTCTGCGGGTTTGCTGCCCAAGTGAGCGCAGCCGAAAGCAATTTCGCTCACCCAAACTCCAGTTCTCCCCAAGCGCCGATATTCCACGAACCATCGCTCCTTCCGCAAAAATTTTTCGCCGAAAAAAATTTTGGCAAACACGAATGCGAGTGGGTTGAGGAATATCAGGTTTTGCGGAAAGCATAGCGCTGAAGCAACTGCGACATTGCCGCTTCAAAATTAAGGTCGGTGATTTGCCATGACTTTCAAAGGCATCGTCAGAAATGGCGTTGTGGTTTTACCCAATGAAGTGAAGTTGCCAGACGGAGTTGAAGTTGAAGTGAGACTTCGCCGACCAAGCAAACGCGATTGGGAAAAATTCTTAGCCAATTGTGTTGGCGTCGGCGATGATGAGCCGAATGTGAGCAGCAACCACCATCACTATTTTGCCAATGCGGTGAGAGGTCATGTTACTGCTAAGAAGAAGCGCTCTCAGCGACAGTAGTTTCTTCTACGCTGCCGTCAATAGGCGAGACCGCTACCATACGGTTGTCCGCCGGGTTTTGGAAAGCGCCTACAAGGGTGGTTGGATTTTGGTAACGACGACCTTCGTCGTCGCTGAAACCCATGCCCTTATCTTGGCACGATTGGGTAGGGACATTGCAGCCAAGTGGCTTGAAGGTGTCTGGCACGGAGTTCATGTCATCCGCCCCACAGAGGAAGACGAGCGCCGTGCTTGCGAAATCATTTTCGGCTACACTGACAAGGATTTTTCCTTCACCGACGCCATTTCTTTCGCTGTGATGGAAAGGTTGGGCATAACTGTCGCTTTGTCGTTGGACGAACATTTTGTCCAGTTCGGAAAATTCACCGTCGTCCCGCTGCAAACTGAGAAGTTGGGTTAGGCAAAGGTTTGGATGGCAACAACGGCAGGAGGTGAGGGAGATGAAGTTTTGGCGCGCGTTAGCGGCAGTTGTGGTGTTAACCATGATGGCAGGAGGGATTGCGATGGCGCAAGTAGTTTTGGCGAAGGACAGTAAAAGCCTTTACCGCATCGTCGTTCCCCAAAAGGCTATCCCTTCAGAGCGCTATGCAGCCGAGGAATTGCAACGCTACTTGGAACGAATCAGCGGTGCCAAATTGCCAATCGTGACGGACAGTGAACCTATGGGCAGCCACGAAATCTTGCTGGGCGACAACGCTCATCTGCGCAAGTTGGGAATTCAGTTTGACTTCGCTAAATTGGGCACCGATGGGTTCGTGCTCCGAACCTTTCAAAACCATCTCATCATCGCCGGCGGCAGACCGCGTGGAACTCTTTACGGTGTCTATGGGTTGCTGGAGGAAAAGTTGGGCGTCAGGTGGTTCACTCCAGAAGTTGAATTCGTCCCGAAGATGGAGCGGGTTGAATTGCCAGTTTTGAACGAAACTCAAGTGCCGGCATTGGAGTATCGCGAAGTCTTCTGGACGGAAATGATGCGTGACCCAGATTTTGCCGCTCGCCACAGACTCAACGGTCACCATTACCGCCTGACCGAAAAGCACGGAGGTCGCGCCGTCGTCTTTTATCCTTTCGTCCACAGTTTTGACTTGCTCATACCACGCGAAATTTGTGAGCAGCGACCAGAGTTTTGGCCGATGATTGGCGGCAAGCGGGTGAGTGGCTATGTCCAACGATGCCTTTCAAATCCCGATTTGGTCAAATTGGCAATTGAACGGGTGAAACAGTGGATTAAAGAGCATCCCGAAGCGACCATCATTGATGTCTCCCAAAACGACACAGGTAACTGGTGTCAATGCCCTGACTGCAAGGCGCTGGACGACGCTGAAGGAAGCCCATCAGCATCCATCATCAAGTTCGTCAACACGATTGCTGAAGCCATTGAACGGGAATATCCGCACATTCGCATTGAGACGCTGGCATACCAATACAGCCGCAAGCCACCCAAAACTTTGCGCCCGCACAAAAATGTCATCATCCGGCTCTGCTCAATTGAATGCTGCTTCGCTCATCCCCTTGAGACCTGTCCATCGGAAGAGAACCGGCGTTTTCGGGAGGACATTAAGGCGTGGCAACCCGTTGCGCCACTGCTTTATGTCTGGGACTACACGACCAACTTCGCCAACTATCTCCAGCCATTTCCCAACTTTGAGGTGCTGCAGGCGAATGTCCAATTTTTTGTCAAGCACGGTGTGAAAGGTTTGTTTGAGCAGGGCAACTATTCGCCGGGAGGGAACGGCGAGATGGCGCCTTTGAGGGCTTATGTTCTGGCAAAACTCCTTTGGAACCCCGACACCGATGTTCAGCGCCACATCAACGACTTCCTTCATGGCTACTACGGCAGGGCTGCAGGAGCGATTAGGGCTTACATGGAATTGCTGCACAGACAAGTTCGTGAGAAAGGCTACCATGCTCACATCTTTGAGCCGCCTACTGTCCCGCATCTCAACAACGATGAATTCCTTGACAGTGCCGAAAGGTTGTTTGACGAGGCGGAGCGGCTGGCTGAAAGCGAGGAAATTCGCTTCCGAGTCCAAGTCGCTCGGTTGCCTGTGTGGTATGTCAAGTTGGCAACGAACAGAGTGACGGGCGATGAAAGAACAGACTTGCTTCGCAAATTCCTTTCAATCGCCAGAAAGGCTGGCATCACTCACATCCGCGAATGGCAGACCCTTGACGACTGGGCAAAGAAAATGGGAGCAGAGTGAAGGCAGGTCGGGCGGAAGTGAAGACTAAGCGAGGTGTGTTGAGAGCGGATGCAGAGAAGTGGTTAGAAGTCGCCGATTTGATCTTGCGTTCCAAGAGAGCCTCTCGCCTGGCAAATGGGAAGCAGCACAACAGCCGTGAGGCTGAAATTTTTGTCGCTCGTGTTAAGGAGGTGCTAAGATGGCTCAAAAAGCAGCCACAGTCGTGATAGAGAATGTTGTCACCGAATTGTTGCGGGAGTGGCAATCGCAGTTTCATGACCTTCAGTTTTGGTGGCGACCGGAAACATCAACCACCTATGTGCTTTACTTGGTCTCCGAGCAGTTTGAGGACATATTTGCTGAGGAACTTCAAGGTCTGCGGGACGAGTTGCAGTTTGCTTTGGAAGCAGAAACAGATTGCTTCTGGAAAGTCATTATGCTCACGCCGAAGGATGTCAAGAAAATTCAGGCTGACCTCAAGAAAGATTTGGAGCAATTGGCTGATCGGTTGAGAGAGCATGCCCATGCCTTTGGGCAACTTGCAAATAGAGTGCTTGCTGCTGAGGTTACTTTTGAGGAGCGTGAATGGCAAGAGGAGTATGAATGGCAGGACTGGTTGGCTCAGGCTGACCGATTGGCAAGTTGCTTGAAAGAAGATGCCAAGCGTTTTTACGAACGCTTCCTGCTTTATCGTGGCTGGGACAACCTTTGGGTCAAAGCGGTTCATACGGTGAGCGAGTTGATGAAACTCTCTGCTCAGCACATAAAGCAGATAACTCAGGCTTTGAAATCCCAACTTCAACGAAAGTCTTTGCTGAAGGGGGAACTTTCCGAAATCGCATCCAAATTGCGACTCATGCAAGACGCTTTGCTTAAAGTCTCTGAGGCTATTTCGGGCGAAAAGCCAAACGCACGAATGCTGCAACAAATGTCAAGGTGGTTGAAACTGCGAGGTGGGTAGGATATGGCAAGGAAGTTGGGCAGAAGGAGAGTGATAGCGATGACGGCAGGGTTGTTAGCGGGAACTTTGGTCGCTGAAGTTGGAACGGCGCCACAAGAGGAGAGGGAACGGGTCGAGAAGAGGCAAATTTGGCGTGCAGTCCACATTTTGGCTCCTAACCCTGACGGATTGCCACTGTTGAAGCGAGCCATTGAAGAGCAACTTGCCCCGATGGGCGTCAATGTGATCGTCTTTGAGGTCAATTACAAGTTCGCCTACCGTTCCCACCCTGAACTCAGGATGGAGCCGGCGCTAAAGGACGATGATGCCCGTTCACTTGCCCAACTTTGCCGCCAACTCAAAATCAGGCTTATCCCCGAGTTCAATTGCTTGGGGCATCAGTC
>Ga0080007_1065713_pt1 | contig 15782 bp, 14 predicted proteins | sample OctOCTMetagenome_FD_69210 | JGI IMG/M metagenome (GOLD analysis project Ga0080007, IMG submission 69210) | Hot spring and microbial mat streamer communities from Octopus Spring Streamers, Yellowstone National Park, USA - OCT_B (SPADES... | ecosystem: Environmental > Aquatic > Thermal springs >...
GATGAAACGGTCGCGGTCATTCTCAGAGGGGAAGTGGAATCACCTGAGGAAATTAAAGCGGTAGAATCATTCGCTCAAATGCTCACGCCGAAGGTCATCAACATGTTGAAGGTTCGCTCCGCTCCGTCCCCACCGCAACTTACGCCTGAGGATAAGAAGGCGCTTCTGATTGAGCAAGCAATTGGCATTCCTAAAGTGAAAGTCTTACTTGCTGAAGACAAAATCATCCTTCAAGGACAGGTTCGCTCTTTAGCGGAAAAGTTGTTGGCTGAAGAAAGGGCAAAGCCTTTTGGAGCAGTAATTAACCGCATTGAGGTCACAAACCCAACTGTCCGCCAATTTATCGCCGAAGTCCAAGTTCTGGAAGTTTCAAGGAATGCCCTGCAGAAGTTGGGCATCTCTTGGGGAACAACTCAAGTCACCGGGACGGGAGGAACGAACGGTGGGGTTCAAACCAAAATCTTTACCGTCACGCCAGGACAAGCCGTTTTCGGCGAGGAGACAGTGGAGCAACCCATCAGGCGCATTTCACCTATAGGAGCGCAAATAAACGCACTGATCCAGAGCGGACAAGCACGAGTGCTCGCCAACCCGCAGCAAAAAACAATTGAAGGTGCAGACGCTACTTTCCTTGTCGGAGGTCTGATCCCAATTCCCGTGTTCGGTTTCTTCGGGATAGGCGCAGGTGCTGCTGCGCCCGGAGCAGCGACCGTTTTCTTCTTCCCATTCGGCGTAACTTTGACTCTGCACCCAGAAGCGACTTTGGGAGGCGAAATCTTCCTTCAAATGCGAGTTGAAGTGACTTCACCCGATTTCGGCTTGGCAACCCAAGTTTTAGGCACTACTGTCCCCGGTTTTCGGTTTCGCGGACTTGATGATGTTAAGTTGCTGCTGAAAAGTGGCGACACTGTTGTCATCTCGGGTTTGATACAAGATGAGTTGAGAGAACAAATTAGTCGCTTCCCCTTGCTGTCAAAAATTCCCATTCTGGGCGAATTGTTTAAGAGCCGGGAGTTTGTCCGCCAACAAACTGAACTGGTCATAACGGTCACCATCCACATGGAAGAAACTCCTGTCACAGAGGAGGCATTGAAGTTGATGCAAACTTACCAAAAGCGCCCTGTTCTTCCGCGCCCATCTTTTGGGTTGCCGGCAGGGACTTTCCCAAGTGTCGGAGGCTTTGGGGCAAGCCCAGTTGGGACATCAATTGGCAGCACAACTCAGCCGACATCAACACAGCAGTGATTTTCTCAAGGTGGGGGAGTGAAAATGCCTGTCCCTGTCTTTTTAGCACTCACTAACGAACAAGAACGCTTATCGGTTCAAAAAGTGCTTGCTGAGTTGAGGGAAGGAACCGTTGAACTGGCGGGACATGTGGAGACTCCAGACGAATTGCTGCGCCTTGTGGCTAAACCGACGCCGATGATAATTGTCCTTTCCGCTCAGTTTGCTGGCAACGCGACAGTCCCTTTGGTTGAACGGTTGACAACTAATCCTTCGGTTCAAGTCATCGTTTTGTTGCAGCAAGAAGAGTTTTCTCTCGCCCGACAGTTTATCCGAGCAGGCGCGATGGACGCGCTCCCTTTGAGTCAACTCGCCAACGAACTCCCAGCCAGTTTGAGCAACGCAATTCGCCGTATCCAGAAATTGAGCAGGGAGCAAATTTCACGCCCCTTTCAAGTTGGTCGCATCATTGTTTTCTATGGACCAAAAGGAGGGGTCGGGACATCTTTGTTGGTGACCAACTCGGCGGTCGCACTTGCAGCATATCAGCATGAACCTGTGGTTTTGATTGATTTGAACTTGCAATTTGGTGCAGCGGCAACCTTGCTTGGTTTGCGTCCTGAAGCCACTATCGCTTCTTTAGCACAAAGGTTTCAGGGTGAGATTGACTTTGAATTTTTGCAGCCCTTTTTGCTCAGACACGAGGAAAGTAACCTGCGAGTGTTAGCGGCACCGTCCCGCCCAGAGTTAGCGGAACTTGTAACTACTTTCCTTGTAGAACGGGTTCTTCAAGTCCTACGAAACCATTTCGCTTTCATCCTCGTTGACACTTCAACTATCCTTCAAGACACCACCCTCGCAGCCCTTGACCTTGCTGACCAAATTCTGATTGTCACCGCTTTGGATTTGCTTGCCATCAGGAACGCGCAACTGGTCTTAGAGATGTTCCGCAAACTTTATCCATCGGATCGCCTAAAACTCGTTTTGAACCGTTCCAATGTCCGATTCAGCGGCTTGACGCCTGAGCAAGTGGAAGAGTTTTTGAATATCCCCATCCTCGCTCAAATTCCGTCAGATGGTCAGGTGGCGGTTACTTCAGTGAATGAAGGGGTTCCCTTTGTCCTGAGAGCGCCTAACTCTTTGTTGGCTCAAAGCATTTTCAAACTTGCAGCGAGTATTGCGGGCGAACAATTTTCCCCACCGGTCCCTGTTGCGGAGGAGGTTCGCGAAGGTTTATTCCGACGAATCTTGCGGTTTTTACTGGGCGAGGAGTGACCACAAAAAGAATTGGAGGCGCCGCCGGGAATCGAACCCGGGTAAAGGGATTTGCAATCCCTCGCCTGTGCCACTCGGCTACGGCGCCTCTATAGTTCCGTTGATTCTGTGTTTTCCTTTAGCCACGATTGTAAGGTAGCGCAAATGCTCCCACTTGTAAAGAGGTCATCGGAGGGAAGCGTGCTGTTGGGGCAGCGACGCTTTTTGCGTTCAGTGGTGTTATCATCCCTCTTTACAGCCGCTAATGCTTGCGCTACTTTGAGTTTACGGTAATTTTCGGAACTGGGAGACGGGAGCGGTTGAGGGCTGGTGCCCTCCCAGGACTTCAAATCCTGTGCACCGCCCAAAAGGCGGTGGGTGGGTTCAATTCCCATCCGCTCCCGCAAAACAAGGCTTTTTCAGCCCTCTCAAACCCCGCCCAAATCGCTTTCCCGCTAAGTGCACAGGATTTTTGCTCCCACTTGACAGTATTAACACGAAAGCCACGGGAAAACAACCGTGTCTTAGGTTCGGGTTTGGGTTGTAGCGAGTTGTCGGATTGGGACGGAAAGTTGGGATGCGTGACGATGCAAAGCGACGGCGAAATTTGCTACGGTGGCGAAACCAGCAACGGTGACGGAATTCGTCACGATAGCGAAATTCGCCACGAAAGCGGAATTCGTCACGACGGCGAAATTGAAGAGTGTTTACATGGATGATGCTTTGTGGCATAATCGTAGCGGTGATGCAAAATGGCGGAACGAGAAGCCGTTTGGACACAACAATACAATTACAGACACGACAAGCAAGACACTTCTTCAACTCCGCTCGTTCCGTCATTTGCATCACCCACACCGCCCAAACTCACGGGCGGTGCTGCCTTCCCCGACAGCGCCACAAAAATTTTTGCTCTCCCTCAAAATACGCTCACGCTTGCGTTCCACGCAACTAAACTACAGCCAACCAATTCCCAAGTTTGGAGGCGACTTCATCGCATTTTTACGATATTTACGAAAGAGCGCAAAGAAGCGAAAGAAATTCTTTGGGAGTTTCTGGGGTTTGGTGACGATGATGGCGATGAAGTTGAAATCTGCGCAAAAGTTTTGTTGCTGCAAAGGTGGTTTAAAGAGCGGTTTGTATTTTGTGAGAAACCACCTCCAAACACGGCTTCAAATGCTTGGCTTTCCGCTGCGGTTCCTCGTCTCCGTCGTGCCCCCAGTAGCGCCGCCTTGTGGCGGTGCGTTGGCGGTTAGCCGTTTTCACGCCGCCTAACGCCCTGCCGAAAATCGGCAGCGTCTACCCAGCCGCTAACGCACCGCTTTGCCCGTTGTTCCCTTCTTTGGGTAGGCGGGTGTCCAATAAGGCGGCGTGAGAGAAATGTTCAACGAATTCGTCCAATGGCTTCAATCACAAGGCGTCCCGTTGCGCCCGACCAACAACGGCTTTTTAACGCTGTGCCCTGCCCATTCCGACAGCCAGCCTTCGCTGTCTGTCAGTGAAGGCAACAACGGACGAGTGCTTCTTCACTGTTTTGCTCGGTGTGACTACCACGCCATCGTCAACGCTTTTGTCCAACAAGGCGCTGACCCAACTTGGTTTAGATTGTCGTCCCGCATCACTTTGTCCGACTTAGCGCAAGGTGACCGCCAACTTTTGGCGACCTTGCAAGCGTTAGGTTGCGTGGAGCAAGACAGCAAAGTCGGCTTTCCTGTCACCTACGCCGATGGGACGCAAGGCTTCCACTTCCGCATTGCCCTTGATGGCAAAGGCAAATGGAAGCACCAAAGTGGCGGAAAAGCATCCGAAGCCGTTTTCGCCTTGCACCACGAGCGTGTTCAGCAAGCCATCGCCCGTTACCAAGCGGTCATCGTCACCGAAAGCCCGATGGACGCTGCTGTGCTTCTTGCAGCATCAAAGTGGACGAGCATGCCTGCTATTAGTGTTCTGGGCAAAGGAAACGCAAAAGCCCTCGGCTTTGATTTACATCGGCAAACTCTATTGGGCGCTATTGGCAATAGCGGGACGATTTTCGTTTGGGTTGAGCCAGATGCCGATGGCTTTGCCCAAGCCGTTGCCGACGCCCTTCAACGCCCCGTCAAAGCCATCTTTGCGCCCGACACTGAACGCAAGGATGCGTGGCGGTTGTGGCTCGTGTTAAACAAAGATTGGAACGCCTTCGCACAAGCCATCCGTGACTTAGCGGCACAAGCCGTTGAAGTCATCCCGCAACAACCAACCCTATCCGATGCCCCGCTGAATGACAACGCACCACAAAGGGAACACTCCACTTGCCCCTATTGCAACCTCACCGATGATGAACTGTTAGCCCTTTCCCGACCTATATTGGACGCCCCAAATCCTGTCGCTGATGCCGCCAAACGCCTGTGCGACGCTGCAGGCATCGTCGCCGAAGACGAAAACGCCCAACTTTTGTTGCTCATTGCAACAACCCGCATCTTGCCTTGCCCCGTTCATGCCCTTGTCGTCGGCACGACGGGAGCAGGTAAATCGGCGCTCGTAAATGCCATCAGTGCTGCTATCCCACCTTGTCACCGACGAACCATTATTGGGACAAGTGCCCGTGCCTTACTCGTTCATTCCCTCAGACCCACCACCTTGCTGAATTGGCTTGAGTTGCCCAACTTAGACGCTGAAAGTGTCGCCAGCACCATTTTGCGTGCTCTTCTTTGGCAAGATAACAGCGACAGCGCCGATTACTTATTGACCGAATGGGTTGGTGGGCGGGCTAAAGCCAGAACCCTCAAGTTACCCCGCCAAATCACTCTAATCAGCACCCGAGTGGATTTACCCAAAGATGAACAACTGGTTACCCGTTTCTTCGTGGTAGAGGTTAGAGAAACCCCCGAAAAGCGTCAAAGCGTCCTGTCCGCTATCGCCCGCCAATGGCAAGACAGCGAACGACCTGACCCCGATGCTTTGCGGCAACCCGTTGTGGCATTCATGGAATGGGCGCAACGGCGAACTTGGCGTGTTGTTATCCCCTTTGCGGATGCCCTGATGGCGTTGCTGAGCCAATTACCGCCTGCTGAACGGGATTATCGGGATGCCGCCAACTTGCTACGCCTCATCGCTGCGTCCGCCATCTGGCATTTCCAACACCGCCAGCACGCCATTACTGATGAAAGCGTCACTGTTATCGCCAACCTTGCCGATTACGCCCTCGTTCGCCAACTTGTCGCCCCTGCCTTTGCCAAAACTCGTGCTTTCGCCCTGAGCGAAGGAGAGCGCCAAATCGTAGATGCCTTGCGCACCAGTGACACTCCCATGACAGTGAAGGAAATCGCTCAGGCGCTCAATTTGTCACCAACCGCCGTCCGCTGTCGCCTCAACCGCCTGAAAACCAAAGAGATTGTCGTTGATGAGCAGTCACCAGAACGCCGTGAAAAAGTGTGGCGCATCATTGCGTCCGCTACCTTGATGAATGACCTGTTACCAACACCTGAACAAGTAGCAACTATATGGCAACCTGAACCCGACCAACCTACCCCGCAAAATTTGCAAAAAAACTTGACACAAGACGATGAAGGTTCAAGCGTTCATGCGTTCATGAGCGTTCATGACCCACGAACGCTTGAAAACGCTAAGCAGGATTGGGATTTTTGCGCATGCGTTCATGCGTTCACGGAACATTATCTAGGCGCAACGCATCAAGACGAAGCGAACCCGACAGCCAACCCCGATGTTATTGAAAACGGCGAACGCACGAACGCATCGCTAAAAACGCTAAGCAGCATTAGCGAAAATGAGCGTTCGCACCCTTTGAACGCTTGCGAACGCACGAACGCTGCCGATAGCGGCTTGGAAGTCAAAGTCATCTGTCCCCGCTGCGGTTCGTGGCGTCGTGTCCCGCCCGACGCCTTTATGCTCGCAGACCCTCGTTGTCCAACCTGCGGTGAAGTTATGCACTACACCGACGAAGACAATCCTGCACCTACACTAAACTGCGAACCTCAACCTGACGAAGACGGTTACATTGACACTGAAGCATGGATTGATGCATGGTGGGCTGAAGTTTCGTCGCAAAACGACCAACCTGCCGTCGTGGACTTAGAAACCGATGAAGTCATCCCTGTCGCTTTTCCTAACCTACAACTCCAAAAAGTTCACTGTCCTCGTTGCGGTCACCGCGAAACGACTAACGCTGCGGCTTTGTTGCCGCCTTTGTGTCCTGCATGTAAGACGCCTATGGATTGGGAGGCTGATAGTCAATGAAAGCCAAAACGCTGTATTGGCGCAACGGTTTGGTTGTGAAGTTGTTAGAGCGGGTAGCGGAACGGGACGATTTTTTAACCAAACCCGTCCGCTACCGTGCCACAACAAAAATCCATCGCCCTCTCATTAGAGCCAACAACTTCCAAATCCATGTCTGGCTACCCATTGAGATGGGCGAATTTATCCCAATCCTTGCCCGCTTAACCCGTGACTTAAAGCGGACAAAACTGAGTGCGCTGAAAAACGGCAGCAAATTTCGGCACGAAAGTCGGGCTTTTGCACCTTGAATAATTCGCCGTAGCGTGCGCAACGACAAAAGTTCCGCAACCGCTGCAAGCGCATGCGTTGCACGCTAACGGCGTTGCCAAGCGGCGGTGCACAACAAATGAGAGGTGACGGAAAATGAACGCAGCAAACGGGTTTGCAGTGACGAAAACAAAGTCGTGCAAAAACTGCGGACAAACTTTCGTGCCAAACTGGAGAGCCCGAGTTTTTTGCTGTCCGTCCTGCCGTGAAGCCTACTACAGCAAACGAGCCCAACTTCGTTTCCGTTACCTGCGGATGAAAACTCGTTTACGGTTGCAACAAGACCACGAGTTTCGCAGTGTTTGGATGTCACGGATAAACGAACTTCGTGCGAAAGAGGGACGCCCACCTTACTGGAACGCTCACGAAAATCGCCCCTACAGGAAAGACGAAGTTGCGTTGCTGATAAGACCTGCAACCGCTTCCTTTGCGCCCGTCAGTCAGTTTCGGCACGAAGAATTTCGGCACGACAAAGCCCATCCCGCTTTACAGCGCAACGAACAACCAAACAAAGCAAGCGACCGTCGCTTTTTGACCTTCCAAGCCGTGCTGCTTGGACGGGAATACACGGTCAAAATCCCACTCAAACCCGACGCTCGTTGTTCGCACAAAAATTGGCGAACGGGAAACATCGGTTGGAGAAACGAACCCGCACAAATTTGCGTTGACTGTGGGGCAATAAAATTGGTCAACGAAGGTGTTTGGCGCTACATCCCTGATGCGACGGGTTGGATTGATTGGTGACTTCGTTGCACCAACCTTTTTTGACCCTTTTGCGCACAGAGGCGAATAAAGGTGGGTGGGGGCTGGGTGGGGCATTCGCCGTCCGGTTCGCATGGGTGTAGCCGTGGAGTATATATGTATGTGGAGCAAAATTAGATCCAACCATCAAAACAAAACCACATGATTTTACCGCAAGTTTCCCCGATTTAGGCGGAAAAATTTGCGCTTTTTTCACCTCGTGGTTGAGATTCTGCACCAAGGGGGTCATAAATATTGGAGGGAAAACCCTCGGCAACGAGTGAGTTTTCTAACACAAATTACGAGGAGGCGATGAAATGATGAAGTGGGCAAAGGCGTTAGGGGTAAAATGCTTCCAAGCAAAGTATGTCAGCATCGTGTTGTCATTCTGCCTTTACGCTGTCACAGCGACCATTGTATCCGCACAAGACTGGCTTACCATTACATCTTACGGCTCACCGTCATTTCGGACAAGCATCGTTACTGGTTCGTCCCTTAGCGGCTTTATCACTACTACCCGAATAGGAAACATGACACTCACCAATTTCAACTTGTCTCTCAAACCTTTGGGGACTCTCTCGTCTAGTAGGCTATCGGGCAGCATGACAATTACTTCGTTCGGGTCATCAGCATGGGGGAACTTAAATGCTACTTTGCGACCATCTCGGTTCGCCGAACCATCTTACTCCATAACTGGAACTGCCAGTGCTTGGTCGTTAGGGAACACGATTTGGGGAACATCGTCTATCACAATAAGACCCCTATCATCGTTTTCGTCATTCTCGTCCCCTCTTTCTCCATCACTTCCGCTGTCCAGTCTCTCAAGGTGGCGATGGGATTGGGATGATTAGGTGATTAGAGTATCGCTTTAAATCAGGGTGCAGGCTCTTCATTGAGCCTGCACCCTTTTTCTTTTCGCAACGAATGTAAGAACACGATACGCATGCGAAGCGTTTACCGTGAGATTGAAAGAGAACAGCAGTGGTTACGAAAAGACATGAAGGCAATCTGAAAGGAGGGGATTAACATGGCGTATCTCCAACTTTTCATTACAGCAGGAGTGAGAGAAGAAATTCAAGCAAGGTGGTTGAGAACGCCTGAGGGAGAATGGATTGCAGTGATAACACTCAAGGACTGCGGAGACTTTCCCGCTGTCTTTATCTCCATTGACTACAACCAACTCAAAAACTTGATTGAGTTCTTGAACAATCTATTAAAACAGTATGAGTGTTGCGTTCATGCGTTAGAGGGAAAGTTAACCCCGTTGCAGTCGTCATCTTTTTTGGGGACGATACTTTTGTCTTTCCTTGACGACTCAAATAACCTCAAAAGCCCGAAATAATGCAGACTTAAAACGCCCCAATGAGACAGAATTGTGCGATTGTTTCCTTGCCAAAAACAAAACTGCCAGAGTCCGAAGGCTCTTCAATTTGGTCATCGTCCGCAGCAAAAAGAAATTCATGAAGCGCTTGCCGATAGCGACGCTCCAAGTCCTGCAGCCTTTGTTGCTCTGCGAACCAGCAAGGTGCACGGTCATCAGTTGACAGGGTGTCATGCCGTTGCTTCGTCACTTAATCCGCTGTCTCGGCAGTTTCAGCGTCGGTGCAAGGGCGTCAATCGGCGAATGTCGTTTGTGGGCGTCTTTCAAGTCGGTTGCGAACAATCGGGCGTAATAAGCGGTCATGACGGGAGTTGAGTGCCCCAAAATTCGCTGCAACACGATGCTGTCGCCACCAGATTTGAGCCAACGGCGAACGAAAGTGAACCGCAAACTGTGAGGCGAAACACGAACGCCTTCAATCTTTGCCCGTTTGCCCCAAAGAAGAATACTCTTTTGCGCCCCTCTTTTGCTCCACCGTGTCGCTACCGTCGTGATAAAGAGCCAATCGCCTGCGTTGTTGACTTGTAAGCGTCGCATCAAATATCGCTGCAACAAGACTTTGACGCTTTCACCGACGGGAACGAACCGCTCTTTGTTGCCTTTTCCGATAACCCGAACGAAGCCTTGAGAGAGGTCAATGTCGGAAAGTTTCAGGTTGAGCGCTTCGTTTAAGCGCAAACCTGTGTCCAAAAGCAAGCAAACGAAAGTCAAGTCACGCAAACCGCTGAAAGTGTGGGCGTGCTTTGCGATTGTGTTGACTAAAGCGGCGATTTGTTCGTCCGACAATGTGCGTGGATAGTGGACGGGCTCTTTGAGTTTTTCTATGCCTTGCGTTGGGTCATCGTTGCGGAAACCTTCACGAATGAGCCATCGGGCGAATGTTTTGATGGCACGAAGGTCTCCGTTAACGGTTTGCGGTGTCGCTCGTTGAAGTCGGAAGTAAAGGAAAGCCATGACGGTTTCACGGCGGAAGTTGGACGGAGTTTCGCCCCGTTGCTGGCAAAATTGGGCGAACCTTCCAAGACGCTCCCGATACCAGTTCACCGAAGTGCTGGACAGATTTTTGACTTGGCGGGAGAGGATGAAAGCGTCTAAAGCAGCGTTGAAGTCGGAAGGAATTAAAGTGAGCCCTTCAAACCGCAATGCGACAGCCACAGCATTTCACCTCCCAATTCGTAAGTGCGCAGGATTTTTGAAGTGGCGGGTTTTTGAGAGGGCTAAGTTTTACGGGGCGAAACCGAATTTCGTTTGTGTTGCGAACTTCAAATCCTGTGCACCGCCCAAAAGGCGGTGGGTGGGTTCAATTCCCATCCGCTCCCGCCTCATTTTTTCTCGCATTTTCCTACACCTTCCTCTTGACAGAGTATGAGGGAAAACACTTATGCACTCGTGAAGTAGGGCAAGCATGGTTGGGACTGGCTGAAGAGAAGTTTTGCAGCCTCGCTTACCTGCGTGCTAAAAACCTCTCCCCACTTATCCTGAAGCCCTGTCCTGCAGTCCGTTAGAGTTGCCACCAATCCTCTCACCGCTTCAAAACCAAGCCGTTGCGGGTGTTGGAGATGAGGACACGATGAAACCTCAAATCGGTTACAGTTCCGGGCAGTGGACCGATTTCTTTCGGCATGCCTTGTCTGGTTTGGGCGAGAATTTGGCGCAAAAACTCAGGTTCAACCTTCTTTGCGCCGATTTGCCCCACTGGTGACCAAGCACCGCCGGGAAGCATCTTGAAGGCGTAAAGGACAGATACGGCGGCATAAGGAGAGCGATTGACTAACAAGTCGGAGTCGCTGTCGCCTCCGCAGCCAAGAAGGAGCAATTTCGTCGCCTTCCCTTCGCCGCCGACGAAAACTTTCGGGCGCTGCGATTGTGGAGCGCTGACAAAGTCTGTGGCAATGAAGGTAACCATGCCCCGAAAATCGCTCAGTTCAACCACTGGGACATCAGCAGGCTTATCGGGAGTGGCAACTCGGGCAGCGTGCATGGTGAATGTCCCAGAATCTCGGAACAAAGCGAAACGAGGGTAAGCGCCTGTCTCATACCAAATGTCTCGAACGAGCAACTCACCGTCACCTGCAACTTCGTAACTCAGTTCGTTGTTGCTTGAAGCGCCGCTGAAGATTATCAACCTGCCACTGTTCACCTTGACACCGACTTTGCAGTCGCCGTGGTTGATATTGAACAGCCAAACATCAACATGCTTTGGAGTTTCCACCAGCAACCCAATTTCGCGGGCACCTGCAATGTTGATTTGGTCAGCGATGACTCGGGCAAACTTTTGACTGCAATTTTCCACGACCATGCCATTCGCACTGCGAGCGCCGTCAATCATCAAATCATGCAAGCCAAGGTGCTTTGGACCGACAACTCGCAAGACCGTCCCACCTTCAGCCCCAACCCAGCGCAAAATCGTTTTCCCACCATCTCCAACCAACCTCAAATCGCTTCTGGGCGGGATTACGATTGGCTTGTCAATTGGATAAACCCCGGCAGGCAAGTGAACAATTGCCCGCTTCTTGTTCCGGGAAGCAAAGTCAATGACCCGTTGGATGTCCGTTCCTTTTGCGCCTTCCGGCACTTCAATCAAGTTGCCATGCTCCAGCGGGAGCGTCTTGGGCTCAACGATTTCGGGTTTGACCTTCAGTGTTGGGACAAACTTCTCGTCCAACCTAACAGCCTGCGGGTTAGCATCAACTGCGTTTTTGACCGTGAAGGTATTACCGATGGAGAAAAAGCCTGCATCCCTCCGAACCTTGACGACAGGTGCTGTCTTCGAGACGAAAATGTTGTCAATGAGCAACAGGGGTCCGATGTTGTTGACTTCAACGGCAGTCCCCTTAGGCTCAATCACGATGTTGCGTTGCAAGGTCACGAAACCGAAAGCGTTAAGCCAACCCGCTTTGAAGAAGGATTGAGAGTTGAGCGAGATGTTCCCACGAAGGGAAAAGTAGCCCGCATGTCCCATGCTTGCATCCGCTTCCTTTGAGCGCCTGAAAATGCTCTCGTAAATGTGGAAGTTGCCTGCACCGAAGACATTGGTGACACCGAAGCGACAGTCTTCGAAAACGCAATGCCAAACGAACCAGTCAAGGGAGTTCCAGTTTTGGATGCTGATACCCGCCTGCGAACATCGGTAGAAGCGGCAACGGGCGACCACTGTTTCAGCCACGCCTTGAGTGTCCATTCGCCCAGCCTCGATGCCGAAAGCAAGGTCTCGGAAAACAATGTCGGTGAACTCGTTGTAGGTCACGAAGTTTGGACCGCACAAAACAGCCGTTTTCGCCTTTCCTGCACCATCAAAGGTGAGCCTGCGGATTGAAGCATACCAAGCGTTGCTCGCTACCATCACACCATCAGGTCCACCATCCCAGCGGATAACTGTTTTCTCTGGGTGTTCGCCGATAACGATGATGTGTTGCGATTCGGCATGAACTTTGCGGACAAGTTGCAAAGTTCTGGTGATGCGGTAAGTTCCTGCAGGGATGAAAACGACGGACGCTTTTGAGTTTTCCCACCGGATTGCGTCCAAAGCCCGTTGCAATGCATCGGTGTCGTCGGAAATCCCATCGCCCTTAGCGCCGAAGTCCCTTTTGACATCAAGCCAACTTTTGAACGGACCGAAATGTTCGGAGACCGAAAGCGGCTTGAAATTCACTGCGCTTTTTTGCACTGCGAGATTTGCTGCAACCCCAAAACCGAAACAAACCACCGTTGCCAGCCAAACAAGGCAGCGCATTTTCACCTCACCTCAAAATCTGCAAACAGGGCAATAATGCCCAAGCCGCCTAACGGCTCAATCGCTGTTGCCGATGATTTCCCTTGTCTTTTGAACGAGCGGCTCCAACGCTTCCGCAATTTCGTCTTCGGTTTCACCGACCTTTGATGCCTTTGAACAGGAACCAATGCTCGACATGGGTTACTGTTTCGCCCGGCTCGAGCCTTGTCAACGGACCGAGTGTTTCCACCTCAACGGTGATTGCGTTTGTGAACAGTTCGGTTGAACTGCCGAAGTCGGGGTAGGTTGCACCTTCAATGTGCTTGTAGCGCTTAATGAAAACTCGGTCACCATTGACATATGCAACCCAGCCGTGCAGGTTGCCGATTCCGATTTTCTGCGGCAGCGTCGCATTTGGGTCCTGACAAAGGACGATGTATTTTTTGCCCCAGTGCCACCTCGGGTCACTCATGTCGGTGTAATGCCAAAGGACGAGCGGGCATGCCGGCAAGACCTTTCGGGATGCGGGATGTATGGCGGCATTGGGACAATTGCTCTCCCGCCTTTTGCCATCATCGTCAGAGCCCAAGGCGCAAATTCAATCGCCCAAAGGTTCCTGTTGGTCAAAAAGTGCGTCACCTTGACATAAGCCTCGTTCGGCGACATTTCGACGAGAATAGCCTTCTGGATGCCAGTCGTTCTTTCAAGCGGCGGCGTGAGTCTCAGGGCGAAATCGCTGAGCACTTCTACTTCTACCGGCTCGTTATCGGGGTAATAGGTTCGTTCCTTAACTTCGGGTGCGTGCCAAAGTCTGTGCCCGCCATAATTTCGCCTGACATCGCCACCGGTCAAGCCCAATTGTTCGGGAATTTCGGCAAACTCGTTTTCGCCCCCGACGAAGCCGAAGCGAATGAGCCTCGGACCGACATCGGCAGTTGCGACCAGTTCCACAACTCCGTTGCTCACTTTGTAGCAGTTCTGCCAACCTCCATACGGCACTTTCTCAACAGCCATACTGTCACCCCCTCACTCAGTCAAATTCTCGGATTTGAACTCTGTCGCAACTCAACTTCCTGCATCACGCGGCGGCTCACCAACCAAAGTGACCACCGAACGGGGCGGAATCTCAATTGGTCCAGTAGCGGGAACGCTGGGATATGGGCGCAAGTTGTCCTCTGTGTTCTCTGAAGTCACGAAAGGGGTGAGCCGATCGAACTTTCGCTTCTCGTCCCCACGCCAATTCAGAAGCAGCCGAACAGGAGCATTCTGCATGTTGACATAGACAAGGACGACCTTGCCGCTTTCAGGGTCTCGGAAGGCTGAACCGAGCAAACCATTGACATTAGCCTCGTTGTCGCGGGACAAAAGAACTCGTTTCATTCCCGGGCGAACGAACTTGCTGAAGTTGCCGAATGCCCAGAAAAGTTTCGGCACGATGATGTTCTCTGGGTCACCCGGCTTTTTCCAGTCGGTGAAGAGCAAACCGTCCTTGTAGTCCCATATGCTGACCGCTAACCACCAGTGCCAAGCAGTGACGCCAACGATTGTCAAGTCAAGTTGGATGACCCTTGCGACCCTCAAAGCCGTCGCCATCGTCAAATCTCGGTTGTGCTCCATGACGCAGTATTCCGTCTGCCACAAGCGCCAGCCGGGGAACAACCCGAGTTCTTCTCTCAGGCGCTTCCTGAAGGCGACAATTTGATAGGGCGCATCTGACCAGTAACTGTGGTAGGAGAGCCGATAGTTGAGCAAGGGAGCGATTTCTGTGTCGCCGCAAAACTCTCGGATGTAGCGACCGTAAAAACCGCCATATTTCTCCCTGCCGCTCCACATGTGCGGCAAGTCACCTGATTCAGGAATGACGAATTTCGGTGGGCAAATTTCGGCGCTTAAGTTCGGCGTGAAGCGCCTTGACAATCTTGCGGATGTCATCGTTGCTAGCTCGGTTCCCCTCTTGCCAAGGACCGTTCCATTCCCACTGCGGCTCGTTGACCGGGCTGACAAAGTTGAAAGTGATTCGTTCCGATTCGTCAGAGTTGTTGTGGAAGTGGCTGATGATGTCTGCTATGTAGCGGGCGAAAGCCCCTTCAGCACCCTCGCGAAGGTTAGTTGTCCCGACTTCAGGATCACAGTAAGGGTGACCGTTTTTCGTCAAAAATCTCGGCGGGCTGTTGACGAAAGCGAGAAAGTAAGGGACACCACGATTTTTCGCCGCCCTCAGAAACCAACGCTGTCCCGCACACCTGCTCCAGTCGTAAACACCTTCCGCAATTGCAAAGGATTCAACGGTTCGGTAGGGAACAGGCATAGTGTCATCAAGCCCTGCGCCAATGTTAAACCGCCAACACGAGAGCCCAATCCCTTTGTCAAGTGAGAAAAGCAGGTCGGCAATGCGTTGCTTGTTCTGCTCCGACCAGAACTTGCCAATGGGCTCAATAGTCCAGCAATCGGACGCCCCGAAATGCTCAATGGTTTGGAACTCAACGCTAAGGTCAATTGTGTCCTGCTCGACTTTACCGGGCTCGGGCTGGAGCAAATTCAAAGTGAGCGCGAACCCAATGAGTAAAACTAATTTCGCCCAAAGCAACCCATCACTCCCCTTTCGTGATCGGAGCAGCAACGACCTTGGGCGGTTTCGTCAACCGTTCGTAATCCCAAGCGGCGAAAGTCGCGTCTTTTTGACCGCCATGCAAAACATAAGCGAGCCTGATGCCTTTTGTCTGATTAGTGCCGAAAGCAATTCCGCCCCAAGCACCTTCCACATCCCAATAGGTCAGACTGTCAAATCGGGAAAGGGCAACGCAGGAGTGAGCCCAAGCATCCGAGTAAACGGCATACCATTTCGGTTGCGGGTTCTTGCCGATAACGCCTTCGCCCTCACCCTTCCCATCCACGACCGCTTCGTTGCCTTTATCGTCTGTGAATCTGCAC
>Ga0080007_1080303_pt1 | contig 15769 bp, 17 predicted proteins | sample OctOCTMetagenome_FD_69210 | JGI IMG/M metagenome (GOLD analysis project Ga0080007, IMG submission 69210) | Hot spring and microbial mat streamer communities from Octopus Spring Streamers, Yellowstone National Park, USA - OCT_B (SPADES... | ecosystem: Environmental > Aquatic > Thermal springs >...
CGCTCGATCTCCCGAAGGAAGTCGGGCCACTTCAGGAAGCCGACGATTCGGGTCATCTGGGCCTCCGGTTCGCCGGGAAGGGCCCCCGGGCCAAATGGAGCAGAAGCCCGGGATCGCTCCTGATTATAGAGCAAGGTGCATATGCAAGTCAATAGATGCATATGCGGGTAGACGATCAGGGCCTCCCCGGCGTCGTCGGCGGAGGCCCTGAGGCGGCCTTTGGAGGGGCGGGCGCTTACCCTTCCTCCGGCGCCCCCTGCTGCATCCGTTGCTGCAGGAGACGGCGCATGCGCTTGCCTTTGAAGCCGTGGGGGGAGCGGGCGGCCTCTTCGTGGTAGATGGCCGCCAGGCGGGCGACGTCCTCCTCCGCCAGCTCGTAGGGCTGGCCGCGCCGTCCGGGCCGGAGCACGCGGATCAGCCCCTGTTTGACCCAGCGGGAGATTTGGGACTGCGAGACCCCATACTTCCTGGCGGCTTCCACCTGGGAGATCCCCGCCATGTGTCTTCTCGTTCGCCTGCTCGGTTTGCGGCGATGAGGATGGCCGCCGGCCGCGCCGGCGGATCCGTTCGGGCGCGCGCGGCTCCGCTTCGATTCTACCCGGGGCAGGGAGGGGGGATCAATCGGGCCCCATACTGAGCTATGGAAGGCCCCTCTGCCTCCTGGAGTATAAATTCGGGGCCTCCGCTCGCCCGTGGCGGGATCATCATGTCCAGGCGCGCGCTTACGGGCTCCTCCTGCATCTTTCCGGCTTCCTCGTGGACCGCCTCCGCTACGCGCCGATTTACCCGGCCGCGGAGCCGGAGCCCCGGGGCCGGGAGGATCTTGAGCGGGAGGTCGTCGCGGAAGCCTTGAGGGGAGGCGGCGGAGTTCGGGGGAAGACCTTCGTCGCCCGAATCTATCCCTTCGATCTGCGGGAGGCGGAGGAGGATGTGGCCTGGGCGCTGGGCTTCTGGCGAGGGGAGCGGGAGGCCGTGCCGACCTCCCAGGCAGGCAAGTGCCGCGCATGTGACTTCCGGAAAATCTGCCCGAATTCTCGGGCGTGCTGAGCCGCGCCTCGCAGACCCTCACATCTCCCGGGTCTCCCGGCGGAGGAAGTCGAGGAGGAAAACCCGGCGCTCCCCGTCGGCAGACCGGCCCCAGGCGATCACGCCCGGGCCGTCGGGAAGGAGAGCGAGGATCTCCCCGTTAAAGGGGAGGGGAAACGGTTTTCTCAGGCGGAAGCGCAGCTCCCGGCCTTCCAGGATCAGGACCAGGCGGTCGGCCAGGGCGAAGAGCATGGGAGCCTCCCGGCGCGGGCGGTTCAGGCCTGGACGGTCAAAAGAAGCGCCACCCCCGACCTCTCCCAGGCATTGAAAACGAAGATCAAAATTTGAGAATCGCCTTCCGCTCATTGTCTCTTGAGGAGATCATCGCATCGCCCCTCAGTCCCTTTGAAGCCCTCGGGTAAGGATCATCTCCATCGTGATGGCCGTGTAAACCCGAATCATCTCCTCTTCCGAAACCTTCACCCGGAGGGCCCGACAGACCTCCAGATCGAATTCCAGCCGCGTCGGATGGGGATCGGCCGATTCCGGGAGGAGGGGCAATCCCATCTGTCCGGACCGCTTCTCTTGCCAGAACATCTCGTAGCGTGCATTGAAGTTCCGATCCAGCCCATCGCGGAGGGAGGGGAACTCCGTGTCGGAGAACCGATCGTAAATCCGGGCCAGGGCGCGAGCCCGGCGGCTGTCGGGAATCAGGGCGCACTCTTCCAGATCGTAGATTCGGAGATGCAGATAGCGGCCCGTTGTCTCTTCGCGGATCAGGAAAACCTGGGCCAGGAAGATCGCCGAATTCAAAAGGACCACCAGGGCCTTCACATGCTCGGGATCCTCCAGGCGGATGACATGGAAAAGGTCAGACGGATAGACCGGCTTGTCGGAGAAGAACGCGATGAGGCGGGTGTTGGGCGAAAAGGGATTCAACCTCTGCGCGACCAGGCCATGCCCCCTAATCCTTTCCAGATCCCTGGCGAGGCTCTCCCAGAATTCCTTCCCCGGCATCTTGAGGCCCGCAGCGCGGCATACCCCGGAGAGGTCGGAATAGGGCCTCACAGCCAGGTAGTCCCATCGCCCGTCCAGGCCCATTGTTCGAAGGCCGACCGGAGTGCGCAGGGAAGGTAGAAGGACGCTTCGCTCGATCCGAAATGTAGCCCACTGACGGCGAGATCGAGCCCGAATCTCGTCTTTTTTCTCGTCCTCATCCCGAAATAAGAGAAAGGCCTCTTCGGTCCGGCCTTCCCCCTCCCGAGTGAGGAATAGAAACCCGGCCGCGCCGCCTTCCGGACGGTAGCCGGTAGCGAAATCCCGCTGAGCGGGAGGCTTCAGGATGTCGAAAAATTTCTCCACGAACTCCACCAGAACGTCCCGCCGCCGGAAATCCCCGGTGCTGCAAAACCACATCATGTTGTTCATGCGCTGACGTAGATCCTCTATGGAAAACGATTCGATGTCGAGATCCTCCCGGCGCAGCCTCTTGTGGCGGCGGATGTCTTCAGCGATCCGATCGATCTGTTGCTCTCCGAGTTGGGTCAGATCCGTTTTGATCAGGGCAAAGCGGACCCGGTGATTCGGAGAAGGCTTCCGGCGGCGCGCGATGAGGATGATGTCCCGATATTCCGCCCACTCAGAGAATCCGTAATTCAGAACGGGCTTCAGAATGTAGAGCGGGGACCATTCGCTGAACACGAAATCCCGGATCTTCCGGCTCTCCCTTCCCCGAAGGAAGTTGATGGGAATGACCGCGCCGATAATGCCGTCCTCCTCCACAAAGTTGTGGGCCAGCGCCAGGAAGTGTCCCCACAGGCCCACTTCGCCCCCACAGATTTCTTTGAAGCGTTCCAGGGAGAAGTGCCGCTGGATTCCCCGCTCGATCTTTGTGAAAGGGGGATTCATCAGCAGGACCTTTACCGGCCTCAACTCGAACTCCGTCGGCTCCCCACGGGGTCCGCGTCCGGCGGCCCGGGACCCGACGCCCATCGTTTGCTCCCAGCCGGGCAGCAGAAGCATCCCTGCGCCGGCCTGGATGCGACCTTGCGGGCCTAACTCCAGGCTGTTGGCCACCCCGATGCGGACCTGAGCGAGGGTGGTCTCCGGCTCCATGGCCGCCAGGTTGGCCACGGCCAGGTGGGCGGCGAACGGCATGATATCGATCCCCGTCAGGTCCTCTTCGCAAAAGCGCCGATGGGGGGATGAGGGGCCGCTCCACAGCAGCCGCTTGCGCCGGTAGGCTTCGACCAGGATGGTTCCGGATCCGCAGGCCGGATCCATCACGGACGCCCCGGCGTCCTCGATGGCCAGCCATGCCAGGAGGCGCGCCGCCTGGGGTCGGGTGTAGAAGGCCGCCAGAAGCTTGCGGATGGTTGGGGGCATCAGCTCGTGGAAAAGACGGCCCGGCAGCTCATAGCGAACCCGCTCGATCCGGAGCCCGGTGATCAGATCGTAGGTTTGCCGGATATATTTCTCGTCCACAAAGTCCAGGACGTCCGTTTCGTAGATCGGGCGATAGTTGATATCCAGAATCCTCCGAAAGATTTCTCGCAGGCGGTCCCGATCCACCTCTCGCGGATCCGGCAGGGAGATCCGATCCTTCAGAGCCGGGGCTAAGAGCCTGAGGAAGAGAAGCTGGCTGAGCAGCAGGTAGGCGGACAGAAATCGGAGGACCTGATCCGCCTCATCCTCTCGGATCCTGCCCAGCCCCGCCAGCAGGTCCCGTCCGGCGATGATCTTCACCAGCCGCTCCTCGGAGAGCCGGATCTTCTGCATCATCTCCAGGACCTGCTCGCGCAACAGTTGAATAACCAGGGGAAGCGGGTAGCCCTGCTCGATCTTCTGGTGAATCTTGGGAGCGACGCCCGTCTTCAGGAAATTCAGGATGTCCGGGAATGGCGCCCGGATCTCGCTCTGGACGAAAGGGGTGTCGATCAGAGCGACCACGCTCGATGCAGACAGGAAGCGGCTGAGCGAATGGGGATCCAAGGAAAGGCGTCGGACCTCATCAGGCAAGAGCAGAATCAATCCATAATCCAGACCGCAGTGCCGCTTGTGGGCAAGATACTGAAGGAAGGCATCCTTGAGGATGGAGGCGGCTTCTCCGATCTTAACGGAAAGAAGCCATTGAGTGTCTGGAAGCTCGGGCAGCCGGAAGACCAGATCCGGCGTCGTATCGCATTTGATTTCAGCGGCCCCCTCTCCGCCATGCTTACGGATAAGATCCAGAAGATGCGGATAGAAAGTTCTCTCTGTAACCTTAGCGGGCATTGGTTCGTTCCCCCTACCGGGTTTGTCAAACCAAACGCCCGCCGGGGCCGCTTGCCCGCGGCGGGCGCTTCGTGCTACACTATCTTCCCGCCGGGGCGCCCTGCCCGCCCCGCGACGCCGCCTCGCCCGGTGGCCGGACCGGCGAGGCGTTTTTTGTTTGGAAGCCATGGTAAATTCAGCGAGCCCGGGAGGCAAGGCCCCTCTTATTCCGGAAGGCCCCAAAGGCGAGACATCTGCTTCCGGTAGGACTCCTGAGCTTCCCGGATCAGCATCTCCAGGCGGGCATCCCGGTAGGCCGGATCCTCCGGCATCGGGGGCAGAGAACGAACGAGAGGTGGCGGCGCCGTCTCCAGGGCAGCCGCCTGGGGATCCTTATCCTCCCAGGCCCAGGGGATGGGCGTAAACACGCGGGTCAGATCCTCGGGAGGCCTCATCCCCTCGTGGCGCATCTCGGCAACCAGGCAGCGGGCCAGATGGACCAGCCGGAGATCGAGGAGCAGATGGAGAACGTGCAGGCTCTGAACCTCCTCTATGTTCCCCCAGATCTTCGGGTTTTCCTTCAGGTCGTCCCACAGCCGCTCCACCCAGGACGCCGCCGCAATCATGTAATCCCAGAGCCCTGTGGGGATCCATTCGGCGCTCAGGGCCTCCCGAAAGCGCTCCAGGCGCAGACCCCTGGAGAGCCAGCCGGATTCAGGCAGGCTTCCGAAACGAGGATCCCAGCTGCGGAGATGATGCAGGTTCTCTTTCAGCTCAAGCAGGGCCGCGCGGAAGCAGGCCTCCACGCGCAGCCGCCTCTCCTTTTGGGTCTCCTCTACCGATCGCCTCGTGGCCTCAGCCATCGCCTGCGTGCTGAAGGCCAGCGACAGGGTGCCGGTGGCCACAATCCAGTTGGCGAAGAAGCCCCAGAATTCCACCACGTGTCCCAGAGTCAGCAGGTGAATTGCTCCAAGGGCGAGCGCCAGGACCACAGATAATATAACGATGATGTATCCCCGATCTCTCATTTGCTTCAAGCACCCCTCCGCCCGATTCGTTGAATTCCCTTGCGCCATCGGCGTAGTGTGCTCGTCGATGACAATGGCGTTCATCCCCTCCTCCTTTCTTTCATCTCATCGCTCGCACCCGATCCCATCCTGATCCCTATCGAAGCGATGGGGATCCCCGTAGCGATGGTCCACCGGGAAGTTGCGATAGGGGATGTCCCCGCAGTCCAGATCCGGCGGCGGCGGCGGGATGCACACTGTGGGATAGGCCGGATGACAGTTCCCCGCTGGCGCCCGCGTCGGAGCCGGCGTCCGGGTCGGCCCGATGCGAGGGGCCGTCGGCGTCGGAGCAGGCGCCGGCAGATCCCACAGCCCCCGACCGGCCGAGCGGGCCTCCCGCTCCGCCGCCCGGAAAGCCCCCGCACAGGAAACATCCGGCGGCACAGTCATTGCCTGGGCGTAGCCCCCCTCCACCAGAGCGCGATTGACGAAGACCTCCCCTGCAAAGACGTAGCGCAGAAGCCTCCCATAGCGGTCCGTCTCCGAGACGTCCCGCACGAGCCGCAGGGGCTTGCCCTCCACCAGCCGCCGGTTGGCGGATGCGGCCTCGGCGTAGAAAGCCTGACCCCGCTCCGGGGCATCGATCCCGATGTAGCGCACCCGGTAAGTCCGACCTTCGATCTCCACCTCGATGGTGTCCCCGTCGAGGACCCGGACCAGCCGGGCTTGCTGCACGGGGCGGCCGGGCGGGACGCAGTCCGCTCCCGGCAGGGCCCGCAGGGCCTCGGAATCCGCGGCGGGCGCCGGCGTCGGCATAGGGAGAGGCGTGTCCGTCGGGACCGGCGTGGGGGAAGCGGGCGGCGCCGGAGTGGGCGTGAAGGCGGGCGTCTCGGGCGCCTGGGGCGCGCCGCCGCATGCCAGGCCGAAGGCCAGCAGCGCGGCTCCGGCGAATCGGAGCGCGCGCCGCCGGGAAAGCCGCCTCAGGATGCGGTCCTTCGCCATGGACGCCTCCCGGTCAAATGGAGGACGGGATCCGCTGTGCCATGTATGCCCCCTCTTCCGGTTGTTACTATTTCTGCCATCCGGCTACGAAGGCTTTCCCCAGCGCTGTAACCACCGGGCCAGCCTGCGCTTCTCCTCGGGACGCAGCACCCCGGGCTTCCCCCTCAGGGGATCCCTCGCCGCTTCCTCGGGCGAACGCCGGTCTGCCACGACCCGCATGAGCCCTTGCAATGCGAGGCGGTCCAGGGGCAGATTGAGGAACCTCTGACCGCGCCTGCGGAAGCACGTCAGCAGATACCTTCGGTCTCCCAATCTTTGACCCAGGTCCACTGGGCGGATGACTTCGTATGGCCCCTCAAGCCAACCGTAGGAACGCTTGGCCCCAACCCGCCAGAAGAAGCACCAGTCCCCTGGCTTTGCTCGTCGGTAGACGTCGGCTCCACAGGGGAAGTACCAGAGCACCCGATCCACGCCCTCCTCCTCGCGGATCTTCCGCTCCTCTCGCTCCGTCAGTCTGAGTTCCTCTGCCGTCACTTTCTCCGGCCTTGTCGTGGGTAGCAGCCATACCCTGCCGGCCGGTATCAGCGCTTCAGTCCGCCGCTGCCGCACCGCAACCGTCCTGACCGGGCGCCGGCGCGGCTCCCTCTTCGCCAGCTCCCGCAGGGTCTGCTCGTCCTCCGGCATCGCATTCCGGAGGACCCGGCGCACATAGCGTCGGACCATGTCCAGCTCCCGAGGTCCGCTTAACACTACCGCAGCCTCCTCGAGCCGGACCTGGGACTCCTCGGATAAATTCATAGATCCCACCACCGCGTGCCGGTCGAACAAGAACACCTTGCTGTGTAACCCCGGATACGAGAACACCCTCACGCCCTTCCGTGCCAGCTCCAGCGCTCCTCGCGCCGATGTCGCGCCTTCCCGCACCCTGGCCTCGGACAGGTCTGCTATCACGGTGGACTTCCGAGGCTATCGGAGCAGTCGGCCCGGACGACGCCCCACGAACCCTACTACTGCTACCAGGGAACGACTCTGCCTCGCCAGGACCTTAATTTCCTGCCACACCTGTTCGCCGTGCAGGAACCTCATCGTCTCACCTCCCCCCTCAAATGCTCATCGATCCGTTGTCCGCCACGTGCAGCGGCCGCTACTCCGCATACCCTCGCTCGACCGCCCCCTCCCGGTCCACATCCTGTTATTCGCCGTCTTCACCCTGGCCGCTCCACCGCCGCCTCTAGATCCGCTCGCCACTGATCTCTTGTCGCAGGCAGCCGGTGATACGGGTGATGGGAACGGAAGGTGAGAACGATGGTATCCAGATCGTGGGGGGAGACCGGAAGGACCATGGTCAGAAGCTCCCCGTAATAACTCCATCCGCCGCGTGAGGAGGAGAGTGCATCCAAACGCGTAACTCCTAACCTCATAAGGACCGCCAAAAAACACTCGCATCTCTCCGCCTCCTTTCGCCTCACACCCCCTCCACGGCTTCCGCCAGGCGGGCTTCGGAGGGATGGAGATACCTCGACGTGGTGGCGATGCTTTCGTGGCCCAGGAGGGCCGCCACCGCCGCCACATCCGCGCCCTTCTCCAGGGCCCGCGTGGCGAAGGTGTGCCGCAGCACATGCGGCGTGACCCTGCCCGGGATCCCTGCCCGCCGCGCCAGCTCCGCCACTAATCGCTGGACGTCGCGGGCCGAAAGGGGCGATCCGGTTCGGGAGACGAAGAGGACCGGCGTGGAGAAGGCCGGGCGGGCGGCCAGATAGGCCTGCAGCGCCTGGCGGACGTCGCCGTTGAGGGGGACGCGGCGCGTTTTGTTGCCCTTGCCCATCCGGACGGTGGCCCACCCGGATCGAGCATTGAGCTCAATGTCCTTCGATTCAAGAGCAATGACCTCCCCCACGCGCAGGCCGGCCTTCGCCATCAAGGCGAGGATGGCAGCGTTTCGCTTGTCGATCCAGTCCTCGCCCTCCGCCGCCGCGAACAGCCGACCCAGCTCGCGTGCGGAGAGGGCTCGCACAGGCGCCCGCTGCATGCGGGGGCCTTTCACACGAAGGTTGCGGCCCAGGCTCTTCAGAAGCCCCCGGATGGCGGAGAGGCGGAGGTGGATCGAGGAGGGGGAAAGTTTGCGAACCGCCTGAAGATGCGCGACGTAGTCACGGACCTCCAGGTCCGTCAGCAGCGCCGGATCCGGCTTCTCCCCGAAGGTCCGCTCATACCAGGCGGCGAATTCCTCCAGCGCCGCCCGGTAGCGCTCCTGCGTTCTGGGGGAAGAAAGGGAGGCGAGGAAGTTTTTCATGGCGTCCGCCCACGACATCTGGACCTCCTGGATTTTTTGTGCGACGCGGTTGATCCGGCTTGGCAGGGCCTTCTGGGGGCCCGGGATGGCCCAGGAGCGTCGCCCAAGAGCCATTGTGCGACATTTTTTCGCGACGCGCCAGAAAGGGCGACGACCCATCGGCTCTGCGGCCTCGGGAACATTATCCTGCGAAGGATTCGGAACATACATCCTCGCCCTCCCGGCCTTTGAAACCCGGGAGGGCGGGGCTTTTGTCAAGTCAAGGGGCCTTGGATTGCGAAATTATCTTGCGACCCAAGCCCCCATCGCCGCCCCCTTATCGCTGCAAAGAAAAAGGCCGAGGCCACAAGCCTCGGCCTTTTGTTTTAGGGCTGCTCCTCATCCAGCCACTGCAGAGCGCGTCCGAGCCCAGGAGCAAGGGATTTCGGGAAGGCTCCTCCCCTCCCCGCTCTGGAGCCGAATCCGGCCGCCGGAGCAGGGAGGGGAGGCGACGACGCCTTCCCCTCTCCCCTTCGGGGCGGCTCCTCAGATCTGACGCAGCAGCTCCGCCACCCGGCGGATGGCCCGGAGGCGGAGCTCCAGGGCCTTCTGAATCGCGGGATCCTCGATGTCCCGTCCGTTCCCCTGAGCCCGCCAGATCTCCTTGAGCAGCTCGATGCCCGCCTGGGCAATGAAAGCCGCGGCGGGATCGGCGCTCCGGTTCTGGCGGGCCTTCTTCTCGCCCTTCTCGGCCTTCAGGCGGTCGTGGACCTTTCGGGCCGCCTCCTGGAGCTGTCGGTCCTCATCGGACCTGGGCTCCATCTTGAAGGCGAGCCAGGCGACAAACCCGGGCGCCTCGCGGGCCAGATCCGAAAGGGTCTTCCCCTTGTGCTTGCCCCAGTGCACGACAACCTCCCCCGGATCCTGAGTGGCCTGAGGAGGCGCGGCCGGGGCCTCAGGGGCCTCGGTCCGCCCGTTCGGCATCGGCGGCGTCGGAGCGGACGGGCCGGACGCGGATTGGGACGGCTGAGCGGGCTTGGTGGGTTGGGCGGGCTTGGAGTTCCGGACCAGGGCCCGGATCATCTCGATGTGCTTGCATGTGCCGATCACGGAGCCCCGATTCCGGAAGTCCGGGCAGTCACACGCCGGCTTCCCGTCCTGAACGGCGACGGTGTAGGCAGTCCCGTCCCCGTTCTCCACCCGCCACTGCCCCTTGCCAACGCGCTGGACGCGGTACTTGCCGGAGGCCAGGGCCTCCTCGGCGCGCTTGCGCCGGGCCTCCACCTCCGCCTCGATCTGCTCGCGGGACAACACGGCCTTCACGGTCATGGCGAACCTCCTTCACACGGGATTCACGGATATTCGGCTGTTAAGGAACGAGGAGCGCCCCACGGGGGCCTTTCGGCCTCCCATTCGCCCGTCCGGGAGTCGAACCCGGATCTCGCCACCCGGGCGGAAGAAAAAAGCCCGCGCCCTCAACGCGAGGGACGCGGGCTGAAAACGCGGGGACGCGAAGGACTGCCCGGGCCGGAATCAGCCCAGATCCTGCCAGGCGGTCACCAGGATCTCGTTGAAGTTGAAGCGGATCTTCCGGTCTTGCAGCTCCCGGGGAACGTCATCGAGCACGTCCCCCAGGGGAATGTCCTCGTCCCTGGAGGTCAGAATTCCCGCAATCCAAAGCCGCTGTCCGGGGCGGATGTCCAAGCGCATCGCTCTCCCGCCGGGGAAGGCAATGGTGATGAAGTCGAACGGCCCCTCCGACTTGGGCGGCGCATAGCCCGGCCTGCGCATCCGCACCCGGGCCTTGATGTCGGAGTCATACGTCCAGACCTTAATCACCTCGACGATCGCGGCCACCTGGTTCATCTGCCGCCTCCCTCCCGCCGGCCGAAGTGGCCGCTGCGGGTCGTGGCCGGCTAACGCGTCAGATCGCCGACGAGCGCCGCTGCGCGGGCGATCAGGACGGCCTGCACCATGGCCCACGCGCGGGCGGCGACGTAGTAGATCGCCAGCAGCAGCGCTGCAGCCGCCATTCCCCTCATCCCCGCCTCCTTCGGTCGGTGTGACCCGGAGGCGAGGGAAGTCCCCGCCGCTCCGGCGTCCCCGGGGAAGCGCCGGAGCGGACGCGGGCGCAGCGGCCACCCGGTTGGCGGCTAACGAATGATGCTGGTGTCCTTCAGATACGCCGATACGGGATCCGGCGACGTCCAGGTCAGGATCCGCTTGTTCGTTGCAACAACGACCTGGACGTCATAGTAACCAGGATCCCGGACGGGAAAGTGCGCCTCCAGGATCGAGGCCGTCGCGCCCCCGACATCGTAAATGCCCGCCACCCGAGCCGGCGACTCCCACACCGCCTGATACACCCGCGCGCCGGGGTAGCGTGCGGCGAGCTCTCCCTGGATCCAGTCAATTGAGGAAGGGCGCAGCGACAGCCGGATCGTCCCGCCGGTCGCGTACTCCGCGTAGCGCTCGTCCTCGCTGGCGCAGTAGGGCACAAAGCACATCCCGCTGGGGCATCCGCCCTGGCATGAAGGATCGCCGCAGGACTGGCACTCCCCGTGCCGCCACTCGATGTGCCCCGGCCGTCCGTCCTCGGTTGTGCAGGCGATGCCGCCCGGCTCCGGCGCCCCCGGGAGGCAAACCTTCTTTGGCTCCCGATGCCAGCGCCTCAGGATCCAGTCCGGGATCGTCACCTGCACCCGGACGGTGACGCCGCTGCCGCCCTGGCCCACCACGACCGGGTGCGGCGGATCCTGTAACAGTCGGTAAGCAGGATCCCCGAGGATCTCCTGCGGCCCCGGGCAGTCGCACGGCCGGGGAGCCGGCGTCGGCGTGACGAAGCGCTGCGGCGTCGGCGTGCAGGCCCCCGGCTGGCGGCAGTCCCTCCTCAGCCGGCATGAGCCGCACGGCGCCTCGGAGGCCACGACCTCCCGGATAACTGCTCCGCTCTGACAGTCGACCAGCTGGTGGATCAACTGCAGCCGCCCGACCCACGGATCCCCGCACCCCTCCCACACGCAGCGCGAGACGTAGCGGTAGCAAAAGCAGCTGCCGCCGATCCCGCAGCTCGTTGACGGCGTGGGCGTGGGAGGGGGAGTGCCGGGGTTTTCGCATCGGCAGTATCCGTAGCAGCCGCATCCAGGGTCCGGATACAGGCAGACGAACGTGCAGCCCGGCGGGCAGCTGCTGCCGGAGCCTTGCTCCTGGGCCGCGGCGGACCAGGACAGGAAGAGGCCCGCCAGGGCCAGGAAAGCGGCGGCCAGGACGGCCCACCGCCTCAGGGCAGCTCCGCGCGGGCCTTGTAAGACACCGCCCGATACCGCTTCGCCGTCCCGTCCCATTCCAGCCTCCACATCATGATCCCCGTGTCGGCGAACTCCTCGCCGGCCGGGCCGTCGTCCGAGAGGCGCTTGAGCGGGTAGGTCAGGGCGCCCCGCTCATAGAACACCCAGACGATCCCCCCCGCCGGATCCTGATAGACCGCCCGGACCAGGTCCGCCCGGAAGCCCCGCGGGTCCCACACCGCATACACCCCGTCCCGGGCGTAGCGCTCCATGCGCCAGCGCCACATCTCCCCTGCGGGCTGGCCTTCCACGAAGAACTCCGCCCGCTCCCCGTATCCCGGACGCCGCCTGAATGGATTTCCCTCGACGTTGGACCAGAAGCGGTAGATCCGCTCGAAGTCCCTCATGGCCAGCTCCCGGGTGCAGCGGGCCGCCTCGATCTTGAAGACGCCGTCCTTGCCCGGAAGCGCGCCCGCCGCCCCGGCCGGCTCCGGCTCCACGCACGGCCGCGCGGCCGTGGGCGACGGCGCGGGCGTCGGGCTCGGCGGCGGGGTCGGGGACGCGGCGGGAGCGGGCGTCGGGGATGAGACAGGCCGCGCGGCGGGCCGCGCGCACGCGGCGCACGCGAGGACAAGGAACGCGCAGATGACGGACGAAAGGCGCATCTTTCGACCTCCTCACTGGCGTCGGACGCGAAGCTCCGCCTCCCCCTGGGCGCGGACGACGAGAGGGAAGCGGGAGAGCGCGGGAAGCAGGGGCCGCACGCTGGCCCGCAGCCGGACCAGGACCCTGCGCCCGTCGCGGTCCACGTAGATCCCCTCCGGCTGCACGTACACGCCCCTTTGGGACAGATACGAGGCGTTGATCGAGGCGATGGTCCACGCCTCGTCGGCCGCGTCGGGCAGGAACGAGATCTCCCCCAGCCGCTCGAAGCGGGGCACGTCCAGCCGCTGGGCCGCGGCCTCGGCGGCCGCGTCGGCGGCCTTCTGCAGCTCGCCGCGAACGTAAAGCAGCCGGACGCCCTCGATGGCCACCAGCATGAGGGGCAAGACCACTGTGGCCAGGAAAAGCGCCCAGATCACCAGCGAGCCGCCGCGCCGCATCTCACCATCCTTCCTGACGGAAGAACGCCACGGCGCGCCCCTCCAGATCCCGGTTGAACAGCCCCGGGAAGCGGCGGAAGAAGTTGGGGACGCGCCAGCGCACCTCCACGGCCAGGAGGGACCCGGGGACGCCCCCCGGAGCCAGAAGCCGGACCTCGTAGGTCCCGACCCGGATGTGGCGCAGCATCGCCTCCGCCTCGGCCACGGCCACCGCCCCGGCGTTCGCCTGAGCCACGGAGCCGCGCCGCGCGCCATAGGAGGCCGCCTGCTGGGCGGCCGCGGCGGCGTAGCCGGCGAGAGCGAAGTTCACCAGGCCGATGAGGACCAGGAGGATCAGGGGGGCCACCAGGGCGAACTCCACGATCTCCCCGCGCTCGTCGCGAAGGACGCGCATGGCCTTCTCCAGCTCACGGGTTCGCCACGTAGCCGGCGATGCGGTTGAAGAGGTCGCGGACGTTGCCGCCCAGAAGCCGCAGCGCAGCGATGGTCAGGATGATGATGATGGCCAGGAAGACCGCGTTCTGGGTGATGTCGCCGCGCTCATCCAGAATCAGCCGCTTCAGCTCAGCCATCGCAGCCTCCTTATAGTGATGAGATGAAAAAGGCGCCTGATCGGGGCGATCCCCCCGCAGGCGCCTTTCCCCTTCTTTATGCCACAGAGCGCCGAATCCGTCAAGAGGGCCAGCCGCCCGGCGGCGGCCAGGGCGGGCGGCAGGAAGGGCAGGCCGCCGGCCGCCATCAGCATCCAGGCGGCCGGGAGGACCGGCGAGGCCCCTTCCTTCAGCCGCTCCCGCAGGAGCGGCAGGAAAAACGCGTCGTATGGGATCCAGGAGGCGGGAGACAGGAAGGCCGCCGCGGCCAGCCCCAGGGGGCCGCCGGCGAGAAGCCCCGCGGCCCAGGCGAAGCGGGCGAGCGGGACGGGCAGCGGCAGAAGAGCCCGCACGCCCGCCTGCCATGCCCCCACGGCGCCGCCCGGATCCCCCAGGCGCTCCAGGCACGGCAAGTTGGACAGCCACTCCCGGAAGAGATCCCCGAAGGCGGCCCACTGCGCCGCCAGCAGGCCCGCCAGAAGGGCCGCCTCCCGGATCCGGCGCCCCGGCCGCGCGCCCGCCAGGGCGAAGGGCTTGCAGGAGGCGGCAAGGCCGGCCAGCCCCGCGTCGGCCATGGCGGCCAGAATGAGATTGACCTGTCCCAGGGCGATGTTCATCGCGAGGGTCGGCAGGGCCAGGATCACGAAGTCCCGCCGCGCCGCCGCCGGCGCCCGGACGGCCATCGCCGCCATGGCGCCGGCGTTCAGCAGCGCGAGCATCAGTAACGCGGCCCCGCGGTCCATCCGCCCCATGGGCCGCATGGCATGCCAGATCCCGGGCGGGTAGAAGAACGGCGAGCATCCCCGCCCCGCCCACTCCTCCACCCAGCGCACCACGCGCCCGCCGGCCTTCATGGCCGCCAGGACAGAGCCGGCGTCGTAAGGCCTCTCCGCCCGGGCGGCGGCGAGGAAGATCTCCAGATCCCCCGCCGTCCCCAGCCGGCTGTCCAGAACGGCGTGCAGCAGCGCCCCGGCCGCAGCGGCGCAGAGGACGCGCGCGGCGCGCATCAGCGCCATCCCAGCCAACCCGCCGCCTCCAGGATGAGGATCGCCGCTGGCGCGAAGGCCGCGCCCGGGACCGGCCGCCGCGCCGCCCAGGCCGCCAGGCCCGCGGCCGCCAGGGAGGCCGCGGCCGCTTCCACCCCGAAGGCCGTCGAGACGGCCATGAGCAGCTTGGCGTCCCCGCCGCCGATCCACCCTGCGGACCACGCCGCGTAGAGGACCGGCCACGCCAGGAGGCCCTCCCACCGTCCGGACAGGGGAATCAGGATCAGGGAGGCCGCCAGGGCCGGCAGCGAGATCCGGTTCGGGACCCGCCGCCGCCGGACGTCGAAGGCCGCCGCGGCGACGGCCGCGGCGAAGATCGCCGCCTTCAGCGCCAGCTCGGGCATCAGAACAGTCCGCTCCCCAGAAGGGCCAGAAACGTAAGGCCCAGGATGACGACAAAAAACGGCACGAAGAAGAACACGACCGTCGGCGCCGCCATGTTGGGCTCCAGCGCGTCGATGCGCCGGTTGACCTCTGCGATGTAGTCGGCCGCCGCCCGCTCCGCCACCTCGGCCAGCAGCTCGGGGCCTCCGACCCCTTTTCGATGGATGAGATCGAGCTGGGTGGCGAAGGAGACGGCCTCCTGAAGCCCCAGGGCCCGCGCCGACTCCAGCAGCTCCTCGAACGGATTCCGGCCGGAGCTCTGGGCGGCGGCCAGGGCGCGGCGGATCCAGGCCGCCGTCACCGTGCGCGCCGATGCGGCCCGCTCCAGGCCCCGCAGCACCCCCGCCCCGGCCGCCACCTCCATGGCCAGAACCTGGGTGATCTCCGGCAGCTCCCTCCGGAACGCCTTCCTCACCCCGCCGGCCCTGGATCGCTGCAGCAGCCGCACGGCGAAGGCGCCCGCCGTGGCGCCGAGGAGGGCCAGGACCGGATCGGCGAAGGCCAGCAGGAAAAGCCCCAGCCCCATGACGCTCCCCAGGGCCATCAGGCCCAGGACCCGCTCGGGGGAGGCCAGGGGGCCCCACGGGTCCTGCAGCCCGATCCAGGCCGCGTCCCGCTCGACGCCCGACAGCAGCCCCGGCAGCCGCGCCGCCGGCCCCCGGACGCGCCGCCCGATGCGGGCGTCCAGGGGGATCCCGCCTCCTTCCTCCAGTCCGGCCGCCCGCCGCAGGCGGCGGGCCCAGAAGCCGGGGGAGGGCTCCCCCAGCAGGGCCGCCGCCGCAGCTAAAACCGCCATCGCC
>Ga0080007_1063024_pt1 | contig 15761 bp, 14 predicted proteins | sample OctOCTMetagenome_FD_69210 | JGI IMG/M metagenome (GOLD analysis project Ga0080007, IMG submission 69210) | Hot spring and microbial mat streamer communities from Octopus Spring Streamers, Yellowstone National Park, USA - OCT_B (SPADES... | ecosystem: Environmental > Aquatic > Thermal springs >...
GGAGGGGTGATGTCCCTGAAGGTCAAAGGAAGCCCTTCTTCTTGATTTTGGACGAAGTCCAAAGTTTCGTCTCCGTCCCCAGTTTTGAGGGTTTGCTTTCCGAAGGCAGGAAGTTCGGGGTTGGGTTGATCGTCGCCCACCAGTATCTAAGGCAACTCCCCGAAAGCGCCATCGAGGCTTTGCTGGGGAACTGCGCCAACTTGCTTTCCTTTCGGGTCAACGCCGCTGACGCCCAAAGGTTGGTCTCGGAGTTGGACAGGGGTTACGGCTTCGCCGTCAGACCGGAAGACCTCCTCAACCTCCAAGACCACGCCTTCTATTGGAGAAGGTGGGAGGGTGGGCGCTACACGGAACCTTGCTACGGCGAGACCTTGCCCCCCATGGGCAAGAGGGGTGACGAGCAGGACAAAAATGTCCTCATCGCTGTCAGCAGGGAGAGATACGGGAGACCTTCTGGGAAGGTCAAAAGGTGGTTGGTGAGGAAGTTGAGGCGAGATGGAAAGCCGTTTTTACGGCAAGACGGCAAAACTTTCAAACGGCAAAAGGGTTGAAAAGAAAAAAGCCCGCCAAAGGCGGGCTGAAAGTTTCGTCTTCAATTCGCCTCGTTGATGATGCGATAGAGGGGTTCCCATAGCCCTTTCTCCTCCCCTTGTTCCGTCAACTCCCATCCTCCCACCGAAACTCCCCCTCCCTTCCTCTCTATCCTTGCGAGATGGGCTTGGACTTTCCCTTTCTGCCAAACGGCGACCAGTATCCCCTCTTTCCTTTCTGGGTGCAGGGAGGGTCGGACGGTCAGGGCGTTGGGGTCTTTGCCCTCGACGAACCAGACCTCACAGCAGTGGACGGCAGCTTTGACCTTCCCCAACCTCTTCGCCAGTTGGGTCACCAAATGGACGGTTTCCCTCTTCTCCCTCTCGTTCCCCCAACTCAGAAAGAGGTAGAACAACTCCACGCCTTCTTTCCCTTCCCTCACCAGCACCAGCACATTCGTCACGATCCCTTCGGGGTTCCTTTCCTTCTCCGAGATCGCCTCCCCCTTCACTTCCTCGACGACCTTCCTCAGGTCAAATTCCTCTTTGGGTAGGGAGGTGACGAAGCCGACGATTTCCCTCACGCCTTTTCACCTCCTCGTCGCGGGGGTTAAGAACCCGCCGAGGGGGCGTCCCCTCGGCGGGCTTTTGGGGGGAGGAAAGGGAGGGGTTACAGGTCGGCGACCTTCTCAAAAGCCAGACGCCGATACGTCGTCCCTTGCCTTCTCCGCCTTGCCTCTTCCACATAGATGCGGGTCAGGACTTGGCTTGGGCTCATCCCTTCCCGAAGGAGCCGGTAAGCATAGATGTGGAAGTTGAGGCTTCCCATCCTTGAGAGGGTGTGGGCGAAGAGGATGTCTGGGTAGTCAGGGACGAAGAAAGCCAACCACCAACGGTGGGAACATTCCTTGTCTCGGTAAGGGCATTCGGCGCACAAGGTGCTCCCTTCGTAGCGGGGGTTCCTTTCCGTCGCTTGGAGCCTGTCCAAGGAGTAGCAGAAGACCAGACCGTCCTCGTCCTTTGCCACCCTGATGACCCTGCAATCGACGATTTGGCAGAGGATTTCCGTCCAAGCCAGTCCCAACCTCTTGCACTCAATCACCCCTTTCTGCGGGTTCAGGGAGACCCAGAAGAGGCTGGTCGTGGAGAACTCCTCCCAACCGTCCAGTTCCTTCCGCCCGTCTTGAAGCAAGGAGTCGTTGAGGGAGACGGGCAAAAGGTTGGGGGCAAGGGATCGGACGGGGACGAGGGAGAGTTCTTCCTCCCGTTCCCCTCCTTCGGGGGAAGGCAAGGCGTCCGTCGGCTTCTCCATGGCTTTCACCCCCTTTCCTTTCGGTCTTTACGGCATCGGTTCCTTCGCCCTCTTCGCCTTCAGGGTCTTTTGGAGTTGGGCGATGACGGTCGCCGCCTCAAGCCAAGTGAGGGCGGAAAGGTCGTCCTTCCCTGTCACCTCCTTGAGGAACTCGGGGAGTTTCTCCCGCTCCATCACCCTCTCTGCCAGCAGCAAGACCGCCCTCTTTTGGGGCTCGGTCAAGGGTTGGTGGGGATCAAGGGAGGGAGGGGCAGGATGAGGGAGGGGGGCAGGAGGGACGGTCGGGCTCGTCGCCGCCCTTCCTTCCCCCTCCGCCATCAGCCTTTCCGCGTCGTCCCTCTCCTCTCCCTTCTTTCTCCTTCGCCCCTTCAAAACCAACCCTGTCTCCGCCTTCTCCCCGCCTTGCCTTTGCCCTTTCAGCCGCTGGCATAAGGTGGCGTGGGCTTCCTTCAGTTCCTCGGCTTTCTCGGCGACCAATCGTTGAAGGTCGGTGTCCGAGCGCTCCAACTCCCAAGAGACGATCAAGGTCACCTCCTCGCTTTGAAAGTCGGCGGAACTCTTGACCGACATCCCCAAAGTCACTCGGACGGGGAAAGCCATCACCGTCACCTCCTTTTCGTTTCGTTGAAGAAGGGCGCGTTTTCGCCCAAAGGGGCTTGGCTTTGCCAGACGGGGTCCCTCTCGCAGAGGAAGGCAAAGGGACACCACCGACACTGAATCCCTCGGTTCGGGGGGAAGACACCCGCTTTGAGGTTCTGGGTCACGAACCGAAGGACCTCCCCGATCGTCTCGGCGCACCTTTCGGGGTCTCGGTAGGTCAGGATTTCCTCGTTGGTCCTCAGGTGGTAATGGACGCAGGCTTTGATGGGTTGATGGAAGATTTGGTGGGCAGCAAAGGCGTAGAGGGTGAACTGCAAATCCATGTCCAGTTCCGCCCTTGAGGGTTTGCTTTTGTCCGACTTCAGGTCAACGATCACCAACCCTTCCCTCTCCTCTCGGATTTGGTCGATGAAGCCGTGCAACAGGGTTTCCCCGAAGGGGACGGAGAACTCAAACTCCACCAGCAAAGGGGGCGGCAGTCCCTTTTGCCTTCGGAGGTAACCTGACAGGATCTTCTCGGCTAACTTCTCGTATTTCTCTGGGGGCTGGTCGGTGAAGAGGATGGGTTCTTCCCTCTGCCTTTTCTCCCAAAGGGAGCGGAAGAGGGAGAAGGCTTTCGCCTCGTCCCACAAGCCCTCCAAGTGGATGGTTTCAATGACCTCGTGGATGGTCTTCCCGAAGGCGAGGGGGGAAGGGGTTGGGACGGGGATTTGGTCAAGGTAGGTGAACTGAAACTTCCTCGGGCACTCAAGGAAAGTCTTCAGCCTCCTCGCCGAAAACTCCATCTCTTTTTCACCTCCCTGAAGGGACGAAGAGGAAAGGGACTTCCCCGTTTCCTTTGGGGAGAAGGGAAGTGGCGAAACGGGAGAGGGAGAAGCGGGTCTCGGCGTCGGGCAGTTGGGAGGCAGCCCTCGCGAGGGCTTGGACGAGGGTGAAAAGGGTCTCCCCAGACCCGCTGGTTTCCTTCTCCCGCTCGTATTCCAGCGCCAAGAGGTCCTTCAGGGCTTTTTGACCAGCCATTTTCGCCGCGTGTTGGAAGACCCTCTCCTTCGCCCCTGAGGGGAGGGAGATGGAAAGGGAAGCCATCAATGCCTCCGCCACCTTCGGGGCGGTCAAGGAGACAGCCCGCTCCAAAGCGGAAGAGAGCCTTTCCTTTATCGCCTTCTTGTCAATCCAAAGGTGGACTTTGGCGAAGACGGTCTCGCTCACGAAAAGGTTCCCGCAAGCATGTCGGTGCAGGCAGGCGGACAGGGCGACTTTGGCGAAACCGACCTCGCTGTTGCGAAGGTAGACACCAAAGTGCAACTTCTCCCTTTGACCGTCCCATGTGACTTCAAAGGGCTCTGGGGCAAGGAGGGAAAGGTGGAGGGATTTTTCCGTCAGGGCGAACTGGAAGGGCAAGAGGTTCTCGCCGACCGAAGGGAGGGATTCCAAGACCGCCAGAAGGTCTCGGTGGTCGAAAGGGGAGAAGGAAGGGCTGAGGAAAGCCCTGAGCACTTCCCCTTTCGTCCTCAAAAGGACCTTCCCGCCTTTCCTCTGCCTCCTTGAGAGCCAGAAGGAAAGGTTTTGCCGTTGGAGCCAGGGAGGGCAACGGCGAAGGTAAGAGAGGGGGAGGCCGAGTTTCTGGCAAATTTGCCCTTGGGCGATGGGGGAGACGGAGAAAGTCCCGAAGGGGCAAAGGCAAAGCCACGCCCCCTTTTCGCCGACCTCCAACTCCAAGTCCGAGAGGGGGACGAGGTAATCGGCTTTTTGGGCGTCGTCCAAAGCGATGGCGTTTTTGACGGCATCAAAGGGCAAGAAGGAGACAGCCATCTTGAACACCTCCCTTTCGGGGTTTACTTTCCGACCGATTTGATCGTTCTGAGATGATTATAAACGAAAATTTTAAAAGTCAAGAAGATGAAGTTGTGGATAAAATGTGGATAATTGAAAAAGGAAAATTTGAAAGCAAGGGAGGAATTTGGTAAAATGAAAGGGAAAATGGTTGAGAAATTTGAAGGGGAGAAATTTGAGGAGATGGAAATCAGACCCCTGAGGCGGAAGCCCTCCCACTATCTGCTTAAACCCGAAGAAAAAGTGACCTTCAGCCGATACTTCTTTGAAAAGTGGGTTCCGCTACTCGGTCCGACGAGGGGCATGGTGATCTTGAAGTTCCGAAGTTTCTGCGCGGGCAAAAATTCGGTGGTCTTGAGGATGGCGGACGCGGCGAAAGCCATCGGGATAAGTGAGAGGCATTTGCGGAGGATCTTGCAAGATGAGAGGGTGAAAAGGTTCATCAAGAAGGAGGCGCAGTTTGAAAGGGACGGGAACGGGGAGGTCAGGCAAATTGCCAACAGGTTCTGGGTCCTTCAGGAAGACCCCCTGACCCCTGAGGACGAATTTAGGTTGAGGATGTCCCTGGGGGGCAAAAAAGCAGGGGAGGACAAAAAGGCAGGGCAAAGACAAAGAGAAGAAGGAGATGTTGTTTTGCAACAACAAGGGGAAATTGCGGGGGGACAAAAGGAGGCGTTCAAAGCCCTTTTGAGGGAAGGTGTCAGCGAGGCGGTCGCGGTGAGGTTGGTCTCCCAGTTTTCCGCCCAAGAAATCCTGCAGCAAATAGAGTGGCTGGATTACAGGAAGCCGACGAAAAACAGGGCAGGGATGCTGGTGAAAGCGATAGAGGAGGGATGGGCAGCCCCGTTGGAGTGGGAGGAAGAACAAAGGAGAAAGGAGCAGCGAAAGAGGGAAGAAGCCTTAAAGGTGGCTGTGGAGAAGAAGATGGAGGAGGAAAGGAAGGCGAGGATGGAAGAGAGGGAGAGGAGGAGAAAGTTCCTTGAGGAGACAAGGCAGAAGATGAGTGAAGGGGAGTGGGAAGAAACGGTCTGCAAAGCCCTCCGTCAACTCCCCAATGGGCTGAGGAAGAGGGCTGAAGAGGAATGGAAGAGGGGAAACATTAACCCCTTCTTGGAGTTGGCGTTATATCGGCTTCTGATGGGACAAAAGGGGGACAATGAAGGGGAGGCAAAGAAAGGGCTGTAGGGGGTTCTTTTGAGAGGGGATGGGTCTTTAGTGGGGTTTGTCTAAAGGAGTGGCTCTGAGGGCGAGTGCAACGGGGGTTGCATGGCCCCTTTTTGAGCCCACGCCGTCTGCCAGAAGGGGGTAGGAAGGTGCGCTGGAAGGAATGGATGGAAAGGGCTGGCATCTCTTTGAAGAGGATGGCGGAGATGACGGGCTACGACAAAACAACCCTCTGGCACGCCATCAACGATGGGAAGTATCGAAAGCGGCTATCGCGGAAGTTCTGGGGGAAGATTGGGGCGACGATCAGGTGGAAGGTCAAACCCCTCGTCCTTCAGATGGCGGAGGAGGGCGTCATCCCCTTCCGCTGCCCCCACTGCAAAGCCCTCTTTCGGGTCAGGGTTAGGGCGAAGACGAAAGTTATCGTGGAGCCGATGCTTTGGGGCGGAACGGAGGGAAGGGATGGCGTGTCTAAATAGTGGAAGTGAGCCAGCAATCCATTTGTAAGGCAAGCCATTCGTATGGCAACCGTGAACCCAGAGGGGGTAGTGGTTTAAATGGTCGTCATCGCCTTTGCCAGTTTAAAGGGCGGGGTGGGGAAGACGACCTTAGCCTATAACTTGGCTTTTCTTTGGGCTGACGGGGGTAAGAGGGTTTTAGCCGTCGATTTTGACCCTCAGGGCAACCTGACCTTCGCTTTTTTGCCTCCCGAAAGTCTCCCCGAGGAGTCCCAAACCCGCTGCCTCTTTTCCCGAAAATCACCACAACCTTTTCAAGTCTCCGAGAACCTCTGGCTTTTGGGGGCTGACAGCAAACTCTCCAGTTGGGACATGAGGGGGACGAACCCCGACCTTCTTTTGCCTTCCCCAGTCCTTCGTTCCCTCTCTTTTGACCTTATCCTTTTGGACACCCCGACAGGTTGGAGACCTTTAACGAGGGCAGCCATCCTCTCTTGCGACTACCTAGTCGTTCCCGTTGACCCATCTCCCTTTGCCGTCGCTGGGATCGTTCAGTTGGTTGAGGGTTTGGTTGAATTATCAAGGAAGCGGGAGAGGTCAGCGGAAATTTTGGGCGTCATTGTGAACTTAGCGGAGGAACACACGAGGATAACTCAAAGGGTTATTGAGTCCGTCAAGCAACTTATGGGAGAGGAGAAGTTTTTAGGTATGCTTTCTAAATCCGTTCGGGTCAAAGAGACGGCATTGGAAAGGAAACCACTGCACCTTCTCGTCCCTGAAAGCAAATGGGCGTGGCAAATGGAGCAAATCGCTGAGGCCATCGAAAGGAGGGTGAAGAAGAAGTGAGGAAGAGAGAGGACACCTTGAAGGAGATGGTAGAAAAGGGGGCGGAGGTCTTAGGGAGGTTGGAGCCGAAGGGAAGGAAAGCCGTTAAGACATTAAGAAGGCAAGCCGTTAAAACGGAAAGACAGCAAGAAGGCGGTGAGGTGACGACAAAGGTGACGGTAAGGATGCCTGTAGAATTGGTTAAAGCCTTAAAGCACATGGCAATAGATGAGGGCAGGACCTTTCAGGACCTCGTCGCTGAAGCGGTGAGGAGGTTTCTGGGGCGATAGGCGAAAACCGCCCATCCTTTCCCATGAAATCCCGAATGAATCCTTGACGAATTAATCCACTTTCGTCAACCTTTAGGGCGTAAGGGAGCGATGCAAAACGGGGTGAACTGAGATGGCGAAGGTGGTCTTTGTGCAGCCCTTTGAGGTGGGGGAGGAATTGGCGCAAAAAATTCAAGGGCGGGTCGTCGTGCTGGATGTCGCCTTCTGCGCTGATACGCCTCGTTCATCCTTTGCCACAACAACCCTTCCCTTCATCCAAGCCTTAGGAGAGCGGTTGGTTTTTTGGATTGACCATCACGAACACGAGCGCCATGCCGACTTCTCTTCCGATTCCCGTTTCATTCTTTCATCCCGCAAGGAACATCCTGCTGTCCCAGAGATGATTACGCCCGAATTAGTTCAATCGTCAGGTCAAGTGGATGCTATCGTAACCCACGGTGATTTTGACGGCATTATGGCAGCAGCCAAATGGTTGCTTAAAGGCGAAGAGCCTTACCCTGGTGCTGATGCCGATGCACGAGCCATTGACAGCCGTCTCGGTGAACCCAGTGAGAAAGGCAAGTTATTGGATATGGCATTGAAGGCAAAGGGGCACAGTGAGGAGATTTGTCAACTAATCTTGCGCTACCTGCTCAGCCGTTGCCAAGATGAGGAAGCGGAAGCGCTCATTCAGCAAGCAGCCGAAAAGTATCGCACCATCATGGAGCGGACAATGCAATGGGCACAGCGTTATCAAGTAGATGGACCTTTGGCGATCGTGGACATTCGGGAAGAACAAGAGCCGATAGACCTAACTTTGCTCTTATTGGAAGGGCAAAAACTTGCTCCTATCGCTATTGTTCGGTCGCGAAACTTGAAGACAGGCGAACCGCAACTGACTATCGCTGCTGCCACCGATTCAGGCTACAACTTCGTGGAACTCTTTGACCTGAAGGGTGGGATGCCGACAAGGGTGACTTTGCCCGACGAACGATACTTTGAAGCCATCGTCAAGTTGAAAGGCAGTAACCCACCCAAGGATTTTGAGCCGCCTGCCTTCATTTTATATGCCGATGTGGACCGCATCAAAGACTACTTGTTTGCCAGCGTCAGGTTGCGACACATCGTCGCTGCCAGTTCACTCTTAAGCCATGTCAATGAGGAGCAGACAAAGTGGCTCATCCGCGCCTATGGTGGAGAAGTCATTTTTTCGGCAGGTGGCATCACTGAAGCCATCTTTAAAGACGAAGGGAAAGCCCGTCAGGCAGCCGAAGAGTTGCGCAAGTTGTATGTGGATCGAACGGGCTCGGCAACCGTGACTGTAACGGTCATTCCTTGGGAAAAGGGCAATTTCGTTCAAGCGATAGAAAATGCCATGCGGGAGATGAGCCGAAGGAAAGCAGGTGAACCAGAACGACAGAAGGAAGGACAGGGACAGGAATTGGAAGCGTCCAAGCAAGGAGAAGCAGAGACATCGGAAGATGGGAAGGAGCAGAAAAGCGAAGCGGTGATGCCTTTCTTCAGTGGCTCGCCCTTCTTCCGTATTTGCGAAATGACGGGAAGGGATTTTGCCATTGACTATGGGCTGGAAGACGACGCTTTCCGTAATATTGGCATCACAGTTTTTAAAGCCAAAAAGTGGGCAGAAAAGCCCCATTATCAGCCAATTTTTTTGCCATCGGGCAAGAAAGTCATTCCTAACCCACAATTGAAAGACCGTTTGCCAGTTGATGCCATCCTTCGGCATAGGATTGCTGAAAGGTGCGGCAAGTCACCGGAAGAATTTCGCTTCCCTGAGGACTTTGAGGAACTGGTCACTGAGGCGGAACCGCACGGTTATATGGGCTACATTGAGGCGGACGGCAACCGCTTCGGGGAATTGCTGAAAGCCCTAAGGGAAGGCGTTGAGAAGAAAGACAACAAAGGGCAGTTGCAGGCGTATCAGGCATTCTCTGCCTTGTTGAAGGAGACGACGCAGGAAGCGTTGATAGACGCGCTCATGGAAGTTCTGGATGGGCAAAAGTTGCCGCAAAAGGGTAACAAAACGATTTTGCCTTTCCGCGTCCTTTTGCTGGGAGGGGACGATGTGTTGCTGGTGATACAGGCTCAATATGCCTTGCCCTTTGCTGAAGCCTTCTGCCGTCTCTTTCAAGTGAAGGCGGGGGAGAAGTTTAGCCAAGACCATTCCCTTCAAGGGATTGAATTCCCGACCTTCACGATGTCGGCAGGGGTTGTCATCGCCCATCACAACCTTCCCTTTTTGAGCCTTCACAGGATGGCTTTAGAGTTGCTCAAAAGCGCAAAACGAAGGTCTTGGAAGGTAAATCAGCAAGGGAAGGAATTGGGAGCGGTGGACTTTCAAGTTGTCACGGGTTCTAACATTGAAGACTTGAAGACGCTTCGTCGCGAGGCTTACACGGTCAAAGATGGGTCTCAGGAGTTACTGATGACGGGGCGTCCCTATCTCGTTTCGCCTGACGAAAACGAAAATGAGTTGCGCCAACTTCTGGAAGTGGTGAAAAAGTTGGATGGACTGATGGAGAATGGCAAGATAGGGCGAAGCCGATTGAAGGAACTGGGAGACATCTTGAGGCAAGGAAGACAAAGAGGGAACTGTGCTTTCGCACGATGGTTTTTGCGGTTGGATGATGAAAGCGTCCAAGAAGCCATCCGTCAGGCGCTGGGAACGAAGGAGTGTGTGCCGTCCCTTTGGCAGGAGGACACAAGGATTGGCGGGCAAGGCAAACGATTTTGTCGTTATCTTTGGGATGCGGTGGAGTTGCTTGATTTCCCACAGCAAAGGGGGAGAGCGTGATGCGGATAGATTATGAGTTGCAGGTGGAAGCGGAATTCCACATCGGGGCAGGATTGAGCCGACCAGGAGTTGCCGATGAACTGATGGTCATCCGACCCGATGGACGACTTGTCATCCCTGCTGAGCACTTTCGTGGACTGCTTCGTGATGCTTGCACTCAAATCCTTCTCTGGACAGGGAAAGCAAAAGATTGCTGCCAAGCCAGTCTGCAGAAAGCACCGACAGAGACGGAAGGACAAGGGGTTTTGAAGACCTGTGGGTTGAATTTCCGTCTGGAGCAACCATGTGTGCTATGCCGTCTCTTCGGGACAACCTTTACCCCTAAGGCTTATCACTTCAGCGATGCCGAACTTGTCGGTGAGCCGAATCGGCGCATTAGCACCCATAACCGCATAGACCCATTCACTGGGCGAGTGCCGATGGATTTTCTCTTTTCCTTTGAGGTGGGCGCTCCCGCCGTCTTTCGGGGATACATAGAGCGAAAGGGAAAGGCTTCCAATGTAGCCGAACTTTTGGAGGAAGTCAGTTTGCTGGTGGCGGGGTTGAGGCTGATAGAGCGGGTCGGGAAACGCTCAGCAAGGGGTTGGGGATGGTGCCAAGTGAAAAACATCACCTTGACGGGAATGCAGGAAACTTGGGAATTGGTGTTAAAAGCCTATTTGAAGGGTGAAGGGAAGGAAAAGCCAGAAGTAGGAGTGGGCGAAGGGTCATGACAGGCGGTGGGCGCTTGTGCTAAACTTCCTTCCGCTAACCTCTCACACCCCGAAAAGGGGTGGGGGTTTAGCGGAAACGGGTTTTCTCGGAAAAATTCCGCCTTTCTTCGGAAAAATCGGCAAAACGAAATCTCCCTTTGACGGTCAAATTATCCGAGGGCTGTCAAGGGTGAGGGGTAGGTTAGCGGAAGGGATGGGAAAAAGCCGTGCAAAGTCGTCAAAACCCTGTCGTTTTAGGGGTAACCCTTGCAAAAGTGAACGACCGCTTAGCGGTTTGGAGACAGATCCTCTAGGGCTTTCTCCATGACCCATCCCTCCTTACTCTTGCAAAAGTGAACGACCGCTTAGCGGTTTGGAGACGCTTTGGCTACATAATTATTACCAACAGGCAATTCTATTCTTGCAAAAGTGAACGACCGCTTAGCGGTTTGGAGACATCTTTTTCATTCCCAACACCTCCTTTTAGATTTGCTCTTGCAAAAGTGAACGACCGCTTAGCGGTTTGGAGACACGACTTCGACATGTTCCTCACTTCGATGTCGACGCTTGCAAAAGTGAACGACCGCTTAGCGGTTTGGATGCGTTGGGCACTTGACAAGTGGGAAAGTTCGTGGTAAATTGAGGGGCGAGCGATTGGGTTGTTGATAACTGGGTGGGTGAAGGTGGTAAGCCAATGGCAACTTGTTGGGTGATTTTAAAGGCAGATGCGAAGACGGGGATTGCAATCCCCCGCCGCTTTGAGGCAGGTAACCTTTACGAGAGCCATTGGGAAATCCCCGGCTCAACTGTTCGTGGTGCCTTTGTGGCTGTCTTTCTTCAGCAAGGTAAGAACTCTGAAGGAAACATTCCCCAATGGTTTGAGACTCCTGCCATTCGCTTCAGTCCCCTTCGCCCTGTCCCAATGGAAGGTGAAGTGCCCGATGAATTGGCAGTTTTGCCCGTCCCACGCAGTGCCCGCAGTTGCAAATACGATGCCGGGTTGCCCGAAGGCGGACACGGCGCTTATGACATGTTGCTGAAAGTTGCTCAGCCACCTTCAGAAGAGTATGAGGAATTGACTTGTCCTAAATGCCGTGCGCCCATAGAGCCCTTAGATACCCCTTGGCTTTTGGCTAACTTCGTCACAGGGTATGGCAGGGACTACAAACCCGACTTGCGACTGGCGACTCATGTCGGTATCGGTGCAATCGGGACTAAGGAAATGAACATGGCGATGGAGAGACGACTTTTTAGCCTGCAATCTTTCCCTGTCGGGACGGAATTTCGTGGCTGGATTGCGGTGAGGGATGAAGATGAGGGGAAGGCAAGGGAGAAAGCAGAAGACTTGTTGAAAGCCATCGGTTTTGAGCGTGACATAGGTGGTCAATGGAAGTTGGAGAACTTACGGGTAGGGCGAAGGTCATCCACCTATGGGGCGCTGACGGTCACTGCTTGGGTGCGAGGCGAAGCCCCATGGGAGAGAAGTCATCGTCCCTTTGAAGAACGCTGGGAAGCCTATCAAAAGCAATTGTCCAAACTGCCGATAGAAGGGGCACAGGACAGTTTCTTTTTCAGCGTCACTTTGGTGACGGACACCATTTTACTGGACGATTTTCTTCGCCCATATCGGGTGTTGACAACTTGGGAAGTGGAGAAGAGGCTGGGATTGGAAGAGGGGTCGGTTCGGTCGCTTGCGTCCTTTGCCCGCCCTTGTCTTGTCGGTGGCTGGCAAACTGCCCATCGCCTGCCTAAGGAGCGGGACATGGCAATTACAGCAGGTTCGGTCTTTTTGTTTTCCGTCCCACGAAGCGTTGATGAAGGGAAATTGAAGAAGGCATTGAAACGATGGGAAGATGAGGGCATCGGTTGGCGAAGAAGCGAAGGTTTTGGGCAAGTGCTCATTTGCGACCCATGGCATTTAACGCAGGAAATGGTTTGCTTGCGTTGGGGGAAGGGGCGTGAAGAACCAAAGGGCAAAGGCTTGCCTGAAAAATTGGATGAAAGGGTTGTTTCCTTCCTGCAAAAGCATGAAGGGGAACTGAAAAGGAGCGGGTTGTCTTCCAGCCAACTGAATTACCTGCAATCGTATGCCAGCATCTTGGACAGGCTTTACAGGCTTAAGGCAATGGAAAAGCCAAACGAGAGGTTGATAGAGTATCTGAGGCGACAAGCAGAACGCAAGATTGGTGGCTGGGATCACAAAATTGAGGGGAAATCCCTTGCCGAAGCGCTCATAGAAGTGCTGGGGTTAGAGGGAGAGTGGAAAGATGTCGTCAAGCGGGTGAACGATTTTGTGTTGGTGATGAGGGTGCTGTTGGAGGGAAGCGAAAAGGATAAGGAGTTCAGCGTCAAGCAACTGCTTTGGGAGGAAGACGGCGATGAGTGACAACTTTAACCTTATGACAGGTGCAAAGCGGCTTTACTTGCTTGGGACGATTCAAACGACCGCTCCTTTGCACATCGGGTGGAGGGCGGAAGTGGGCGTCCTTCCGCACGAAACGGATCAACCCGTTTTGCTTGGCTGGGACGGAAAGCCATATATCCCGGGGACGAGCCTGTCGGGAGTGATGCGGACGGTTGCTACCCAACTTGTGGCGGTTTTGAAGGACTGGGGATTAAAGGATGTGCTGAGCCTTTTCGGCACTGCCCGCCCAAAGAGGGAGGAAGGGGAACAATCAACGGCATTACAACTGCCCTCCCACCCTTCAAAGTTGCGTGTTCGTCATGCCCGACTTAAAGGTGATTGGCAGGGTTGGACAGAAGTGCGTGATGGCGTCGGGATAGACCGAAAGCGAGGGGCGGCAAGAAAGGGCATCAAGTTTGACTACGAGATTCTACCGAAGGGTTTGGAGTTTGATTTGTGGATTGAGTTGCGGGATGGGAACGAACGGGATGAAGCGTTGCTCGCGATGGTTCTAACTGCTTTAGAGACGCTGCCCTTTTCCGTCGGTGCAAAGGGTGGCAGTGGGTTGGGCGCTTTAAATTGGCGGATAAAAAAGGCGGTGAGGGTGGATTTGACGAACAAGGATGACCTTCTCGGTTTTTTGATGAATCGAGACGATTTCGTCCGACAAAAGGAAGGTCAAGGTTGGGAGAGTTGGCGAACAGAAGTTTTGAAGGATTTTTCCTTCTCGGTCGAGGAGAACACTCCCATCACCCGCATCCCTCAAGCGTTCGTCTTCACCTACGAACTCACTGTGCAAGGTGAGCCAGTGCTAATTCGTGGGCGAGCCGAACCTACGATGGCTTTTGAGGCGTTGAAGGAGCGGAAAGGGATAGAAACTCACAGGGGAAAAGAAGCGCTGGATGCCGTTTGGATTGGGACGGGCAATGAAGTAGAAATGACGGATTGGCAACCAATTTTGCCGGGTTCATCCCTTCGCGGCGCTTTCCGAAGCCATTGCGAGCGAATCTTGCGAACCCTTTCATGGCATTACACAAGGAAAGACTTGGGAGAAAAGGCGGATATAAGCGAGGTCTATGAGGAGTATTGTCGTCGCCGTGCTGCAAAAGTTGACCTTTGGGAGGGGAATGGCGAATTGCGCCGAAAAGTGGAAGAGGTCTGGGAAAAGCAGATGAAGCAAAAAGGGCTGGAAGAAGAGCAGAAATGGTTTGAGGCGGGGAAGGAGATGGCGCAAATCGTTTGGGATGGATCGGACTTAGCCGAGCGCTTGTTCGGTTCTACCTTGTGGCGATCACTTGTGGTCGTCTCTGAGGCTTACTTGAAAGACAACGGGTTCAGTGAAATGCTTTTTGACCATTTGGCAGTGGAGAGGTTTAGCGGCGGTGCTTTGGAGCACAAAAAATTTGACACCTTGCCCGTCACTGAAGCCACCTTTGAAGGAAAAGTGGCAGTCTTTGGGGACGAAAAATGGGCACTGGGATTAATTGCCTTGCTCTTCAAAGACCTTGCCGATGGCTTAGTCCGCATCGGTTCGGCAAAGACGAGGGGCTTTGGGAAAGTCACTGCGAAGGTGACGAAAGTTGAGGCCTTCTTGTTGCCCAACTCTCAACTGGCAAAAAGTTTGGGCATGAAAGCGGAGAAAGGCAAAGTTTGGCAATATCGGTCATGGCAACTTCAAGGCAAGTTTCCCGAAAACCTTCAAAGCCTTCCCAATGACTTGAAAGACTTGAAAGATTTGCTGAGCGATTGTGTTAGCGAGTTGAACGAGAAAGTGAAGAACTTTAGGCGAAACCATCTTGAAGGGGCGGAGAGCGATGAACTTGCACATCAAGGCGAAGTGGGTCAATAAAGGTGAGTTGGCGAGTTTGGTTGAGAAACTGCATAACGGACAGCATTTTAGTTACATCATCGTGGCGACATGGAAGGAAATTTGGTTTGAGGACTTTAACAGTTTCTGGCAGGGCAATAAAGATTTGCTGGAGGAAAGCCAGTGGGGGCGTGCTTTTGGAGAGCATGCGGAGGTGCGATGGCGTGAAGATGAAGAGGGCAACGGCTTCCTGTGTCGTTGGATTTTTGAAGGGGTCACGCCACCCAATGTAGAATCCGCTAAGTCGTATCCAACGGAGAAGTTAGATCAGAAACCACAGGACCAAACTTTTTTGCTTTGGGGGATGCCTCTTATGGATGAGGGTGGGAAGTGGGTAAATGAGAACGGTCGTCGTGTCTGGTATGTCACCCGCATCCCACGCCCCTTGACCTATCCGATTGACGATGAATTGGCAGGGTTGTGGGAGCAAGGCGAGGTTAAGCGGGAGTGTCCGCTTTGCCTGCGGGTTCGGTTCTACCTTTGGCAGGGGCAGCCGATGTTTGACCGTTTCGTGAAGTTGGAAGCCCATCAAGGATTCAGGCAAGGAGGGGAAGTTGATGCAGGGTGAACAGCGGCGAGATGGCTTCGTCAATCCTTACAACTTTGTTCCCTTGTGGGGTAAAGTGCCCCGAAGGAAGCCAGAATCCCATGAGTATTTTGTCGGCAATAGGGGGCGCATCGTCTGCCAAATCATTTTCAAAACCCCCTTTTTCATCCCCCACCCTGAGCGAAGGTTTCAGTTGCCCGAAACATCAAAAGCCCTTGCAATGCCTGACGAGCAACTGCCTTGTTGGGTGCGTGAGAAGGCTTTAGAAGCGTGGAAAGCATTAAAGGAACGCATTGAGCAAGCCCAGAATGTAGAGGGCTATAAAGGTTGTGAAAGGCACGAAATGTTGGCTTTGTTGCGAGACGAACAGGAGAAACCTTTCATTCCCGGCTCATCATTGAAGGGCGCATTCCGAACTGTCGCCGAAGCCTTATCCAATTCCTGC
>Ga0080007_1074818_pt1 | contig 15747 bp, 17 predicted proteins | sample OctOCTMetagenome_FD_69210 | JGI IMG/M metagenome (GOLD analysis project Ga0080007, IMG submission 69210) | Hot spring and microbial mat streamer communities from Octopus Spring Streamers, Yellowstone National Park, USA - OCT_B (SPADES... | ecosystem: Environmental > Aquatic > Thermal springs >...
CTCAACAAATCGCTGACGGTTAGGCTATCGCTGGCTGCGGCGGTAACTCGGGTAATGCCACCCAGCACAAAGTTAACCGCATCGCTAACTGAGAGGCTGTCTGTGACATTCTGCCTTATGTATTCGTGTATGAGATAGTCAACCAAGTCGCTAACGCTGATTACATCGCCGACGCTTTGCTGAAGTTTGGAAAGAAAGAAGTTGACTTCATCCGACACGCTTAAGGTTTCCAGCACAGCCGCCCGAATTTTGGTGTAGACAACATCAGTCACATTGGCAATATCAAACACCTTTTGCCCACGCCTCATATACACGGGCGGGGCGTAAGGCGGGTTAGTAACAGTTTCGCTCTGCCTACTTCTTCGCAGCAATCTAATCAAATCTTCCCAAGCCATAGGTTTCACCTCTGACACTTGGCGCTATGCATACTTAACGACTTTGAGCGTAGTGAAAATTTCGCCCGCAGCGTCAGCACGCCACGAGACTTCTTCTACCCATTCAATTTGGTTTTGGAAGTTTACTACGGGTGCGCCTACTTGGTAAAACCAAAAGCCCGCAAACTGATACTCTCGGCGGTAATCTATCGGATAGGTCGTTGAGACATAAACGCCTCGTGACGCAGCAAGGCTTGACTTAAACACGCCTGACGGCGAAACCCTAACCGTGTTTGTGCTTTCATTCTTTGAGGTCGTAATTTGAATGGCGATAGCGGTCGGAAGCGGTGCGGGGCTCAAACCCGATGCGGGCACGATAGCGATATTCCCGTCAGCGTCAATCAGCATGGTCGGGCGAGGGCTTAAGTGCATCATCAGATACTCCAACGCTTCGTGTAGCGTGTTGAAACTTCGTAGCTCTTTGTCAAAAATCCATTTCCCTTCATAGGCGCTGTCAAGGGTAATGTTTTTTGGATAGTGGGCTAAGGCTTTAATGACCTTCACAAACAAGTCGGTTGTGAGCAAATGCGGGCGGAAGGGTTGGCGCACAATACTACCAGTCATGTGGCTTGGATGCGCCGCTTTGACTTCGTAAACGACCTCGTTGCCCCGCACTCTTTGGTCTACACTAACAACTTTATAGAGCCAGCGAAACTCGTTTCTATTGCTGTCAACAACCTGCACGATAACGATGTCGCCCAAATCCAACGGGCTATAACTCGTAAACGAGCAATCCTTCCAACCCCATTGCAACTGCGTGACGCCCCGCAACTCCGTCGGGCTACCCGCTGTCACGAAAGTTGGTTGCGATATGGCTATCGCCTTTCGGAAAATGAAGGGGGCTCTGTTGGATTTAGTTGGATTAGGCGGCACTTCTATCCATTTGAGACCTTGCCAGCCGTCAACCAAGATGTGACCCGAGAAGCCCAAGTTGAGTTGCTGGGCGAAAAGAAAGCGGAAAACTTGAAACGCCGCTCGCCCAGTCAGTTTCACATTGAATTCGGGCGACGGCGGTAGGTTGTAGTAAGTGAAGTAGTATTGCTTGACTTCTTTACCTTGCTGCAGACGCAACACCAAGATTGGGTTGGAGCGTGGGTCGGGCGTTACAAGGTAAAGTAACGCAGTTATGTCGTAAAAATCCCCACCAGCGGGGGCTTTCGTGGGCGTCACTGTGACATAACTACTTGGAAAAGCGACGGGCGCTCCGATGTGGGTCGGGCTAAATTCAAAAAATTCAACTGGGCTAACCCAAAAGGCGGTTTGGGCGTAGGGCGCTTTGACGATTTTGAAGTTGCAACACGCACTCGCCGTAACTTGCACTGACCGCCCCGCTTCAAGATATGCCGCCCGCTGCCCGCGCAGGATGAGCGGATAACAGTAAAGGTCTCCTTTGATGAAGTCTGTAATGTCATCCCCATAGGTGGGCAACTCAATGAAAACCTTCGTCTCGGTAAAAGTCATAGCACTACCTTCGGGCGGGGCGACTTTCTCAACGACGAAGTTTCGCCCACCCACCACCACGATAGTCTTTTCTTGATAATCCATTGCATCTAACACGCTGAGTGTGGCAATAGGTGAAGTGGTTGATGGCACACCAAAGAAAGCCGCTGGCGCTTTGTAAATCTGAATTTCAACTCCCATCTCAATCACCATCCCCACTTGGCTTTTTCACGGGCGGAAACTTGTGGATGACTTTGTAGTCTTTAATGACTTGAAACTCTTCTCCGACAATGTTAACCCACGCCGCTTCATCCATCCGTCGTGTAAACGCTTTGGTTTCCACATGCCAACCCGCATGGGTCGGGCTCAAATATTGCACTATCAATTCGCCCGCTTGGCTGAAGTTGAAGCCAACGGGCACGATAAACTTGTAGGTGTAGAAATTGTTTTTCGTGTGCTCAACGACGGTCACTATCTCAACAAACTGGGTCGGTATGACGCTTGATAGTGCGTCAACTAAATCGTTGATGACATAAACCCGTGAGTTGAAGTCATTGATTAGCCCCGCAAATCGGCTATCCTTTTCGTCAGCCATAGAATTCCTCTGTCACCTCCCTAAACCTTGTGTAGTCGGTATTTCTCGCAACAATCTTCCCGCTGGCGCTAATCAAAACTATGTGCTTTCTCTCACCCACGATTAAGCAGAAGTCTTGACTACTGTTTATTGCCATGATGGGCAGCAGGTTGAAAATGTTAAACAGGTCATATCTAATCGTGCGACGCCACCACTTTTTGGCTGGGGTTTGAATGTTGTAGACTACGACAGTTAAAAACCCGCTACAATGCACGCCCCTACTCCCTTCCTGTGCCCAGATAGAAAAAGTCGGGTGCACTATGACGCCGAAATCGTTGATAATCCCGCCTTGCCAATTTCCGACATGAGGATGTTGAGAAGGCAACCCTTGCGAATATTCAACAAACATAAAGCCCAACTTTTTTAATTGCTGCCTATCAAGTATCATTTCTTTTTCTCACCACCTTCATCAACCGTGGGGGGCGGTAGCGTTGACAGAATGTCAGGGCGGGTCGGCGTGGAATTGTAGGGCACACTCAAGGCTGGAAACGGAAACTTTGTATAGTCGCTCCAACCCGAATAGGTGTAGTAATTGAGGGATATCGGGAATAACTTTTCTACCCTACCGTTTTTCACGATAAACGCCCCGCTTCCGTGATTTGGTCGGTCTTGCTGATAGTATGAAGTTTGTAGCACTATGTAACTTTGGCACTCAAAGTTAATTTGCCTTTTTTGGTAGTCTATGTAGGCTTTGAAGGGTTGGAAGTGGAAGCGGAAGGGCTCTAACGGGAGAAACGCCCACTGTTTGTGGTAGTGAGCCCTAAGTAACAACCCGTGTGTAAGCGCTGACGAAAGCAAAATCGGCACTGGTCGCACGGAAAAGATTTCGTGAAACCCGTAGTCGTCACAAGCGATGTAGTAAGTTGGCGGCGGCTCTAACGGTAGCAAGATAGACGCCCTAAACCCCGACCAGAAAAAGTTTCTATCAAACGGGTAATACTCTCTATCTTCGGAGTCTTGCACGGTCGTGCGAATGTCTCTAATCGTAAATTTTCCGTTTGGGCTTTGAAGTGTGACGAATTGTATCGGGTAGTAAAACCGCAAAGGCGCAGATTGGGAGGTGAGGTTATTAAACCCATACTGCGACTTCGCTATCGCTGCGTTTGTGCCAGCATACTCTATGTGTTGCTCACCAAGCGCTGTTGCTCTAAACAAAACAGCGTAGTAAAGGTTGTCAACATAGGCGATATATCTGTCAAACCAACGGCGCTTGACTTCAAAGAGTGGGATGACGAAGGGGTTAAAAACCCAAGCCCCGCCATCGGGAGCGTCAGAGGGAGAGAATTCATCTAACGAAGTCAAGTCGGTAGTCATATTGGCGTCGTCGCCTCCAAGAAATGGTGCAAAGGAGACATCATTGAAGCGACTAAAAGAGTAGCGCAAATCAAACCAAAATCTCAAGACCTTCCCTTTGTTTTCAAACGAAACGAAATGAGAAGCTGCCCTCTCGTCGTCTAAGTTGACTTCAAAGTGTTTTGCGATGAAATCCGCACTCCCACCATCGTTGTAGAGTATTGACATGAAGACAAAGAAGTCAATGTGGAAGGGTTTCTTTCTACCTCGCTCTAAGGCGATGGCGTAAAACATTTTGCCTACAACCCTAACGGGGATTAACGGGTTGAAAAAGTAATATTCACGATAACCAGCGGCTCGGTTAAGCCATTTGTAAACGGGCGGCTCAATCCAATTGGCTACCAAGTAGCGATTGAGTGAATTGCTAATGTCTTGGTCGTTGACAATTAAGCGTCGTGCCCCGTTGACGGCGGGTATGTAGGCTACACCCGTAGGTGTGCCGCCCACTAAGTTGGGCAAGCATAGCCCCGCCAAGTCGCCCCAACCATCGCTCGTAACAAGCAAGTAACCTTTCAGGTCAAAATACAACCCGACATAGGGCACAAGCAATCACCTCTACCCATTCCGCAACAACTCATATGCAAGTTGGTTTCCGACCGCTTCGTTTACAGCGTCAGCGATAGCGTTGCGGATTTGGTCGTAACCGAAGGGCACATTGACAGTCAAAGTTGCCGCTTTCACTGCTTTAGTTGTCGCATCAGCGATAGTGGATAGGTAACCAACTGCCATTTGCAATAGCCCGACGATGTTTTGAATTGAAAGCCAAATCTGTTGCGCATAGTAGTAAATGTAGGCGGTGTAACTAAGCGTCATTTCCTCGCGTGAAGGTGTGTAGGCGACGGGTTGGGCTTCTTGCACGACGGGAATAGCGAAGTAACCGAATGCGCCATACTTGATGTGATAGACACCTGCCCGAGCGGCGAGGTTGGCAGCCAGTCTTGCAGCGCTGGCGTAGGCTTCTGCCATTCGGGAGCGCATTTCCTCTTCGGCTCGGGTAATTCGCTCTAACGCTTCCTTTTGCTTGTCAACCCACTCATAATACTTTCGCTTAACATCATCATAAAACTGCTTGCGGTAGTTAAACCATTCCTGCCATTGCTTTTGCAAATTGTTGATATAGTCACTCCAGCGTTGCTCCATGTTTTGCTGGGATTTAAGCATATGCTCCCGCCATGCCGCCCACTCGTCTTTTTCTAACCGCCTTTCTTCTCCTCTTCTACTCTCCAAACCCAAGTCGGGTTTAAAGAGGTTTCTAAGCCAGTCGGTTGACTCTTTCGCTTTTTCTCCAACCCTCGCTCCCACCTGCTTTGCTCTTTGCTGACGCTCCCACGCCTCGGCTTCTTTGCGTGCCTTTTCGTTTTCATCTACATACTGTCGCAACTCTTTGGGCAGCATTAACTTAGCAAGCCAACTGCTAATCTTACCCGTATTTTCGTCAATTTTCCTAATCGCATAGGCAATGCCAGTCAGGATAGCGCCGACAGCCAGAAGGGGTGCGCCTACCGTGCTCATAACAAGCGACCCAATCGTTTTTAAGATTCCCCACAATCTACCAAACCAACCGACAACAACTTTTAGACTGTCTGCTAAATTCAGCAAGCCCAATGCTTTGATACCGTCAGAGACCCACTTGAAGGCGTTTCCTAAAGCGCCCAAGACGCCGAGCGCCAACCCAACAGCGGCGACCAATGCCATTAGGTGATTGACAAAAGAAGCGAGGGTTGGATGTTTTTCTTCAAACTGCTTAAACGCTGCGACTAACTTATTCATGCTTTCCGTTATTTTCTCAAGTGTCGGAGCGATGTTAGCGAGGTTTTCTGCCGCCAACGCTTTTAGTGTGTTTATGAATGTGCCCAGAGCGTCTGTAAAATTGTCAATCTTGGCTGCTGCCTCGTCACTGACGGTTACACCCAACTCCCGATACTTTTGAATTAGGTTATCCAATTCCTGTGCGCCTTGTCTGAGTATGGGTAACAGCGTGTAGGCTCGGCGACCAAACAACTCAAAGAGAATTTGCGCCTGCTGGGCTTGGTCGGGGATTTTAGCGATTTCTTTCAACAACGCCACGAATTGCTCCAACGGGTCGTTGGTTTGAGATTGCACAGTTTGACCAAGCACGGCTAATAGCGCTGTCAATTCGCTAACCCTGTTACCCTTCTCGGCTACTGCTTGGGCGGCTTGTTGGAAGGCGACTTGCATTCGCATGATAAACATCGGAATTAACTCAGCGTGGATTTCTAAGTCTTGGAGCATCGCACGGTAGACGGAGTATTTCTCAACGGTAGTGCCAATTTGAAGGGCTTCCTCACGGAGTTGGTTGGCGTGGCGTGCACCCGCAACGGCGAGGGCGGTAAATGTGCCCGAAACGACAGCACCGACCTTAGCGAGCGAGTTAAGGGCTTCCTCGTTTTGCCTGAAAAACTGGGTTAGCCGCCCAAAAACAGTTTGGGTGTGCTGGCTAAGACCCTCAAGTTGTTGCTTGACTTGGTTTACCGCCTGTGAGACATTTTCCTGCGCCCGTATGAGGATTTCAACGGTCGTTTCTGCCATGCCTTATCACCACCCACACTTGCGGTTAGAAGAAACCTTGCGCTTCTTTTATCATTTCCTGAAGGTTAAGCAAAAACAACTCGGTTTGGGCGAAATTGAGGTTGAGGAAGTCATCTATGGAGTTGACGATGCGGTATTTGGCAAGGAGAAGGTAGATTTTGGTGATAGAAGTGCCCCCCAACCCCAAACCTAAATCCGAAGGATTAGGGGCGTTGACCTTACGCTTACTGAAAGAAACCTAAAGCGGGGCGCTCAAGCCATTCCTCAAAGGAGATTTGCTCGCCCGTTTTGAGCGTGTGAATTCGCCAGTCAAGCCAAGCGACGGCTTCAATCCGCTTAGCGGGTGGAAGGTCTTCTAAGTTTTCAAGCCCCGTGCCAAACCTTTCGCAGAATTCAATGAGGTCTTTCCAACGGAGCAACTTGAAGTCGTCTTCGCTCCATTTGCCCGCTAAAGTCAAAACTTCTTCAGTCATTTGCGGTCACCCCGACAATCTAATACCTTCAAGATGTCGTGCCAATTCTCCCGCACCATAGGCTCGGCAGCACCAACCCCCGTTTTCACCAATTTCCAGAAGTCTCGCTCACGCAGCCCCACACGCTTACAGAATTCCTCAACGCCTTCCTTCATAGCGGCGATAAAGAGCATTTCACGCTCGTAGCGTGTCAGCATGTCGGCTCACCCTCACTACTAATCAAGCGAAATGTTGTTAGCGCTACCTTGCAAAGTGAGTGTCATGACCCACAAATCCGAGCCGCCCGAAATGGGCACTCGGCGTGTAGCAATGTGGAAGTTGCTCAAGTTTAAGGTCTTGTCGTTAGGCAACGAAATTGCGACACTAACGGGGGCGGGAGCGTCGGCAGCAAAGTGCGGCGTAAACGGCAGAAAGATTTCGCAGGTGAATTCGCACTCGGCGACCCCGTAGGCGCTCAAGTTAGGAAAGCGCTTTTCGTTGTTAGCCTTAACCGAGAAATCAGCGGTCACATGCGGGTTGCGGCGCACACGGAGTTGGAAGCGGCTAACCTGATAGTTGTTGCCCGCAACGCTAACCGCTGCGTCGTGCCACAAGACGATATTGCCCGAAAGCGGGGCGATAGTCGGGGCGGTAGCCATTAGACTTGGCTTCATTGCCCGCAGGGAAAGCGTCGCCCGCAAGGGCTCTCCGACACGCCCTTCCAACGAAACTTCGTCTACAAGGCAGCCGAGCGCCTTGACGATGTAGTCGTTTGCCGACCCCGCCACGACGCTGAGTGAAATGTCGTTTTTGATTAGGTTAACTAAGGTTTGCAGGTGGGCGTCAACGACGGCGAATTCGGCGCTAACAGTGGCTTCAACGAGTGAGTGATAGAAAAAGACGCCGCCAACCGCTTCCACTCGGCGCACATTCTCGTTAATGTTGATTTCGCCGCCGCTAACCCGACCAATTTGAAGCCAGTTACCTGCGGGCTCTTGCCCTCTGGTCGCTTCAACTTTGAAACCAAAGATGTCTAACGCATGAGTTTTCATTCGCTATCACCCCTAACACTTGCTACGGCAGCATAGTGACCGCCCGAAGGTTGACACGGGCGACATGAAGGTTGGGCACGGCTTCTTCAATGAGGTAATCCACGCTGACGACATAAAGCCCGACAGGTTGCCCCGTCGTGAGGTCATAGGGCGGCGTGGGCGCATTCAAAACTGCGTTAACTATCGCTTCGGTTAGACTGTTTTTGTCTTCCATTGAGCGGGCAACGACATAGACTTCTATGTGGTCGGTCTCACGATAAATGTGTTGGTGGCTTTCGGGCACTAATTCGGTGCTGACGAGGGCGATTAGAATGAAGGGTTTGGCGATGCGGGTTAGGTCGGTGTCACGAAGTAAACCCACGCCGACATCTATCTTTCGCCCGCCACTAACGCTATTGAAAACTAAACTTTTGACTTTCTGAGCGACTTCAAAGGCTGCTAACCGCTTCATTGTGAGACACCCCGCTTAAACGCCTCGGCTAACTTGGCGATTTGGTTTCGCAACCAATCCGCAGCGGGTTTCATAAAAGGCTTGCGGATAATATCGCCGACTTTTTCCCAAGTCGCTGATTTGCCCGACCGACCTTGCTCAACCCGCTTAGCGAAGACCCAACCTACGCCACGAAGGTAGAAGCGCAATGCTCTCGCATTAACGGGCACGATTATGCGTCTATGACCGAATTCAACATATTTGGCGTAGTCAACATTGGTGTAAACCCGCCCTGTTAAGCCCGAGACTTCAAAGTTGATACTTGCCCGCAGCCTACCCGTGTTTACGGGTGTGTGTTTTCGTGCCTCTCCCGAAGTGTGGGCGACCAACTTAGCGAATGTGCTGTGGATTTCGTCACGCCCACGCTGTAACTTGCTAACCGTTTCGTTGATGCCTCTAACCTTGACATCAACCTTCAGCGCCACTGGCTTCACCCCGCAGGTAGAGTTTGGTGAGGGTAGGGTAGTTTTCAATCTTTACGATTTGATAGCGCTTGTGGTTGATTTCCAAAATGTCGTCGGTTTGGAATTTGAAGTCACCGAAGACGAAGTAGACGGCATCCAAAGTGCCCAATTGGGCATGCATTAGATATTGTTTGCCCACTGAAGGTGTGACAAGGTGACCCACGACTGTGTCAGCCATAAATTCCGTTGCGCTAACCGTGCCATCTTCGCTTTCCTCAATGCGTTTGCGCCAAACGACGGCGGGCACACGAAGACTTATCCTCGCCATGCCTCTATCACCTTCCTCGTCACTGGCGGAAGTTGATTGAAGTCAACCCGCACTTCGGATTGAATGCTGTCAACAATGTCGGCGTTAACCAGCCACACGGCGAGGTGGGCTAAGGCGAGGGCGATGTCGTCGGGGATAGTGCTTTCAAACCCCGCATAGTATTCCACGACGGCTTCCCCGTTGTATGGGTAGGATAAGATGATGAGCCCGAAGGATTGTATTTTCTGATACTCAAGGGTGACAACTTCGGGTAGGGCGGTAATGTTGGCTATGCCGATGATTGGGTGGAAAGTTGTTAAACCTCGCCCGTTACTGAATGCGATGACTTCGGAGACATAGCGATACTCAAGTGGCACGCTCGTTAAGTTTTCCCAAATTCGCTCGGCAGCGCCCAAAAAGCGTGACGCTCGCTCCGACATATCCAAGCCCCAATGATTTGCAATTATGGTAATCACTTGCGATTGGGCAACATAATTCATTGCTGCCTCACCTCTCGTTTCATTTTGTCAACTAAGTCTTCAAATTCGTCAAACCCGTCTTTAACTTCCGCCTTGAATGCCTCATAAACTTCCTTCGGCGCTACGCAGAGGTAGACATTGACTTCAATGGCGTTAGTAATGACGAATTGGCGGGCTAAGAGAATGTGCGAGCCTTCGGGCAACTTAACGAAATTGTTGACCGAGTAAAAACAAAAGAAAGTGTGCCCCCAAGTCGTGAGTAAATGCTTAACTCCAGCGGGCGGAAACGGGCGCTTGGCGATAACGCAATTGAGGATATGCACCTTAGCGTTGATGGCGTAAAGGTTGAAGTTAAGCACTAATGATTGCTTGACCGAGCCCCTGAAAACTAAGTCAACGACAGATTTCAGCAACTTCTCCTTGTTGCCCGTCACTTTGGCGACGATGTAGTCAAAGTAAGTTTTGATGCTCATCCTGCCCCACCAAACACACTTGCCAGCCTACAAAAACAAAGCAGAGGCGAGGGCAGTTAAACCCCCGCCCCTGCGGTTGCTGTCTACCTTAACCCCCCTTCTCTACCTTCGCTTCAGGTGAGTTTCACAGCAGAGTGCTCGTCGTAGGGCACATGGGCGAAGTCAGCCCGCATGGTAGTCACCAAGATATCGGTCTGCTTGACGATATCCCGCTGCGTCTCAACTCGCAAGCCACGCCGCACACCCAACAGGAAGGCTCGGCGGTTGAAGACCAAAGCGTGCACATCCTCAGGCACGAAGGCGCTCACGACGACAGGCTTACCATATAGTTTCGCCAACTCACCCGTCACGATAGTCGCTTGAGCGCCATACTTGTCAACCGTGCTAACCTCAGCCCAACCGACCATCTCGGCAAACTTGGCGGGGTTAACAACGACCAAAACTTCGTTAGGATTGATGCCCAACTTGCCCATAGCGGCGCAGGCTTGCTGAATGTGTTGCGCAGAGAAAGTGCCAGCACTAAGCGAGTGAGCCCGCTTCAAAATCCCATCCCAAACCTTAAGCAGGCGGTCATCGCTGGCGGTGTCGCCATTCAAGATGGCGTTTTCCAGAGCCTCAGCGAAGGCTTGTGCCAACGCTGCTTGGAATTCGGGCATAATCGCCACAATGCTGTCTTCGGTCACTTCGTCAGCGACTTCAACGCCCGCAGCCAACTTCTTTGCGTCAAGCGTCAAGCCCTGCGCAGAAGCGTTGCTGAGAGTGACGGAAGTGGCGGGCGCAACATAGACGACGCTAATGCCCGAGATAGACAAGGGGATTTTGTAAGTCTGGCTGGGCATATCAACCTGAGGCAGCAATTGAGCGAGGCTCGGTTGCAAGCGGATAAGTTGCAACACTCGGTTGGAGAAGGTCGTGGGGATGTAGTTGGTCAAGTCGCTACCCGTCACCGCCTTCGTCACTTCAACGAAGCGGCGCTCCAACCAACCCTCAGTGGGCAAGTGGCGCAACCGCCTAATGGAAGCGTAGACGGTGTAGGCGTCGGCAAGGTCTTGCCACTTGGCGATTTGCTCGTCGGTCGCCCGCATCAAAAGGAAGTTTTCAAACCTTTCCTGCGCCGTGTTGCCCTCAACTTCAATGCGGGCTCGGGCGCTAACGCCCTTAGACAAGACTTCCTCAACATTAGCGACCCGCTCTTCAAGCGCTTTCACCAAGCGCTCGGTCGCTGCTACCTTGTCGGCAAAGTTAGAAACGATGTTAAGCGTCTTTTCAACTTCCTGCAAGACTTCTTTCATGCGTTAAGCACCTCCTTATTCACTTGCAAAAGCGCTCGCTCTAACTCGGAGCGCAATTGCTCAAGCGACTTGCGAATGAGGGCGAGCGGGTTTTCCCACCCGCACGCCTCAATCAACTCCAATTCTTCGGGCGTGTAGGATTTGAATTCGGGCGGCTCTTTATCCGCCTTCTTGTAATACTTGGCAATCGCCCGATAGACTTTCTCTCGGTCTTCCTCGGGAATATCAACCCCGCCCCTTGCCCCAAGCAACGCAGCCATAGCAGCCACGACGCCACGCCAGATGGCGTAGGGTTTGCCGTCAATCACATCAACATGCGGAAGTTTGTAAGCGCCGAAGGTGTCTAACCGCTCGTCGTCAGCCCAGAAAAAGCGCTTAGCATACTTGCGCTGCTTTTCCTTGTCTTGCAAATCCTCGTTAGTTTCTACGCCCACATACTTGCGCCAGCGCTTCTCGCTTTCATCAGCATCCCACTCTCGCCCAAAATCCTCATAGAGCGGAAATTCAGCGTCATCGTCAGGCACAATGCCCTTCTTCACCAACTCCATATCGCCATCACTCTCCTTCTGAATTAATGCTTGCGGATTGGCTGGGAGTGTCACAACCGAAGTTTCAATCCACTCCCATTCCGCATAGGTGTTGCCTTCAATTCTGCGGGGAATGAAACCAATGCTAAGACCCCGCACAATGCCTTCGTCAACTAACTGCTTAATTTCCTGCGCAAACTGTGTGGAAGCGAAGACGAAATCAACCTTAATTGCGTCGTCGGAGATTTCAATGTTGACGATTTTGCCTATTGGGCGGTTGGGGTCGTGTTGCCAAAGGAGCACGGGGTTGGCAAGGTAGTCATTAAGGTTAATGCAGCCCTTCGGGTTGACGATTTCGTTGAGCCTGTCTTTAACTGCGGTCGTGGCTATGCCAGAGTAGATTTCCCCGCCGCTATTGCTCTCAATTTGCTTTGTAACGAGGTAGAGCATGTCTTTCATTACCGCTCACCACAGACACTTGCGCAAAGTTGGTGGAGGCGGCGGGAGTTGCACCCGCTTCCGACGCCAGCCACTTTGGGCTTAAGCGCCGTCAACCCTTCGTCGCCCCCACCTTAATCCACAGGCACGATAGTGCACCTGCAATTGATAACTTCGTCGGGTTGCCCCTCAGGGTCGCAGGGAAACCGCAGTCTGACGCCCGACGGCAACACGAAGTAGTCGTCTATGTCAACAATTTCGCCTTCCATTGCTTGGTGGGTCTCTCTAACCCTTTCGTCGTGGGCAGTTAACCACATTTTGCGTTTAACGCCTACCGCACGAAGGCTTTCCTCATAGCCCAAGTTAAGCGCTGCGGTCGTTTCCGTGCGGGCAATTCGCTCGGCACGCCAAGTCTCAAGGTCTCCGAGCACTTCCTCAACTGCACCAATCAAGTCGCTCCAACCGCCACCTTCCGCCAAAGCGTCGCCAAGTTTTTGCCTAAGTTGCTCCCATGTCGTCTCGGTAATCCAACGAATTCGTCGTTTGAAGGTCATCAGGCGGGCTTTAACCTTAGCATCGTAGATTATCGGGTCTACTTCAACGCCGAAACCTGATGGCGTCTCTCGGAGAATGTCTTCTAAGGCGGGCAGCAAAACTTTCGCCAACTCTTCCGCTTCCTCTTCAAGGTTGAAAAGGAAGTCAGTGATATCCTTGCGGAAGTAGGCGTTAAGGTCGGATTTGAGGCGGCGGCGCAGGTCTTGTGCGTAGTCTTTAATGGCTTCCCGCACATGGCGCTCATATCTATCGTGTAGTTTCAGGAATTTGAGCCACATTTCCTTGTAAGTGCGGGGAATTCGTTTGGTGACGACAATCAATTCGTCGGGCGTTGCCGACTTGGCTTGCTGCGGTTTTTGCTGGGCGATAGGCACGATGTTAATGTTGCCCCACCATGAGTCGCCCCACGACAACGGGTCTTGGAAGCCTAACACCTCACGGGCTTCGTTGATGGTGATAATGCCCCTATCCACGAGATTGCCCAATGAGTTAGCGACTTCGGCGATATTCTCCTTGAGCGCTTCAACCTGACTAAGGTCATAGGCGCACCAAAGTTGCGGGTTGACCTTCGGGAAAAACTGGGTGTTGAGCGTTTCCTCAACCAGCCTAAGCAGCGGGATAATAGTCTCACGCCAAAAAATTTTGGTTTGCTCCCGTGCGTTGGCGTAGTTGGCATACTCGTAAATCCCGACGACGGCAGGCGGCACATTGAGACAGGCTAAGATTTCCTCACGCAAGATGCGGCGCATTTCAACTAAGTCGCCCGCCTTGAAGGAAGTGTCTATCGTCTTAGTGTCGTAATCCGAGCCCTCAAGGAGTAGCCATTTGAAGCGTTGCCCCCGCCCGTGCCTACTTTGAATGCGCTCGATAAGCCGCTGCTTGGTCGTTTCGGGCAGCGACGATTTGGTAATGAGAATTGTGAGTGGTTGTGCACCGTGAAAGAGATACTCGGCTAAGAGGCGGTCGCATTCGTTGATTAGCGTGACGGCGTTTTGGATGGAGTAAAGGAGCGATAGACCTTGCGCCCTCGGGTCGGTCGGGTCGGGCAACTTGAAGTGCACTAAGTCGTCAACCGAAACGGTCACAACCTTATCAGCATTCATGATTTGGGCTTCTTTCTCGTCAAGGCTGAAACTAATGCTGCTTGGGTGAATGTAGTCAAGCCCGAGATAGCGTCGCCCGACCTTGCGGATAAGCCAGTAGGAGTTACCGAAGACGATTAGGTCGGTTGTGGTCGTGGCGGTGAAGTCGTTGTTGCTAATCCCGACGGCGACGGATTTCGCTAAGTGCCCGAAGTTGGGGTCGTCTTCGCTCAACTCAAATTCGCCGTTGTAGACCAGCAGGGGCACGGAAGCGGCTGAGTTGCTGATGCGACTTAGGGCAGCCCTAACGATTGGGTTGCGGATAATGTCGGCTAAGGGAGACTTAGGCGTGTCGGTCTCAAAGAAGTAGACATCCCCCGCAGCGTCTCGGTAAAGCCACTTTTGCACGATTTCCCGCAACTTCTTCAACATGTCAATCACCACCAACACTTGCGCCCGCCAAGTGGGGTTGGTGATGAGCGGAAATGACCGAGCGGGCGAAATTGTTTGTGCTAATCTACGCAATTACTGCTATCGTCGTGCTGGAAGCGATAGCGCTTTGGAAAGGCATAGACGGCGTGGCGCTCTCGGCGACCATAGCGGCTATCGCTTTGTTAGCCCCGTCGCCATTGAAGTTGCTCCAATTCGGTAACATCAAGGTGGAGAAACTGGGCGCAACTTCATCCGACAAAAACGAAGGCGATGGCGAAGAGGCGGAGAGGTGAGGCGGCGTGGCTGCTAAGCGCAAGGTCAAGATTGAAGCCCCAAAGATTGACTTCTCCCGCTACCGCAGCATAGCCGATTTCGCCGAAGACTGCCTGTTTGTGTTTGAGCATAACCGCAAGCAAAAGGTTAAGCTAACTCCCTATCAACGACGCTGGCTGCGGGAAGTTGAAGACCCCCGCTGGAAGGTCATCGTCATTTGTGTGCCAAAAAGGGTTGGCAAATCGCTCTTTAGCGCTATCGTGGCGGTCTATTGGGCATTGGCACGAATGGGCGCTACTGTCGTCGTCTTGAGCACTTCGGAAAAACACGCAAGTAGTGTGACATTCAAATATGTGCGTCAATTCTGTCGGGTTAGCGACCAAGTTACTGCTGAAGTTGCTACGCTGGCGCAAAACAAGGTTGAATTCAAAAACGGTAGCGTTATTAGAGCCGTGCCGTGCACTGTGGAAGCCGTTGCAGGAATTGCGACCGACTTGCTGATAATTGATGAGTTGGCGCTGATTGATGACGAGGAAGTCGTGCAAATCGCTATGAGCCAAACCGAAAAAGAAAACGCTAAGGTGTTGATTACTTCAACCGCCTCGGAGCACGGTCATCTGCTACACAGGCTCTATTTGAAGTATGTTAATGGCGAGGCAGAGAAAGAGCGGTTGCGGTTTATCTATCACGGCGCTGAAATCTACGACGAGCACCCGTTTATCACGAAGGAGTGGCTTGAGGAAAGGCGGCGGCAAATGCCCGAGTTTCTCTTTCGGCAGTATCACCTCAACGAGTGGGGCGTTGCGGGCGAAAAGGTCTTTGACCCCAAGTTGGTCGAAGCGGCGGTTAGAGACTATCCCGTGCCGTTGCCTATGGAGCGCATTGAGGAAGTGTTGGGCGAAAGGATTGTGGGCTTCGTGTTTACTGCTGCGATTGACCGAGCGCTACCCTTTAGCAAGCACGGAGACCGCACGGTTGGCTGCGTAGTCGCTAACTGCCTGACTGAGGGTGGGAAAGAAAAGTTGGTCGTCGTTGATTTGAAGGTCTTTCCGACGGGTGTAGCCGAGGAAATTAAGGCGT
>Ga0080007_1049355_pt1 | contig 15707 bp, 15 predicted proteins | sample OctOCTMetagenome_FD_69210 | JGI IMG/M metagenome (GOLD analysis project Ga0080007, IMG submission 69210) | Hot spring and microbial mat streamer communities from Octopus Spring Streamers, Yellowstone National Park, USA - OCT_B (SPADES... | ecosystem: Environmental > Aquatic > Thermal springs >...
AAAATACAAAAAAATCAAATAATAATGAAACACAAAAATAATTTTAGTCTGGAAATTTCATTTATTGTTTGAGCTTCATAATGCTGTAGGGAAGATATCTATTTAATTTTGTTCTATCACCTAATTGTCCCTCTTCATTTGCTCCCCAGCACCATAGAGACCCATATTGCTTTATCGCACAAGTGTGTGACCCACCAGCCGATACATCTATTATCCCCTTCATAATTTCAACCGGATATGTTTTATCTTCGTAAGTTCCATCTCCAACTTGTCCATATTTATTCCATCCCCAACACCAAAGTGAGTTATCTTTCTTTACCGCTCAGGTGTGGGAAAGCCCCTGCTCCAACTTGCAAAATGCCGGTGGTAATTGTCACTGGTTCATCTTTGTTTATACATGATTTGTCGCCCAGTTGCCCTTCCGAGTTCCCTCCCCAACACCGAAGTGTTCGGTTTCGTTTCTTTATTGCACAAGTGTGGAAAGAACCAACTGCAATATCTAAAACGTTGAAGGTGACAAAAACGGGAAAATTTTTGTTTTTTGTGGTTCCATCTCCAAGCTGTCCATATTGGTTCCATCCTCAGCACCATAAAGAGGCGTCCTTCATTACAGCGCAAGTATGAAAAGCTCCTGCTGAAACTTTGGAAACTTTGGAAAAAATTTTATCAGCTAAATTTTTATTTTTATATGTTCTATCACCTAATTGCCCGAATTCATTCCATCCCCAGCACCAGAGAGAACCATCTTTCCTCAAAGCGCATGTATGAAAAGCTCCTGAGCTAATTGAAATATTGAATTTATATCCGATAAAGCTTCCGATATTAGAGCCTTTTCTTTTTTCCTCTCTGATTTGAATAGCGTGAAAGATAAAATACAGAAGATGGGACTCAAAATTTTTATCGTAAGTTTGCTTTTTGTATTAAATCTTGATGCATCTATCATACTTCCATCTACTCTGAAATTCATTATTCAGGATAAATTTTAGCAAATTTGCTCCAATCATTAGCCCAAGTCGGAATAACTCAAAAATTTGCAAAATACTCATTCACATCTTTCAACATTAAAATAAAAATATTTATTAATTCCACGAAGAGGTTGAATCAAAGATTAAAAATGCATTTTTATTTGTTTAGTAATTATTTTTGTTTTTATATTTGAATTTTTGCTCCAAAAATTTTATCAAAAGGAGGTAAGCAAATATGGCGAAGAAAAGACCAATAGGTATTGACTTAGGAACAACAAATTCGGTTATAGCTACTATGGAAGGGAGCGATGTCAAAGTTATTCCTTCTGCGGAAGGTCCAACTACTGTTCCATCTGTTGTGGCGTGGACTCGTGAAGGAGAAGTTATAGTTGGTATTCCCGCAAAACGACAAGCAATAGTAAATGCTGAAAACACAGTATATTCAATAAAAAGATTCATGGGGAGAAGCTATGATGAGGCACAAGAAGAAGCTAAAAGAATGCCTTACAAGGTCGTAAGGGGTCCACACAACGATGCCCGAGTTTATATTCCAGCTGTCGGAAAAGAATTTTCTCCGCCGGAGATCTCGGCTTTCATCTTGAGAAAGCTCGTGAGAGATGCAGAAGCTTATCTTGGAGAAAAGATAACCGATGTTGTCATCACTGTTCCCGCATATTTTAACGATGCTCAAAGACAAGCAACAAAAGCAGCTGGAGAAATTGCAGGTTTGAATGTATTGAGAATAATTAATGAACCAACAGCAGCAGCACTCGCTTACGGATTTGAGAAAAAAAAGAAAGCAAGAGTCGCAGTTTATGACCTTGGTGGAGGAACATTTGATATATCTGTTCTTGAAATAGGAGATGAAGTAATAGAAGTAAAATCAACGGGAGGAGATACTCATCTTGGAGGAGACGATTTTGATCAGGAAATAATAAACTGGCTTATAGAAGAATTCAAAAGAGAGACCGGAATTGACCTTTCAAAAGATAAGATGGCTCTGCAAAGACTAAAAGAGGCGGCAGAAAATGCGAAAAAAGAACTCTCTTCAAAGCTTGAAACAGAAATAAATTTACCATTCATCGCTGCCGATGCAACTGGTCCAAAACATCTTGTAAGAAAGCTCACACGCTCGCAATTTGAAAGAATGATAGAAAAGTATATAAACAGAACCCTTGAGATTATAGATAGAGTGATAAGAGATGGTGGTTTCAAACCCCGCGACATAGATGAAGTTATACTTGTAGGCGGTTCAACGAGAATTCCAAAAATTCAGGAGGAGTTGAAGAATTTCTTTGGTAAAGAGCCGATGAGAGGAATAAATCCAGACGAAGTCGTAGCCGTTGGAGCTGCTGTACAAGCTGGTATAATTTTAGGTGCAGCAAAAGATATACTCCTACTTGATGTTATTCCAATATCTTTGGGAGTTGAAACTTACGGAGGAGTATTCACAAAAATAATAGAGAAAAATACAACAATTCCTATAAGGAGGTCTGAAATATTCACAACTGCCGAAGATAATCAAACTGTTGTTGAAATTCATGTGCTCCAAGGAGAGAGACCACTTGCAAGAGATAACAGAAGCCTCGGGAGATTCTACCTTGAAGGAATTCCTCCTGCACCTCGTGGAGTTCCAAAAATAGAAGTGACTTTTGATGTAGATGTGAACGGGATTCTTACAGTTTACGCAAAAGAGTTATCAACTGGAAAAGAAGCTTCAATAAGAATAGAGGGTTCAACAAATCTCACAAAAGAGGAAATTCAAAGGATGATGGAAGAAGCAAAAAGGTATGAAGAAGAAGACAGAAAGAAACTGGAATTAATTCAGGAGAAAAATAAACTTGACAATCTTGTATATCAACTTGAAAAAACTATAAAAGAATTCAGAGACAAAATTCCTGCTGATTTGGTTTCTGATGCAGAAAGAATAATCCAGCGTGGAAAAGAAGTTTTCAGAAATTCAAATGATATAAATGAAGTCAGAGGGATGATGAGAGATGTTGAAAATGTAATGTCTCGCATATCTTCTCATATATATCAACAGAATATTGGTGGAACACAAACAGGAGGAGGATACACTAGCGGAAGCTATTCAGGCGGAAGTTCATCAGGTGGAAATAGCGGTGGTTCATCATCTTCCGATAATGTTGTTGATACTGATTGGAAAAAATAAAATCTAAAATTGGAAAATAATTGTTTGTTTGAAATATAATCTTTCTGACTTAAATATAATCATATAAATTTCATTATTATGCCTAAAAAGCGGGCAGAATCAATAAAATTTAGAATATCAGAAGATACAAAAATCAGAAAAAGAGGGAAAAAGACAAGGGAGAAAATTCTTAAAGTTGCAACAAAGCTTTTCGCAAAGTACGGATTTGCCGGGACAAGTATGGATGAAATAGCCGAGCGTGTTGGTATAAGAAAAGCATCTTTATATCATCATTTCTCAAGTAAACAAGAAATATATGAAGAGCTCATAAAAAGAGTTTTCGCAGAAATAATTAAAATATTTCAGGTTTCTTTTTCGTCGGGCGATATATTGAAAGATGCGGAGAACTTCATAAGCAAAATAATGAATTTTATACTTCAAAATGAGGACTATGTCAAAATACTTTTGAGGGAACTTTTAGATGAAAATCTTCCGGTAAAGCAGTTTGCATTAGAATATGTTCCGAAAATCCTATCATTTGGTTCAGAGATATTAGAGAGAGGTAGAAAAGAAGGGATTTTTAAAGAAAATGTTGATCCTATCCAGCTATCAATAACACTGACAGGAGCTATAATTATATACTTTGTTCTCAGACCGGTTATAGAACCTTTTATAAAGTCTCCTTTTAGCAAAAAAGCAATTGCAGAAAGAGTAAAACACATCTCAGATGTTATATTATATGGAATTTTGTCTAATAGAAATTAAGCGGGGAAAAGAAAATGGGAGCAGAAAAAGAATTTTTTAGAGAAGATGGGAGAAGATTTGATGAGATAAGAGAGGTAAAAATTGAATTGAATTACATAAAATGGGCAGAAGGTTCATGCCTTATATCTTTGGGAGATACTCGTGTTATTTGTACCGCCTCCATACTCAACACAGTTCCAGCTTTTGCCAAAGAGAAAGGTATAGGATGGATTTTTGCCGAATACTCTATGCTCCCAAGATCAGTTGATGTAAGGACATCACGAACACAAAGCGGTAGATCATACGAAATTCAAAGGATAATAGGTAGAGCCCTGAGAGCTGTCTGTGATTTACACTTACTTCAAGAGAGAACCATAGCAATAGATTGCGATGTTATTCAGGCAGATGGAAGCACTCGCTGCGCATCAATTATAGGAGGATTTATATCTCTTTTCCTCGCTCTTTACAGGCTCTGGAAAGATGGAATTTTTATCACATTTCCAATAACACAACTTGTCTCCGCTGTATCCTGCGGTATAGTGAATGGAGTAAAAATGGTAGATCTTACATACAAAGAAGATTCAAATGCTGAGTGTGATATAACAGTTATATCAACTAACAAAGGTTATTTGGTTGAAGTGCATGGGGGAGTTGAAAATGGAGGATTCATAACAAAAAAAGATTTTGATGAACTTGTTGAGATGGGAATTTCTGCAAATATGAAATATATAGAAATAGAGAAAAAAGTTCTTGAACCTTACATCAAAGAATTAAAATTGAATTTTTGATATTGAAAGCTTATTGCCAACCAAAAATCATTTATTCAATTTTAAAGAATGGAGGAAGAACTTCTGTTTTGTGTTTCACATCTTTTTGACACATCAGTGCAAAAAAATCTGATTTAGATAGAGGTGAATGATGGAAAAACTTTAAGAACACTGGTTTCAATCCTACCTTGTAAAAGTTTGAGAGAACCTCCCCAAGCCTAAAAGATGGATAGACAACATATACCCTTCCCCCCTTTTCCAAAATGTTTGAAGATATTTTTGCAAGTGTTTTGAGGTCAAGGTGTATTTCCCATTTTGCTATATCTGACTTTTTTGAAATCTTTCCCTCTCCTTTCGGTAAGTAGGGAGGATTGGAGACTACAATATTGAACTTCTGTTTGAAGTTTATTTGTTTTATATCACCGCATATTATATGAGCTTCCACATTATTATTTTTGTAATTTAAACCTGAGACCAAAGCCATTTTTTTATCTATTTCTACTGATACAAGAAATTTTTCGCCTTTAAGCCACCTTGAAAGTAAAATCGTTATGATTCCACATCCGCTCCCTATTTCAAGTAATTTCTTTTTATCTTCTGAATCTATTTTATTTTCTATTTCTGCTGCGAATTTTGCAAGAAATATTGAATCTTCCGAGAATTTCCATTTATCTTTCAACTGAAATATGCTTACATCAAAAATTTTTGTTTCTTCAAGTTCATATTCTTGGAACATAAGAACAAAAAATAATAAAATAAAATAATAACCTAAACATTGTTATTTAGATGATTTTGAAAAAATCCGGAAAAACTCTGAATCTTTCTAAAACTTCCAAAATCACAAATTCTTATCTTCTTTATCCAAAAATAATTATTGTTTTTTATATAGAGAAAGAAAAATAAAAAATGAGGAAACCAAAAAATGTCTGCAAGTGTAAAGAGAGAGAGGTTGTACGGAAGCTCAATATAAGATACTGAGGGATCTAAAAGATGCAGACAAGGAAGATAAAACTACTCAAAATTGACTTAATGCTATGTCTCACTTGCCTCGTTTACCCAAACTGTTTCAATGAAAATAAAATATGTAACATTTTTACCCCATGCAACGAATGTATGAGTGAATATGAGGAAAAATTATTAGAGAGAGCACCTTACCCATTTGAAAATTCATTAGAGTATAGTTCCGGAAAGATTCTCGGAGATTATGGTCCAATATTTGCTATTTCTTCCGATGGTGAAGTAATATTTTCCCTGAAATTAGGAAGAGATAGAGTAGGCTTTATGTTTGTCCTTCCTCCAATTTTACACGGCTCAAAATATTATGCTGTAAGTGAATGTGGTGAAGTTGTAGTTATAAATGAAAAAGGAAAAATCATAAAAAAAGCTATGCTTGATAACGATGATCTAATAAGTCAGGCTTTCATCAAAGATAATAAACTATATATTATTAACTGGAAAGCTCTGAAAATCTATGACATTAATAGCTTAAAATTGATTGATAAAAAGATTTTTGAGGGTGAGATATTATACTCTGATAAGATAGGTTTTGTTGTTTATTCACCTACAAATTTTCTTGTCCTTGATGATAATTTTTCAGAAAAGTTATCGTTGAAAGCAAGGTGTAATGGATTTATTGGTTTCAGCGGAGATGGAGAGATGATAAAGGAGCACTGCCCAGATGGCATCAGAATAATTAATATGAAGGGAGAAGATAAATTTTTTCCGTTTCCTCCAACCCTTTTCCAAAAAAGTATATATGAATATGAAAATGAATCAAAAGTTTCTTTATATCCACAAAGATATGGAATTTTCAAAGGACAGATTGTTTTTCACGCAGACGATGGATACATATACTTCGGATATAATAGAACTGATATAAAGGGAAATTATTGCGAAGTTTTGCCAGGTAAAAAAGTTCTAATCATATCGTGTGATGAAACTAATAACTACATTATCAACGTGGAAGGCTCCGCAAAAAACTAAGCTTTGCATGTTGGATTTTCAGAGGATATAGTTTGAACGAGTATAAATACTTGATTGAAGATGAAGAAAGGAATGTATATTTTATAGCAAATTGTTGTGATGGAGATTATGTAGTGAAGATGAAAGAAGATGGTAATGTTATTTGGATGAGAAAAATAGGTGAATCACGCAATTGTCCATGATTATAATCATTTTTCTATCGCTATTTTTATTATTACTGCTTTATATTTCAATAATATCATTTCGTAGTTGTATTATTCATTGGTGTCATTATACTCCCAATTATGATCCAGTATATATTGAAGGTAAAATTTATTTTGTTGATGTTAGCAGCACACTTTACATCATAGACCAACAAGGTAAAGTGGATAAGATAAAATTGGTAAAGGATGGAGAAAAAGTAAAGGAATGGTATAGATTTCTTCGTCCAATGGTACCTTGTGGCGATAGAATTTTTATAAACATAAAAGAGCAAATTATTATATCACTGAACTACCAGGGCGAACTAACAGAATATAGGGTTGAAGAAGCTAAATTTTCTCCTTACTACTTCCTCTATTGTACAACACAAGGCTTATTTATGATAAAGCGAGACGTTATAATTCCCACAGATAATGTCATAACAAGAATTTTTGACATCTCCGACTTACTTTCTCCAAATAGGGAAATAAAACCAAAACTTTTAGGCAAGTTTGATAAAGCTTGCGAACCTCTGGAAATTAGAAGCTACTTTCCTTCTCCTTCTTCCAATATTTGGCTTATTTGCCGAGATAAAAATTACAATATATTATAATAAAGTTTTCAAATTTGATACTCAAACCTCCAATTTTTTTGAGGTATCAGATTTTGCAGGATGGTATTCAACTTTGATTTATGATAGTATAATAATACATGGCGAAGGATTTTGGAGCGAAGGTAATTATAAAGGTAAGTATATTTATGTTATTGCAGCAAGAGACATAAGTGGAAATTTATTATGGAAAAGGGAATTTGATCACGACTGGGAAAGATCATTTTTGATTGAAGGAGCAATAGTAATGTTAAAAGAGGATATCAAAGAACATCGTAGGCAAATCAAAACAATTTTAGAAAAATATATTTTCCTATCTCCTTATACCGGTGAAGTACTTTTAGAGAAAGATATAAAATTTGAGGTACCAGGGTATATAATTAGGGAAGAAATAACTCCTGAATGGGAACTTTATATCATATGGATTAATGAAGAAAAAGCAAAAAAAGAGATACTGCTACTTGATCTGAAAAATGGTGAGATAAAATGGAAAGTAGATTTAGACTTCGCTCCTCCCACGTGCATTAAAAAATAATGAATAGTTTAGAAAAATGCGATTGCGTAATATAGTTGTACTAATACTGATTTTAATCTTTAATCTTTTAATCTTTACTCCATTTTGCTCTAACGATCAAGTTTTAGAAGGAGTTTTTTCTTGCCTTACCAGGTGGTTTATTGAATGTACATATCCTCCATACGAGTTACTGTTATGCAAAGATAAAATTTTTTTCTTAGATAGAAATGGAAGGCTTTGGAGCATTTCATTATCTGGTAATATAGATTGGGTAAAAAATACTGGAATTAAGAGAAATTTTTACGATGCCCTGGTAGCATGCGATGACTTTTCCATATATATGGTCTCCAAAAACCAAATCATATCAGTTGATTTTGAAGGAAATATCACAAAAAGATATAACCTTGATTTCAAAGAAGAGTTTCATTTCAATGATGCTGTATTTATTGGCAAGAAACTAATTTTAATCTCACGGAGAAAAATTCTTGCTTTTGATGTTGATAAATGGGAAATGATATGGGTAAAAGATACTACTGAAAACTCTTTTCAGGATTTCACCCCTATTTCGGAAAATCAAGCTATTTTCTCTTCTAATTCAAACATATATAAGATAGACTTGCAAACAGGTGATGTAATCAGCAAAATCTCATTAAAGGATTACTTCAAAGAAGAAAGATGTATTTTTCATATGCCAGTAGTGAATAAAGATTATGGTTATGTAGATGGTTTCTATTACTATCATGAAAACAAGTATCCTTCGCCACTATCTTATATATGGTTCAGATGTTATTATTACATCGATGGTAAAAGAGAAGAAAAGATTTTAGGTATTGAATCTGAAAATTTCAATATAGTGTTTCCTCCAACTGAAATTCCTAAATTCGGTCAGGTAGTTGGGATTTTTCAAGATAAATTGATTCTCGCAGATAATTTTCAAAATGGCAGCACTATCACTCTATATGCTTTAAGTATTACCGGAGAAATTTTGTGGGAAAGAAAAATAGAAGGAATTGAATTTTTTGATATAATGCAACTTGGAGATGTTACAATTTATATATCAAAAGGCTACAAGACAATATTTTTAGTTTATCCCTTTACCGGAGAAATTTTACATAAGCCCACTGATATAAATATCAATTTTCATACTTTCACAAGAAAAGGAGCAGATGAAATAGGTGAGCTTTTAGATATAAAGAATGCAAAGTTGTATCTTTTATGGATTTACGGAGATGCATATGAGGAGAGAAAAGAAAGGAAAGGACTTTTGAAACTAGATTTGAAAGAAGGGAAAATGGAATGGAACGCTGAGATAAACTTTACCGAACCAAAATGTTATAGAGATAAGATGCCAATAAGGTGGTATAGATAACCTACAACAAACTATTACTTATCTGATAATTTTTCTTCTTCTGTTTTTGGTTTCAATCTTTGCTTTATTTCTGGTAAAACCTTTTCTGCTATGTCTGGAATAAGGTTTATCGCTTTTTCTAAAAGTGCGGATTGCGGTTTTGATGTTGAATGAAATACAGCTTGACCTTCATCTGTTATGACAAGCAATCCTATTGGCTCAACCGATATAGCCCCACCAGAAGCCCCGATTTCTTTTTCGGACCGAGAACCAGCCATAAATCCTATCTTCAACTTAGAAAGTGGAATAATACATGCTTTCCCAACTGTTATAGGCTTTCCAACAATTGTTTCGGAACTTACCACATCTCTTATTCTCTGAAAGAGAGAATCAAGAATACTTTCAAGACCCGATGTATTACTTTTCCCTTTTTCTTTTTCCTCCATAATAGAGAAATTAAAAATAAAAGCTATTTTTTTCTTGCTTTTGCAAGAAAAGCTTTATTTTAAAAAAACATAATCTAAAACGGGAAACTTTAATATTTTTTACTATGGTGATATTTTTTATCCCAATCATAATGTTTTTTACGGAATATGTACAACCCGCAAAAATCCTATCAACTTTCCCGACTTTTCAAGATAGCACACCAGTAGAGAGAATAATTAAAAGGCTTCTCAATCCAGAAGAAGAACAAAAGGGAAAAGATGAAAAAATGAAAAATGAAAAAGAAGAAGAAAAAGAAGATAAAGCAAAGGCAAAAGAAAAAAACAAAGAAGACGAAAATAAAAAAGACAAAAGCATCACAGAAAGCAAAAAAAAGAATGATTCAGAAGAAACTATTCAAAAAGCTCCCGAAGTAAGAAAGAATTTATCTGATAAAGTTTATGTAATTCAGGTTGAAGGTGCAATAAGTCCGCCGGTTGCTGAATTTATAGTAGAAGGAATAGAAACTGCCCAGAAGGAAGGAGCAAAACTTATTGTAATTCTTCTTGATACACCGGGGGGTTTAGATCTTTCAATGCGTAAAATAATTCAGGCAATAGAATCATCGTATGTTCCCGTTTGTGTTTTTGTCTGGCCTGTTGGAGCTCGTGCAGCATCTGCTGGAACATTCATAACTATTTCAGCTCATATTGCAGCTATGGCTCCCGGAACATCAATAGGAGCAGCATCACCAGTTATGATGGGAGGACAGCAAATAGATGAAAAACTCAGAAAAAAGATAGAAAATGACGCAATAGCATACATAAAGGCACTTGGAGAAAGGCACGGGAGAAACACAGAATGGCTCGAAAAAGCGGTAAAAGAAGCAGCAACTCTAACAGCAGAAGAAGCCTTGAAAAATAATGTAATTGATATTATTGCTGAGAGCATTTCTGAACTTATAAAGAAAATAAATGGAATGAAAGTAAAAACACCTGCAGGTGAGATTGTAATTGAAATCTCAAACTATGAGATAGTAAGATTTGAACAGAACATAAAACATAGAGTATTGAAGGTTATATCAGATCCAAACATAGCATATATTCTCCTTATGATAGGAATATGGGGCATATTTTTTGAACTTGCAAACCCAGGTGCTATTTTTCCGGGCGTAATAGGTGCAATATGTCTTATTTTAGGACTATATTCTCTCCAAACTTTACCTGTAAATTTGGCTGGACTTTTACTAATCGTTATGGCTATAATTCTCTTTTTGCTTGAAGTCAAATTCCAATCTGCTGGAATTTTAGCTCTTGCAGGAATAGGTAGCATGATTTTAGGTTCCTTGATGCTTTTCAAATCTCCCGAGCCTTTTTTACGTGCCTCCATGAAAGTGATAATTTCATCAACATTAGCAACTGCTGCGTTTTTTGTTTTTGTAGCATACAAAGGTTTGAAAGCTCAGATGAGAAAATCCTTTGTAGGTCTTGAAAGCCTAATAGGTGAAGTCGGAGAAGCAATAGCTGACTTTAAAGATGGAAAAGGAAAAATTTTCATATCAGGAGAGATATGGGATGCAGAGCTTAACTCACCACACCAGGAAGAAATAAAGAAAGGAGAAAAAGTGAAGATTATTAATGCAACTGGAATGAAGCTCATAGTAGAAAAAATAGATAGGAAAGGGAATCAACAAAACAAAAACTAAAAAGCAAAAACAAAAACAAAAAAATAATCACCGAAAACTATGTTAGTAATACCATCAATAGATATAAAAGAAGGGAGAGTTGTAAGATTGTTTCAGGGACAACCGGATAAAGAAATAATATCAATTCCTGATCCTGAAGAAGTTGCAAAGATGTGGAATGAAAGAGGAGCAAAACTTGTTCATATCGTAGATATTGACGCAGCTTTCGGAAAAGAAAACCAGGTAAAAATAATAGAAAAAGTTATAAATTCTGGTCCTAAAGCAACAGTAGGGGGAGGAATAAGAGATTTCAAAACAGCAGAACTTTACATAAAAATGGGAGCCTTTGCAGTCGTTGTATCAACCATGTTCTTTGAGAACAAAAAAGATTTTATGAAACTCCAAGAGCTTTATCCAGAAAAAATAATTTTAGCATTTGATTTTGATGAAAATTTTTGTGTATCTATAAGAGGTTGGCAAAATAAAACAGAACTTTCTGTTATTGATAAATCAAAAATAGAAAAGTTAGATTTAGAGAAAATAAAGGGTTTTTTATTTACCGCTGTTTTCAGAGATGGAACATCAAAAGGAGTAGCAAAAGAACACTTTCAGAAAATCTCCGAAGTTTTCAAAATAAAAGAAGTAAAAGAGAAAGAAGAGGATGAGGAGAAGGAAAAAGATCAAAAAATCTTTATAGCATCTGGCGGTATAAGTTCTTACGATGATCTAAAATTCTTAAAGGATCTTGGATTTTGGGGAGCTGTTGTTGGAAGAGCATTCTATGAAGGAAAAATTAATGTTTTTGAGATTTAACTGAACAAAACCAAGTTCTTCTCACCCCTTTCAGAATAAATATTACAAAAATAGCGAAGATGTGATACGGACTTTGCGGAGGAGTAGTTGAACACCCTCCTCCACCTCCTTGTGCTTCTCTTTTCCTCTGATAATATTCAGTAGTGCTTCCCGGAAAACCAGCGCCGGAACATTCATCACATCTATTTACCTTTACAGTCCACCTTGAAAGGATAATTTCATAATTATTTGGACTGTCTGTCTCGCCATTTTTACCCCCACCATTCAGTGCCTCTATAACTTTTGGTAAAACTTGAAAATCATCATACATCAGCATAAGGTGACCGACGAGAAGAACCATTTCCATCCTTGCTCCCGGAAGGTAGGAGCATTCCCAATTTGGTACACAAGCTTCGTCCCCTGTGCTCCAGATAGAAGTATAGCGAACAGGAGGCGGTGTTGGATCTCCTTCATTTAATCTTCTCAAAAAGTCTGATCCAGGTACCATCTGCTGACCCCCACATGTGGCAATTCCAAAGTAAGCAGCAAGTGTTCCCTGATGAGGTGAGCCCAAAGATACGAAGTCCCTAACTCTGGTTACACCGCCTAAGAACTTAATGTAATATCTTGCGCTGAGACCTCCCATGCTATGGGCTATAATATCTACTTTATCTTTCCCAGTTCTCCTCAAAACTTCTTCTACAAACTCTTTGAGCTCTTGAGCATTCCTCTCATTGCACCCCACATTGTCTGAGTAATCTATGGCAAATAGATATTCCTCAGGCCATCCGTGTCTGATCAAATCCTGCTTCATATCTAACCACTGCCAAGAACCACCAAGATATCCATGTATCATAACAACCGGATCTTTTGAATAATCAGGGGTTTTTTCTATCAAGAAAACCTCACAAGTATCATCTATATTAGGAGGAATATAAATCGGATATTCTGAATAGCAAGATAAGGGAACATCCTGTTCAAAAATTCCTCCAACCTTCTGACAAATTACTTTCACCCTACAATTAGTGCAAGCAGGACCTACAGTTTTAAGTTTTATAATACCTGGGGAGGAAGCGAGATTTGGATAAATTTCTCTTATAACTGGCATTCCTGCGGGAAGCGGCATACCACCAACTGCATAGAAAACACCTGTTTTTGGTCTCGTAAAAAGTTCCCAACCAAACGGAATATAACTTGTGAAAGCATTATATAGAACTGTTATTGGATAGCCTTCAAGAGCACTTGCTATTGTACTAATTATGAAATCTGGATTATAAGCACAACTTGCAAAACCAACCAGGTTCAAAAGTCTATAAATAAATGAGTTACGATTAACAAGATAAGATATAAGAATTCTTACAATTTCATCCCAGGATTTACCTATAAGTTGGCTTATTGCACCTATTGAATCTCCATCCAAAATATTTTGATTAGTAGCAACAGCCCACCCCCATCTATCACCATCAGGTATGCATTCTGAGATATTTGGAACAGCTATATCAATTATGAATTTTACAATCCTTCCAAAGTTTGCAGCGAGCCCTATTTTTTTGATTGGATCAGAAAATATAGCCCAGCTTAACTCAAATCCCTTCTCAACCCTTATAGCGTATGTTACATTCGAGGGTAGTTCAAGCTCAGTATCAGCTATAGGATTTATAAAATTCAAAGTTATAATATTGTCAGGAGAAAGGTCTATCTTTGCTTTTTGAGCGTTCAAGACAGCATAACGCCTTATTCTATCTACCCTACCGGGGTCAAAACCTTCTATCACACCTACTCCATAGAATATCATATGCTGAACGGTAAACTTGACATCAAGCCCCGGCGCGTCTTGAAATTTAGCAATTCCTTGATCTGAAATATCACAAGGAACCTCAGTATAAAATGTTTCATCTTTTGGGAAAAATCTTGCAGCTTTTTTCGTTTCATCAGCTGGGAAAATCTTTTCCCTGACATCTTCCGCAATCCGCGCTGCAAGTCCAAAAATTTCCGGGTAATTGCCTGATAAAATCTCTCCTGATTTTGTTTTAGAAATTTTCTTCACAAGTTCTTCAAATTTTGGATGTTCAACCACAAACTTCGCTGCATAGACCAAAGCTCGTGGAGTAAATAGCCAAAAATAACCCGGTGCATTCATAACAAGCCATAAAGCCGTAGTTCTCTCATCTATATTTGCGTAATCTAAACCTACAAAATGAGAAAGTGAATTTGCACCATCACCCCAAACCTCTCTCACAAGCTCATAAGGTAAAACATAAGCCATAAGGTAAGTTTTATTCTTTTCAGGTTCGGCAAGAAATAAAGACTGCGGAGCATCTGCCTCCCAACCTTGAAGATCAACTCTCATTTTACTTTTATCAAAGTCTTTCTCACCATATACAGAAACTACTTTGAGACCATCTGGCAGCTTATCTTTATAAGATTGCTGCGGAGAAGAACACGAAGAAGAATAAATTATCAAGAATATAAAAGCAAAGAATAAAAAACTCCATTTACTATTATTATTACCATCCATACTCCCTAACCCCGTCATGATAAATCACCTCCTTTTTTGTTTTTTATAAAAAAAATACCCAAAAATAATATAATCATTTTTTTTAAAGATTTCCACAAAAAGCGAAAATTTTAGTTTTATTTTTTTAATAATTTTGAATATAATTAAAAATGAAAAGCCAAGAAAAAAAAGACAAAGGAAAATATCTTGAAATAAAGCTTTCTGTAAATGTAGATCATGTGGCTTCGTTAAGAGAGGCAAGGAAAGAAAAAGAGCCGGATCCAGTCCATGCAGCAGTTCTTGCAAAAATTGGTGGAGCGGATGGAATAACAGTACACCTCAGAAAAGATAGAAGACATATAAAAGAAAGAGATGTAAAAATGATAAAAGAGGTGATAGATTTACCTTTGACCGTTGAGATGGGGTTGTTTGAGGATATTTTAGATTTTGTACTTGAAGTAAAACCAGCAAAAGTCACTTTGGTACCTGAAAGACAAGGGGAGGTGACAACAGAAGGAGGAATGGACCTTACTCCAGAAAACACTCAGAAGGAAGTTGAAAAATTTGCGAAGGCTCTCAAAGAAAAAGGTACAAAAGTGGGAGTTTTTATAGATGCAGATGAAAAATCTGTTGAAATAGCAAAGGAAATTAGACTTGACTTTGTTGAAATAAATACAACTCATTACGCGAAAGATCCACAGAATTTCAAAATAGTGAAAAAGATAGAAGAAGTTGCAAAGTATGCGTCAGAAAAAGGGCTTGAAGTTATGGCAGGACATGCTTTAAGCGTAGCAAATGTTTCAAAGATAGCACAAATAATTTACATAGAAGAACTCTCAATAGGGTTTTCAATAGTAGCAAGAGCGGTTTTTGTTGGATTTGAGCGAGCAGTCAGAGAAATGAAAGATGAAATGATGAGAGCAAGATTTTTAGCAATATCTTCTATGGACAACTTAAAAATATCTTGAATCTAAATAAATTCAAAGAAGCGCAGAATTTTTCGTGCAGGAGAAAATTTTCCTTTTAAGAAAAAAATTTTTCTTCGGCA
>Ga0080007_1064654_pt1 | contig 15666 bp, 9 predicted proteins | sample OctOCTMetagenome_FD_69210 | JGI IMG/M metagenome (GOLD analysis project Ga0080007, IMG submission 69210) | Hot spring and microbial mat streamer communities from Octopus Spring Streamers, Yellowstone National Park, USA - OCT_B (SPADES... | ecosystem: Environmental > Aquatic > Thermal springs >...
CGGGAATCGGACGCTTTTGCTTTCGCTCCAATTCGGCTCATCTTCGCGAACCCAAAAGACTTGCCCGATAGGTTGAGCGCCTGCTGGGAACTGAACTCGCAACCTCAAAACCAGCGTTCGGAACTTTCCTGCATCAACTCGGATTGGCGGTCCGTGCATGTAAGGGTCGCCACCTGTTGAGCGTGTTCGCAAAATCCCGCCCTTGACTTCAAATGGGGCAAGGTCGTTAACGGGCGTCCAATCGTCAGGGTCGTCGTCAATGTTGAACTCCCAAACTGGTCGCTCCCAAACAACGCCGAGCGACTCGTAACTCGTCGGCTGAACTCCCACAAGCCTGACCTTTACCGCTTCGGTTTCGTGGCTCAGTTGAAGCAAAACGAATTTGCGGCGATGGTCGTATCGGAAAGCGACAGGCTTGTCATCGGCAAAAACTTGTTCAGGCTTCGTCACGCAAGCAATGACCGTTTGCGAATTAGCGATGCCTTTGGGAGCGCGAAGGAGAAACTCCAACTCACCATCGCGGAATTCAGCCCTCTCAACGATGGCATCGCTTGTGATGCGGATTGCAGGTTCAGTCTTGACAATGACGGTTTCGTAACCCCAAGCGTCATCGTGCGGGTCACGAAGAAGCCAAAGGTTGCGGACAATCCCGTGTGGACCGATGATGCCTTTGTCATCGGGCTGGTATCGGTAAGTCAGCGACACACTGTCAGGGTAATTGCCATCAGGGTGATTGACTGCTGCCTGTTGCTGGATGGCGCAAACGGTGATGCCTTCAGCGATGTGCCTCCAAAATTCGGGCGACTGGCGATTAGCGACTGGCGACTGGTTTAGGGCGTTGGACAGTTTGAGTAAGGCGTAGGCGTAGTCAATCCCGCACCATTGAACCGGAGTCCCGAACCAAGGTGCCGCCGTGAAGAAACTCGTCCCAAAAACGGGGATGGACGCATATCTCATCATCGTCGGTCGGTCAGGCGGGTTCCAAAGGTAGATGAAGGGCAAACCCGTTTTCGCCCAGTAAACGGCGCGCTCGAGCCAATATCGGTTGCCAGTGATTTGCCACGCTTCAAGGTAAGCGTGGATGGCGTTGGCGGCGGCAAGGACATCGGGGCAATGCAAAGGCACTTCCCATGTCTGAGCGCCTTCGGGGCGGACGAAGTTTTTGTCAATGAAGTTGATGGCTTTCATGCCCAGTTCCATCGCTTTCGTTGAGCCTGTCATGCGGGCATATCGGAGCAAAGCGATGGCTCGCCTCAAAGTGAAGGTGCAAGTTCCGACGGTCGTATCGCCTTCTTTGCCGTAATCGTCCAACGGTCGGTGCGGCGCAAACTTTCGGAGCATTTCCAAAGTCCAACCTCGGTCAAGGACAAATCCCCATGAGCCATCCTCTCGCTGAGTTTTCGCATCTTCAACGGCTTGTCGCTCCAGTGTCTGGATGCCGCTGAGCAATCTACCGTAGCGGTCAGAGCGCATCCCCAATTTGCTGCGTTTGAAAGTTTCCTCATCGGGATAGGGTCTGTCGGGAATTGGCGGGAGCGGGAACTTGGCGAGATAAATGTCGTAGGCATCAAGGATGCCTCCAACTCCACCGATGAGCCACGCCGTCAATTGCAAGGCTTTGCCCGCTGACAAGCGGAAGGGCATTTGGGCTGCCGTCGTGTTTTCCTGCACCCATTTGGGCACATTGGGCACCATCAAGCCCAGCGCTTGATTGTCCTGATGGGCAAGGATGTTGGGGACGGCGAAAATCGGCTGCGGGCAAATCGTTCCTTCTTCCTGCCCTTCGCTCCAACCTTGCAACGCATCCCACATCAGCCCAACGAATGCCTTTTTGTGGGCGATGACCATCAGCGGTTGCGTCAGTTTGTAAGGGTGCGGGACGATGTGCAAGTGATGGGGTGGGTCGCTGTAGCGGGCATCATCCACCCGTTCGTCGGGCATCAGCCAGTAAACGCCGGGCAACAACGCCATCTCCTTTTGCGTCCCGAAAGCGTGGTCGCCGACGAAAAGGAGCGGGGCGTGGACGAACAACACCTCTTTGGGTCGGTCGCAAAGCAGTCGCCACGAAACTTTGATGCTCTCGCCGTCAGGCTCAAAGCGCACCTCGCCTTGCCAGTTGGCGCGGTCAAAAGGGTCAGCCCAACCGAAGACAAACGCCAAACCGCCTTTATCCAATCGCTGCGCCTTGTCGGAGAACACCAGACGCGTGACGGGTTGCTGGCGTAAATCGCGGTAACTGATGGAAAGCAACTGGGGCGACAACGCCATCCGTCGCCATCCCCCTTCATCCCGCACCTCAACGGCGAAAACGCCGTAGCCGAACGGGTTGCGGGGAAAGACGAGACGGATTTTGTCGGTGGCGATGACAAGCGCCTCACGCTCGCGGTCGCTGATGGGTCGGCTGACGACGGCGCGGGCGACCGCGATTTGCCCGTTTCGCCCATCGTCTATTCGCACCGATGCCTCAACGGGTCGGGGACGATCGCTTCGCACCTGCCAGACGATTTGTTGTTCGCCGGGGGGCAAGGCAGACAGCGCTTGCGTCGGTTGACCGCTCCGCAACTCCAACCCACTCAACGCCAGCGTCACCCGAACGCCGTCCAAGATGGCGTCCCCTTCGTTGGCTAACCGCAACCGCAAGGGTTGCAAAGCATCGGCGAACAAAACGGCATTGGCAAACCCGAAACTTTTCAGCGCCAAGCGCGCCATGCAAGTGTGGGTGACGCTCTCGTCCATCTGCGAATGGACGCGCCATCGGACGACAAACTTCGTCCCACTCTTTCGGACGCCTTGAACTGACCAGCGAACTGTCGCCGTCTCTTGGGGCGCCACGCTTTCGGGCATTGTGATGGGCTTGACCTCAAAACCTTTGGGGGCTTGAAGTTGGGCATGGACAGGGGCAGGGGCATCGCCCGTGTTTTGCAACCGCAACACCAACTCACCGCTTTCACCGGGACGCAACCCTTCCTCAATGCGCAGGTCGCTGAACCGCAAATGCCAAACCGCTTTTTCGGTGACTTGGAAGTCGTCAAAGAGAACGGCACCAGGGGCGGGTTGACCGCCTTCGTTGATGCGCAAGCCAATTTGCACCGAACGCACTTCGGGCTTGTCGGAGAAATCAAACGCCAAAACGCCCGTGTGCCAGCGGTTATCGCCCGCAAACTTGGGCGGGACGATGTAAACAGCGCGAGACGCCCCACCTTCCAAGTTGTCCGCTTTCATCGGGATGGCGTAGACGCGGATGTTGTCCGTCGTCGCCTTCAGCACTTTGAAACGGAAAATGAGGGCGCCCTTTTTGATGGGAAGCATCGCACCGATGTCAGGCACCGTTTCGCCCGGCTTGCCTGCCCGATAAGTGCGATTGACGCCGACGGTGACGGGTTTGCGGGCTTCCATGTAGAGGGCGAAGCGTCCTTCAGCAGCCTCTGTCGTCACCCGCACGATGGCGGCGTCTTTGTCGGAAGCGAACCAACTCCAGCCGACGGGAAATTGGCGCTCGTCCAATTCCTCAAACCCGCCGTTGCTCAATTGCGCCACCGCCACCGAACACCAGATCAAACCGCCAATAAGCAATGACCAATGACCAATGACCAATGAGCGACCAATGACCAATGGGCGATGACCGATGAGCCGACGAACCAGCGGCGTCAAAAGGGCAAAGACCGCCATCCCTTGCTTCATCCCGCTCACCTCGCTGGCGGATTTTGTCGCACGATGAAAACGCCGTTCTGGCGTTGGGGAAATCGTTGCGGAGAAGTTCAAAGGCGGTCGGGAACTTTGAGGCGCCCTGCTTTGATGGCGTCTTCTATGCGTTGCAATTCTGTCAAGACCGCCTGAGGGATGCGCTTTTTCAGGCGGGGGTTGAAGACGACGCCGACAGCCCCTTCCCGCAAACCGAGGTGGATGATGTCGCCCTTCAATTTGCCCGCCTTGAGCAGTCGCCCCACATAGACGAAACCTTGCGGGACATCCACGACGGCACTGGCGAAGACGACTTGGGGCATCAAGGCATGTTGGGGTTTGATAGCGCCGAAGGCGTAAACGCCCTTCGCTTCCCGCGCCGCCTGAAAGACACCCAAGCCCGCCGCATCGGCGTCGTGGAAGAGGAAGTCAGCCCCCCATCGGATTAGCGCCCGCGCCGTCTCTTTGGCGGCGGCGACATCCTCAAAGTTGCCGATGTAAGTGACGCGGACTTGCACTTGCGGGTCGGCAGTTTTCGCGCCCGCCACAAAGCCAGCAAAAGCCCGCTCTACGGACGGGATTTTCATCCCGCCGACGCAACCCAATTTTTTCGTTCGGCTCATCCGCGCCGCTAAAACGCCCAGCAAGTAGGCTGCTTCGTTCAGGCGCAATTCCAACGAGGCGACATTTTTCGCCTTCACCCGACCCGAAGTGACGACGAAGAAGGTTTGCGGAAATTGCGGCGCCAGTTGCATGGCGGCGTCACCGAACTCAAAGCCGTGCCCGATGACGAGGCGGTAGCCTCGTGCGGCGAAATCGCGGAAGGCTTCGGCGTATTCAGCGGGCGAACGCACTTCCGTGTGGGCAATTTGTGCCCCCAACTCCTTGCGCAGGCGTTGCAAACCCAGATAGGCGGATTGATTCCAACCCCCGTCGCTGATCGGTCCTGGCGTTATGAGGGCAACTTTGAACGCATCCTTCGCAGGAAGGATGCCCAAAAGACCGACAAGCAGCAAAAGCGTCCATCGGCACATGCTTCGTCCCTCCTAAGGAAGTCAGGGGTTTAGGCGACGATGCAAGGCGAGGTGTTTTCTCGCTCACTCTTCGCCCTTAGAGGTCGTCAAGGCAAAGGCGGCGCCGACTTGTTGCCATCGGCGTCCCAACCATTTTTCCACAGCGCCCAAAATTTCTCGCCCCGTCCGCTGCCCCGTCGGGATGAGGACGATTTGTTCCAGCGTCTCTTCGGGCACGAGGAAAGCCGTTTGCATTTGGCGCGCCAGATAGGTGAGCAAGTCGCGGAGCGTCCAACGGTCTTGTTCTACGGCGACGAAAGCGTTGGGGTCGGGTTGGACGGGGCGATCGCTAACGGCAAACAAAATGCTCCATCGGTGCGATTGTCCATCCCAAGAGGCGATGAGGGTAAGGCGCAAGATGCCACTTTGCTTGGGTCGGACGAGCATCGGAAATGTCAAGGGCTTTTGAGGCGTGGCGTTCCCTTCTCCCAACAACCAACCGCCATCGGGCGTTTTTTGAGGCGCTGCGTTGGGGACTTCCACGCCTTCCTCAGGTTGAACGGCAAGAGTGAGATGGCAAGGGATGGGGGGCGTTGCGGTGAGTCGCCACAAGGCGACTTCGTGGAGGTTAGGCGGTTCAAAATGCTCCCAACTCATTCGGATGCCCGCCTCAAGGGCACGAAGGGCTTGCTGCGCACCGCCTGCCTGCTTTGGGATGCGGCGCATCAAAGGGGATTGAGTTTGGGTCGGCGATGGCTCTCCGACGATGCCCAATCCCGCACCCGCAGGGGCGCTCGGAGCGGCAAGGGCAGGGAAGGGCTTTGGCGTTTCGGCGGGCAATGGGGCTTGACGGGGCATCGGCGAAGGAGTTTGCGGAAGGGGCGCTAAGGGCGCTTGCTGGGGCGCGATGTCTTTCAAGGGAGCGGATGGAGGGCGCATCGTGATGCTGCGAGGACGGGCGCGCTCAGGCGTTTTCATCTTCGGGGTGCTTTGCCTTTCGCTTTCAGGTGATGGCTTCAACGGGGGTGGGCTCGCTTCTTCTTTCAGCGCTCCCTTCGGCACGGACAAAGCAGGCGGAGAAGGCTGTTGAGCAAGGAAAGGGGAGCGCGTCGCTTCGGGCATCAGCGTAACTTCCGATCCCGTTCGGACGGGCAAGCGAAGGGGCAAAAGGGCAATCAGAAGGATGGCAACACTGGCGACTGCCATTCCCGCCCAAAGCCATCGTCGGTGAGGATGCCCAGTGACCGACAAGCCAATGGCACGGAAAGCGGAGCGGCGGCGAGTGACGAGGGCGGCGTGGATGCGATGGGGCAAGTCGGCGGGAGGGGCGGGGGCGGTGAGGGAACGGAGTGCCGCCATCGCCTCGCAGAACTTGCCCCATTCCTGCTGGCAGGCAGGACAACTTTGCAGGTGCGCCGCCATCGCTTGGCGAACTTGTGGCGGCAATTCATCGCTGAAGTATTCGCTCAGTTGCGAACGGACTTGTTGGCAGGTCATCGTTGATCGCCACCTTTAGGACGCTTGGGCGAAGCCATTCGTTCCCGATGCCATCGTTCCCAAAGGTCTTTGAAGGCATGCCTTGCCCGATGCAAGCGAGATTTGACCGTCCCTTCGGGCACGCCCAACACTTTGGCAGCCTCGGCGTAAGTGAGCCCTTGCAAATCGCAGAGGATGAGGACTTGCCGAAAATCGTCGGGCAGTTGCTGCAAAACTTTTTGGACAGCCTCTCGTCGCTCCCGCCGTTGCCATTCCTCTTCGGGGTCGGGTTCTGTCGCTTCCGCCCAACTGACCGCTTCGCCTTCCTCGTCGCTCAACTGGGAGAAGGGAACGGATTGGCGTCGCCGATGCCAATCGTGGCAGACATTGACGGTGATGCGATAGAGCCAAGTGGAGAAAGCGGCGTCGCCCCGAAATTGCGAAAGGCGCTCAAAGGCTTTGAGGAAGGCTTCTTGGGTCGCATCGGCAGCGTCGTCGGCGTTGCCCAAAAGGTGAAAGGCTAAGGCGAAGACCTGCTCGTAGTGACGGGCGACGAGGGCATCAAAAGCGGTCAAGTCTCCCGCTTTTGCCTGCCGCACCAACTCATCGTCCGAAAGGTGATTGGTTGCCCTTTGCCCCATGCCTTCCACCCGCTTCACAACTCTTGTTCGGGGGCGGCGAGTTGACCGTTGACGAGGACGCGGATGCGCCCTGAGCCACGCACGATGACCGTCTTGCTCACCCGATCCCCAGGCACATGGACGCCCCGATAGACTTCCCGAAAGCCCTGCGCATCGTTGACTTGGATTTGGACGAGTTGCTGCAACTGATGCCCACCCACGACAAGGGAGACACGGGCGACTTTGGCATCGGGCGGGACGGAACGCCAGTCAATCTCTTCGGGTTCAGGTGGGGGCGCTCCTTTGCTGACGATCAAGTTGACGGGTGTGTCTTCGGGGACTTGGGTGAGGGGGGGCGGTTGCTGACCGACGACCGTGCCAGCGGGGGCGGTCTCGCTGAAGGTTTCCACCTTTTGCCCGACTTTCAAATGAGCGCCTTTCAAGGTGGCGAGGGCGTCTTCCAGTTTTTGTCCTGTCACATCGGGCACTAAGACGGGCGCGACCCCTTGACTGACGACGACCAACACTTCTCGCCCTTCCAAGACGCGTCGGTTGGGTTCGGGGTCTTCCATGCGCAGGATGTGATTGGGCGGGATGTCTTTGCTGGGTTGCCAACGGACGACCCTCAGTTGCAAGCCCCGCTCCTTCAGCAATTGCTCCGCTTTTGTCAAGGGCATCCCCGTCACATCAGGGACGACGACTTCTCGTGGGCGGGTGCTCACCAACAAGGAGTAAACGAGCAAGCCGACGAACACCAATCCCACGATCAAACCGATGACCGATGCCAAAACGGATTGGGTCACTTGCCGCCACACGGGTCGTTCCTCCTCGTCGGTCGCTTCCTCCTTCTCTGAGGGCGGTTCGGCAGGGACGGGAGGGATTGGCGAGGGAATCGTCTCCAACGCCGCTAAGGCTTCCTGAAGGTTATCCCGAAAGGCATCCACTGAGGGAAAGCGCCGATGGGGGTCTTTCGCCATCGCTTGAAGGACTAACGCATCCACGCTGAAAGGCACGGAAGGGTTGAGGCTGCTGGGCAAAGGGATGGGCGCGGTCGCATGCAGGTGCGCCAAGTCCGCAATCGTCGCCGCTTCGTAAGGGAGGCGTCCCGTGACCATCTGAAAGAGCAAAACGCCCAGCGCGTAAATGTCGCTTTGGGGCGTCCCTTCATCGCCATGAAAGCGTTCGGGGGCAAGGTAAGGGGCGACGCGTTCCATCCATTCAGTTTCCGTGACGCGGGAAGCGAGGAACGCCGAGGAAAGCCCGTAATCGCCGACTTTCACCTCGCCCCGCGAGGTGACGAGGATATTGTGGGGACGAAGGTCACCGTGAACGATGCCTTGACGGTGCAAATACGCCACGCCGTCAGCGATCTGGATGAGCAAATGGAGCGCCTGCGTTAAGGGCAAAGGCAACCTGCGCCCAAGCAATTGCCCCAACGATTGCCCTGCCACCAATTCGCAGACCCAAAAGAAGGGTTGCGCCTCGTCCACTTCGCCCACCGTTAGGTAACGCAAAAGGGACGGATGGCTGATGCCCGTCACTTGCTCGCATGCCCGCCTGAGAGCGGCGACGAACGGCGAAAGGGTAATGAAAGTCGGGCGAAGGGTTTTGACGGCGACCCGTTGCCCCGTCAGGCGGTCTTGCGCCTGATAGACGATGAAAAGCCAACCTTCTCCGACGCGGCTGACGATGTGAAACCGCGTCCCGACGGTCGTCCCGATCATCATCGCGTCCCTCGCTCGGCGCGCCAAAGCCACAATGCGGCGCTTTTTGCCCCTTGCCCTCTGGCGCGCCACTGGCAATTATAAGGCAAGGGGAAAGGAGGGCAGGCAAGATGCGAACGCTGGTCGTCGGCGATTTGCATGGGCAATGGGATTGGCTTTGGAAGGCGTTGGAGATGGAGAAGCCCGACTGGCTTTTGTCCGTCGGCGATTGGGGCGACCCTGAAGAGGTGCGCCCTTCGGACTTTGAACGCCTCCTCGCCACCGCCTTTGTTCACACCGTCTATGGCAATCACGACGATTTGACCTTGCTGCGAAATTTGCGCAACCGTGATGGGACGCCCGTCTTGCTGCCTCACGGGGAAATCGTGGAACGCAACGGGATTAAGTTGGCGGGCATCAGCGGCATCTGGGCGAAAAGCCATCGCCAACCTTACTACATCACCGACGAAGAGGTGCGCGCCATCGCTGAACAACTGGCGGGCAAAGGGGTGACCGTCCTCATCACGCACGGTTGCCCTGTCGGTTTAGCCGACGAGACCCCGAAAGGAACGCATGGCGGGCAACGCTGTTTTCTGGACGCCTTCAAAATCGTCCAGCCCCTCTTGCACCTTTGTGGGCATTTGCACAAGCCACAACTTCGGCAACTCAAAAGCGGGCAAATCGTCCTGAATGTCGGGACGACCGCTTTGGGCGATTACGCCGTCGTGGAATTGACCCCCAACACCGTCACCATCCTCAAACGCCTCACGCCCTCCCTTTCGGCGAAAAACGGCAGCGATTAGCGATTAACGACTGGCAAGTGTTGGAGTGGCTATTAGCCACGACAGATAACGGCAGCGACTGGCGATGAGCGACTGGCGACTGTTGGAGTGGCTATTAGCCACGACGAAAAAGCAACCACGAAGAAGGGCGACGAACCTCACTCCCGACGGGTCGGTTGGGACGCCATCTCCTTCGCCGCTGTCAGGACGGCTTGGACGATTTTGTGGTAACCCGTGCAGCGACAAAGGTTGCCCGCTAACCAATAGCGGACGAAGGCTTCGTCAGGTTGCGGGTTTTCCTGCAGCAAGGCGACGGCGTTGACGATGAAGCCGGGAGTGCAAATGCCACATTGCAATCCGCCCAGTTCCATGAAGGCTTTCTGGACGGGATGCAACCTGCCGTCTTGGGCGATTCCTTCCACCGTCGTGATGGTGCGACCATTTGCCGACACCGCCAGCACCAAACAGGAAGTCACAGGTTTGCCGTCCAGCAGCACAGTGCAAGTGCCACATTCGCCCGTCCCGCAACCTTCCTTCGGTCCCGTGTAGCCGAGCCGATAACGCAACACATCCAACAACCGTTCTCGCGGTTCCACTTCCAGTTCGTGCGTCCGACCGTTGACGGTCAACCGAATGCGCTGGACGAACCGCCGTTCCATCGCCGATTTGCCTCCTTTCCATCGTTGCCCCTCGCTGCGCACCGTCGCTTGATTGTAACGCCGTCTCCGCTGGCAAGTTTTTTCGCCTTCCCGCAAAATTTGGGCGTGGAGGTTGATGGGAGTTGGCGAAGACGCTGCTTTTGGAAATCGGCACGGAAGAGATGCCCGCCCGATTTTTGCTCCCCGCCATCGCACAGTTGCGGGAGTTGATGGCGAAAAGATTGGCGGACTTGCGGTTGTCCTTTGGGACGATTCGCACGGTCGGGACGCCCCGCCGATTGGCTGCCATCGTCACCGAAGTCGCCGAGCATCAAGCGCCCATCGTGCGGGAAGTGCGCGGTCCCGCCCGCCACATCGCTTTTGACGCGCAGGGCAACCCGACGAAAGCCGCTGAAGGGTTCGCCCGCGCTCAAGGCGTTGCGGTTAGCGAGTTAGTGGTCAAGGCGACAGAGAAGGGCGAATTCGTTTTCGCCATCAAGCGGGAGGAAGGGCGTCCCGCGATGGAAGTCCTTTCCGAAGCCCTCCCGCAAGTCATCCGCCAACTTGCCTTCCCCAAGACGATGCGATGGGAAGCGAGCGGTTTGCGTTTCGGTCGCCCCATCCGCTGGCTCGTTGCGTTGCTGGGCGAAACCGTGATTCCCTTTGAAGTTGCGGGCGTCCAAAGCGACCGCATCACTTATGGGCGCCGCTTCACCGACGGGCAATTGGCAGGCAAACCCATCGCCCTGACTTCCGCCGACCTTTACGAGACGGCGTTGGAGTTGGCGCATGTCATCGTGGACCACGAACGGCGGCGGGCGATGACAAAGGCGCAGGTGGAAAGCGTTGCCGAGAAGTTGGGTGGTGTCGCTTTGATGCCCGACGAGTTGTTGGACGAAGTGACCTTCCTCGTGGAAGAGCCTGTCGCCCTCGTCGGCTCTTTTGACCGAACCTATTTGACCTTGCCGACGGAGTTGCTCGTGACAGTGATGATGCACCATCAGCGGTATTTCCCCGTCGTTGAGACGAGGGACGAAGGGCAGGGGACGGAAGGGAAGTTGTTGCCTCACTTCATCTTCGTTTGCAACGGGATGCCGGGCAATCCCGAAGCGGTTCGGAAGGGCAACGAAAAAGTCATCGCCGCTCGCTTTGAAGACGCTCGGTTCTACTTCGCCCTTGACCGTCAGCGCCGCCTTGCGGAATTTGTCCCGCTGCTTTCGGACATCGTTTTTCAGCAAGGGTTGGGAACGATGGGCGAAAAGACGCAGCGCCTGAAAACCCTCGTGGATGCCCTCTGCCAGCACCTTCAAGTTGACCCGCAAGTTCGGGCGTTGGCGTTGCGGGCGGCGGAGTTGGGCAAGGCGGATTTGGCGACCCGCCTCGTCAGCGAGTTTCCCGAATTGCAAGGCGTCATCGGGCGCATCTATGCCTTGCTGGATGGCGAACCTGACGAAGTGGCTTGGGCGATAGAAGACCACTACAAACCCCAGCCCCCCGACTACGCCTTGCCCCGCCATCTCGTCGGTGTTTTGTTAGCCATCGCCGACCGATTGGACACTTTGTGTGCCTGTTTTGACCGCGACCTGATCCCGACAGGTTCGCACGACCCGTTGGGCTTGCGCCGAACGGCGACGACTTTGCTGATGCTCCTTCGGGATGCCGACGAAGGGAAATCGTTGCCCTTGACTTTTTTGCTGGACTTGACTTTGCGGGTTTTGAGGGAAGCGCGGACGCTGACGAAAGAGTTGACTTGGGTCGCCGAAACGGTGCGGGCTTTTTTGCGGGAGCGGTTGGAGGCTTTGCTGGAAGGTGACGGCATTGACCACGATGTGCGGCGCGCCGTCTTGGCGGTCGGCTTTGACGAAGTGCCCTCCGTCTTCGCCCGCGCCCAAACTTTGCATCGGTTGCGCCAGCAACATCCCGAAAGGTTTCGCCCAATTGTAGAAGCCTTCACGCGGGTGACGAACATCCTTGCTCAGGCACGCCAAAAAGGTGAACCCATCCCCGACCAACTCAACCTCAACGCCTTGTCGCTGGACGCCGAACGCGCCCTCGCCCAAGCGACCGAACAAGTCGCGCCCGCTGTCATGGAGCGGGTGAGGGTAGGGGATTACGAAGGGGCGTTTTGGGTGTTGGCGGAGTTGGCGCCGACCATCCATCGCTTCTTTGATGAGGTGTTGGTGATGCACGAGGACGAAAGGCTTCGGCGCAACCGCCTGGCACTCCTGAGACAAGTGGAACGACTTTTGCGCCTTTTCGCCGACTTCGCTTCCATCTCTGCCGTCCCGCCAGCAGCGGCAAGTGGCGAATGATCAAACAGCAGCAACGGTGTTGGAGTGGCTATTAGCCACGACCAACTCGCCACGACCTGCCGATTTGCCATCTTGTCGGAGCGGCTACCAGCCACGACAAAGAACGCCCCGACGAAAACCATTTGCGACCGACGAACCGATGCGTTTAACGCCCTGCCAATCCCGACAGCAGCATATCCAGTCGCCCGCTGGCTTCCAAGATGTTTTCCAGCGTGTAGGTGTAAAGCAATCGGGCAGGCACATTCCGAAAAACTGGCTGTTGCTGAGGGGCAAAAGGTGCGCCTGGTGCTGCTGGGGCGCCTCCATAAGGCGCGCCCGCGTAGGGTGCTCCCCCAGCAAAGCCTGCTTCTTCCCCACTAAGCCCTCCCATTGAGGCAGGACCGCCCAGCATCGGGCGACCTGGCATCGGGGCTGAAGGTGCCCCTGACATGCTCGGCGCTCCCATCATCGGTGCCTCTGGCATTCCTGGCATCCCTGGCATTCCTGGCATCCCCGGCGCTCCTGCCGTCCCCGCCTCTACCCGCACGCCAGGTAGGCTGGGCAACTGGGGCAGTATCGGCAAGATGGTCGCATAGTCGGTGTCAAAGGTGAGTTTGACTTCCACCTTGACATAGACGACCTGCCCACTCTGCGGGTCAAAGAGCAAGATGCGTGTGCCTTCCCCTCTGCCGCTGAGTTTGCGGGCGGCAGGCAATTGCCCTGGCGCTCCCGCCATGCCGCCCATCGGCGCTGCTGGACCGACGCCAGGCATCATGCCGCCCATCCTCGGGGGTGTGCCCGCCATCGTCGGGGCACCCATCGGCGCAGGAGCACCCATCATAGGCATCCCTGCTGGCATCCCCGCTTCGCCCCCCATCATCCCTGCCCCCATCCCGCCTTGTTGTTGTGCCCCTGAAAGGTCTAAGTCGGCAGCGATGGGGAAACGGCTGACGATGCGGACGCACAGACGCCCTTGCCAAACCTCAAAACCGTCTAACTGATGGCGAGCAGGCACTCGCAGGACAGGGGCATCCGCCAGATAGGCATCGGCAGGCGCTCCCACCGCAGGCGCTCTCATCCCTGGCATACCGCCTCCTGCCATCGGCATTCCTCCCATCGGTCCCGCCATCGGGCTGGAGCGTCCTGGCATTCCGCCTGCCATCGGCGGAAATCCCCCGAAAGGAGCGGCACCACCGGGCATGCCTGTCTCCTCACCGCCCAACGCCCCCATGCCTGCCCCCGTCGCCGTCGGGGCTCCCACAAGGGTCAAGTTCTCCAAGTTTTTGGGCAGCCAAATAAAGCCCTGCCATGTGTCCTTGACTTTCAAGGGGCGGTCGGGGAAGGCGATGTCAATGCTGCCCGTCACGAGCCGAAGGACATTGGGCAACTCTTCCACCGTCTCTCCATTGGGCAACAAAGAGAGCCAACCGAGATGTTGGTCATCGGTCGGGCGAATCCGCAACCGCTGAGCGGTGGCGGCAGGCAACGGCGCCCCCGCACCTGCACCCATCGGCGCCATCCCGCCCATCGTCGGCGCCCCGCCCATCATCGGCGCCCCACCAGGCATCCCCAATTCGCTCCCCATCATTCCTGCCCCCATCCCGCCCGCTGTCTGGATGGGGCTTTCCTTCTCCAGCGTCCCTTCTTCCACCGACCGAATGACGCGGAAGACGCGGTCAACGGTAATGTCGTGGATGGTCTGAAGCCAGCGGAAACTCAGTTTACTGCTAAACTGGGGCAATTTGCGGCGGATGGCTTTCGTCGGGACTTCCGCCCTCGCCTCAGAGTTGCCCCGAAAGGTGTAAACAAAAATCTCCCCCGTCCGACCCTGAAGGACTAACCGCACCTCACCTTGCCCGATCCCCGTGCCACTCAAATCCACCTGAAAGCGCACTTGCGCTTCCCCTTCCACGCTCCCCGTCTTGCTAACACCGACGACCCGCAAGGTATGTTCGCCGCTAACGATTTCCCGCTCCGCCAAGTCAATGGTCAACTCAAAAGGAGCAGCAATGGCGGAGACAAATTTCCCGTCCAGCCAGACCATCACATAACCGTCCGATGTGGGCTTCTGCACACGGAGAAGCAATCGGCGGGAACGAACGAGTTCCCCATCGTGGGGCGAAACGATGGCGACTTGTGCCGCTGTCAAGGTGACCGTCCAACCGAGCACCATCACCATCATCGCCAGACGAACCCAGCGCATCGCTGAGCACCTCCTTGCAACGCCACCGCTATTGTAACGCATGCCCCTTCAAACGACCTGCGCTATCCTAAGGGGACGAGGTGAACCGAACGGATGACGGAAGCGCCCTTGTGGGCTTGGTTTGCGTTTCTGGCGGTCGTCGGTTTGATGTTGGCGATAGACTTGGGCATTTTCCATCGCCACGCCCACATCGTTTCCCTTCGCGAAGCCGCCATCTGGAGCGTCGTTTGGGTCGTCGTGGCGTTGCTGTTCAACTTGGTCATCCTTTTCTGGATGGGCAAACGGGAAGCATTGGAATTTTTGACGGGCTACCTCGTGGAGAAAGCCCTTTCCGCCGACAACATCTTCGTCTTCGCCGTCCTGTTCAACTATTTCGCCGTCCCACCTGCCTATCGCCATCGGGTTTTGTTTTGGGGCGTGTTGGGCGCCATCGTCATGCGTTTCGCCTTCATCATGGCAGGCGCCGCCTTGCTTAAAAAGTTCCATTGGGTCGTCTATATCTTCGGCATCATCGTCATCCTTTCAGGCATCAAACTGCTTCGGCAACGGGATGGGCAGGTTGACCCCGAAAAGAACCCCGTCATCCAACTGGCACGCCGCTTTTTGCCGTTGACGCCCCACTATGTCGGGCAACAATTCGTCGTCCGTGACGATGGGCGATTTGTCTTCACCCCACTGGCGCTGGTGTTGTTGGCGGTGGAGACGACCGATGTCGTCTTCGCCGTTGACTCCGTTCCCGCCATCTTCGCCATCACCCGCGACCCCTTCATCGTCTTCACTTCCAACATCTGCGCCATCTTGGGCTTGCGGGCGCTTTACTTCGTGTTGGAGGGCGTCATGAAACTTTTCCGCTACTTGGACGAAGGCTTGGCAATCATCTTGGTCTTCATCGGCATCAAGATGTTGCTGAGCGAAGTCTATCCCATCCCCGTTGGCTTATCGCTGGGTTTCGTGTTGCTTGTCCTGACCATCACCATCGTCCTGTCGCTATGGGCGGAACGACGGGAGCGCGCCGCCGCCCTCGCCAATCCCAACCATCCCCCCACCGATGCCGAGTTATAGCGTCCCCATCTCTCAACGGGTCGCCAACTCTGGCTATTGGCTACTCGCCCCAACATCCGTTTCCATCCCCTCAACGGTCAAAGACCACTGGCTATTGGCTACTCGCCCCTCGCCCCAACACCCCTTTCCATCCCCTCAGCAGGTCGGAGATTCATTGGTCATTGAGACATTGGGCATTTTCCGTTTCGTTTCCATCC
>Ga0080007_1067378_pt1 | contig 15641 bp, 8 predicted proteins | sample OctOCTMetagenome_FD_69210 | JGI IMG/M metagenome (GOLD analysis project Ga0080007, IMG submission 69210) | Hot spring and microbial mat streamer communities from Octopus Spring Streamers, Yellowstone National Park, USA - OCT_B (SPADES... | ecosystem: Environmental > Aquatic > Thermal springs >...
GGTGTATGTGGATGGGGTGTTGGTGGACCGCTTCGCGGTTAAGCCGGCCCGCACCAGCCACAACCCGTTTGTTACAGACCTCACGCTTAGTCTTTCTAAGTCGCGGGTGGTGAGGGGGGAGGTGGTGTCGGCGCAGTTGAGCTGGGTGCGGCATTCTTGGTGTCCTGCCGACTTTGTCAAGGTCTTGGCGAGGGGGCGGGATGGCTCTGTCTATGAGTTGGGTAGGTTTAGGTGGCCGTATTGGGAGCTGGTGATGTACGGCGCCGAGAGCAAGTCTGTGTCTTTTGTTGTAGATCTGCCGCCGGGGGTGTATGAGGTGAGGGCTGTGGCTTGTTCTTGCCACGGCACGGCCAACTTCTTCGACCCCGGCTGGGGTGACGTCTGCTACGACGGGGGGTTCAAGGGCCGTAGTCCGGAGGAGCTGAGCTGGTCTTTGTACGAGGCGGCGTCTCCGGTGGTCAACCTAACGGTGTTGCCTGCGGAGCTGGATTTGTTGGTGTGGGCCGCCGTGCACGGGCTCAACGCGGGGGAGACCAACAGACTGCTGTCGTCGTTTGGGCTGGAGCCTTACGTGGATAAGGTGGAGCGGAGGAATGCGCCGTTTGTGCGTTTTGTGTTGAAGAACGGGTCGACGGTGGAGGTGCCGGTTCTAGTTGAGGTTCAGGGAGATGGGGAGGGGGTGTTTATAGTTGGGAACCCCTCCTTTGTTTCTGTGCCTTATATCGCTAAGGTGAGGGTGAAGGGTGCAGGCGGCGTGCGCCAATTCTCTTTATCTCCGGGAGCCGGAGACGGCGTGTTGCTTTATCCAGTTTTGTGGAGCCCCGACGGAAGAGAGCGGATTGTTTCTATGAGCATATATGTGCCTGCGGGTACGTATAGTTTGGGGAACTTCTCCGTGACGTTTAGAGAGGAGCGGCTTGTGGCTGAGAACAGATCTCTACTACTTAGACCTATTTACGCCTTCTTCGTCCCTGAGGAGGTCAAGAAGAGGGCTAAGGCTGTTCCGTGGTGCGACCAGGAGTTCTGGGGCGGCTTCGAGTCCGTCGCAAATGCCTACGTCGGCCACTTCGTTGCCGACGTAGCCTTAACCATTATCCCGTGGGGCAAAGTTGTTGGAATCTTCGGAAAGCTAGGCGCAGGCGGTAAGTTTGACAAGTTGTGGGATTTAGCAGACGCCGTTAGGTCTAGTCTGTTTGGGCGCAAGTGGGTGAGGGCGGCGTATCAAGCCGGCGCCTTGGTTGCGCCGTCTGCGGCGTTGCTGGGGGACCTCGCCGAGTTGGTAGACGGCGACGCTGTGAATAAGGTCGTGGAGGCCTACGGCATAGACATAGTTGCCCTCGAGCAGTTCCACGCCGGGGTCTTGTCCACGGCGACGTGCAGACACGCGGGGATGTGGTACGGCGCCACCTTCGCGGCCTACCTCCACAAAGTCTCCCTACTAGTCGAAATCGCCTCAACTCTCCACGGCCTCGTCTCGCCTGATGTTTGGCACAGATTCGGCGCCTCTCTCATAGAACTAGGAGATAAAGTGGTGTTATTTAAGTTTAGCAACCACGCGGCGTACCTCATAGCTAGGTCGTGGGGTCCACAGGTTAAAGACTGGCCAGAGGTCTTCGACGAATTAGCCGATCCGCTTCTCAAATACTTAGGCCTAGAGGGCAAGGCGGTGGCCGTAGCCTCAACGGCGCGAAACGGCGTATATAAAAGGAGCGGCTTCTACGTAATTGCCGAGTTGGATATGGACAAGCCGCTAATTTACTTCGAAGCGCTACGCTTCAAACATAACTTGATATATAGGAGACATATAAAGATTGGGGACTTAGATGAGAATATACAAGTTCTTCATTTGCCTGGCGAGGCAGGGCTCTATATTGTGTTTGAAAAGGAGAAGCGACTTTTAAGGTTTACAAATCAGGGGGTTTACGAGCAGTTGAATAAGTATGGGCTGGCTACGCACAACGTGATTAGCGTAGAGACGAGTTCCGTTAAAATAGGGAACAGAGAGTATGGCACCATATGTATCTCCGCTACTGTTAGGTATGATAGTGAATTTTTAACTGCTGTGAAGTCGGGCGTGGGGGACGGCTGGGCTAGACACTGGCGCCAGAGGTTTGCGACGTTGGCCGTGCCTTCTATACTTAGTAGTGAAAAGGTTAAGAAAGTTGGAGGTATCAATTTTATTAACTACGCCTACGAGGTTGACGTGGACAAGCCTCAGGTGCTTCCTAAACCTGTGTCGATGGCTGGGGTATTCGGCGAATTTTTGGAACAGGCGAAGGGCGAGATTGTGGGGCAAACTCCGTGGTATCTGCTGATACCCGGTGCCAGGGGGCAGGGGAAGTCGGAGACATCTGACGTGGGGCTGGCGCCTGATTTAGTTGCTTTAGGCAGATGGGGCGACCGCGACGCCGTCTTCATTGTGGAGGTTAGCTACGAGACGGACAAGGTGGTTTCTAAGTTTAGGAGTAATGCGGAGAGGTTGGAGGGGCTTCGCTATCTCAAGCAACATGGGGGAGAGTATATGTTGACTAAGCCCGGGGTTGCCTATGTGGCCTTCCGCGTAGATGCGCTGTCTGGCACCACGGTGGGCGGGATAGCCAAGGCCACGGTGGCGGATGACGTGATTGCGCATCCGCAGAAAGATACCAGTCTTCTTCAGTGGGCTGAGTTCGCGAGGAGGCCGGCGGCGAGGGCGGGGAGGGAGGCGCTTTATAGTGCGGCTCCGGTGTTTGTAAAATACGAAGGCGACGGGCCTGTCTATACGCTTAAGATCTTCGCCGTGGAGAAGTGGATCCAGTCTGGAGGGCTGGAAGAGGCTGTGAGGAAGTGTCTTGGCTAGGGCTTTTGTTTAAAGCGGCGGAGTCGGGAGATGCTGGTTTAGCCGCCAAGCTCCTCAAGGAGGGGGTGGACCCCAACGGCCGCGACGTCTTCGGCCGCACCCCCCTCCACCTCGCCGCGGAGGAGGGTCATGTGGCTGTGGTGGAGCTTCTTCTTCAACACGGCGCAGATCCCAGTTCTCAAGACGAAGACGGTAATGCCGCTCTCCATCTGGCGGCTCTTCGTGGCTGGAGAGATGTGGCGTATGTACTTCTTAGACACGGGGCGGATCCCAACGCCCGTAATGCCGAGGGAAAAACGCCTCTTCACCTGGCGGCGAAGAGGGGGCATTTGGAGGTTGTGGAGATTCTCTTAGAAAGCGGCGTAGACCCCAACGCGCAGGACAACAACGGCTACACGCCCCTCCACCTGGCGGCTGAGCTGAGGAACATAGACGTGGTGGAGCTCTTTGTTGAGCGGTATGGCTTGTTTCGGCAGTGGGGTCATCTGTTGTTGGCTGAGGCGGCTGGCAGATGCGACGTAGGGCGGGTTAGACGTCTTATTGAAGAGGGGGCCGCGGTCACCAACAACGCCCTCTGCGCCGCGGTGCGGGCTGGTTGCGTAGAGGCGGCGGAGCTTCTTCTTCAACACGGCGCAGACCCCAACCAGCATACTTGTGAAGACGACTACCCGGTGCATCGCTTTTATGTGCCCCCGTTACACATGGCCGTGCGCCGCGGCAACCTCCAGATGACGGAGCTTCTTCTTAGATACGGCGCGGACCCAAATATAGAGGGCAGGGGGTGCTGGCTTCCGCTTTACTGCGCGGTGGAGGTCTGCAGGGAGGACAAGGAGACCGCTGTTAAGTTGTTTGAGCTTCTTGTTAAATACGGCGCGGATCCGCTTGTTAAATCAGGCGGAGAAACCTTGCTCTACATGCTGTGGCGCAACTGCGGGCCCGCCGCGGCGGGGCTCTTGGAGAAGTTCCGCGGCGTGCTTCCGCCGGATGAGGCTCTAGAGATGGGCTTCCCAGAGGCGCGGGAGCGGCTGAGGAGCGTCGACCCCAACAAGCTTCTGTTTGAAGCGGCGTATGAATGCAAGACAGAGCTGGTGGAGTGGGCGTTGGCCGCAGGAGCCGACCCCAACGTCCGCGAGAAACAAGGCTGTACGCCGCTGTACTACGCCTCTTGTGTAGATGCGGCCTACCTACTGCTTAAACACGGCGCAGATCCAAATGCCGAGTGCCTCTCCCCCCTCCCTCCCTTCGTCTCCGTCATCCACGCAATAAAAGACAGCGGCGGCGTCGACGTGGAGGAAAGGTCGAGGCTCGTGGTGATGCATCCGGCGTGGAGTCGGCTAGATGACATATGCTTCGCAGATGTTGACGGAGATGAGGATTTTGCCTATCTCGCGGCGCAGAGGGGGGCACACGCAGGTATGTGCAGGAGCCTGCACGAGTGCTTCGACAGACAGTGTGTCTGGATGTGGCTGAGACACGGCGCCGACGTAAACGAAAGGAACCGGGTGCAGGAGACCGCGCTACACAGAATAGCCAGCGCGGCGACGCAAGACCTCGACGCGGCGAAGACGCTTCTTAAGCTCGGCGCCGACGTAAACGCCAGCGACGTAGGCGGCAACACCCCGCTACATCTATGTTTCCAACGTTACCACCTCTGCGACGCCGCCTTTCTCTCTCTTCTCATACGCCACGGGGCCGACCCCCTGGCTAAAAACCGCCGGGGGAATACTCCCGTCGACACATTTATCACTGAAGTAGACGACGACTTATTGGGGCTACCTATTTTGAGGATTTTCTTGCGGCGCATGCGTCCGGGCGGCGACCTCCTCTTCAAGGCGCGCCGCAGATCCTACCTGTTGTGGTGGCTTATCCGCGCCGGGGCCGACCCCGGCGCAGAGGGCAAGTCGTTGCTTAGGCTTGTCGTGGAGGAGGGCGACTTCACGAAGTGGAGGCGTGCGGAGGCTGAGGCGCTGGTGGAGGCCGGCGTTGAGGTCGACGAGGACCTCGCCGCGGCTCTCCGCCTAACGCCGCTCCACCTGGCGGCGTTGAGGGGAAGCGCGGAGGAGGTGGAGAGGCTCCTCAACAGCGGAGCAGACCCCAACGTCCGCGACGTCTTCGGCCGCACCCCGCTTCACTACGCCTCTGCGAGGAACCACAAGGCGGCGGCTGAGCTTCTGCTTAAACACGGCGCAGACCCAAACGCAAGGGACGAGGACGGCGAGACGCCGCTGGATTTAGCCGCGAAGTGGTGTGCCGTAGACGCGGCTGAGTTGTTGCTCGGCCGCGGCGGGTTTGGCGGTGAGGCGGTGAGGTGGGCTGTGGATGGGGATTGCCCGGCGTTGTTGCGGTTTCTGGGCGTGAAGCCCGACGCGGAGCTTGTGAAGCGCGCCGCGGAGGCGTGCTCCCTGGAGGCGCTGGACTACCTCCTGAGCTTAGACGCGTCGCTGGCGCCTGTGGTGGCTAGGGAGAGGGTCTGTATCGAGGCGTGGGAGGTGGCGGCTAGGCGGGCGGTGGGGACGGGGGTTGAGGCGTTGCTTCTACACATGGGGGCTGAGCCCAGCCGTTCAGATATCGCCGAGGCTTTGTTGCGGCTGGGCGTGGGGCCCGACCTCCGCGACGAGACTGGGAAGACGCCGCTCCACAAGGCGGCCGCCTCCTGTAGCTTCGCCGTGGGCGTCTTCCTAGAGGCAGGCGCCGACCCCAACGCCAGAGACGCAGAGGGCAACACCCCGCTACACTACGCCGCCGGGGCCGGTTGCATCTACGCGGTGGAGCTGTTGCTTAAACACGGTGCAGACCCCAATGCGAAAAACGCCAGAGGCGAGACGCCGCTCCACAAGGCGCGGTGGCAGTCTAACTACTCGGGACTGTCGCCGGCGGTAGTCGACATGTTGCTCAAGGCCGGCGCCGACGTAAACGCCCGCGACGTAGACGGCAACACGCCGCTCCACGTCGCCGCAACCACCTGTAGCCTAGCCGCCGCGGCGATCCTCCTCAAACACGGCGCAGACCCCAACGCCAGAAACAACCAAGGCAAGACGCCGCTGGATCTGCTGAACTGCCCCGAGATGACACGCGCCTTCAAAAACCTGCTGGAGAAGGGCGACCTCTGGCGGTAGCCGCGGCGTTGCACCCCGCCGCCGAGCTCTACAGGCCAAACACTACAGAGGTGTTTCTCACAAAAGGCGTCGAAAGACGTCCCGGAGCCCTACAGCGGAACTATCGCTACGGTGGCGGAGGGGGCACGCTGCCATGTCGCCGCGAGGGGGTGGGCGACGTCGACGACAAGACTTGGGACGACGCCTTCTCAAAACTGGCGAAGGCGTTGACGGGCAGAAAAGAGACGTGGCCACAGTAGTCCAGCTCTCCAGAATGGGCATAATCAGCGACAGAGAGGGCGTGCTCAAAGGCTACATCGTTGTGGGGGAAGACGAGGAAATCCAGAAATATCTCCCGACTGATTATATCCAGGCGGTGGGATACCGCGCATATGTTAAGTCTTTCGGCGGTAAAGACGTCTACTTTGTAACGCCCGACAAGAGGGGCGGGGGTGGGTTTTTGGTGGGCTTTTCTGATGACAAGAGTTTGTATAGGTGGACGAATTACGGCTTTTTTGATAAGTTGAGAAGGTTTGGTTTTGTGAAGGATTTAAACATTGTTGAGAGAGGTAAGGGGGAGGTTTCAGTTAGAGGCTTCAAGACGCGGTACTCATGCGTAGAAGTCTCTTCCACCTACCACCCGGAGTACATAAACACGATACAAGACTTGCTTACACAAGGGCTGAGTGCGGATGCGAAAGCCGAGAAGCTTGCCCAATGGAGGCAGAGATTTGCTGTGATTGCAACCTTTCACGCTCTAGATGCGGCGCTCCGCAGCCGGATAAAGTATTACGCCTACGAGGTGGATATCCCCTCTCCGTCGGAGATTAGAATTATGGATAGACTCTCAGTAGCTGGCTTAGTGGGCTTTTTGCGTCAGAATAATAGGTTTATATATGAGTATGAGTTTCCTAAGGTTATTATACATCTGCCCGGCAGGCGGCCGTTGGGGGCTCCCGACGGCATTGCCTTGTTTGAGGAGGGCAAAGTCAAAGGCATCTACCACCTGGAGGTCGGGAGCACGTTCGACTATGCTCTTAAGAAATATCTCGACCGCACTTGGGATTGGGCTGAGTCTAACGTGGTTTCGGCGTGTGGGGGTGGGGTTTGTCTTACTCCGTTGGGTGTTGCGCTTGTGGGGTTTAGGACTGACGCCTTGGGTGGGGCGACTGTGGGGGCGATGGCTGCTGGGCCTGTGGCGGATCACGTCAAGGCTTATCCCCAGATTAAGACTTCGCTGGTGGAGTGGGCTAAACTGTTAAATAAAGAGGCTGTGGTTAGGCCTGTGATTGGAGATTACCAAGAGGTGGGGCACGGCGCCTATCGCCTAAGGCTGCTGGTACTGGAAAAGACGACGTTGATAAACGACGACATGAGAGAGGCGGCCCTAAAGGCCTGGGCAAGCTGCTGGAAATGAAGCCCTACGAGCCCTACCTCGCAACCGACAATTCCTGGCTTTACGTATTTCTAGGCCCTGAGGTGCTTCTGCCGCCGGAGGGGTTAGGTCATGGGCGTCTGGTGGGCAGGGCGGGGGGCCGCTTTGTGGTTTATGTAGAAGTAGACCCCGACTTATTAGGCGAAGGTCATCCGCTTAGGGGGCTTAAGAAGGGGAGGAGGGCGTTGTGGGGCTTGGCCCTGGCTAGGCCTGTGATTGGGGGACGCTCTTTGGTGTTTGCTGTGGAGAGGCCTTACGAGGGGTCTTTTAGGCACATCTGCATCCCCCCGCTGGGCAGGTCTAGGTGGTGGGTGTATAAGGTGTACGTCACGTGGGAGCTTCTTGAGGTCTTCAACGAAGAGCATGTGATATACATCCTCGACAGAGGGCGTGTGTATGTGTACAGAGGCGTAGATAGGTTTGACATGCCTCACTGGCCTATGAGCTACTGTAAGGCTGTCCTCGGCGTGAGGTTTGGCTTGGTGCGTAGAGAGGATGTGGAGTTTTGTAGAGATGTGCCTCGTCTGTGGCCCTCGCCCCTGGGCAGTCCCATGTCTATTCCGGGCTCAGGCTCTCTCGTCGGCGCTGAGCTTCCGGTGGTTAGGAGGCCGAGGGGTTATCTTAGGGTCGGTAGCTGGCTTGCTTGGCATAGAGTGCTCGGCCTCCTGGACGGCGGGAGGTGGGTTTTGTTGGGAGATGACGGCCTCTACGAGGCTGTCTTCACGCCTACTGTCAAAGAGCCGTTGGAGACCTTCGGCGAGGTTGGATACGTAAAAGTCTTGAAGCCGTATGAAGGCGACGTAGACGACGTCGCTTCGCCCTGCGGCGCGCCTAGGCTTGTGGCTTGTGTAGAAGACACAAAGGAGGCCCTCGTGGCGGCTGGTCATAGATGCGAGGCGGAGGGCGGCATACCGCACGTATTTCTAGGCACCCCATACACATTTGGCTTGGGCAGAGAGGTGATAGACTGGCCGCTTGCCGACCCATGCACCGCGGGGATTCACCCCGGGGAGTTGAGGGTTGACGGATGAGTCTCAGGCTGAGTATTAAGAGGTGTGAGGACATCACCCACTACTACTTTGGTCGTACTGAGGGGGGTTTGGTGGGCGCTGTCTATTGTGTGGCTAGGCCGGTGGTTAGCACTGAGGAGGATTATCGTGTGGCTGAGCCGTGGGCGGGTTATTCGTGGGTGCGTTGTTCTGAGGAGTACGGCAGGTTGTGTGTCTTCAGCGAGCCGTGGGAGGTCAGTGAGTTTAGGTTGTCTCGCGGCTTTAGGCCGTTGTGTATGCCGTCTGTGAGGTGGGGCGGCGGCGTGTCTAGGTGGTGGGGTTTTGGATACGCCATCCTCAAAGGCGACTTTGGCGACGCCTACATAGACGTCTACGGCGTCGTGACGGAAAACTTGGAGTTTGTGGAGATGGCTACGCCTTATCTCTTCGACAAGGTGGAGAGGTGCAGAGGCATGTTTGAAAAGGGCTCCGGCTCTCTTGTCGGCGTCGAGCTTCCGGTGGTTAGGAGGCCGAGGGGCTATCTTAGGGTCGGTAGCTGGCTTGCTTGGCATAGAGTGCTTGGTCTTCTCGACGGCGGTAGGTGGGTTTTGTTGGGAGATGACGGCCTCTACGAGGCTGTCTTCACGCCTACTGTCGAAGAGCCGTTGGAGGTCTTTGGCGAGGTTGGGTATGTGAGTGTTTTGAGGCCGTATGAGGGGGATGTAGAGGACGTTGCTTCGCCTTGTGGCGCGCCTAGGCTTGTGGCATGTGGTGAGGAGGGGGTGGGGGTGGAGAGGGCGGTGCTTAAGTATGTACGTGGCAGGTTGGAGGAGGTTGGGGTGAGGCCGGAGTTCTTCATGGGGGAGTTTAGGTGTGGGGAGTCTTTTATCTTCCCCGAGCTTGTCGAGGTGGGGATCCCCGCCAGGGTTATCCACGACTGGCCGCTGACAGACCCATGCCCCCACGTGTTGAGAGCCGCCAACGGCGAACCCTTCGGCTTATTCACGTCGGGAACAAGGTTGCCGTCATACGATCTGTAGGCCGCTTCCACGTCGGCGTCTCTGCCTGCTGAGGCGTGGGGGTTTTGATGCGGCTGTCTCCGCCGCTTCTCCTGCCTGGCGTGCGGCCGCAGTCATAAGATCGGCGTCGCCCGCAACTAGGTATTATTCCCAACCAACACGTCGCGGCTGGGCAGGAGGAGCCGCCGTCACAGGGGGCACGCTCCTCCGAGCCGAAAAAATCGTGATCTTTTAAAAAACTACTGGTCTTTACTCCTATCTACTGCAGAGGTTTTTCTTTTCTATGAGATATCTATCGCCGTGGGTTATTCTTTTCACCTCCACGATTTTGCCTTCTTCCCTGTATTTCCATATGAGGTCTAGGGGGGTGTCTACCATTAGTATCTCCGGCCTCTTCGAGAGGACGTACAACTCCTTGAGGGGAGCCTCCACAACGAAGGCACCGACATACACCTCAGCCACAGATCTACCCAACTCGACGGCCTCAGTTACGTTGAGAGGCGGGGGCGTGCCGGCGCCGTTGCGCTGCCACTCTAGAAATAGCAGGTGTCTACCCGTCGAGATGAAAGCCAACTCTCTTATCAACTCCAGCCACTCGTCGAAGCTGTAGCCCTCTCGCCTAATGCTGTGGCCCAGCGACTCGTAGGTGCCGTTTTTGTAGTAGACGTAGGTCACTACTTCAACAATTTTGTCTGTAAGGCCTAGGCTTTTAGCAAGTGTGGAGAACTCCTCAAATGTATATATCCTACACGGCACTACGTAGGCTTTGTACGTCTCGTCTCCGTATTTGTCTAAAAGCTTCTTCCACCTCTCCCAGGAGGCTCTCCGCGCCTCTATGTACTTCACCGCCTTGTCAAAATCCCTCTGGTGGGCGCCGGGGTCGTGTTTAATAACGACGTACGGCCCAGCCACAACGACCTCATGCCACTCCCCCAACTCGTCCACCTCTTTAAACTCCCCAACGCCGAGCTTCACACCCACGTAGAAAGCCGCCGCGGCAATTGCTAGTGTTAGTATGACAAGATACCTCAGCCTCACACTGCCACCTGTACTGTTTATTAAATCTAACTCACGCCGAAACTCCATCTGCGGCCGAGCTTCCGCCGCTACGGCCCAGCGCCTGTGACGAGCAACCTCTTGAAAACGCATTGCTTTCCTGGGCAGTTCGCCAGGTCTGCCGGCGTCTTGCCTTGGCTGTTCCTAGTGTTTACATCGGCGCCGTGTTGAACTAGGAGTTGCGCCAAGGCGTAGCGGTACCCCGCGGCAACGTGGTGGAGGGGCGTGTTGCCCTCCTTGTCTCTGGCGTTTGGGTCTGCGCCGTGTTGGAGGAGTAGATAAGCCACGGCGTATCTCCCCCTCCCCGCCGCTATGTGAAGCGGCGTCTCGCCTCTTGCGTTTGCCGCGTTGGGATCCGCGCCGTGTTTGAGGAGCAGAGCCGCCGCCTGGACGCGGTTGAACTCCGCCGCGAGGTGGAGAGGCGTGTTTCCGTCTCTGCCGCGGACGTTTGGATCAGCCCCGCGGCTCAGGAGGAGGTCCACCACCTCTGCGTTGTACAGATCGTTATGCATCAGCGCGCGGTGTAGCGGAGCGAGGTCCTCCTCGTCGCGTAAGTTGGGATCCACGCCTAGGTTTAGAAGCGGCTCCACCTCGCGGGCTCTGCAGCCAGAGGCTCCTCTGCCGAGGAGCCGCGCCGCCTCCTCCGGCGTCTTGACCGCCAACGCCATGACGGAGCAACTAGAAAGAGCCTTCTCCAGCGTCTGCTCATCTGCATATTTCACCAAGACCTTCACAACCTCCCCCTGCCTAAAAACTTCAGCCAAGGAGAAAAGCCCAGCACTCAAGCGCGCCCCCCTGCTCAGCAGAAGCTCCACCACCTCCACACAGCCGGCCGCAACCGCAGACTCCAAGGCCGCCTCCAAGGCGTCGACCTCTGCCCCGCGCTCCAGAAGAACCCTCGCCACATCTACGTCGCAGAACCAAGCCGCCGCGGATAAAGCCTGCTTATCGTAGACGGGGGGAAACGCCCTGACCAAATCCACGCAGCCGGCCTCCACCGCGTGGCTAAGAGTGAAGGGCCCCAAGCCGTAGGCGGCCAGAAGCGCCCCAGTTTCCGCCGCACACCACTTTGCGGCTAAATCCAGCGGCGTCTCACCGTCTTTCGCGTTTGGGTCTGCTCCGTGTTTAAGCAGAAGCTCCGCCGCCGTCTTGTGGTTCCTCGCCGCGGCGTAGTGAAGCGGAGTGCGGCCGAAGACGTCTCTCACGCTTGGGTCTGCTCCGCTGTTGAGAAGCCTCTCCACCTCCTCCACGCTCCCCCTCAGAGCCGCCAGGTGGAGCGGAGTTAGGCGGAAGGCCGCGGCGAGGTCCTCGTCGACCTCCGCCCCGGCCTCCAGCAACGCCTCAGCCGCCCATCGCCTTCCGGAGGCCACGGCATGGCGGAGAGGCGTCTTCCCCCCGGCGTCGCGGACGTTTGGGTCTGCACCTCGGCGTATCAGATACTCAACGGTGCCACCGTCTTCTGCGTAGTACAGCGGCGTCCGGCCGAGGCGGTCGCGGGCGTTTACGTCGGCGCCGCGCCTCACCAAAACCTCCGCCGCGAGATACAGCGAGCCCCTCGCCGCGGCGTAGTGAAGCGGGGTGCGGCCCTCCGAATCTCTCGCATTGGGGTCGGCGCCGTGGCGCAGAAGCGCCGCGGCCGTTAGCTCGGCCATAACCCGCTCCCAGCGGTTGCCCACCGCCCTTTCGAAGACCGTGTATAGAGGGGTTCTGCCCTCGGCGTCTCTGGCGTTTGGGTCTGCGCCGTGTTTAAGCAACAGCTCCACCAAGTCGGGCATGCAGTGCTCCGCCGCGTAGTGGAGGGGGGTCTTGCCGTGTTCGTCCTTCGCATTTGGATCTGCGCCGTGTTTAAGCAGAAGCCAAACCGCCTTCATGCGGCAGTTGGACATGCCTTCGTAGACGATTGCGAGGTGGAGAGGCGTCTGGCCGCGCCACCCCCGGACGTTGGGGTCGGCGCCGCGGCTCAGCAGGAGATAAACGGCGTCCACCTGCTCCGCGAAGACAACTGCGTGGAGCAACGCCTCCCCCGCCGGAATTCCATCCCCCGCCAGCGCAACCCCGTCCGGGCTCTCGGCCGCCTCCACATCAGCCACCGCGCCGTGAGACAGCAGAAACGCCGCCAGGTCCAGATCCCCGCGCATAAAGGCATGGGTAGCGGGGGTGTAGCCCTCCCCATCGCGGGCATTTACGTCCACGCCGTGTCTGATTAGTAGATCAGCCACGTCTAGGCAGGCGGCGCGGTGGAGGGGCGCGTCGCCGTCTGCGTCCCTGGCGTTTGGGTCGGCGCCGTGGGTGAGGAGGGTTTTTGCGGCATTTGGTCTGCAGAGCTCTGCGGCTATGTGAAGCGCGGTGCGGCCCAGCGGATCTCTCACGCCGGGGTCTACGCCCTGCTTCAAAAACTCCTCCACAGCAGCCGCGTCGTCTGCCGCCGCGGCGCAGAGAAGCGGGTGAAGAACCCCCCTCTTACACAGATACTCCACGCCGCCTCCGCCGCACCTCCGCAGGAGGGTCTCGGCGGCCGCGGAGACGTCTGGAAAGAGGTCTAGCACGTCGAAGCGGCAATGCCAAGCCGCCCTCGCGGCGGCTTCGGCATCCGGCGCCGCGCCGGCCGCCAGGAGCATCTTCACCACCTCCACATGGCAGTTGGCGGCGTAGTAGAGGGGAGTACCGCCTCGGGCATCCCGGGCGTTTGGGTCTGCGCCGTGTTTAAGTAGAAGCTCGGCGATGTCCGCGCGGCACCGCATCGCGGCGGCGTGGAGAGGCGTCCTGCCCTCTTTATTCCTAGCGTTGGGATCTGCGCCGTATCTGAGGAGGACAGCTACAACATAAACCACGCCGTATTCCACGGCTTTGTGCAGAGCCGTGTAGCCGGCGGAGTCCCTAACGTTGGGATCCGCGCCGTGCCTCAGCAGAAGCTCAACCAACACTGCATCTCTCCTCCACACAGCGGTGTGGAGAGGAATCCCCCAGCCGTCCTCCATGTTGGGGTCCGCGCCGTGTTTAAGCAGAAGCTCCGCCCCAGCTCTACAGCCGCCCGAAACTGCCTCGTAGAGAGGGTTGCCTCTTTTTACATCTGCTCCATGTCTAAGGAGGAGCTCGGCAACCTCGACGCAACAATACTCGGCGGCGTAGTACAGAGGCGTGTTGCCTTCTGCGTCTCTGGCGTTTGGGTCTGCTCCGCGGCTGAGCAGAAGCTCCGCCAGCTCCGGTCTGCAGAGCTTGGCGGCGTCGTGGAGAGACGCCTCGCCGGCGGGATCTTCAACGTCGGGATCCACGCCAGCCCCCAGCCGCTTCTCCACCGCCTTCACGTCACCTGCCACAACAACGCCGAGGAGGGAGTGCCGCAAGACGACCTGCCGGCGGCGATCCGCACAGCCCTGAGGGAGGCAGGCGATACAGAGCCCTCCACGCCGCAGTCGCTAGAACCCGCCATACCGACAGGAGACGCTTCGGCATTAAAAACTTTGTCGATACACGCCGGAGGGGCCTGCCCTCCGCGTTTCTGGTGTTTGGGCCTGTTTTAAGCATAAACCCCACAGCCTCTGCACAAAACCTATCCACGACAAGACAGAAAAAAAGAGACCCACCCCCACATCGCAACTGACACCACTCTACTTGCCCACCGCACTTAAGACGCTATCTACATAGCTCCTCCAAAGCGCAGACACGTCGTCGCCGGAATCCACAACCGTACCCTTAAAATCTTTTTCGGCGTTTGAATACAAGTCGTATACCCATTTTTCGTTCCTCAGATCTCTTAGCGTCGCCTTCGTAAGATACACCGCGTATTTATACGAGTCGCCGTGACCATCCACCAAAACAAGAGCAAACCAAACCTGCGTATCCTCCCCCTTCAACTTAGGCAGAACAAAGTTCGGAGCCATCGAGAAGGTGCTAGATATTCTGTTATTTACGCTCATGCCGCCACCCACACCCGCAAACGCCGACGCCACAGCCGCCAAAAACACGTCAGCCCTCTTCTCAGTATTTATGAAATTCAACAACGCAGTCGCCCTCTTTGCAACAGGTCTCGCAAACTCTTCGGAAACGGAAGACACCGACGACGGCACCTTCACCTCAACCCAGATAAGAGATCCGTCGTCGGCTATTCCAAAGAGATCAGGCCGCGGACCCCCACCAGTCAATATGAAAACGCCTTGACTCTCCTTGCTCAGGCCCTCTACTGAAAACGCACCTCCCATTTTCACTTCTCTCACTTCGACCGGAAGCCCCACCTCATACCCCAACATCTGCGGCCTAAACATTCCATCTTTAAGTTTCTGCAACCACCCATGCAACAGCGGCCCAGTGAGATATTTAAAGAGCGTATCAAGCTCGGAGAAAACATCTTCATCCACAAAGCCTTCCTTAAATCTGATTGTAGCGGCTAACTTCCTAGCCTCAACGGCCCCTAGCTTTACAGAGTCGAAATTACGATATGCCCCCCACTGCACACCTTTAGTCACACCGACTGCGACGAGGGCGTCGTTGTAACCAAAAAGGACAGGCTTCTCATTAACAATGACACGCACGCCTAAAAACGTCTGACTGGCATCAAGACGCTTATAGCGTACTAATTGCTACACAAAGTCCCCTTCAGTTGTTTGTACTGCTTTTACGACCGCGATATCTCTCGATAGCGACCTAAGTCTATACTCCCTGCCCTTCCGCTCTTCTGCGAGTTCCACAAGCTTTTCTATGTTGCTGTCATAGATAATACCTAGTTTTTGTTTCCCAACAGCCACAAACTCGTACTTGCCTAACTTCCCCCCTATTTGGTCTTTAGAATATATGGGAAACGGCGATTCATGATTAAGCGCGGAGTATCCGGCTATCTGTAGGTAGCCTTTGTAGGCTTTGTTGTTTAGGACTTTGTCTATGTCGAGGAATGTGGAGAATACGCCGACGAGCTGATTCGCCAGAACCTCCTTGGCGTAGACGTCAAACGCCCCGAGAGCCCCGTCGACGAAGCAGTGGGCGTACTCGCCGTATTTAGAAGCCTCGTCGTGGATGCCCCGCGCCAACTCCTCCATCTCCGGCACATGGCCCAGATTCATCAAGAGGAGTCCGCCGACCGCCAAGTTGCACATCAGGCGGACCCTCTCCCCCACCCTCCCCCCGACAGAGGCGGCGACGGCGCCCAAAGCCTCAACCGGCACCTCCCCCCTAGCCACAGAGAGGTAGACATCCCACCCCAGAAGCACCCCCTGC
>Ga0080007_1051148_pt1 | contig 15590 bp, 11 predicted proteins | sample OctOCTMetagenome_FD_69210 | JGI IMG/M metagenome (GOLD analysis project Ga0080007, IMG submission 69210) | Hot spring and microbial mat streamer communities from Octopus Spring Streamers, Yellowstone National Park, USA - OCT_B (SPADES... | ecosystem: Environmental > Aquatic > Thermal springs >...
AGACTTGTATGTCAGGAATATCTGCTTGTGCTCTTCTTATTTTTTCTGCTCTCAACTTTACCATAAAGTCATGGTTTTGTGGGTCATAAGATACTTTACCATATATGTGTGATTTTTCAAGCCCTCCGACTCTATGTTCAAATCCGGGGGTTCCGGGTTTTGCCCAAGGTCTTGCTAATGTTACTTCATCTCTTGCGTAAGGGTGGAAACCGTTTTGTTTTTCCCAAAAATCAACTTTTATTTCTGGAAGGTTATCTATATCGGGAATTTTCCATGGTTCGGAACCCATAGCTATGTATAGATCAGATAGAACTATTACAGGGGTCATATATTTTATTGCAAATTTTGCTGCTTCAAATACTGCCCAGAAGCAATCACCCGGACTTTGCGGTGCTATAACTATAATTGGTGATTCTCCGTGTCTTCCATATAAAGCAAAGAGCAAATCTGTTTGTTCTGTCTTTGTTGGCATCCCAGTTGATGGACCAGACCTTTGATTATCTATAACTATCAGAGGAAGCTCTGTCATTACAGCAAGGTTTATTCCTTCTGATTTCAAAGAGAGTCCGGGTCCGGAGGTTGCTGTTATTCCTATTCCACCAGCAAATGATGCTCCTATTGCTGTGTTCACAGCTGCTATTTCATCCTCCATCTGCAAGGCGACTATTCCAAAATTTCTGAAAGCTTCAAGGTAGTGTAAAATATCACTTGCAGGAGTTATTGGATAGGAAGCGAAAACCACTGGGATTCCTGTTTTTTCTTTTATTGCTAAAATTCCGTATGCAAATGCTTCGTTCCCGGAGATATACCTATATTTTCCCGGTTCAAACACATATTTTTGAACTTCTATTCTTGGGAATTTATGTTTTATTTCAAGGGTTTCTCCATAGTTGTATCCTGCTTTTAGTGAGATTTCATTTGCTTTTGCTATTTCTGGTTTTTTCCCAAAATTTTCTTTTATGAACTTTATTATTGGTTCAATTGGCCGCATAAAGATCCACGATACAAGACCAAGAGCGAAAAAGTTTCTTGTTCTTATTTTGTCTTTGTGAGGGATATCTATATCTTTCAAAGCTTCGGCTGTGAGTTTATTAAATTCCACTTTTATCACTTCAAATTTTGAAAGTATTTCGTCTAATGTTTCTTCGCCTTTTAGTATGCTTTCCCAGTTTGCTTTTTTGTAGTTTATCTCATCAAATTCATCTATGTTTAGTATAATGAGAGTTCCGGGTTTCAGATAGGGCAGGTTCACTTTTAGAGCTGCTGGATTGAATGCAACGAGTGCGTCTGGTTCATCTCCGGGAGTTAATATATCAATTGAGCCAAATTGTATTTGAAACGCGGAAACTCCGTATGTTGTTCCTGCTGGTGCTCTTATTTCAGCTGGGAACTCGGGAAAAATAGCAAAATCATTTCCGTATATTGCTGTTGCTAAGGTGAATTGGGAACCAATAAGCTGAATTCCATCACCAGAATCACCTGCAAACTTTATAGTTGCCTTTTGAACCCTCTTTCTTACTTCACCTTCAGGTGAATTGTCTGCCATGATTTTATTAGTATAATATTATAAATTTAACCTTGTATTTTTTGTTTTTCAGCTTTATTTTTTATTTGTTTCAGAGGATTAGAATTTTTGGGTAGAAATTGAAATTGAAAAATTCTTCAATTTATTTTTGTGTTAAAAATGTTTTTCTATGTCGGAGAATATCAGAAAAGTTGTTATACTTTTTGGTCCCCCGGGAAGCGGGAAAGGAACTCAAAGTAAAATGATAGCGGAGGAAATGGGAATACCTCATATTGCAACTGGTGATATAATGCGTCAAGCCATATCGGAGGGAACAGAACTTGGGCAGAAGGTAAGAGAATTTGTGGGAAGAGGGCTTCTTGTACCGGATGAAATAGTGATACAGATAATTGAAGAGAGGCTCAAAAAAGATGATACAAAAAAGGGATTTATATTGGATGGATTTCCAAGAACTGTTCCTCAAGCTATTGCTCTTGATGGGCTATTTGAGAAGCTCAATATTAGAAACTACAAAGTAATATGGCTGGATGTTCCAGATGAAGAAATATTAAAAAGGATGAGCGGTAGGAGGACATGTAAGAGCTGCCAGAGTGTCTACAATATATATTTTAATCCACCTAAGGTTGAAGGAATTTGTGATATTTGTGGTGGTGAGCTTGTGATTAGGGAGGACGATAAGGAGGAAAAAGTGAGAAAAAGACTTGAAGTTTTCAGAGAACAAACTATGCCCATTATTGATTATTATCAGAAGAAAAGTAGAAAGATAACTAAAATTAATGGTATCGGAAAATTAGATGAGATAAAAGAACAAATAAAAGCTGAAATTATAAGAGATTAGTTGCACGAAATTATTTATTGCTTGCCATTTATGCTTGCCATTTAAATGATTACCTTATAGTTCGTACTCAGAAAAGAAGAAACCTATTTCAAATCTAGCGGATTCAGGAGAGTCAGAACCATGAATTGAATTTTTCTCTATATCTATTCCGTATTTTTTTCTTATTGTTCCTTCTTCTGCTTTTTTTGGATCTGTTGCTCCCATTATTTTTCTTACTCTTTCTATTGCATTTTCACCTTCAAATACAGCTACGACTATTTTCCCAGATGACATATATTTCGTTAGAGAATCAAAAAAAGGTCTATCTTTGTGGACATAGTAGAATCTTTGAGCATCCTCTTTTTTTATGTTGAGACTTTTTATCGCGATAAGTTTCAATCCACTTCCTTCTATTTCAGAGAGAATCCTTGTTGTCAAGTTCCTCTCAAATGCGTCTGGTTTTATTATAACGCATGTTCTTTCTAATTTTTTTGTTTCAGCCATATTTTTGAAAATTAGGGAATTAGATACATTTTGAATTTTTTCAATTTTTATTTGTGTTTAGGTCAGTGGATTTAACTTTTCTTGTAAAGTTTGGTTCTTTGTTTATTTGTTTGTTATGTTTGTTTGTTATTTTCTTTTTTATTTTCTTTATTGTTTTATTTTCTCTATTGTTTTCAATTAACTTTTTACTTTATCTATGGATGGGGAGAGAATACTAAAAATTGGAATAACTTTGCTTTTTCTGCTTGTTTTAGCTATCGGTGTTATTAATATGTATGGTATTTCCGTTAAGTTAGAAAACGGAGAGATATTTCGTAGATTTGTTTTTGCAACTGTCTTAGTTGTGTTTTCTTTCCTGATTGGTTTTGTGATTGCATCAAGCTCAAAAAAGTTTCTGTTTTATACTGGTATTTTATTTTTTATATTTTCTGTTCCTTTGATTTTGCATGCTAAGTTCAAGGGGCTTGAAGCTTTTGGAGCAAAGAGATGGATTTCAATTGGAGAAATTACCTTTCAGCCCACTGAGTTAGCGAAAGTATCTTCTGTTATCCTTACAGCATATATAATGTCTCTTGTAAGAAGAAAGGTGGCAGTTTTATATTCTGGTTTTGTTAATTTTTTACCTGCTATTTTTACAGCTATTCAGCCAGATGTCGGTTCTGCATCTGTTTTTGTGGTGATATTTTTGGTTTCTGTTTTGGTTTCGCGATTCCCTTTGAGCTTATTTGTTATGATAATTTTTGTTCTTATCTTATCTTTTCCGCTTGTTTGGAAATATGGATTTAAAGATTATCATAAAAAGAGAATTACAGCTTTTTTGAATCCAGAAAGTGAATATTTTTCTTCTGGATATCAAACAGTTCAATCTAAAATAGCAATAGGAAGTGGAGGCTTGATGGGGATGGGACTCGGGAGAGGAGAACATAGTAAAGGAAAATGGTTACCGAATCTTCATTCCGACCTTGCTTTTGTGTCAATTGCAGAAGATTTTGGTTTTGTTGGTGTTTTGGTTAGCCTTCTGATTATATTAATTTTTCTCTCATCTATTTTCATCAGGGCTTTTGTTTCTGATTCATATTTTATTGAAGTCTTTTCTGTAATTTTAGGAGCAACTATATCTTACCATGTTTTACTGAATTTGTTTGTGATTTCAGGTCTTTCTCCCGTTGTTGGTATTCCTTTCTCTTTTATCTCTTTCGCTGGAACCCATAATGTTTCTATATCTTTCCTTATTGGAGCTTGTATTGGGATCGGAGATAAGAAAAAAGAAGAATTTGAGTTGATAATTTGAAAAAGTAATTCTTTTATCTTTCAAATATTAGGATAAGGGGTGAAAATCTTTCTATTTCGCCTACATATCTTCCTTCATCATCAATTTTAATTTTACCTTTCACTTTCTTTATTTTGAACGGAGTTTCAACTATTATATGTGTATGGTGATATTCTCTTTCTACTATTCCTATTTTGAAATAGGGTGGAGGTGGAGCTGGTGCTAACCATACTGCAACTTGAACAAGAGCTGTAATTTCCATAGACGAGTAAGATTCTCTTGCTGTTTCTAAATCCACTGACATAACCTTGATATTTACTGGCTTTTCCTGAAATCTTATGCTTATTCCTTTCGTAGCTTCAAAGGATATTATATCTTTTATTATTTTTATTTCTTCATCATCTATAAAATCATCTTTGTTCAAATCAGCTTTTTTTCGCAGTTCAAAGGCTTTTTTACCAGGTGGAACTCTGAATATTATTAACAAAGTTATCTTGTCTTCCCCAACATAAAGTTTTAGCGTCCTTACATGCTCTATTTTATGAGCATAGGATATGTTTGAAATGAGAAATGTTAGAAATACAAATGTTAGTGTAAGTTCAAAGCGAGAAATTATATAGTTTTTGGTTAATTTTCCTCTTTTTGTTTTTTCTTTATTTTGCATCTTCTTTACCTGTGTTTTATCATTCTTTTTCTATCTCATTCTTTTTCTATCTTACTCTTATTATCTTTTTTCTTTTTTATTCATTTTTTTTATGCATTCATAATAATTTCGTTCTTTTTCTGAATTCTTCAAAAATCTCATCGGGAGAAATCTGATAAACTCTTTTTTCGCCCATCAATTTTTTTCTTCTTTTGAAACTCTGATAGCAAAAGTCTATGAATTTTAGAATCTTTTCTTGTGCATTATTATTATCTTGGTAAAATAGATCTACTTTTTTTTCTTTTGGGTAGAGAGATAAGAAGGCTGCATTTACTTTTGGGATAGGGCGGAAGAAAAAGTTGGGGACTATGAATTCTATTTTTGGTTCAAAGAAGAATCTCGTTATACACGATATCGCACTGTAATTTTCACTACCTTCATTTGCTGAAACCTTTTCTGCAAACTCGTGCTGCGTGAGTAAATGAACGCTCTTTATTACAAAAATTTCAGTAATAATTTTGTGAATAAGTTGCGACGAGATATAAAATGGTATGTTTGATATTATTTTTATCTTTTCTTTTTGTGATAGGATTTCCTTCACTTTTTCCGCATCGCCTTTTATAGCTACTTCTTTCTCTTTTTCGTATATTCTGTAGATTTCTTCTAGTTTTGTTTTTAAGAAATCTGCCCTTATTATAACTCCAAATTCTATTATTTTTTTCAGGTGATTGAAGTTTCTCTCATCTATTTCAAAGCATATGACGAGTTTTGAGTTCTTTTCCAATATTTTTGTGAGATTTCCCTCTCCACCTCCTATTTCTAAAACGATTTCGTCCTTTTTTGCAAACGAACCGATTTTCTCCAGAATACTTTTTTTTACGAGCTTATGTTGTCCTAAACTCTTTCTTGGTATTAAAACCTCAGTCGGTTTTGTATATAGATTAAGAATTTTGTCAAAAATAGAATCTTTCCCTTTTCTCATTTGTATTATATTTATTGTATATAAGCATTTTTATACGAAACTTTTGCATTTCTGCCATTACTCTATTCCTCATTTAGAGTTCGGTTAGGATTGTATGTCTGAAAAGAGAGCTTGGTAAGTTTTCTGGCTTTATTGTAGGGAGAAGCGAGAAGAAAGAATTAGGAACATTTAAAGTGAGGAATTTAAGCTATACCAAAAGGTGGATAAAAACTTTCTTTTGTACATTTAGTTTTTAGATTAACTATGTTTTGTTTTTGAAGTAATATTTTGTAGTTTTTGTAAGGAAAATAAGGTTAGGTTAAATAGAAATTTTGTAGTGCTTGGTAATACTAAAAATAGTTTGTTTCCAGATTTTGGTCATTTGATTTGCCGGAGAAAAGATTTTGGTATATTTTTTACACCCGATTGAGTAGTTGACTTTATGGTTGAATTAATTCCACAAGAACTTTTGTTAAATTCTGAAAGGACAATTTATATCCTTGAACCTGCGTGCGGTTTGGCTCAGTGAATATAAGGATGGAAAGATTATCCCTATAAGCTTTAATGAAAATTGGAAGGGAGAAATAATAACCTTTAAAACTGATTTCTCTCTCTTTTTAGAAAATTTGTGCAGATATAAATTGGGTGATATTTATGAAGTCAAAATCTCTCCACGAACGCCTGAAATCAAAAATAGTCCCTAGGTGGAATTTGGCAATTTTATATTTTCTCAAAGTGTTTTGATATTATTGAGAGCAAAGGCTCGTAGAGTTTTTTGTTTGATGCTATTATGCAGCCTGTTTCAAGCCAATTTTGTTTTCCCCAAAAATCGGAAACAATTCCACCCGCTTCACTTAAGATAAGAGCTCCTGCTGCCATATCCCATGGAGAAAGTCCCAACTCCCAGAATGCGTCAAGTCTTCCGCAAGCTACATAACATATCTCAAGAGCAGCAGCTCCAATATTTCTTATACCTGCTCCTTTCAAAAAAATTTCTTTGTAGCTTTCAAGATAGAGGTTTACAAATTCTTTTATTCTGAAGGGCATTCCAGTTCCTATTAATGCAGATGAAAAATCTGAGTTTTCTGAGACAGATATTTTCTTTTCATTCAAAAACGCTCCAAGACCTTCACAAGCATAGAACATCTCATCACGCATAACATCTAAAACAACACCAACCTTGATGCTATTTTCCTCTTTTAATGCGATGGAAACACAAAAGATATCTATTCCTTTTGTGAAATTTTTTGTTCCATCAAGTGGATCAACTATCCAGCTGATGTTCTTTTTGGTTGATCTGACAGAGCCGAACTCTTCTCCCAAAAAATTCGCTGGAAATTCCGATAGTAAAAACTTTTTGATCTCCTCTTCCGACTTTTTATCTGCTTCTGTTACCCAATCGCTTATTCCTTTCATTTCTATTTCATTTTTTGGTTTTTCAAGGAAATATTTTTTTATGATTTTCGCTCCTATTTTTGCTGCTTCCTTTGCACAACTTAAAGCAAACTCTATTTCTTTATCATCCATTTTAGACTTTATTATTGTAGTATTTTTGATCGCTCTTATAACCTTTACTCCTATTTACTTTAAAATGAAATTTTTCCTTTCAATAAATGAATTTGCAGAAAGCATACCAACTGATGCTGAGGTAAGCATCGGAGGTACTAAAACTGAGTCCGGTAGGGAACTTGAATCTGGTATAAAAAGAGATTTTTCACCAAAAACTCTTCCTGTTGAATCGCACAGACCAGTATCAGATGAAAATCCAATCGGACATCCTCCTGTTTGGAATATACTTAAAATTTCAAGTTGATTTGGTTTTACTTTTTCTATGTTTGAATTATTTATATCGTCTGGGGAGGTAAATGGTGGAACTGACCTTATAGGGTGATAAACTTCTCTTGCTCCGCAAGAAAGCAGAGCCAAAGAAATTTCTCTTATTGCGAACAAAAACTTTGCTATATCTTCTCCTTTTAAATTTGTTCTCAATATAACACCGAATGGAGTTTTTACAAAGTAAGAATCACCCGCTTCTCTGAACCAGAAAATAAATGTTCTTGAAAACGGATATTTTTTTGCTGTTTTTACAAGATCTGGTCCGAACATACCGGGAAAAATAGATGACCACACTCCCGGAGTTAACTTTATTTCTTTTATAAATATTCCTTCCTTTGATAGTTCAATGTAGTTTGAGGAATCTTTTTGTTCTTGCGGAGATTTGAATATTGCTGTTATTAAACCTGCTGGATGTATTTTTACTTTTCTTCCCAAAGTTTTCTCTTTAAAACCTGAATTCCAGAGTATTTTTGTATTACCGTATGGTCCTCCACATAAAAAAACTGCTTTTGATTCTGCGATAAAATTTGCTTTTATATTCCCGAACTCGTCTTTTATTTTGCCCTCAACAAACCATTTTTTACCACGAGAAATCTTTTCTACTTCAAATCCAAGATATAAGTTTGCTCCGAAATGAACTGCGTACTTTATTAACTTTTCAGGTGAGAAAACTTCTTCTCCTGTTAATAAATTAACTTTCTCACCTTTTATCTTGTTGAAACTTTTGGGTTCTGTTCTGAAAAACTCTGATATTTTTTCTATGGTTTCACTCCTTGAGTTTGCGTTACCGTTTCCTTTTGAATTTATGACTTCTTCTGCTTCCTTTGTTGCAAAGTCAAGAAATATTTCTTTTGTTGATACTCCATGAAATTTTCTCCAAATTTCCTTTGCATCATCTGGCATTTTTTCAAATATAGAAAAAGATAAATTCCCGAGCCCTCCAATTCCTTTACCAAAAAATGCATTTATGTTTGCTATTGAAGACACAGGGAACATGCCCAGAAGCTCTGAGCTTTGTGAAAGAAAAACCGAAGGAATTTCTGCATCTATAAAATACCCTTTCTCCAATATTGAAACTGATATATCTTCTCTTGTTAGTCTTTCTGATATTATACCTGCTGATATTCCTGAACCTACCACTATTACATCAGAGACTATTCTTATATCTCTCCTTACGAATTTCCCGAATTTTATTCTTTCAATATCCCATTTTACTCCCCTGTATCCTTCTATTTTGATTTTTGGTTCTTCTTCTGGGATTTCCCAAGAAATCTTTGGTATATCGTCTCTTCTTTGAGGTATTTTGAAACCTATTTTTTCGTTCCCAAAAGAGTCCCAAAAAGAAATTGTTGAGATAAACCTCAGAACTCTGAAAATGTTTTGTGGTGTTTTTCTTGATGATGTTGTCAGCTTTATAAGGAGTCTTTTTGTTCTTGTTTCATCAAGAGATAGAAAGTCCCCCCCCTCTGAAAAGAATGAAATTATATCAAGGGCGTAAAGAGATGAGATAATAAATTTCCTTAAATTTTCTCCACCTCTTTTGAGAATATTTATTATGATTTGTAGTTGCTTTTCTGTTGTGTCTATTTCATCATCTTTTCGTGGGAAGTCAAAAGGAAAGGTAAATCTTGAAAATTTCCTAATTTTTGCTATATCTTTTTCTGTCATTTGTTTTTATTTTAAAATTTTGCGAGGTTTTATGAATGAATATTTAGAAATCTGAAAGAATAGGAAAAAATAAAATGTAATCATTCATTAATTAATATTGAATTCATTAATTGAGTTCATTAAGATAATAATAGTTAAAGTTAGGGAATAGCATTGGACAATAATTGAGTGATTATAAGATATGTCTGAAATAATAGTCATATCGGAAGAATCTTATTTTACCAAGCAAGGTGGATTTGCCGTAATTTACAGGGAGGGAAAGAAAAATCAGAGGTTTGTCAAAGATTGTCCAAAAGTATCTGATTTGGATTTTGCTTTACCTTATGATTTTCTCAATCCACTTCAAACTGCTTTCCTTTATTTTTGGGATCCGATAAAAGACAAATCTGCTTTATGCGTTGCTCCAACATCTGCGGGAAAGACAGGAATAATTTACATTTTTTTCTCCAAATTCAAGGGTAGAAAAATTTATCTTGCTCCAACAAAATCTCTTTGTGATGAGAAATTCAGGGAGTTTCAAAAAATATTTGGTCGTGAAAATGTATCTTTGAGAACAGGAGATAGGTTTGATTTCAAACCACCTCAGACCGAATATGTGGTTGCAACATACGAAAGTTTCCTTTCTGCGATAAGGTCAAGAAGCTCATGGTTTGAAGATGCTGAAGCTGTATGTATAGATGAGGTTCATTTTCTTATGTTTGGTGGAACTCGGGGAATAACTCTTGAGGAAATAATAGCCCATCTTAGAGCGAGAGGGAAAAATATTCTTGCTTTGTCTGCGACCGTTCCTCGTGAAGCCGCGGAAGAATATTCAGATTGGCTTTCTGCTAAACTTTTCTTCTCATCTTGGAGACCTGTTCCTCTTGAAAGGATAGTTGAACCGCTTTCTGAAATAGAGAAGAGAATTTTTGGTTCTAAAATAAAAGATGAACTACCAAGAAGAATTTTTAAAGTTGCAATTGCTCTTGCAAAAAGTCCGAAAGTCATAATCTTTGTGTATAAAAAATCTTTGGGATGGAAGATCCTTGAGGAATTTTACAAAGAGGGATATGGTATTGCAAACGAAACTGTTCCCTTTGAGAAAACGGTGAATGTTCCCCTGGAGGAAGCCGTTGCGGGTTTTCACAATGCAGATATTCCTTATGAGGAGAGAGTTAAAATAGAGGAGGCTTTCAGAGATGGTAATTTGAAATTTTTAATTTCAACTCAAACTATGGCTTATGGTGTAAATCTTCCTGCTGATGAAGCCTTTATTGTTGTCAGAAATTGGATGTCAAAAGTTCTACCAGATACATCTACTATAATTCAGATGGAGGGGAGGGTAGGAAGATTTGGAATTTCTCAGAAAGGGATTTCTCGTATAATACCACTTTCCGGTGAGAGTTTGCTCAAAAGAGAACTTAAAAATTTTTTTGAATCCCCAGATACCAGAACTTCTTTGCAGAAACTTATTCAGGGTGAAGATAGGGAAAGGAAGATAACCGATCTTGATGCGATAACACTTATTACCTTGGGAATTATTGTATCATCTGATATAGAATTGAAAGATAACAAAAGAGCCGAGGAGGAAATAAAGAAAGTTCTTTCTTTTATGAAAACTACTTTTAACTATGATGTCGGAAAAGTTATATCTATTTTAGAAGACGCTGGATGTATAAGGAATGGAAAAATTACGCCGCTCGGTAGGATCCTTGCATCTACTCTTATTCCTCCCTCAGCTTATCGGGAATTTAGAAGAAGGTATTATGGTGTTTCACCTTCTGATCGTCTGAACGCAATAGCTTATATAATAAGACCAATATTATTTTTCAGAGATTTCCAGAAAGGTTTTATAGATCTTCTACCTGAAAGGCTCAGAACAGACATTGAAGCGAAAATAAGTGATGTTTATGAGGAAGAAAGTATTCTTGAACTTTGGATGATGGGGGAAATATGGTGGTATTTTAGGAATCCACCCGCACAGTTTTATTTGAGACCCGATGCTTTACAATTTGTAAAATTCATCTCACAACTCAAATTTTACGGATACATAGACATATCTTTGAAAGAGATAATGAAGATTGCTCTTTCATTGTCTTTTGGAGTTCATCCTGACTTTTCCCTGTTGTGTGGTAAAGGGAATATAGGTTTTGGTAGAGGTAATTCCATCTACTATGCTGCAAAACAGAAAAATTTGAGCCTTGGCGAAGTAATTGAGCTTATGAAAAAGAAAGACAAAGGATTTGCCAAAGCGCTTTATGATGTTATGTTAGCTCGGGCAGAATTTTTGGATCCATCTTTGAGGTCTGAATGGGCAAAATACGACAAATCAAAAGAGCTTGAAAGAATAAAAATAATTGAAAGGATAAATCAGGAGATAAATACCATCTTATCATCTTTTGATGATGTTCAGAATGAGGATGATTTATTTGATGAAGAAATGGCTCGTGTTATGGTTTTTGTGAAACTCGGCGTTGAACCGGCTTTACAGATGTCAAAAGATGACCTCAAAGTTTTTCTCCAACAAGACGGGAAAGTAATGTAGCAAGTAGTGGAGCAAAGATAATTCAAAATAGCAAAAAGAGTTAGGAGACTGACTTTTGAGAATTAAACCATAAGACCTTTAATTTGTCCAATAAAGTAATAAATTTATCACGAATACACAAGAATTTTTTAACTTCTTTTGAATTTGTATTTTAGACTTTTAAACTTTTACATTTATGAGAGAAGTTTCGCAAATAGAGGTTTATGAGGTTTTAAAGGAAAAAGTAGGAGAAGAAGCAGCAAAGATTCTTATTGAGTATATAGAGCTGAAAAGGAAAGAGGTTGCTACAAAAGAAGATATTATGAGGTTGGAAGAAATTATAAAGATGGTAGAAAAATCTACAAAAGAGGATATTCGGAGATTAGAGCAGTTCGTAAGAGAGGAAATCCGGAAATTAGAGAATGAGATAAATGAGTTAAGGAAGGAGCAGAGGAGAAATCTTTACTGGATATTGGGATTTCATATAACTTTATGGGCTACTACCATCGCCGGAATAATTACTATACTTTTGAAAATTAAACCTTAAAATTATCGTTTTTTTATATAGTTTCAATTTTATTCAACAAAAAGCAATTATAGTATCTGAGTTTTCTATCATGTAAGAGAGTTCGTATTGGCTTGCAAAATTTATAAAAGGTAAATCATTTTGGTTTAATGAGAATTCAGAGGCATTTCTTGAACACAAAGCTGTGTTTTCTCCCTGGAATTTGTGAGCAAACTTTACGCCTCTGCTCATCAGGAAAAAATGGATTTGTGCTCCTTTTTCTTTGAGCTTAGCTGAAAGCTCTTTTACAAAATTTATCTCTTCTTCTTTATCTGTATGGATTATAAAAAGAATATTTTTTTTGGTGTTTTGGGTCTTGTTTTTGTTTTTATTTATTTCCTGGTTTTCAGTTTGTTTTTCTTCTGTTGTGGTTAGCATTTAGGTAAGTGGAGCCGAGGGGATTTGAACCCCCGACCTCCGGAGTGCGATTCCGGCGCTCTCCCATCTGAGCTACGGCCCCACACTTATATATAGTTTATAACTTTTAGTTTATAATTTTTACTCACCAGTTATAACAATGCAATAAGTTCCATAAAGCCCAAGAATACTTGACATTTTGTAATCAATAGATGTTATTTTCTTTATACCAGCTTTTCTTGCTGCCTCCAAAACGCTTGCATTACCAGTTGATATCAATCCAAGAATGTTTGAAACGCATGTTTCAGATTGTTTAGGACCTATTTCCTGCGGGAAAAAACCAGCATGTGCAGTCCACTCTGTATATATTAGTCCAACCAAGGGATGGACCATACAACCCAGCAGGGTTAGCGAACCAACTAATATTCCTGCCAAGGTTAAAAGTTTTACTTTTTTAAGCTTTTCATTCATGTTTTTTCACCTCCTTTTTTTATATTTTTAATTTTTATATTTTTAATCTAAAATTTAACAAAATTTAACTAAAATCCCCACCAACCAAAGTGTTTAAATAACCAACTCACTCCTATAATTCTGCTGCAATAATTTCTATAAGCTCCTGAAAGATTCAATCCTGGTAGATTATTAGTGAAAGTTGTACTTTGAGTTGTGGTATTATCAATATTTGAACTCTGCATAATTTCTGGTAATATTAAATCTAATAATGATGTTGATATGATTCCAAAAGCGCAGTTTGCAGTTAGTCGTGGTCCTAATTCTGGTTGAAAAAATAAAGTTTCAACATTCCATATTGTATATAAACTATACGACAGTGCAGGAATACTGAATGAAGATGTACACGCTAATATTATTAATAAGCCTCCTAATATTCCCCTTCAGCAAAAAAGTTTTATTTTATTAGGTTTTTCTTCCTTTTTCCTTCTTGCTTTCCTGAATTTTAGTTTATTTGAAACATATTCCAACACTTTAAAATCTTAAACCAGCTCCTAAAAGTATTGTAAATGCACGATTCTTTAAATTTTTATAGTATTTTCCCAAAATTTTACAAAAAAACGCTATAAAATTTAGCATTTTTTTGGAGAAGTTTGCAAATTTTCTTTTGAAAAATTTGGAAGTTCATTGTAATTAGAGTATATTTGTAGAATTTGAAACTTCAAAATTCTGTCTAAGATTTCTTTATCCACATTTCATATATGAGATAACCTATTCTGCTTATCTAATATTTTTTATTCGCTGAGTTCAATTTCTCTTCATTTTTGGGTAAATTAAAAGTAATACCGAACCACTAACCTGGCAGAAGGAAATATAAAGAACCCTGTTCCTGATACATCTATTTTTATCGTTTTCCCATTTTCACTTACTTCAAGACTTCCACTTGAAAAATTGAAGAATAATCCTTCTAGGGCTACACCTACGCTTTGAGCAACAAAAGCTTCAACACCAATTCCTGCACCTATGCTGAATCCACTTGCACCTGGCCCTTCCTGCATTTCAGTTACTCCTTCTCCTAATGGACTTTCTATTTTAGAGGAAACTCTTCCATATCCAAGTCTGAAAAGTCCATATAGGCTTCCACCTTCCTTAGATAAGATATCAATTGCTCCGTGCCCTCCTATACTCCAAGAAAATAAACTTATAGAACTTTTTGATCCCCCTGTCCCTATTTGGACTGTACTGCTAAATACTCCAAGATCTAATCCAATCCGTATTCTTTCTGCAATACCATAATTTATGGATATACCGTGAGAACCAGAGAATCCTAAAGGTGTATTTTCTGTTTCGGTGAATACTCCTACGCCGACCTTTTTTGACCAGTCAACCGCTAACGCTTGGGAATGCATGATAAGGAAAGAAAGAACAAAAGAGGTGCCGCCAATCAAAAAAGCCAAAAGTTTTATTTTTTTGTTCATATTTTTTCACCTCCTTTTTATTTTTTGCCCTGCCGCCGCATAGAGCGGATAGCAAGACGAATTTACTTCTATTTATTCTGATTTTATTTTAAAATTTTCAAAAAATTTTTGCGAAAAATTTTTGAGTTTTTTATTCATTTTTTTTCTTTTTCTTTCCTTTTTAATTCTCTTTTTCTTTTCGTTTTTCTTTACCTTTCAATTTTCTTTTCTTTTTATTTTTTCAAAAGTTTTTTTGAGAAATTTTCCAATACCTCCTATGAACATCACAATTGTGCCAATCCATATAAAAGATACTGCTGGATTGTGCCAAGCTTTCACAAAAACTTTACCTTCTTCAAGTTTTACAAAAACTATATAAAAATCTTCAAACAATCCGTATTTTATTCCTGCTTCTGTTGTTGGTTCATCCCATGTAAGATACATCCTTTTTTCTGATGAAATTTTGAATTTTTTTGAGTTCTCTTGAACCTCAAAATTTGCCTTCAAACCCTGCCAATTTGGACCTTTTGAATTTTCCAATCCCAAAAACTTTATTTTGTATTTGTGAAATTCCACTTGCTCGTCAGGGAGCATCCCAAATTCCCCCTCTTTATAAAGGAGTTGAGAGAAAGCAATTCCAGAACACAAAATGAAAAATCCAATATGAGAAATCATAGGAAATATCCTCCCCGGTTTTATTCCATCTCTTATGAATTCTCGCAAAATTACAAAAATTCCAAAACTTATAAAAAGCATAGCTAATGCTACTTCAAAATCAAAGAAAATAAGATTGAAGATAAAAACTATCAGTGCAAGCAAAAACGGAGTGATGTAATTTTTGAGTCTCCATTTTCCTTCACCCCAGGGCAAATATTGTCCAATAGACATGAAAGTTAAAAGAAATAAAGATAAGGGACCGAAAATTTTGTTGTAATAAGGTTTCCCAAAAGATATTTTATCGCCCGTTATTGATTCGTAAATAACAGGGAAAATCGTTCCTAAAACTACTGTTACCCACATCGTAAGCAAAATAG
>Ga0080007_1040739_pt1 | contig 15546 bp, 21 predicted proteins | sample OctOCTMetagenome_FD_69210 | JGI IMG/M metagenome (GOLD analysis project Ga0080007, IMG submission 69210) | Hot spring and microbial mat streamer communities from Octopus Spring Streamers, Yellowstone National Park, USA - OCT_B (SPADES... | ecosystem: Environmental > Aquatic > Thermal springs >...
GGGAACCGGAAGCGGACCTCGAAGGCCCAGGGCGCGCCGGCGGGAAGCGCGTCGAACAGCCCCTCCCGCCCGACCAGCGGGAAGGTCACCCCGCCGTCCTGGGCCAGGCGCAGGACGGAGGCCCCGCCGTCGTTGAAGCCGAAGAGGAGCTCTCCCGGCCAGGCGTTGCCGTTCAAAGGGGGAAGGCCATAGCAGGCGTCCGGATCATCCCCGGAGACCGACACGCTCCATCCGGCGTTCCCGCTGAAGTCGTCGAAGAAGACGTCGGTCCAGCCGAAGGCCGCCGCCTGCTGCGGCCGCGGAAGGACCGAAAGGGCGCCCAGGGCCAGGGCCGAAAGCGCGATGGCCGCAACCGGCGCGCGGGCCTTCATGGGCTTCCTCCTTCCCTCAGCGCGCCGCCGTTCCCTCGCTCCCCCCCGATCCGCCGCCAGGCCTCCCGGGAGGGCGGCCGGAAATCCGCCGGTCGGCGCACGACCAGCCTTGTGGTGGGCCGGATCTCCCCGTCCGGGCCCAGCTCCAGGTTGGCGTATTCCAGGAAGCGCGCCATGGCCTCCTCCCGGCTCGAGAAGAAGCGCACCCAGGCGCTGGCGTCCAGGCGAGCGAGGACCACCCACAGCCCCTCCAGGGTCTGCCCGACGGCCGCCCAGCCGCCGTCCGGGCGGATGGCCTCGGCGACCAGGGCGGCCGCGACGACCAGGGAGGTCCCGGCTCCCGCCGCCGCGCCCCCCTCGGCGAGCGCGGAGATCCGAGGCGTTTCGCCGACCATGCGAGCGCCTCCTCGAATCGGATGGGGATGCGTCTTACGGCGCCGGCCCCTCGGCTCGCATGGAAACGACCCACACGGCCTCCCCGCGTCCCACGGAGATCTCCCGGGTCTCCCCGCCCCCGGCCACGACGAGGGCGACGGGCGCCGCCCCGGAGAGATCCAGGGCTTCCCCGGGCGCCAGGGTCCAGGCCGGCCCCTCCCGGCCGGGGAGGGAGACCCGCACCGGGCCGACGCCGGCCGCCACCAGGGCGCTGCGGCCCGGATCCGGGAGGGCCGCGCGGCGGATCAGCAGGCCGCCGCCGCCCCCCTCCCCGCCCTCGGCCGCCGCCTTCCGGGCGGCCTCGGCGCAGGCCTGGGCGGCCGGATCCAGCGCCCGGGGATCCACCGCCCGCCCTCCCACCCGCACCTCATAGTGAAGGTGCGGGCCGGTGCTGGTGCCGGTGTTGCCGGAGAGGCCGATGAGGGCCCCGGCTTCCACCCGCTGGCCGACCGTCACCCGGATCTCCGAGAGGTGCCCGTAGAGGGCGCAGACCGGCCCGTTGCAGATCACCACCAGGTTCCCATAGGACGGCCAGCCCGCGTCGTAGTCGGCGAAGACCACCACCCCGTCCAGGGTGGCCTGGATCGGGGTCCCGACCGGAACGCCGAAGTCGATGCCGGCGTGGCGGCGCCCCCGCATCTCCGCCGGCGCGCCCTCTCCGTAGACCGCCCCGAAGTCCAGGGTGATGGGGCTGCCCCCGGGGACCGGCAGGCGCTCCGGGACGCAGCGGCCGCCAATGTATTCGGCCTCCCCCTCCCAGGCGGCGGCGTCCTCGACGATCAGGTCGGGATGGAACCGCCCCTCCAGCCAGGCCCGGTAGGCCGGGCGGGCCGGCGGGGGGAGGCTCCCCTCCGCCGCCTCGTAGTGCGCGCGCATGACCACGTAGAAAAGCCCCATGCACAGGAACCCGGGCAGCAGCAGCCCGGTCAGGCACCCAACCGCCTGCCTCACCGCAGCTCCCCCTGTCGGAACAGGTCCAGCCAGGCCGGCGGCAGCCGCAGGCGCAGCCGCGCCGGGCGGCCCCGGCCGGCGGCCGGGACGGCCAGGAAGCGGCCGGGCTCCAGCCCGGCCGCCTCCGCCGCCAGGGCCTCCGCGGCCGGCACGCCCATCCCGGCCAGGAAGGAGGCCGCCGCCTCCGCCGGCATCCGCCCGACGAAGGCGAACCCGGCCAGCTGGCCGATGACGCTGCCCGCGAGATCCCGAGGGAGATGGGTCACCAGATACAGGGCCCCTCCCCGCCCCCGCAGCTCCCGGGCCAGCTCGTCCGGCAGCTCCGGGGCCAGCTGGAACAGCCGCCAGGCCTCGTCGATGAAGACGTCCACCGGCATCTGCCGCGGCACGAGGACCGCCCGGTAGAGGAACCAGGTCACCGCGTAGACGGCGATGGCCCGGGCGGCCTCGTCCCGGATGCCGGAGAGGTCGAAGGACACCCAGTCCCCCGGGGCCAGCTCCAGGCGGTCCAGATCCGCCTCCGGCCGGTCGAAGTAGCCGTCCAGGACCCCGCCGGCGGCGTAGGGGGCCATGCGGGCGGCCATCATGGCGGCCGTGGGGGAGCGGGCCGACTCCCGCCGGATGGCCTCGGCCACCTCCGCCAGGCGCAGGCTCCCCTCCGCCAGGCGCCCTTCGGCCTCCAGGCTGCGGACCGCCCGATCCAGCACCGCGTCCCCATCCGGCGGCCACTCGCTCCGCAGCACCCCGCCCCAGAAAGCCCGGACGGCGAAGAACAGCTCCTCCGCCCTCCGGATCCCGGCGAAGGGATGCATCCAGCAGCGGCGGGGATCCGCCGGGGGCTCCAGCCGGAAGGAGCGGCCGCCGACGGCCGCCACCAGCGCCCCGTCCTCCCCCTTGGGATCCAGGGTGACCACGGCCCGCCCCCACAGCCGCCGCCCCAGGGCCAGGACCCGGCGCAGGGTGGTCTTGCGGGCGCCCATCTCCCCCAGGATGACCACGCTGCCGTGGGGCTGGGGAACCCCCCAGATCCCGTCCTCCGGGGCGAAGAAGACCGGGCCGGCCTCCGGGCAGGTCCCCAGGTAGACCGCCCCGGGCCGGGGGGGCGAGGCCGGCGCGGGCAGCGGCAGCAGCGGCTCCACCCCCTCGTCCACCCGGAAGAACGAGCCGGCCCGATGGGCCGGGCCGTGGGGGAAGAGATCCCGATAGGCCTCCTCCGGGATGTAGGCGAAGATCTGCGGGAGATACCCCGCCGCCCGCAGCCGCTGGGCCAGCACATCCCGGGCCGCCCGGGCCTCCGCCGCCAGGGCCTCCCCGTCCATCCCCGGCGTCCCCGGCGCGGCCAAAAGCAGCGTCACCGCGCAGCGGTACAGCCGCGCCCCCTCCTGCAGGCGGGACAGCAGCCAGTCCATCCGCTGCTCCCGTCGCATCTCCGCCTGGGTCGGCACCCGGCCCAGGCGGGAGATGCTGGCCTCCAGGAACCCCTGCCAGAGGGTCCGCTGGGCCTGGGCCGTCCGGGCCGCCTGGCCGGGCGGGATCGGGACGATGCGGACCGCGTAGAACCCGGCGGCGGCCAGCTCCGGCAGGGGCGGCAGCGGCCGATCCGGATCCACATCCCGGATGGAGAGGGCCGCCGCCGCCGCCGGCGGGCGGTGGGTCCGCAGCACCCCATCCTCCAGAAGCTCCAGGGCGTCCGGATAGATCTCCGTCCCCGCCTCCATCCCCCTCTCCTCCCTCAGTACCGCAGGGCCGCCGGCAGCTGCGCCCGGTCCGCCTCGGGGTCCGGCGGGAACACCCAGCGGGCCAGATGCCAGCGCGCCTCCGGGCGGTCCTGCACCAGGAAGGTCAGGGCCCGCAGCCCCGGGGTCGGCCCCACGATCCAGATCCCCAGCCGATACGGATCCGTCGGGCGCCAGCCCAGCAGGGTCAGCAGCCGGCCGACCCGACGGGCCACCATCTGCTGCTGGTCAGCCCGGGACCGGTTCGGCCGGAACAGCTCCAGGATCCACAGCCAGGGCCGGCCCAGGCGATCCCGGGCCAGGACCACCGCGTCCGGAACGGCGTAGCTGCCCCGGCCGGCCAGCAAGGCCTCGCGCCCCCCGCCGCAGATCTCCCAGCCGGCGCGGCGCATCCCGGCCAGGGCCCGGGCGATGGCCTTCGAGTGGAACGAGTCCGGCCAGGGGTTGCCGGCGCGCCGCTCCTCCCCCCCGGCCGACGGCAGCAGCCGCCGCAGCACCTGCCGGCCGGCGGGGGTGGCCCGCACCCGCCCGGCCACCTCCTCCAGCAGCCCCGCCCGGACGCCGGCCGCCAGCCCCTCCCGAACCGTCTCCGGGCCCAGGAAGGCCTCCAGCTCCTCCACCCGCCACCACCCCCGGGTCCCGCCCATCTGCAGCAGGATCCGGGCCGCCGCCGGATGCCGGGCCGCCGCCTCCCCGGCCGTCCGATACACCGACCGGGCGGCCCCGGCCTCCAGGGCCCATCCCGCCGCCGGGGGCGGGTCCGGGTCCGGCCCCGGACGGGGCGCCGGCCACACCCCCCACCGCCGCCAGCCCTCCGGCTCCCACCAGCGGGCGGGGTCCCGGGCCAGGGCCACCGGGGTCCGGCGGGCCGGCAGCCGGGCCGCCCAGCGGGCCAGCCGGGCGGGGTGATCATCCCGGGGGATCACCAGGAAGGCCGCCCGCGGCCGCAGCGCCCGGACCGCCCGGACCGAGCGCCAGAAGGCCTCCCCCTGCAGGTCCGGCCAGACGCCGGGATCCTGCCACAGGAACAGCTCCCGCCCCTCCAGGACCGTCCAGCCGTCCCACACCGCCGCCCCCACGGCCACCAGGGGCCAGACCGGCACCGGCGCCGGCGGCAGCGTCCGGCCCGCGGCGGCCAGCAGCCGCCGCCGCAGGTCCCACTCAGGCCCCGCGCCCGGCGGCCTTCGCTCCATCCCCCTCCTCCAGGCGGGCGAACCGGCGGCGGGCCCCGTCGAAGGCCAGCCGCCCCTCCTGCGCCGGCCCCAGCCGGTTCTTCTCCAGCTTCCAGCGCACCCGGCCGGGGCCGTCGGGGTACAGCCCCAGCACCAGGTCCGCGTCGTAGGCCATCTCCACCGCCTCCGCCGGCAGGGCGCCCATCAGGGCGCGGCGGGGATCCCAGCCCGCCGGATCGGCGGCGGAGATGCCCAGGAGAACCCCCCCGCTGCGGGCGGCCCACTCCAGCCCCCAGCGGAAGGCCTCCACCGCCCCATCCCCCGGCCGCCAGATCCGGCCGGGCATGGGCGGGATGGGGACCAGCTGCAGGTAGTCCAGGATCAGCAGGCCCCGCCGGATCCCCCCGGGATCCATCCGGGCCGCCTCCAGGGCCCGCTCCACGTCGAACAGGGTGGTGGACCGTCCCCCGGCCAGGACCAGGAGCTCCGCCCGCAGCGGATCCGGATGCCCGGCCGTCCAGGCCAGGATCTGCTCCGCCCGGTGCTCCCAGGTCACGTACAGGGCCGGACGGCCCTGGGCCAGGGCGGCGAAGGCCATCTCCAGCGCCATGGAGGTCTTGCCCACGCCGGGCGGGCCGGCCAGCAGGATGGCCGTCCCCGGCGGGATCTCCAGGCCCAGCAGGTCCAGCCGCAGCAGGGCCCCGTCCGTCCCGGGCCGGACGACCCCCAGCCGCACCGCCCCTCGCCCGCCCATCCTAGGCCCCTCCCGGACGGTCCGGCGCGGGCTCGCCCGGCCTCAGCGCCCCCAGCCCGTGCATGGCCGCGATCCAGCCGATCCGCTCGGCGGAATCCCCGATCCGCCTCAGCTGCTCCTCCAGAACCCGCTCCCGCTCGCCCTCCGGGACCTCCGGCAGCCGGCTCAGGCGGCGGACCGCGATGACCATGCGATCCTGGAGCCGCCCGCCCGCCGCCCGCATGGCCTGCTCGGATATCCCGTGGAAGGCCCGCGGGGAGAGGACGGCCGTCTGGCCCTCCAGGCCCATCCCCTCCCAGGCCCTCCGGAACCCCGCCTCGAAGCGGGAGGCGGCGGTCTCCATCACCCGCTGCCGCAGCGCCGGGGGCAGCTCGTAGTTTTCCATCAGGGCGCTCAGCTGCTGGCTGAACACCTCCCGGCTGAGGCTCCCGACGCGGGCGGCGACGCCGCTCAGGGGGACCGGCCGGGCCAGATCCACCGGCGGGGCCGCGGCCCCGCCCACGCAAACGCCCAGGGCCCGCAGCGAGGGCCCCCAGGCCTCGGCGTAGAGCCCCCCGGCGGCCCGCAGCAGCCCCGCGCCGATCCCTCCGGCGGCGGACCCGGCAGCCGTCCCCGCGGCCGCCCCGGCGGCGGCGCCCGCGGCCGTCCCGGCCGCCGCCCCCGCGGCGGTCCCCGCGGCGGCGCCGGCCCCGGCGCCCACCAGGCCGCCCACGGCCGTGCCGGCGGCGGTCCCCACGCCCGGCAGCAGCAGGGTGCCGACGGCGGCGCCGACGCCGGCGCCGATCAGCCCGGCGGAGGGCCGGCCGCCCCCGGCCCCGCCCCGGGCCAGGCCCCCGCCCGGATCGCCCCGCAGCACGGCCACGGCGGCCCGGCCGACGCTCATCAGGCCGCCGACGGACAGCCGGGTGGCCAGGCCGGTCACCGAGGCGGTGGCGCCCAGCAGCAGCATCCCGCTGATGGCCGACGTCATGGCCCGGACGGGGTTGAGGTCCCCGCCCAGAAGCCCCGTGCGCGTGGCGATGTCCTGGTACACCTGGGTCATGAGCACCACGGCCGGGACGCTCAGGGAGAAGAGGATGAGCAGGCGCAGCCAGAGGTAGAAGATCCCCCGGGTGGGGCGGGGGATCCAGAGGACGGCGGCCACCGGCCCGATCCCCGCCATCGCGTAGAGAACCGCCGGCCAGAGGGAGAGCAGCGTCACGATGCCGGCCGCCGCCAGGGCGGTGGCGGCGAAGGAGAAGAGGAGGATGGGGACGGTGAACAGCCCCAGGGTGCCCGCGGAGAGGACGGCGGCGTTGGCGGCCGTCCCGGACAGGAGGTTCCAGGTCATGCGGAAGGGCCCCTCCGGGGCGATGGCCTGCAGCATCATCCGCACGACCCGCCCGGCCAGGTCCACAACGTAGAGGGAGAGGACGGCCAGGATCATCCCGCCGGCGATCTCGGCCAGCACCGCCCGGGGGTCCGAAGGGGAGCCGGCGGCCCGGGCGGCGTAGTGCAGGGCCACGGCCATGGCGACCATCAGCAGGCCCAGGACGGCCGCCACCCGCATGCCCTGCTCATGGGGCCGCCGGAGGTTGTCGAAGCTCACCACCCCGTAATACACGTCCCACCCGATGCCCATCCGGTCCGCCCATGTCCGCTCCAGGTCCTGGCGCGCCTGGGCCGCCCCGGGGGCCAGGGCCCGGTTGACCGCCTCCTCGACCATCTGCATGAGGTTGGGCGCCGGGACCCGGATGACGTTCGTGATGTTCTGGACGATCTGGGAGGCCGGGCTGGCGGCGGCCGCCGCGGCGGCGGCGGATCCCACCACCTCGGCCGCCGGCGCCTTGCGGATCGCCTTCGTCTCCTTCGTCTCCTGCTCCCCCGGCGGCGGGGGGGGCGGGTTGGGGGCGGCCGGGAACAGAAGCAGCAATCCCAGAAGCAGCGCCGCGGGCTTCATCGCGCTCCCTCCCTACTCCACGATCTCCAGCCGGGCCAGGATCCCCAGCAGGCGCAGGACCTCCTCGGCCGGGAGGGGCCGCAGCGCGATCTCCCCGGACAGGGTCTCGGCCGCGGCCATGAGAAAGCGGGCGGCGTCCGCCTCCCGGCCGGCGGGATAGCCCAGGGCGCCGTAGACGGCGACCCGCACCGACAGCGGCTCGTCCAGCAGGAACTCCAGGTAGGCGCTCCCCCAGGCGGAGGCGGCCAGGGGCTGCCCGGCCAGGCGCTCCAGGTAGGCCGCCCGGGGGGCCGCCTCGTAGCGGGCCGCCCGCAGCAGCCGCAGCTGCATCCCCTCCGGCAGGCCGTCCACCAGGGCGCGGCGCAGCAGCGACCGGGGCGGGTCCTCCGCCCGGCCCGGCTCCGGCAAAAGGGCGAAGATCCGCCACCGCCACCCGCCTTCCGCCTCCAGGATCCCCTCGGGCGTCAGGCGGAAGGGCGGGACCAGATCCTGGACCGCCCCCACCGGGGGGGCGCGGCGGGAGGCCCCGTCGGGCGATGGGGCGCGTCCGAGCTTCACGGCCGAACCTCCAGAAGGGCCAGGGCGGACCACAGCAGGGCCGTGATGCTGAAGGCCCAGAACAGCGCCTCGGCCGGGATCAGCAGGCGGGCCGGGCCCAGGCGCAGCGTCCGGATCTCCGGCGGGCGGCGGGCCGGAGGCGGAGGCGGCGGCTCGGGCTCCGGCGCCGGGGGCGGAGGCGGCGGGGGCGGCGGCTCGGGGGCCGGCGACCGGAACACGTAGCGGCGCGGCCGCCGCAGGGCCCGCAGGCGGCGGATCAGGGCCTGCTCGACCGGGACCATGTCCGGCGGGATCCGCAGCAGCACCAGGAAGACCACGGCCACCAGGACCCCGCCCCCCACGCCGATGCGGGTCGCCAGGTCCGGGCCGGCGGCCATAAACGCGGCGGTCCCCAGCCCGATGGCCAGGCAGAACCCCAGGATGTCCCGGCCCGAGACGCCGAACATGCCCTACCTCGGAATGAAGTCGGGCGGATTGGCCAGGCTCTGGGCGCCCTGGGAGATGAAGCCGCCGATGATGCCGCCCAGCAGCAGGAGGACCGTCCCGGCCCCGAAGATGCCGGCCGCCCCCCACACCAGGGAGCGGACGCTGCCGGTGAGGATCCCGGAAAGGGTCCCGCCGGCGGCCACCAGGAAGAGCAGGGCCGTGATGACCAAAAGCACCGTCACCCCGACCCGCCACAGCTTCTGGCCCGTTTCGGCGATCTGCCGCTGGGCGTTCTCAAAGGGATCTCGGGGTTTCTGCTCGTCCGCCCGGGCCGGCAGGGCCGGCGCCAGGGCCGCGGCCAGCACCAGAAAGGCCAGCGCGAGATGGAGGATCCGGCGCATCTTCTCCTCCTCATCCGGATGGCTCGGACGCCCGGAGGGCGTCCAGGAAGAACACGTCCCGGCCCATCGCGGCCGACGCCGTGTTGGCCAGGACGATCAAGAGCCAGGCGCAGGCGATGGCGCCCAAAAGCAGGGCGGCGGCGTCCCCTCGGGGGAAGACGGCGCTCACCCACCACCGCAGCGCCAGGAAGAGGACGTTTCCGGCGAACCCCAGAAGGCAGTGCCGCCGGGCCGCCGGGTGCATGGGCGGGTCCAGCCGCATCAGGCCCGCCACCAGGCCCACCAGGCCGATCCACCAGGAAACGGCTCCCAGGATGCGATCCCGCGCGCGCATCGGACGGCCTCCGATCATGGGATCAGGGCTCGAGCGATCTGGACGGCGAACCACTCCGTGAAGGCCCGGATGAGGGCCCCGGAGACCGCCAGGACCAGGCCGGCGACGGCCCAGGAGACGGCCCCCGCCGCCCCGCCCCCGGAGCCGGACAGCCAGGCGGCCGCCGCCCGCCCCGCCCCGGCCAGGAGCGCCAGGGCGCCGGAGATCAGAAGCAGCGTCGAAAGCAGCCGGAACAGCCCCCGGCCCAGGATGCCGATCATCCCGGCCAGATCGGCGGGTGCCTCCGGGCTCCCCCCGCAGCTCCAGCCGAACAGCCCGAGGAGATCCGGGACGGCCCCCGACAGAACCGCCGCCGAGAACACCAGAGCCAGCGCGTCGAGGACCGCATGGGCCAGCGCGCCCGGGCTGTCCAGGGCCAGCGCCCCCGCGGCCCGCATCGTCAGGAAGAACAGATCCGCCATGACGCCCACCGCCGCCAGGGCCGCCAGGGCCCGCAGATACGGATGGAGATCCGCGCAGCTCATACCGGGCCTCTCTGTCGGCGGGATTCATCCCATCCACAGAATGCGGGCCAGGGCGGCGGCGGCGGCCATGGCGGCGGAGGGGGCGGACATGGGGATCCGGGCGCCCCGGGGGACGAGGCCGGCCCAGATCCCCCAGCCCATCCGGGCGGCCCGCAGGCGGGCCAGCAGGACCAGGGCGGCCAGGCCGGCCGCCGTGGGCCCGATCCCGGCCGCCGCCGAAAGGCCCATCCAGATCTTGGCGTCCCCGGCGCCGACGCCGCCGGCCTGCCAGCCCAGGAAGAAGGCCGGCCAGAGGATCATCCCGGTCAGATCTCCCGCCGCCAGGGCCAGGACCGTCCCGATCCCCCACAGGGGGAGGGAGACGGCGTTGGGGATCCGCCCGGCCGGCCGATCCCAGCGCCGGTCGACCTCCAGCAGGATCAGGCCCGCCAGGGCCAGGAACAGGACCCGCGACAGCTCCAGACCGCTCACTGCCCCTCCCGGGTGATCCCCTCCAGCACGATGCCCTCCGCGGCCACGCGGGTCGCGAGGGTCCCCAGGAGCCCCCGGGTGGTCACCCGGGCCCAGGCCCGGCAGACCGGGGGATCCGGCTCGCAGGAGACCCGCTCCAGGACGGCGCCGGGGATCCGGGCGTCCGCCCAGATCTCCGCCACCCGCGCCGCCATGGCGGCGGGCTCCCCCACCAGATGCCCGTCCGCGCCCGGGGCGCTCATCTGGGCCCCGTCCCGGACGGCCAGGTTGAGGACCGCCCGGGTCCGCTCGATGCGGATCTGGTGCACCATCAGGTCCCGGATCGCGGCCGTCATCGGCGCGAACACGATGGCGATGTAGAGCGCCAGAAAGGGCAAAAGGCTCACGGCGAAAGCTCCCGCCAGTCGGACTTCCAGCGCTCCACGTAGGTCTCCTGGCGGACCCGGACGTCCCGTCCCAGGAACGAAAGGAGGGGAACAAAAAGCGTCGGGCGGGCGATCACGGTGCACACCACCCGGCCGCCCCAGACCCCGTCATGCTGGACGGTGACGTCCACCAGCCGCCGGCCCAGGACGGCGCGGGCGGCGGCCTCCCCCTGGCGCAGCCCCTGGGCCCCGTCGGGGGTCTGGGAGGCCTGGGCCGCGCAGGCGTAAGCCGCCCAGACGGCGAGGCTCGCCGTCCGCCCCCGCTCCATCAGGCCCAGGACCCCCCAGAACATCAGGGCGAGCGCCGGCAGCGCCAGGGCCAGCTCGGTCAGGGCCTCCCCGCGGCGTCCGCGCATAGGCCCTCCCCCGTCACCACCAGTCCTGCGGCGGCCCGTCCCAGAACTGCCACTTGCGGAAGAGCAGCTGCAGGGACACCCGCCAGCGGATCGGGACGCCGTAGAAGCGCCCGCCGGTATCCCGGACCTCGTCGGCGCGGGCCTCCAGGGCCCGGCGGGCCGGATCGACGGCCGAGACGATCTCCCCGGAGGTCACGCCCGGATAGGCCGAGGTCCGGAAGGCGGCCTCCGCCGCCAGCCGGGAGCGGACGCTCCAGCGCAGGGCGTAGGCGCCCGCGTAGAGCATGTAAAGCAGCAGCAGGAAGAAAGGGACCATGGCCAGGGCGAAGGAGACCAGGCTCTGGCCCCGCTGGTCCCGCCGCCGGCGCGCCCGCCCCATCAGTCGCCTCCCGCGGCCGCCCCGGTGGCCTCGTCCATCTTCTCGCCGCCGATCCGGAAGGCCGCCTTGATGCGCTCGCGGACGTCCGGCAGGACCGCGGCGGCCACCACGGCGATGAAGAGGAACAGCAGGGCGAACTCGACGAGGGACTGCCCCTCCTCCCCGAAAAGGAACGCGCGCAAGGCCTTCATCGGACACCTCCTTTAGCATGGATTTCGGAGCCCGGCGTGGGCTTCGTCGGCGTCACCAGGCTTTCCACCACCAGGGAGCCCAGGCCCGGCAGGCTTCCAGGATGCGCCGGCGGAGATCCGGAAGGGCCAGGGCGGCGGCGATGGCGACGAAGAGGAACAGCAGGCCATACTCGGAGTAGACCTCCCCCTCTTCTCCCAAAAAGAAGTTGCGCATGGCCTCCATCGGACACCTCCCCCCGCATGGGTTCCGGAGCCCGCGCGGGCCTCGCCGGCCCTCACCGGGCGATCTCCCTCGACATGCGCATCCAGAGGATGCGCCGGCGGACGCCCGGCAGGGCTATGGCCGCCACCACGGCGATGGAGAGGAACAGCAGGGCGAACTCGATGAGGGACTGACCCTCTTCCCCGAAAAGGAACGCGCGCAGGGCCTCCATCGGACACCCCTCAGAAGCCCAGCATCGACTCGGTCCCGGCCATCATCTGCAGGAACAGGGCGCCCACGTAGCCGATGATGGCCAGGATCCCGGCCCCCAGCACGTAGGGCTCCACGGCGGTGACCCGCTCGGCCACCTCCTGCTCCATGGCGGCGCCCAGGTCCTCCACCAGGGTGGAGAGGACGATCTCGAAGCCCGCCCCGCCGGAGGCGGCCAGCCGCACGGCGTCCATGAAGCGGACCAGGTAGGGATCCCGGGGATCCGGGGCGTGCAGCATGGCCTCCCGCAGGCCGGCCTCCCCCCGGGCGGCGTAGCGGGCGATCAGGAAGCGGACCCAGTTGGCGAAGACCCCGTCGCCGGCGGCGGCCCGGGAGAAGGCGTCGTCCCAGGCCCGGCCGGACCGGATGAACCCCCGGGCGGCGGCCAGCACCACCAGCATGTTGGACCGGAAGCGGCGGCGGCGGTCGGCGATGGCCGCCTCGATGCGCCGCTCGGGGCGGATCAGGCCGTAGACGCCCAGGACGGTCCCGGCCAGCACCCCCGGGAGCGGCGACCCCAGGGCCGGCCCCAGCAGGAAGGCCCCGGCCAGCATCCCCAGGATCCCCAGGGCCAGGCCCCGCAGCCGATCCGCCCACACCGCCGAGACGGTGGCGTAGGGATAGTAGCCGGAGCGGGCGATGCGGGCGGGCAGCCCCTCCCGGCGGGCCCCGCCGGAGAGGGCGGGCAGCCCCGTGAGGATCGGCCAGAGGAGGGGATAGAGGGGCGCCAGCCACGGAGGGATCTCCGTCCCCCGGTCCAGCGGATCCGGGGACTCCGGACGGACCGTCTGGCGCCGGCGCAGGAAGGCGAACCAGTATCCCCCCAGCGCGACGCCGCCCGCGAGGATCGCCGCCAGGTCTTCCATGCCCTATCCCTCCGGCATGATGGGGTTGCCGTAGCGGTCCATGGGGATGAGGCCGGCGCCGCCGCGGGCGATGCCCACCGTCTCCTCCATGGAGAAGTAGCGGTCCATGATGAACTCGGAGACCAGAAGGGCCCCGAACCATCCCCCGACGACCATGAGGGGGGCCAGGGGGTTGGAGAGCAGCAGCGCCTGGACCTCCGGCATCCCGGCGGTGATCACCACCAGGCCGATGGCGGAGAAGGCGATGATGCCGTAGATCTGGCGCTGCATCCCCCGCCCCCGGGCCCGGGCCGTCTCCAGGATGCGGCGCAGACGGCCCATCTCCGAGGAGATCACCTCCACCATCTCGGCGATGCCCCCGCCGCCGATCAGCAGCGTGGAGAGGACCTGGGCGGCGGCGGTGACCACGGGGTGGTTGAGGTCCGCCGCCCAGGCCCAGAGGGCCTGGTCCCGGGCCGCGGGGCTGTCCCCGGCGGCGGCCAGGCGCGCCTCCAGGCCCTCGATGGCCCGGCGGGCCTCCGGGCCGCAGATGGCCTTGGCCCGGGCGATGGCCTCGGAGCGGGGGAGGCCGGCCCGCAGCCCGGCCGACATGGTCTGCAGGAACGTCAGCATCTCCCCGGCCAGCTGCAGGCGGCGGGACGCGGCCTGCTCCCGGGCCTGGACGTAGTAGAACGAGACCCCGAACAGGGCCAGCATCGCCGCCGAGGGCAGCCCCAGCCGCAGGATCATTCCCAGAAGGAAGCCGGCGGCCGCCCACAGGGCGGCGAACTGCAGGAACAGCGCGGGCGGCATGTCGATCCCCGCCGCCCGCAGCATGGAGGAGAGGCGGGCCGCCGAAACCGCCTCCCGCAGGCCGAGGCGGACCAGGGAGAGCTCGGCCGGCCGGGCCAGGGCGGCGAAAAACCCCGCCCCGGCGCCCACGCCGGCCAGGATGGCGAAGGCGTCCGCAGGCTCCATTGGCTCCTCCCTCCGCTCACCAGACGGCCGCCCCGGCGCTCCAGGGGAGATCCGCCAGGCCCAGCTCCTCCGCGGAGAAGCCGCGGCGCAGCGGCCGGGAGGCCGGCCGCAGGACCCCGTTCTCCCGCCGGAACACCACCCGCAGGGCCGGCCGGTCCACATCCGCCTCAATGGTGGGCAGCACCTCGGCGATGGCCTCCACGAAGCGGCGGGGGCCGCCGCCGGCCTCCTCCCGGTAGGCCAGGAGCGCCACGGCCGTCACCGCCTCGGCGAACATGACGGCGATGGTCCGGACCGGGAGATCCCGGGCCTCCGGGTGGGCCTGGGCCATCTGGAGGTAGCGCGACCACACCCGCTCGATGTCGTCGGTGTGCATCGTGGTGACCTGGGGGCCGTGGCCGGTGTTGGCCGCCCGCAGGATCTCGAAGGCCTCCGGGCCCCGGGCCTCCCCCACCACGATGCCGTCGGGGCGCTCCCGCAGGGCCATCACGATCAGGTCGAAGGCCGAAAAAGGGATGATCTCCTCCCCCGGCAGCTTCTGGCGGGTGAGCTTGTGGACGATGTTGCCCGGGTTGCTGTCGGGGCGGCCGTCCCAGAAGACCATCAGCTCGTAGGAGTCCTCGATGATCACCAGGCGGAACTCCCGGCCCACCTCCCGCAGCAGCGCCCGGGCCAGGGTGGTCTTGCCGCAGCCGGTCGGCCCGGCGATGATCAGGGTCCCCCGCCGCCGCAGCACCCCCAGAAGATACCGGGCGGCCTCCGGGGTGAGCACCCCTCCCGCCACCAGATCCTCCAGGCGAGGCGAGCGGCCGGGACGGGCCAGGCGCACCGTCAAGCAGTCCGAGGGGACCAGCGGCGGGGCCGACCAGGAGATCCGCACGGTGAGGAAGCCGATGGGGTCCGGCAGATCAACGGAGAAGGAGCCCTCGGCGGCCGGCTTGATGTCCCCCGGCGTGCGGATCCCGTAGCGCTCGCACAGCCGGCGGATGCCGCCCCAGAGGGCGTCGGGGTCCCGGATCTCCCCCTCCTCGAACCAGCGCCCCCGGCGGAAGGCGTAGAGGTAGCGGCGGTGCTGGATGGCGAAATCCTCCACCTCCGGGTCCGAAAGGAGCCGGAACAGCTCCCCCCAGCCCAGGACCTCCAGCGCCGCCCGGGCCAGGACCGCCGGCGCCGCCGCCGGGCCCAGGACCTCCTGGGCCGCCCGCAGCGCCTCCGCCACCCCCGCCGGCCGCCCCCCGGAGATCCGGGACAGCTGCGCCCGGATCTCCTCCAGCGGCAGCGGCCCCGCCGCCGCCGACGCCTCCGCCGCCGTTTCCACTCTCGGCTCCGGGAAGAGCATCCGGATATCCTTCCCCCTTCGCGGCCACGGGCTCTCGCCCGAGGCCCGCTCCCAGCTCGAGCCGGAAACATTATAACCGACCCACCCGCGCGATCCAGACGCCGAAAACCAAATCTTGCTCCGGGCGAAATTTTTAGGATTCTGTCCGGCGGATTGATCCCGCTCACAGATGGGCCTTCGGAGGGGGCTCCCCGCGCGTCCCACACACACCACGCCGGCCCCACGCCGGCCGGGGGGTGGGCCGCCGCCGGGCGGGGAGGGGTTGACAACTGCTGGCGATTTTATCATCATCTATCATGAAGCTCTCGGATTGGGCTCGTCAGCAGGGGATCAGCGATATCACCGCCTGGCGGTGGCTTCGGGCGGGGAAGCTCCCTGTCCCATGGAACCGGGCGAGGCGGGCGCTGGAGGCGATGGGATGCGGGTGAGACAGGCGTTCCGCTTCGAGCTGGATCCCAACCGGGAGGCCCGGATCGCCCTGGCCAAGCA
>Ga0080007_1063890_pt1 | contig 15536 bp, 17 predicted proteins | sample OctOCTMetagenome_FD_69210 | JGI IMG/M metagenome (GOLD analysis project Ga0080007, IMG submission 69210) | Hot spring and microbial mat streamer communities from Octopus Spring Streamers, Yellowstone National Park, USA - OCT_B (SPADES... | ecosystem: Environmental > Aquatic > Thermal springs >...
CACCCCACAACCACGCCCACACCCCAACAAATGCCCCGGATGCTGGTACCGCAAATGGTGCGCCACAACACCCACAACAATAGAAACCATATAACACAACCCCCCCCAAAACCAATTCAAACACCAATCCAACACACACAAGACTATGTAAAATATAAAGCAATCCTTCTCTCTATTCAAGACACTCGCCGGTGTGTTCCTACCGGCGTTAGTCCTGCGGAACACTTTCAATTCTCTATGAGGTGCTGAGCGCCCAGCCCGGGCCGTATTGCGGAAAGGCGCGGCTCTTTCAATTATCTTTTGAGACGCGTTCTAATCACGGGGGTCGACGCCGTCTACGTAATAACGCCGTTTATTCACGACAGAAACCCCAACGCGGTGGTCGCCGTCGCCAACGCCATGGGCATCACCGTAATGCGGCCTAAGCCGTGACGCGGCCGACCTCAAGGCGGGTTGCGCCCATGTCCAGATAAAGACGATGCGCATAACTACGGAAGAGGACCGGCCTAACTGTACGCGGTTGAGACGCGACGCTGGCTTCAGTCACCGCGGCCGCGGGGCGCCTTTCTCGGCCCCCGACACCCCGAGGGTCGTCAAGCCTTCGGTGCTCTATACGCCTCTGAGCGAGGCTGTAAGAAAGAGTTGCTTATGCCGCGGACTTGGGGAGGGGTTGCATCCGGTCGCCATCAGCTCAGGCCCGCCGAAATCCACGAGCCGTCCGAGAAACGCCTCGGCCTCACACGTGGAGAGCTCGCCTGTGAGAGGCTTAAGCACAGCATCCGCCCTACGCAAGCCAGGGGACGCGCCTTAGACGATTCCCAAGACCAGAGGCGTCTGTCGAACGCAACCGCAAGCCGCCTGGTAGGATCCCTCGAACGGACGATAGATGTGGTCTGCGCAGAGCTCGGTAAACCGAACGCCGAGATGCCGTGCAGACGTAGGATATAACATCGGCTCGGGCGGTGCTTCTGCCCCTCGCGGGGCCGCATCCCCGCCCCCACTCGATTCAGGCGGTGCTTCTGCCCCTCGCGGGGCCGCATCCCCGCCCACATCTCGTTTTCCGTGGCATATATGTTTAAAAGTCTTTCCGCGGCGGGCGGCGTGACGAGACGCGTGGCTTTTATAGACGGCTCGGGGCAGACCTCCGTCTGTAACTGCGTCGTCTTGGCCGGCATCGTATACGAGGGCCCTGCTAGCTACGTCTACGCGTTCAGCGACTACGTAGATGCCCTCAGGCGGCGCTACGGCATAGCAGGCGAGCTGAAGTGGAGGGAGCTCTGGAGGAGGGGCGGCGCCGCCGCGGCCAAGGAGCTCGAGAAACTGTTCGATACGGCCTGGGTCTCTCTGCATTACCGCGGAGAGACGAGCTTGGCCGAGGCCCTCTGGTCCCTCATGAGGAGGCTCAGGGCCCACCTCTACGTGGTAGACGACGGGCTGGTCAACCCGCGCGCCTTCCCACGCACCATATCAAGGCCGTCCCACAAGGTGCCCGGGATCCAGCTGGCCGACGTACTGGCGGGCTACCACAGGCGCGCCGCCTGCGGCCGATCCGGCGAAACATAGCCCGAAGCCCCTCCACCATGCGGCTCTGGTAACGTAGCTGGACACATCAGAAGCAGTGATGCTTTCAATTCTCTATTTGAGATGCAACCACCGCATAGTTATGTTGTCAGGCCTCGCCGCCGCGATGCGGTACGCTTTCAATTCTCTATTTGAGATGCAGGTCGTGGATAGGGTAGTGGAGACGTACTACCACACAGCCGACCTTTCAATTCTCTATTTGAGATGCCGTGACTGACGACGGCGTCGGCCCCCTGAGGTTCGCCGCCTACCTCTTTCAATTCTCTATTTGAGATGCGGTGTCATGCCACCTCCTCAGGTTTTAAGTCAGTTGTCACCTTTCAATTCTCTATTTGAGATGCCTGGAAGCCCTGCTCAGCAACAGGTCGATAGAGCTGGTGAGGCTTTCAATTCTCTATTTGAGATGCACCACGACAAGGCAACGCAACATTTCGTGGAGACCCACTTCACTTTCAATTCTCTATTTGAGATGCTGTGAAGACGGTGATGGGCCAGGTCTCGGTTAGGGTATGAGCTTTCAATTCTCTATTTGAGATGCAGCCAACACCACGCAAGAAGCAGTAGAAGCCGCAGACAAGAAAGCTTTCAATTCTCTATTTGAGATGCCACGTAAGACCTTTTTGAGTCCTTAGTCTCGAGCTTGGGTTCTTTCAATTCTCTATTTGAGATGCTTCATCATTGTAAGCGAGTAGTTGCCCACGGCCAACACTATGACGAGCACCCTTTCAATTCTCTATTTGAGATGCTGAGGGGGAGCTCCGGGATTCTGTCTGCCAGCGTCTTGGTCTTTCAATTCTCTATTTGAGATGCGCCCGCCACAAGGTGAGGATAGAGACGCCGTTTTACGTCAGCTTTCAATTCTCTATTTGAGATTCCCAAGCGCCAGCTCGCCTCTCATTTCTTCTTCTTTTTCTTCTACTTCCCTTTCAATTCTCTATTTGAGATGCAGACCCCGAGGCGAAAATCCTCGACATCGTCGAAGACGCGAAGGCATTGCTTTCAATTCTCTATTTGAGATGCAGGCCCGCTTGGCAACGCCAACACAGACCGACGTAATCCTTCTTTCAATTCTCTATTTGAGATGCAGCTTCTGCCCCACCACGCCTCCGGCTATCAATTCCAACTTTCAATTCTCTATTTGAGATGCGGCGAATTCGGCGCATGGGCGGAACGGCAGAGCGAAGAGCTGTTCAGCTTTCAATTCTCTATTTGAGATGCAGATAGCTCTTCGTGGCGCGGAGGTAGGCCTTGGGGTTTTTGACGTGCTTTCAATTCTCTATTTGAGATGCCAACCGCAGGCGCGGCTCATCGTAGAGACCAAGGGGCCCTCCACTTTCAATTCTCTATCTGAGATGCGCTAGGTTGTGTCAGAGGCTGGGGGTTGTCGTGACGTATCGTCTTTCAATTCTCTATTTGAGATGCTTGGCCAAACGGCTCAGAGAGTAGCGGGCACGTTGCAGAGTGCTTTCAATTCTCTATTTGAGATGCATCAGAAGGTGCGGCCGGGCCCAGCCGCGGCCCCTTCTAGCCTTTCAATTCTCTATTTGAGATGCTGGAGGTTCGGTTCCCAACCGACGGCGTTGTCGACAGCGAGGGCTTTCAATTCTCTATTTGAGATGCGCATGTCCGCCTTCCGCGGCGTCGTGGATCGGCATCCTTCCGCTTTCAATTCTCTATTTGAGATGCCGTATATAGCCAGAGACGAGAAAGTAATCGCGCGACCCGGGTACTCCTTTCAATTCTCTATTTGAGATGCGACGTCGCTCGTCAATACATACTTCGAGACTTGGTACACGGCCCCACTTTCAATTCTCTATTTGAGATGCTGCGCGACTTCGGCGCAATACAGGCAAACAGGAGACGGCTGATAGCGCTTTCAATTCTCTATTTGAGATGCGCAACGGCGGCGATGAATAGGGCCATCATGGTCTCTCCTCCCTTTCAATTCTCTATTTGAGATGCCGCGTATTGCGTCTATGATCAGCTCGCGGTAGTCCAGCTTGATTCTTTCAATTCTCTATTTGAGACGCCTCCTCCGTAGGCTCAATCACAAGCTTCTCCGGCTCCGTGACTTTCAATTCTCTATTTGAGATGCGAAGGGAGACGAGGCCATCAGGCAGGCGCTGATTAGGCACGCGCTTTCAATTCTCTATTTGAGATGCACTTCAGTAACCAGCTTCGGCATCGTGGTAGCGCTGATCTTTCAATTCTCTATTTGAGATGCCCACTCGGCGAAGTAGAGGATGCGCCTCTTCGGCACGGGCGTCCTTTCAATTCTCTATTTGAGATGCGAGGGCCTATGCGGAAGGATGTGCCTGCGTAGAGCAGGCCGCTTTCAATTCTCTATTTGAGATGCCAGGCGAAGGACGTCTTGCCTCAGTTGCCTGAGCCTGTATATACTTTCAATTCTCTATTTGAGATGCCGAGGAGGAGGATCTTGAACATGCCCCACTCGATGAGCCAAAACCTTTCAATTCTCTATTTGAGATGCTGGTAACATGGCCCAGTCGGGCCAAAACATGCCCGCCGAGACTTTCAATTCTCTATTTGAGATGCCTTCGAAAGATATTGAACATGATGACCAAACGAGACCGGACTTTCAATTCTCTATTTGAGATGCTTCCCACCCACCCCGGCCGCCCCCCCCCCGGCGGCCACCTGGTTCCTTTCAATTCTCTATTTGAGATGCAGTACTCCGAGGCTGTTTTCGTGGCGCAGGGGTTCCACACTTTCAATTCTCTATTTGAGATGCCGAGGGCGCCGAGTCCTACTGCGGCGGCCATGTCTTCTTTGCTTTCAATTCTCTATTTGAGATGCTCAAGCTTTCAGGCAATAGACATTACTACGTGGAGGTGTGCCTTTCAATTCTCTATTTGAGATCCCCCCCTGCACCACTCTATAGCCCTCTGCCGCGACGTGAAGGTGTCTTTCAATTCTCTATTTGAGATGCCTTTGACGCCGTATTGCGTGATCTGCTGGGCAACGCATTCGACCTTTCAATTCTCTATTTGAGATGCGGTTCTCCTCTTGTTGATATAGCGCTCCACAGCAACGACAGTTACTTTCAATTCTCTATTTGAGATGCCCCGCGGGCTGGGGGTGGGACACTGCCCCCGCCGTAGTAGCGGCTTTCAATTCTCTATTTGAGATGCAAGAGACACAGCCGCGGCTTCCCCGCGGCGTCTATCGCCTTTATCTTTCAATTCTCTATTTGAGATGCCTGTACAGCGTGTGCATGCGTATTGAAAGTACAAGACTGTGCGGCTTTCAATTCTCTATTTGAGATGCACCTCCGTCTCGCCTAGGACGACCCCGGCGGTGCGGGCGTAGGGGGTGCCCGGCTTTCAATTCTCTATTTGAGATGCGCATAAGGGCGGAGGAGGGCAACCGCCGGCGGGGCAGGGGCACTTTCAATTCTCTATTTGAGATGCAGCGTCAAGATATACAGCGGGGTGATTAGGGAAATCAACTTTCAATTCTCTATTTGAGATGCGGTTGACAGCAGGTAGCGGGGCTATTTGGACTCCTGGTACTGGTCTTTCAATTCTCTATTTGAGATGCGAAGCCGCCCCAGTCGTAAACCACGATACCGAGCCGTCTCTTTCAATTCTCTATTTGAGATGCATCCTCCTCCGTCTCGAGGACGAGCTCGTGGAAGAACTGCGTCCCCTTTCAATTCTCTATTTGAGATGCAGAGCCCAAAGAATGGTATGGCATCCAGCTGAATCTATTCTTCCCCTTTCAATTCTCTATTTGAGATGCCTACTCCGCAACCACAGCCGTCACAGCCGGCCAACCCGCTCTGCTTTCAATTCTCTATTTGAGATGCCGCGGGCCCCGCCCCCTTGCGGGGACATGTTTTGGCCCAACTGCTTTCAATTCTCTATTTGAGATGCTGTATATGGCTATGGTGCTGGACAGATTCATCGACCTAGTCAATCTTTCAATTCTCTATTTGAGATGCCTTTAGCGTTCCAGCGCGTCGAAGAGCGCGGCGTAGATGAACTTTCAATTCTCTATTTGAGATGCCGCGCCGCGTACTACGTCCTGCTCAGAAAGGGTAAAGTAAACACTTTCAATTCTCTATTTGAGATGCCCGAGGCGGGGGTTGCACCCCCGCAGAAGGGGCCCAAAACCTTTCAATTCTCTATTTGAGATGCAGGAGCGCTGAATAGGCATACAGCGCCTTGACGGTTAGGTCAATTTCTTTCAATTCTCTATTTGAGATGCGGCTTGAGAAGCATAGACTCCTCAGCGGGGCAGTGAAGAGGAAGATTGCTTTCAATTCTCTATTTGAGATGCGCGGAGGGGTTCCGTCTGGAGATACGTGAGATATGCGGGTCATGAGCTTTCAATTCTCTATTTGAGATGCCAAGCGCTCCGCAGCGTTGGTATCCCGTTGCCTGAGCAACCCAACGCCTTTCAATTCTCTATTTGAGATGCACAGACTCAAGACGTCTCAACACGCGCGCCAAGACGCCGTTGCTTTCAATTCTCTATTTGAGATGCGCGGCGGGGGTAGCTTCAGCCACGGCACCATCTGCGCCAGAAGCTTTCAATTCTCTATTTGAGATGCAAGTAGAGTATCTTACGTCTCGGAAGCGGCGTAGGAAAGAGGCCTTTCAATTCTCTATTTGAGATGCTCAGGGTGCACCCTCGTGGGTGACTTAGAACATAAAGTTTTTCTTTCAATTCTCTATTTGAGATGCGCCGCTGAGGCGCGGCATGGATGTCTTGGTAGACGTCGGCCTGACTTTCAATTCTCTATTTGAGATGCCGCTCCAGCTGCCGGCTCCTCCAGCCGCCGTATCTCGACGCCGCTTTCAATTCTCTATTTGAGATGCATGGAGGGGTAGTTCTTGTAGGCCCAGACCACATGCGTCTTTTCTTTCAATTCTCTATTTGAGATGCGCCGCCGTCAAGCGTTGTGTTCCGCAACGCGCTGAAGTGTCTCTTTCAATTCTCTATTTGAGATGCAGACCTGGAGTGGCGGGCCGAGTACGAGCGGGTGCAGTCGAAGCTTTCAATTCTCTATTTGAGATGCGTCGTAGTTACATTCTATATCCCAACTGAAAACGGCTTTATCGCTTTCAATTCTCTATTTGAGATGCCTTGGTCGGATACTTCACGGCCGCGGCCGCAGGCCTAAACTCTTTCAATTCTCTATTTGAGATGCTTGCGTGCCCCGCGTACAGAACCGCCTCGTCGAACCCCAGCCTTTCAATTCTCTATTTGAGATGCTATGAAGATGAAGATGTGGTGTGTCTACGACGGGAAGGAATCTTTCAATTCTCTATTTGAGATGCGCGGCCACAGAGATGTGCAGACGGCAACCCGACACAGGAACATGAACTTCTTTCAATTCTCTATTTGAGATGCATACCTATAGTAGCACAGCGGGTAGCCGCCGCGCCGAAGACGGCTTTCAATTCTCTATTTGAGATGCGGAATTCGTTAGCAGAGCTGTCGGCATGGCTAGCATATACTTTCAATTCTCTATTTGAGATGCACTGGAGGAGCTGGCAGCTGGAGCGTCACGTGAAGAAGCTGCTCTTTCAATTCTCTATTTGAGATGCCTGGATTATCGAGGTTGTCTCTCGACAGCGAAACGACTATACACTTTCAATTCTCTATTTGAGATGCGCAGACGAAGGCATGATATCGATAAAGCTAGGTAAATGGAAAATAACTTTCAATTCTCTATTTGAGATGCTAGAATTGGCGCAGTGTTCCATAGCCAACCTGCGCTAGTCTAAACTTTCAATTCTCTATTTGAGATGCGCAAGCGTGCGCGTTACGTAGTATGTCTGTCGCGCGCGTATTAGTCTTTCAATTCTCTATTTGAGATGCCCGCCCGTCCCGGTTTTGGGGGTCGTGTTTTTTGTTGACACTTTCAATTCTCTATTTGAGATGCTGGGCTGGTAGTGAAGCGCGAGGACGGCAAGACTAGGTTAGCCTTTCAATTCTCTATTTGAGATGCGCCTTTCGCGACGGGTACATACCAGCCGTCCCTGTCGGCGCGCCTTTCAATTCTCTATTTGAGATGCTGAGGACTCACCCCAGCGCGGCCGGTGACGAAGCTTGTAGGCTGCTTTCAATTCTCTATTTGAGATGCGGGGCCGGTTAAGAACGATATCCGGGCCGGGAAGTCTGTCCTTTCAATTCTCTATTTGAGATGCGTTCATCCCTAACGCGCGGCGTCTGTTCATCTGACGTACGTACTTTCAATTCTCTATTTGAGATGCGGCATGCACGGATGAACGGCGCAGTCGGAGAGCACACGAGGCTTTCAATTCTCTATTTGAGATGCCGCTGAGACGCGGCATGGACGTCTTGGCAGACGTCGGCCTCACTTTCAATTCTCTATTTGAGATGCTTGACGCAGCCGCCTGGCTCTTTGATATACGTCAAGAGTATGCTTTCAATTCTCTATTTGAGATGCAGGAATACGATCCTCCCCCTGGGGGCTTGTTCTGTTGCCCTTTCAATTCTCTATTTGAGATGCCGACTCTGCGCGCCAGTCGGGGCCCTCGGCAACTACCTTAACTTTCAATTCTCTATTTGAGATGCATTCCACAGGTTTCGCGACCGGTTGGCACCAACCGCGAAGAGGCTTTCAATTCTCTATTTGAGATGCATGTAAAGAAACGAAACGTCTACGAAGACAGCGTACGAAAACACTTTCAATTCTCTATTTGAGATGCAACTCGCGGTACCAAGGCCGCCAGTCCACACGCGCCCCCTCCAGGTGGCCGCTTTCAATTCTCTATTTGAGATGCCCATGCCCGACGTGAGTCAGCACATAATATCGGCTAACGAGTGGTCTTTCAATTCTCTATTTGAGATGCGCGGCCGCGAAGCCGCGCTTACGCCAGACCTAGCCTACGACTCTTTCAATTCTCTATTTGAGATGCCGTTGCGGCGGCTTGATGAAGCGCAACACATCAGCCACGGCCAGGCTTTCAATTCTCTATTTGAGATGCCTCTTCGTTGGGGACATGTCTGCGGTTTCTGGTATAGTCTTCTTTCAATTCTCTATTTGAGATGCACGGCAGGGCGATGCGGTCACCTGGCTTAAACACAACCCTTTCAATTCTCTATTTGAGATGCCTACGTCTCACCATACGACAGGCGGGATGTACCTCATCTTCCCTTTCAATTCTCTATTTGAGATGCACGTGCCACCTAAGCCAGAGTGGTGTGCCCCCGACAGCTGTCCCCACGACTTTCAATTCTCTATTTGAGATGCGCCCACACACCTTGCCTGTCTCTGGATCCCTGTGGGGACATGTCTTTCAATTCTCTATTTGAGATGCTCAAGTTGCAGGCCGTGCCTAGCTCCAGGGAGGTGCCTGTGGAGTCTTTCAATTCTCTATTTGAGATGCCGCCGATTAGGGGTTCGCGGGGCCGGGGCGACAGACGGGCAAGCCTTTCAATTCTCTATTTGAGATGCCCGCTATTTCGCGGAAAACGATTTAAGCTGAGGAAAGACGAAATCTTTCAATTCTCTATTTGAGATGCAGATGAAGTACTTCATTTCGTCGCTGTCTTCAACTTCAGCTTCTTTCAATTCTCTATTTGAGATGCTAACTTTATGACGGGCGCCGCACTCGGCGCCTACAGCAAAGCTTTCAATTCTCTATTTGAGATGCCGCTTTCAATGAATTCGAATATGTTGCGTTGCCGTGAAATCATTTTGTCTTTCAATTCTCTATTTGAGATGCATTTCCTTGTCTTTTTTCTTTCGAGTTTAGACATGACAGCCTTTCAATTCTCTATTTGAGATGCTGGGGGAACCCGGCGCGGGGAAGACGACGGCGGCACTCCACTTGGCTTTCAATTCTCTATTTGAGATGCACAATGTAGCCGCGGATGTCGCGGTCGTATACGCAGTACTCCGCATCTTTCAATTCTCTATTTGAGATGCGTTGGAAACCGAGGGTATTGACGGCCTGCATGCGTGGTTTGTCGGCCTTTCAATTCTCTATTTGAGATGCAAATTTAGTGGTGGCGGTTCGAGGCGGTGCACCTTCCACTAAATTTAGCTTTCAATTCTCTATTTGAGATGCCCGGTGGTTCTGCGCAGACGCAAGCCGGTGTACTTCGCCGACTGCTTTCAATTCTCTATTTGAGATGCTCGTGGAGCACCGCGACGCGCCGCGCCACGGCCACGCGCCCGTCTTTCAATTCTCTATTTGAGATGCGTCACGTTCCGCGACGCCGCTAACGTGGCGGAGAAGATCTACCCTTTCAATTCTCTATTTGAGATGCGGCGCGGTGAGTATCAGCGATGGAAACACCATGCCGTGGACCTTTCAATTCTCTATTTGAGATGCCTAACACATGCACAAAAACAAAGCGAGACGCCGAAAGGGTTGAAACTTTCAATTCTCTATTTGAGATGCTACAAGCGAGTCGCCGAGGTTGCTGACGCGGTTGCTACGCCAGCACTTTCAATTCTCTATTTGAGATGCGAGGCGTTTGCTGAGCGGGCTGAGGCGGTGGTGGTGGGGCCGGTGCTTTCAATTCTCTATTTGAGATGCTCCGCAGAAGCGCCTCCAAGATGAAGGCGTGGCGCAGGTCGTGCTTTCAATTCTCTATTTGAGATGCGTGGCAACTTATGGAAGACTATACGCGGGAAGTCGCCACTTTCAATTCTCTATTTGAGATGCATGTGGAGGTTTGTGGACATAGGATTGTCAGTGGCTAAATCCTTTCAATTCTCTATTTGAGATGCACCACATATGACCGAAGTAGTCACCCCCTACCGGAAGCACATAAACTTTCAATTCTCTATTTGAGATGCTCATGAAGGAAGTCGAGGAGGCTGTTGTCAGTCTGAAGAACTTTCAATTCTCTATTTGAGATGCTCTTGTGCGGCACGACGCGCCTCGTACTGCTGTTGCCACTGTGCTTTCAATTCTCTATTTGAGATGCCCCAGAGTCAGCTCGCCCCTCATACCCTAATCGAGACCCTTTCAATTCTCTATTTGAGATGCAATAACGCGCAACAATCTGCCATACCGCGGTTGCTGTGAGTCGCTTTCAATTCTCTATTTGAGATGCCGGCTACTACGCGGCGTCTTGCGGCAGTGCGAGGGACAAGGCTCTGTCCTTTCAATTCTCTATTTGAGATGCGCAGATACCCGTGAGGCAGGAATGCGTGACGAACGCAGTAACCTTTCAATTCTCTATTTGAGATGCGTGCCTAAACACGTAGGCCCAGACGTCCCTCCAGGCGAAGTAGTATATTCTTTCAATTCTCTATTTGAGATGCCTGCTGAGCTCCACTGGCGTGTCGTAGATACATATGGTATAATGCTTTCAATTCTCTATTTGAGATGCAGGTAGAGGACGTGGTGAGGGTGGAGACGGGGGAAGTCGTAGACACTTTCAATTCTCTATTTGAGATGCCCACGACAGCGATGGCCACTATCAAGAACCAGGACCAATAAGCTTTCAATTCTCTATTTGAGATGCCAAAGCGCAGCGCCTACGACGAAGGGCGGTCGGTAGTCATAGCCGTCTTTCAATTCTCTATTTGAGATGCGCAGAGGTTGTGAGGGGGGCTAGCGCTCTTGAATCGACCTCCCTTTCAATTCTCTATTTGAGATGCCTGAACGCGTCGTGTTTTCCTGTTGCGCATATTCGTCCACTTTCAATTCTCTATTTGAGATGCTCTTCAGCCTGTAGTACGTCGACGGCTTCGTCTTACTACATACACTTTCAATTCTCTATTTGAGATGCTGGAGCGGCGCTCATAGGCGCGCAGGATCTCCTCGACGCATTCGGCTTTCAATTCTCTATTTGAGATGCACTGCGCCTATCGCCACGGCGGCCATCAACAGCGAAAACGCGTCTTTCAATTCTCTATTTGAGATGCCCACAGCCGCGGCCGCGGCGGCGGCTGGCGCAACTGCCGCCTTTCAATTCTCTATTTGAGATGCGGTTGTTGTCAATGCGGGCGACTATGTCCTCGTTGCCGACGACCTTTCAATTCTCTATTTGAGATGCTATGCTTGATGGCATGTACGCGGAGGGTTACGTGCCAGTGTACTTTCAATTCTCTATTTGAGATGCGGGGAATCCGAGCGCCACGGGCGTCCTGAGGTGGAACGTCGCCTTCAGCTTTCAATTCTCTATTTGAGATGCAGGCGGCAGGAGGTAGTACCACTCCGTCCCCTGCGCCTCCCGGCTTTCAATTCTCTATTTGAGATGCGTGCCTGAACCTCCTGACGTATACCTCGACTTGCTTCGGCTTTCAATTCTCTATTTGAGATGCCTATGATAACATGTCTCAAGAAACAGCAACACGGCCTAAACCACTTTCAATTCTCTATTTGAGATGCCTACGCATTTCCGAGGAGGAGCGGAGAAAGGCATGTGAGTATCTGCTTTCAATTCTCTATTTGAGATGCACCCTGTCTGGAAGTACGGCTTCAGTGGGGAATGTCTCTGTTCTTTCAATTCTCTATTTGAGATGCCGCGTCAGGTGAGGCCTAGAGCCCCGCCTCGCATGGCTCGATTTCGCTTTCAATTCTCTATTTGAGATGCCCGCGCGGCAGAAGACGTGGAGACTGTTGTGAGGGCGGTACTTTCAATTCTCTATTTGAGATGCGACGCGGCGGCAGGCTGAAGCCTGTGGCGGTGCCGCTCCCGACGCTTTCAATTCTCTATTTGAGATGCGCAACAGTCGAGAGGTGGTAGTATGAAGCGCGCACGTAGAAAACTTTCAATTCTCTATTTGAGATGCCGGAGTCTCTCGCCAATGCGTATACATCTCTGCCGATGTAGCTTTCAATTCTCTATTTGAGATGCAAATATGTACCTCCTCCGTGGAGTCCCGCCGTGAGATATATATTCTTTCAATTCTCTATTTGAGATGCGAGTTTAGGAAGGAGTCGCAGGCAGCGTTCTACGCATCTCCCCCTTTCAATTCTCTATTTGAGATGCGGGCGGCTGGCGTGTCGAAGACTGCCGTGTCGAAATGGGTCAGCTTTCAATTCTCTATTTGAGATGCGGTATGAACACAGCAAGGCGTCTAGGCCGGCGACCGCTACAACTTTCAATTCTCTATTTGAGATGCGCAGATGACAGAGGCACAGCAGGACACAGCGTCGCAACAAGAGACGCTTTCAATTCTCTATTTGAGATGCTGTATGTGCCGAGGGCGCTCCTTATGCTCTGCTCCACGAGACCCTTTCAATTCTCTATTTGAGATGCGCGAGGGGCATAGCGTTCTTGAGTGCGCCCAGGCCCATGGGCTTTCAATTCTCTATTTGAGATGCAATGCATACTACTACTCGGTGTCGGTGCTGGACTTCTCAAACACTTTCAATTCTCTATTTGAGATGCATATGAACGCCATAGATAGCCGCATACTAGAGGCGATAATACCTTTCAATTCTCTATTTGAGATGCGCTGGTGTAAACCTCTACGGCGAAGCGGAAGTCTAAGCCAAAGCTTTCAATTCTCTATTTGAGATGCGCCAGCAGTGGGTCACGACGCTCGCCGTCGCGGATCCGTGCACCCCTTTCAATTCTCTATTTGAGATGCAGAAAGAAGATGGTTATGTCGCGTGGCTGTGGCGTGACTTTCAATTCTCTATTTGAGATGCGTACGCTACTCAAGGTGTCTCAGCACAATCCTGCGCCGATGGCTTTCAATTCTCTATTTGAGATGCCTACTCATAGTAGCTGTTTACAATTTCCTGTTCAAGCGACCTTTCAATTCTCTATTTGAGATGCAGATGTTTGCTGAGCAGGCTGAGACGGCGGTGGGGGGGCCGGTGCTTTCAATTCTCTATTTGAGATGCAAGGCATGATATCGATGAAGCTGGCTAACTGGAAAATAACTTTCAATTCTCTATTTGAGATGCGGTGGGAGAGGCTGACAGCGGCGCGCGTCCTCCTGCAGGGGGACTTTCAATTCTCTATTTGAGATGCGGCGCAGTCTGCCGCGTATCTGGTTGCCGCTGATCACCTTTCAATTCTCTATTTGAGATGCAGTGCAGACGCAAGTGGTCACGGCAGTGGAGGAGGTCGTCGACTTTCAATTCTCTATTTGAGATGCACCTAGGAGCCGCTCAGCCTCGGCAGGCGCCAAGACGGCGTCTTTCAATTCTCTATTTGAGATGCAAAAACCCTCACGGCGTCCAGCCGCCTGCGGCCGCCGCGGCGCTTTCAATTCTCTATTTGAGATGCCAGACAGCACAGACAGGTTTACGACATACAGCGCAGAGAGACCTTTCAATTCTCTATTTGAGATGCACCGCCTTGAGCAACCGCCGAAGTCCCGCGCCGAGGAGGAGCAGGCTTTCAATTCTCTATTTGAGATGCCACTGTGAAGAAGACGACGTTGGCGATGGGGTCTACATGCATCACTTTCAATTCTCTATTTGAGATGCCAACTCAGAGCCGCAACGCAACAAGTGCTGAGGCGGCGGCAGGGGGGTCTGGCCTTTCAATTCTCTATTTGAGATGCTTCTCTACTTCCGCTGCGTGCCGCCTTACCGCTGCGGCGATGTTAGCTTTCAATTCTCTATTTGAGATGCGGCGAACGCCTCAGCGAAGGACAATGATACGTCAAACGGCTCTTTCAATTCTCTATTTGAGATGCCAAACAACTACACCTTGGCGACGACGAGCTACAGCCCCGGACTTTCAATTCTCTATTTGAGATGCGTGGAGAGTTGCGTAGGCGCCGCAGGCATACGCCTTTTCTATCCGCTTTCAATTCTCTATTTGAGATGCGCCAGCTCCGGAGCCGCAACCCACGTCCGAAAAGTTGCCGATAGAGCTTTCAATTCTCTATTTGAGATGCGGCTGGGCAGGTGGCTGGGCGGTCTGTGGTGCTGGCGCTGACTGCTTTCAATTCTCTATTTGAGATGCTCTGGCAGTTCCTCCAGCCGCGCAACAACACGCCCCTCCTCCTTCTTTCAATTCTCTATTTGAGATGCACATCAACGTCATGCATATGTTGAGGTCGCAGATGACTACGTCGCTTTCAATTCTCTATTTGAGATGCAATGGACAGAGAGTGCGGCATCGTGGTGAACGGCGTATATATCTTTCAATTCTCTATTTGAGATGCGCTCTCAGCGTCACAACGACGATTACGTCGCCATGCGCGTATCTTTCAATTCTCTATTTGAGATGCACACCCGCGGCCTGGCGTGCCCCATGCTCGGCGGACGCGGCACCTTTCAATTCTCTATTTGAGATGCAGTTGCTCAGCCCGCCACCCGGCGCCCCTCGCAACCACCTCCACTTTCAATTCTCTATTTGAGATGCTACAAACTTAAACAACGGAACCCCCCACGTGGTGACATACACTTTCAATTCTCTATTTGAGATGCAAAGCTGTGGCAGGAGGAGCCGTACATAGGCGGGAAGAGCTCCGCCTTTCAATTCTCTATTTGAGATGCGGCTAGGGTCGTGGAAGATCTCGGTGCCGCCGCTGTGTTTAGGGCTTTACTTTCAATTCTCTATTTGAGATGCCTCCTCCCTAGACCGCAGGAGCTCCAACCTGTCCAGCTTTCAATTCTCTATTTGAGATGCACGCCGTCGCCAGGCGGGGGAGGCATCGTGTAGACCGTGCCTTTCAATTCTCTATTTGAGATGCGTTCATGAAACGCTCCACAGCCACGGCAACGGCGGCGATAAATCTTTCAATTCTCTATTTGAGATGCGTTGAACTACGGATCTGCGGCGCGTCCGCTGTGGTATACTGAGTGGGGCTTTCAATTCTCTATTTGAGATGCTGGGGGTTCTTGTGTTTGGTTTTTGCGGGTTTTTAAGTTTTTGTGTCGGCGTGTGTAGGTTTCTTGCGGGGGCTTGTTGACTGTGGTTATCTTGGTTTTGTTTTTTGTGTTGGTGTGGGGGGTGGTGGTGTGTGTATCTGCGTGTTTCTTCGTCTCGGCGTCGGCTTGCGCTGAGAAGTTGCACGACGTTTT